>Ga0209985_10004028_pt1 | contig 12077 bp, 9 predicted proteins | sample NOAtaG_FD_187305 | JGI IMG/M metagenome (GOLD analysis project Ga0209985, IMG submission 187305) | Freshwater lake microbial communities from Lake Erie, under a cyanobacterial bloom - NOAA_Erie_Diel6S_1000h metaG (SPAdes) (version 2) | ecosystem: Environmental > Aquatic > Freshwater > Lake ...
CTTGTTTCATATTTCCAACCACTAGTAATTGGTTTACTTAAGTATGTTCCACCTGATGGAGTTGAAGTCATTTCAATTGAAACTAATACATGATTCCACTTATTTAAATCAACTGTTCCAGCAGATTGTGTATACCACTGATAGGATGAATAGTTTGCTGTACATCCAGTGTAAGAAGATATCTTTCTGTTATAAAAACCAAATTTAAACCCTGTGCCAGCTCCTGTACCTTCGTTGTTAAACCAAGCTAAAACAAAATTAGACTGACTGCTGCTCAATGTGTCAGCCAATAAAGTTCTTCCAGTTAGTTGGTTTTGGGATGTAGCTATGGGGTAAAACCAAAGCTCAAGAGTGAATGACGACAAGACTCCAGAACTTGCAGTTGATTGCGTTAGACTTGATATACTAAAATTTGTTAAATTACTTGTATTGCTACTGTTTAAGTATAAACCTACAGATGGTGGAGTATATACTGAAGAAGCGCTTACATTTTGTGAGTCAAATACTTTAAATTTTTCTACATTGCTATCTACAAGTGTTCCTGGATGATTTATACTACCGCTAACGCCGTGAAAGAATAAATCACCCACACTAGTTAATACATAACTTGTGTCACCATATGCCTCTATCCTTGGAGTAACAGCATTAGACTGATAAATTGATATTTTTTTTAAGCTATCTAATATCCGTGATTCCCACTGTCCCCACGTTACGATTGATCCATCATTTTTTATTACCAGTGAATTAAACGCCCCAGCGCAAATTGAATTAACATTATTTAATCCAACTGGAATATTACACTGGCCATATGTATTGTCTCCCCAAGCAACAACAGTTCCGTCAGATTTTAACGCAAGGCAATGAGAAAAACCTGCTGATATTTTTGTAACGTTTGTCAGGTTTTGTGGGACTAATAATCCGGCTTCTTGGTGAAGTATATTATATTCTAATGAATAATCAGTTATTTTTCCCCAACCAATTACTGTTCCATCATTTATTAAAGCCAATGAATGAAAACCTTTTGTAGATATATCGGTTACAATTTTACCTAAAATAGAGGATGGAGTAGATCCAATAGGATCTCCCCAAGACAAAACTGATCCAGATTCCATTAAAGCCAATGAATGCTTGAATCCAGCAGCTACTTTTGACACTGGTTGATTTAAGTATTCAATTCCTTCTATAGATTCTGGAATACTGCATTGATTGTGTTCATTTGATCCCCAGGCTATTACAGATTTATTTTTACCCTCTACTGCAAGCGTGTGTTTAGCTCCAGCAGATATGTGCACAATGTTTTTTAGTCCTGCGGGTGGAACAAAATCTACATTCATTCCTTGTATAAAGCTGACGGATCCATCTTTTTTTAAAGCTAAGCTATAATTTTCGCTATAAAAACCTTGTTCTGATGAAGAAGGATTAGCGAAATATCCAGAAGATATTTGTGTAACTAAATCAGGGTCAGAACAAATTGCTGATCCAAAACCATACAAAAGATTATCCCTTTTCCCTATAAAAAATGCGCTATATGGATTCAAGGCAATATTCATGTACTCAAACGATAAGATAAAATGTTGTACTAAGTCTAGTCTCTAGTTGCGAGTACTCTTCTTGAGTTAATTTTTCAATTTTGTCTATCCCAATAGCAACAACAGCAAAACTAGGCAGACCAGTTGCTCCAACTGGACCAGTTGGACCAGGAGATCCAGCAGGCCCAGTAGGCCCCTGATTACCTTGATCACCTGGAGCTCCCGTAGGTCCCGTTGGTCCAGTAGCTCCAGAGCCAGACGCGCCCATTGGACCTGTAGGTCCGGTAGGACCACGTTCTCCCGTAAAGCCTCTTTCTCCATATCCAACCGGACCTGTTGGTCCGGTTGGTCCTGGTAGCCCCGTAGCTCCAACACTTCCAGTAGCTCCTCTAGGCCCAGTAGCTCCAGTTTTACCAGTAGCTCCATCCACCCCAATGTATCCAGCTGGACCAGCTACACCCGTTGCGCCAGTCAGTCCAGTTGCACCAGTTGCACCAATTGGACCAGTTGACCCAGTTGCACCAGTAGTGCCAGTTGATCCTTTTTGTCCTGCTATGCCTGTCGCACCTATTACACTTACGCCAGTTGCTCCGGTAGCACCTAATCCACCAGTTAAGCCTGATTCCCCTTTGGGTCCAGTTGATCCAGTCAGTCCAGTTGATCCAGTTGCACCAGTTGATCCAATTCCCGTTGCTCCAGTTGATCCATTAAGGCCATCCAAGCCAGCAGGACCGGTAGCACCAGTTGCACCTCCAGGTGTTCCAGGTTCACCTTTCTCTCCGGTTGCTCCAATTGGTCCAGTTATCCCAGTTGGTCCAGTTGGGCCAACAGGCCCAGGAGGGCCAGTAATACCAATGTCACCAGGTTGACCAATTAATCCTGTAGCTCCAATTTCACCTGTTGCTCCCATGGGGCCAGTAGGCCCAATAGGTCCAGTAGGCCCAGTATAACCAATAGGCCCAGTAGGCCCAGTAGGCCCAGTAGGCCCAGTAGGCCCAGCAAGTCCAATAAGTCCAGCAGGGCCAGTAGGACCAACAGGCCCAGTAGATCCGGTTAATCCAGTTGCTCCAGTTGCTCCAGTTATACTTGCACCAGTTGCTCCAGTAATTCCTCTAGCCCCAGTTGCACCAGTTGCACCAGGCAAACCAATTCCAGTAGCTCCAGTAGACCCAGTAGACCCTATTCCAGTTGATCCAGTAAGACCAATAGGTCCCGTAGATCCAGTAGCTCCAATAGGACCGGTAGCCCCTGTCTGTCCTATTGTTCCAGTTGCACCTCTGACTCCTGTTGCCCCTATAGGTCCGGCTAATCCAGTGGCTCCAGTAGATCCTATTCCAGTCGATCCTCTAACTCCAGTAGCGCCCGTAGCACCAGCTAATCCAATACCTGGAGGACCTGGAGGACCTGGTATAGTACTTTGAGGTCCAGTAGGTCCAGTAGGTCCAGTAGGTCCAGTAGGTCCAGTAGGTCCAGTAGGTCCACGTGGACCTATTAATCCAGGTGGGCCAGGCGGTCCATCAATGCCAATTCCGGTTGCACCAGTTGCGCCCCTAATTCCAGTTGAGCCAATAGGACCAGCCACTCCCGTAGATCCCCTCAATCCAGTCGCTCCAGTTGCGCCAATTCCAGTTGCTCCAGTAGCTCCAGTTGACCCAGTTCCAGTAGCCCCCGTGGCCCCTATTAATCCAGTTGCTCCAATAGGGCCAACTGTCCCAATGCCAGTTGCACCAATTAATCCTGTTGCGCCAGTTGCACCAATTAATCCTGTTGCACCCCTTTGTCCAGTTGCTCCAGATACTCCAGTTGCTCCAGTGGAGCCATATCCGCTCGCTCCAGTTGCTCCAGCTGGACCCACTAGTCCAGGAGGTCCTTCTATTCCAGTTGCTCCAGTAACACCAATTGGACCAGTTAATCCGGTTGCTCCAATTGGTCCAGGAGGTCCTTCTGTTCCAGTTGCTCCAGTAGCTCCACCAGGAGAACCAGGCAATCCAACTAATCCAGGGGATCCAACAGTTCCAGGAATACCTTGAATTCCTGTTGCTCCTCTTAGTCCAGTTGCTCCAGTTAATCCAGTTGCCCCAGTAGATCCGTTTATCCCGTCTTCACCTTTTGGTCCTTGAATTCTTCCAGTGTTAGACCAGCTTGTGCCATTCCAGACAAATAAATCACCAGATATTAAATATCCATCTCCTATGTTTCCAGTTGGGTGCGCATCTATCAATGATTGATAATCTTGATATGTTCCAAGTATATATATTGATGCCCCCATTGGTCCAGTCGGGCCCCTAACTCCAGTAGGTCCAGTAGGTCCAGTGCTTCCTGTTGAGCCTACTTCACCTATTGGTCCAGTTGGTCCAGTTGGTCCAGTTGGTCCAGTTGGACCAGTTGGTCCAGTTGGACCAGTAATACCTGTAGCTCCGGTTGATCCACTTAGCCCCGTTAAACCAGTTAACCCTGTAGCCCCTCTTTGTCCTGTGACGCCAGTTGCACCAATACCTGTTGCGCCCTGCTCTCCAGGTAATCCTACTGGTCCCATTTCCCCTGTTGACCCTGTTATACCAGTAGCTCCTGTTGACCCTGTTATACCAGTAGCTCCTGTAGCTCCACCTGGGTCACCTTTGTCTCCTTTTGCCCCAGTAGATCCAGTTGCACCCTCTAGGCCTATTGGACCTCTTTGACCAGAAATTCCCCTAGGTCCTGTTGGCCCAATCAATCCAGTTGCTCCAGTTGCTCCAGTGGAGCCAATTCCAGTAGCGCCAGTAGCTCCACCTGGAGTTCCTTGTGGTCCAATCGGTCCTGCTGGACCAGTAGCTCCAGTAGCTCCACCTGGACTTCCTGTATCTCCTTTTGGTCCAGCAATTCCAGTTGCTCCAGTCGACCCAATTGGACCAGTTGAACCAGTAGAACCAGTATAACCTAGTGGCCCCATTGCGCCTCTTGGTCCAGTTCTTCCCACGGGACCAGTTGGACCACGTGGACCAGTTATACCTGGAATACCAGTAGCTCCAGTAGCTCCAGTTGTTCCGTCTCCGTAGCCACCTCCACCTATACCAGGAGGACCTTGAATACCCTGAGGACCAGTTGGACCTCTAATTTGACCCAGTGGGACCCATGTAGAATTTTTGTCCCATACGTAGCCAAATCCTCCTTGATCTGTTACTATCCATAAATCTCCTTCGACATTATCAGATGGTACAGGTAGATTAGAGAAACTAACTACTAGTCCTTTTACCCTTATTCCAGTCCCAGTTGCACCAGTTGCGCCAATTGGACCAGTTGACCCAGTTGAACCAAGTAATCCAACAGGCCCTATTGGTCCTATAGGTCCAGTCGGTCCAGTTGCACCAGTTGTTCCAGGTACATTACTTTGCGGCCCCGTTGGTCCAATTGGTCCAGTTGAACCAGTTGATCCAGCTCCTGTAGCCCCTAATGGGCCTGTGGCTCCGGTTGCTCCAGTTATTAGGTTAGGTGTTGAACCATTTACATCTCCAGACAACAACCATGCATAACCATTCCATATCCACTTAATTCCTAGCGACACATATTCGTCACCAACGATAGGGTTTAATGGAAAATTCATATTTGTTGAATCAAGCGTTTATTAGTCCATATATAATGTTCATCCGCTGAATGCGGCATCAGATCAAAGCGGCTTGGGTGATTTTCTTTTTGATCCGCGATTCCATCGCAGAGAGATCGGTGGTGGAGGGGGTGCCGTAAGTAGATAGCGCAGCGGCAACTTGGGGTTGCAGAAATTGAAGAAGGAAGCCAGTATCGTGGACGAGGCTACCTGTGCCCGAGCCTGCGCCAGTGCTAATGATGCTTACGCCGTCATCGCGGAAGATGCGGCCTCCGTTGATTACCACATCGGTTGAGCCTGTGTTTTGAATTTTGAGCGGAACGACTGAGGAGTTCACTTGGTAGTTCATCCTGTCGATCGGTGTGATGGCCCCAAAGAAGTTGGCGATACCTTGGGAGGTAGTGAGGAGATAAATGTAGTAGTTGTAGATACTCTGGGCGCTGATCTCGTAGGGGGCGGAGGAGTCGCTGAGGTCGATCTCGATGTTTGTGTAGTCGGGGGAGAGTGTGATGCCAGTGATTGCGGAGCCGTCGATATTGTTGCCGATGTAGGTGGCGTCGTTTTCCTGCTCAGCGGCGAAAACGAGTCCCCCAGCGGTGAGGATACCGACGGATTCCAGCGGGGCTTTTGCGGTAAGCCCGCTTTGGTAGGCGGCGCGGAGGCTGATGGTATCGCCTACGGAGACGAGTGCGCCGAGGAGATCAAAGGTCTTTGAGAATCCGGCGCTGGCGAGGGTTTCGTTGGTGAGTTCGAGGTTTTTGGTCTCGTTGTAGAGCCGGACGCGTGTGCCTGCGATGAGACTGGGTGCTGAGATGGTGGCGGGCTTGATGAAAAACTCGGCCTCATAGGCGGGATCGAGTGTGACATCGAGGGCCGCGCCTTGGAACGCGGCAGTGAGTGTATCGGTGGCCCCGGAACGCTCGGCGCGGACGACGGTGAGGCGGAACTGCACTCGGTTCTGCGAGTCGGCGGGGAGGCTCGATAGGTCGCTAGAGAGGCCCGTGAGGGCGGCGGCTGGGATATATTCATCCTGGCCGGTCCAGACATTCGAGGCAGGGGTGTAACCGGTGGTGGTGTTGATGAGCGGGGCGGTGCTCACGGAGGAGGAGGCGAAGACGGGCCAGAGGGTGCCGTTGGAGGTGGTGATGTCGCGGATACGGATTTCGTTGGAACCAATGGAATCCACGATGCCCGTGAGCGTGACGGTTTGGCCGCTGATGGTGCGGGCCTGCGTGACGGTGTGGCCTGCGGAGTAATTCGCGGTCTGGTTGGAGCCCGTGAGCCGCACGCCAAACATCCTGCGGGTGGCTGTGTAGGTGCCAGCGGGGCGGCGCATGGAGACACCGAGCGAGTAAGCGGCATCAAAGGTGGTCGCGGGGATGGAGCTATTGCCCGCATCTCGGAAATGGAAATTGGTAATGCCTGTGACGCCCCCGTAGGTGCGGGCCTCGTAGGTGGCCATGTCGCCAGAGTTTCGCAGGAATAGTCGGAGGCTGCTTTTTGTGAAAGCGGGGCCGACATTGCTGCTGCCGAGCGTGAATGCCGTGCTGTTTTTCTGGTAAAACGGCGCGATCTGCACGCGGCCTGCGGTCTTCGCGACATTTCGATAAACGAGCATCGAGGGAGTATCGACGCCGGTGGTGAGCGACAGGCCAAAAGCCGTCTCAGGCGTGGCGTGCTGGATGAGCACGCGATCTATGACGACATTCGAGGCTCCGTTGTAGCTGTTCCCAGAGCCTCCGGTGAAGGAGGTGAGCGTATCGTGAGTCCAGTTCGAGAAGACGGAGTTTGATGAGTCTGGGTCTGGGAAAATCACGCCGCCGCGATGCGCTCCGACGATCTGGAATTTATTAAATCGACTGCCGGGGCCGCGATCCAGAACGATGGATGAAGTCGCAGCGAGTGCCACAGTGCCTGTGCCAGTGGGCGCGGTGGAGTTTGCCGTGAAGGTGCCGCCAACAACGGGAGTTCCCGAGTAGCCGATCGCCTGCCACTGAGCGGTCGTCGTGGTGCCGAGGCTCTTGATGGCATACACATGGCTGGCGCGGAGGCCGTCGGTGATCGGGAAGGTTGGGCCCTCGCCGACATACCATGTGCAGTCATTAAATGTGTTGCCGTAGGCCGTGGATTCACCACCGAGGAGGACGCTGTAACCCCCGAGCACGGCGAGGTCGTTGAGGTTGGAGATTCTTTGGAAGAGGTTGCCGCCGTAGCCTGGTTGCAGGGATATGGCGTATCCCGTGCTGTTGTTGACCTGCGAAGTGTAAAACTTCGGCGAGATTTGCATCGTGTCGAAGGAGCTATTCGAGAGCGACATCGAGACAGAGACGGGTGCGGCATAGCGCACATCATTGATCGTGCTGCCGCTTCCGCCGAAACCGCTGCCGCCTTGGCCAGTGGTGGCATTTGTGAGCGCACACGCGAAGAGGACTTTCTCTACATTCATCACGCCTGCGGGCTGTGCAGAAAAAACGCTGCTGGTGTTCTTTCCTGTGAAGATGCAGTTTTTGAAGACGATATTGACGCAGGCGAAGCAATCGAGCGAAGCGTTTTCACACAAGAATGCGGTGCCTGTCATGGTGATGGTGCCGGGGGCTCTCCGCCAATTCAGTGTGCCGCTGCCGCCGCCGTGGCGCACACCGCAGTTGCGGAAGGTGCATTCCTGCGTGTTGCTGTTGTTCGACATGCTGTCGAACCGAGCAATCGAGGTGTAGTTGAACTCCGTTGGGCCGGAGAAAGTCATCCCTGTGGTTCCGCCCGCATCGCGGATTTGGATATTCGGAATCGTGATCGCTGCCCCTGCTGGCGGCGCGCTGCGGAAGGTGATCGTGTTCGCCACCGTGTCGTGCGTAAAGTGATCTTGGTAGGCCGTGACGAGATTAGTGAAAGAATCTACCTCGGAGTAGGTGCGGAGGTAGCCCGTGCCGTCGCGGAAGGTATCGCCGCGAGCGACCCAGCACACGCTGATGTTATCGTATTTGGAGCCGCCCGCGCCCGTGGGAAGCGCAAAGGTGGTAGTGCTGCCGTCTCCAGTGCCGATCTGGATCGGTGCGCCGAAAGTGCGAAGCTCGCCGTCGATGCTCACAGGGATCGAGCCTGTGACATTCACGAAAATCGGAGTAGTGGTGGAGGGGTTATTGACTACAACCTTACCGCCCGTGCCTGTGAAGCTAATACCCGCGATATTAACGGTGTTAGTGTCGATCGTGAGTGTGGCGAGCGAGTCCACGCTTATCGTATCGCCGTTCGCGATTGCAAGCGTGCTGTAATTAGTATCCGTTGTAACTGAGATATTAGCCATAAATTAAAGCGAGTAAAAGCGGGTCATGGTGGCGATGTCGCCAGACCCATTGTATGAAATTGTTTTGGTTAGTGATACGCCAGCATTTTGCTCATCGGTGGTTGTGACCGTTACGAGATTCCCGCTTCCGTCATAGCTGTATGACCGCGTGAAAAGCAGCGTAGTGCCCACCGCATCGTCGTGGACTTGGATACTCGTGAGGTCGCCGGAGCCGGAATAGTTCAGCGTGTGGTAGTAATTCTCGAAGGCCGTCGAGAACATGGCATCGAGATCCACCGCAGTGCCAACCGGCCCGCCGCCGCCATCGCTGCCAGAGGCGAAGGTGACGATGGTGTTGTTGCCAGGATGGCGTCCGTAGATTTTGGCGTCCGCGTAATTCAGGCAAATCTCGCCTGGCTGGAGGTCCGAGATGGTCGGAACCTTGGATGCAATAATGCTTTTCTTCGGGATAATTTTTGGAGATGCCATTTATGGAAATGGGTTGCCCCTGCGGGATTGGAACCCGCAAGGGACTTTGGGTTAGGGATTTTTAGTAAACTCCACCGTCGATGACGAAGTTTTCGAGCGTGGTTGTGCCAGACGCACTGCCTTTTACGGTGACTGCGTTAATCGTGACTTCCGTAGCGTCGTCCGTAGAGTTCCCAGTAGGAGGCCAAACACTCGGGTCGAAGCTGCCGCCGATGTTGACTTTTGAACCATTCAGAGTAAGATGGGTGAGATTTGGTCCGATCGCGCTAACTACCCCAAAGCCCCCACTTGCCGACAAGAACATCTCTTCATCTGTGGCATCTCCAACAATGATGCCGCGACCTCCGGGGGTTGCTTTGATAAATGTAGCTCCCGTAGTGCCGTTAAGTTTAATATCCCCATTGATTTGTGTTGTTCCTGAAGTCGTGCCAGCAAGATCAATGTTCTGCGTCTTGGTTTCGAGGTCAGTGATGTCTGTCTCCGCTGTTAAAACGCGGCCAGAGAAAACAGGGTCAATCGAAACGGTGTAACCAACATTTTCGTCACCAGTTACGGCGATTTCGTTAGCAGTCGGAAGCACTTCGGCATCCACATTGTCGATCTTTTGCCAATCAGTTGTGGTTTTTACAAGGGCGTCTCCAGCTTTTAGCTGGAGCGTAACCATGGTTGCACCAGATGGGCCAGCACCGCCGCCATACTTAAATTCTCCTGTGCCTGTAATTCTGTAATAATCGCCCGTCGTAACATTTGACAAGTCAGTTTCAATCCATGCTCCCGAGGACAAATTCATCTCTCCGACATAGTTGAACACCGATCCGAGAGCGGAAATGGCAGAATCGAGGTCAGTTTTGCGAACGGCATCATTGGCGCTGACTGGAGCGGACAGATTGGTAACGCGTCCAGCGTTCATGTCGATTAGGCCACTTCCAGACATCGTGATGTCGCCAGTGACATCAAGTTGCGTGAATTTACCCGTCGAAGGGGTAGTCGCGCCGATAGCTGAACTATCTATATCAGAGGTAGTTATAATTGCACCATTTATGCTGGGGGAGAAAAGATGCGCAAATTGAAGTGTGCTACTGACGGCGTTGATTGTGCCAGAAAGGTCGGTTGCGGTCAGCGTGGTGAACGCACCCGTCGAAGGAGTGGTCGCGCCGATGGTGGTGCCGTCAATCGCCCCGCCAGTAATTGCGACAGCATCAGCGTTTTGCGTGGACATCGTGCCGAGCGAGCCTGTGCCTGCGGAAACTGCGCTATCCACATAGGTCTTGGTCGCAAAAGTGCCTTCGCCGCCGATTGCAATAGGCGCGTTAGACGAGTTACCCACATAGAAATTGTTATTTGTTAAATCAATCGCCAATTCACCCGGTTGGAGAGTTGATGGGGCCGTTGAGCCTCTTTTAATTTTGATGATAGGATTAGCCATATATTATATTATTATTTTTTTGTATTTCTTTTTAAAAAAGAAAGTAAATTAATTGTTACTGCATTAATTATCTAATATCTATCTTAAAATATCAATATTTTTTAAAATTCTCCACAATCTATTGTTACAGATCCCGAAATAGTTCCACCAGTTATATTAACATTTTCTTTGTTTTGAGTAGACATTGAGCCAAAACCAGTCAAAGGAATTTCTGGATGTGTGTGTGGAGGTGGAGGAAGTTGAATCCATTGCCTAGTGTCCCCGTCGTTATACAAAAAAAATTGCTGTAAATCAGTTTTTCTTATCCATACCTGGTTATCACTCAAATTAGAGACATCAGGCGAAACATCAGATACTATTACCTTTGATTGAGCCTGTATTAAAGTGCTACTTAATAGTGTCTCTTTTAAGGATCCATCTAATTGCTCCTGCAATACAACTATATCATTATTTGCCATTACCAGGTTCCCATTCTTATCCTTCTCCAACTATTTGTTCCAATACAAATATAAAGGAAGTTATCTTGATAAGCGATTTGACCCGTTATACCCGTACTACTTGGTGTTAGCGGAGGTGCACTAAACTTCAAGTATTGAGACATATTTAGGGCATTATACAGTATAGACGTATTGTTATTGTTAAAGAACAAAGACGTAAAAGAATCATTCGAGTCCAGTGTATATTTTGCTGTACCTGTTTCCTGTGCAAATGCTCCTAGGTTAAAAATAATTATAAAAATTAAGTAAATACTATATTTGAGCATATCGTAAAAAAGTTTGCCTTTATTATAACAGGATTAAATTATATTTTAGCTAGTAGCTAAAAAAAAGCTATTTTTTATTTAGAAACTTGTCCAACTGCTTCTTGATTGATGTCTCGCCATTCAAGTTTGGAATTACTTTTTTAAGTATATTATCTATGTCAGACACTTTACTTAAGTTACCTATTCTTGCATTGACGTCTTTCATCATTTTATCAACTTCATCGGTCTCTGCATTGCTAAGTGAAGTGATGTTTTCTATTTTATTTTTGTTCATATTATTATTAAATATAGTAATTTTACCTAGTCAAGAAAACGTGTGCCCAGCTGGGATCGAACCAGCAACCTACGCTTTAGAAGAGCGTTGCTCTATCCAATTGAGCTATGGGCACCTATAAAATTAGGCAAACTATGACCGTGAGTGTTAAGCCCACGGCCATAATTTGAGTTAAATACTAAACCTTTGTACTTATTAAATCCTTAAAGCAAACTCCGCAATAGTCAAGCATTGTAGAACAAATTGCTAGACACATTGAGCATTGCTTAACTATCTCAGCACAGTCAATTTCAATTGAATCGTTACATATCTGAGAAAGAATGTCTCCGGTTATTACTGTAAGTAATGACGCGGTATCTACCAATTCAAAAAGATATTTTACTTCATCGTGCTCAAAATCAAGAGATATAGTGGATGGAATATCTCCACATTTAACTAATGACTCTACCTCTAATACCTCAAAGATTTTGTGAATATCATGAACAACTTTGGAGACACCAGAAATTATGCTCTCTTCTGTCAGGGCTGAATCGTCTATGTGGTGTGCGCACCAGAATTGATTTAGAAGGGACGCAGAATTAGAGCTCAACCCAGCAGCAAGCTTAACAAGTCCAATGTCTGCCATGGACATATATGCATTAAGCTGTGGTTTGTGTTTTCTGATTCTTGTTATGTATTTTTGAAATAATGGATCAATAAAGCTGTATTCGTTGTCACATATCTCAATTTCATCAAT
>Ga0209985_10004030_pt1 | contig 12071 bp, 10 predicted proteins | sample NOAtaG_FD_187305 | JGI IMG/M metagenome (GOLD analysis project Ga0209985, IMG submission 187305) | Freshwater lake microbial communities from Lake Erie, under a cyanobacterial bloom - NOAA_Erie_Diel6S_1000h metaG (SPAdes) (version 2) | ecosystem: Environmental > Aquatic > Freshwater > Lake ...
AGATGTAAAAAGGAATCATCACTTTTAAAATAGTTCCTAAATAATTGAGTCTGACTCCAGCGAGAACGCAGGAAGTAATTACACTCAGCGTCAAAATCCCACCTGCGATCGGGCTTTCCCATAGGAACGCAAGGATCGTAACCGAAAGCATCACCACCAACTTAGAGCGAAAATCTAAGCGCGTAAATAGAGAGTCATACTTAACTGTTTGTAATTTCATATTTCTCTTCTAGTAGTGTAGTTAAATTTAAGCTATTTAAAATACTTGATTTAATTGGACGCTTTTCATCCCAAAAGATTTGCGATGAGTAAAAAGAGATCGCTTGCTCCGAAGTTATCAATTCAAAGTTCTTTCGAGCAATTTTTTCATCGTTAAATCCTAAGAAATAAACGGTATCATCAAAAACTATTTGTTTGTTATCTATCTGACTAATCAATCTAAATTCTAATTTTTTATAGAGTCCACAAATAGCAATTTTCCAAGGGGCAAATGTATAATCCCCAACTCCAAAAATGGAGAATCTGGGCTTTTTTTGATAGATCTTGCTCTTTCGAGAATTTAAATACTTAGCATGAGATTCTAAATAGTTCCAAGTCTTTGGAGCTATCTCTTTAATATATTCTGTAGGCTCACCAACAAATTTTTGAGTCACTAGAACGCACCGATCTGTAGATCCTGTTCTATTTTGGGCAATATCAGAGCCCTTCATTAAAGGGAATAAATATGTATCTTCAATATCAACGGATTCACCTAGCCCATTGATATGCAAGTCATCAATCTTACGAAACTCCATTACATTGGAACAATCATGTTTAATGCCAGAGCGCCATTTTATTCCAGTATTAATATTATATAAACTACTCGTTTTTTCAAAAGAAGCTATATCTCTAATTAGAATATTATTTCTATATCCTATCTTCTTGTATTCTGTTTGATTGAGGTTGCTAAATACATCACAAAAGTAGTTTTTTGAGTTTGGATTAAACTTGCAAAATAGGAGACAAGCATCAACTGTTGCACCAAAATATTTTTGTGCATCAATTGTATATGTTGCACAATAATCAAGATTAAGATTATGAGAATAAAGATAACTTAATAGTTTTCTGGAAACAGATGTTTTACATAGCATTGCTAAACAAGCCTCTCGGTTTTGAAGCAATTGAGAAAACTGTATTAACATCCATTCGGAAATATCAAAGTTGCTTTTACCAGTAATTGCATCTAGTCCATTATGCTTTTGGAAATTATTTTTTTTTGGTAAATTATCACCACCAATACTTCCTTGCTGTGAATTAGTTACCCAAGGGAAGTTGCCAAGCACTAAAATTTCTCCATCTAGTTGATTAAGATATGATTGCCAATCAAATTCAAAAAAATCTTTGTTTTGTAATGCAATTCTTGAATCTTGTGAGCATTGCTTATTATTTTTGATTTCCTGCAAATATTGAGTATTGATATCAACACCAATAATCCTATTTACTTTCGGAAAAAGAGATGAGGCAGCTTTAATAAAATTACCAACTCCACAGGTTGGCTCAATAATAATATCAGGACTAATGTTAAGCTGAAGTAACTGCTGACAAACTCTTACTGCTAGTTCGAGCGGCGTTTGGAAATCTCCATATTCAATTTTTTCTTTTTTATCAGTGTAAATCATGGATTATTTCTATAAATAGCTATCAAACCGTTTTCTTGTCCTGCAAGTTCAATTACTCTTCCATATTGAAGCCGCCATTGCAAAGCATTGGAAATAGTCAAAAAACCTTGAATAGGAGGTTCTGCAATTATTTCGTCAGCGATATTTGATAACTCAATTTCATCAACAGGTAAATTTCGATCAACCATAAAAGCCATCAAATCATCTTTATTGCCTTCATTAGCCAAAATATTGCGAATCCCACGAGTCGTCTGAAAATCGCCTGTTCTTTCTGCACTTACATAGATTGTATGCAGAATATTTAGTGTTCCAGTTCTATTGACACTATCGTCAGTTTTTTCATAGACAAAAATGATCAGCCCGTAGCCTAGCCCAAAGATCTTTTGTCGTGCTGACCTAAATGGACAGGATGATTGTGGTTGCTTAACGCTTGTCACTTTAATATCTATGAGTAAGCTAGGAAAATCAATTCCACTAGCAGAATTACCTTCTATAAAATCATATTTGTTTTTGAGATATAGTCTGAATTTTTGTTCTAAGTATGTTCCAATAGCTTTTCCGTCAGTTACGCCATAAAGTGTTGATTGTGGATGAAGAGACTCGATCGCTGAAAATAGAGCGGCTTCAGTACAAAGAGAATCTATCGTTAAAAGTGTCATAGTGAAATGTATAGTTGCTTCTTATCTTAGCTTATTGTGCTTTGTAGATGAGTAAAACAACTAGCAAATTCTGTGGGGGTAATCAAAGAATATTCGCGATCGCATATTTCACTGAGTTTTTGCGATAGCTCCACCGATTGCGGCGGCGTGAGGTAGGTGGATTCTAGCAAATGAGTTTGATGATAGGCTTGACGCAAGGGTGCATCTAGCAAAATCGTGCCTTTGCCCATGACGATCGCGCGATCGGCATAGTCGGGCATGAGATATAAATGATGGGTAATCACAATCACGGTTTTACCCATTCGGTGTAGCTGACGACTGACTTCCAAAATCGAAGCAGCTCCTTGATAGTCTTGTCCTGTAGTCGGTTCATCGAAAATGATGATCTCAGGATTCATCGCTAATAGCGCCGCAATCACGATGCGACCGCGTTCTCCCTTTGGTAAAGACAAAGGATGAGCATGGCGCTGCTCCCATAGCTGCATGGCTTTAAGACTGCGCTCGGTTTCTTTCTTGACGATATCGGGTGCGTAACCAAGGAAAGGCAGTGCAAAAGCAACTTCTTTCTCGACGGAAGTATTAAAGATTTGGTTGTCGGGATTTTGAGCGAGATAGCCGATGGATTGAGCAAGATCGCTAACGGATAGATCTTGGGTATCGCGATCGCGTACTAATACTTTCCCTGATGTGGGTTTTAGTAAATTCAGAAAATGCTTAACAAGGGTACTTTTTCCTGCCCCATTCTGTCCAACAATTAGCACATATTCGCCTTCATGGATATCTAGCGAGACATTTTTGAGTGCTTCCGTGCCGTCATCGAAGGTATGTTTTAGGTTTTGGACTGAGAGAACGGGCGGTTTATTGCTCCGAATGGGAGTGGTAAATATGGGCGGCTCTATTGGTTGAATTTGCGATCGCAGTTCACTTAAGGCTTTAATTCCAGCCTCCAAGGTAACAGGAATCTTGGGAATATTAATTCCCTTTTGCTGGATTTGGCTAAAAGCTTGAGCGACTTCGGGAGGACGCAGTTTATTCTGTTGGAGCAGATCCACCTGCGAGTAAATTTCATCGGGAGTACCAACTGCGATTAATTTACCCTGTGAGAGCAAGGCAATGCGATCGCAAAATTCTGCCATTTCTTCGGCAGCATGAGAAACCATCACGATCGCTACGCCCAGTTCTTCTTTTAATTCCCTGACTGTCACAAAGACTTCTTGAGAACCAATCGGATCGAGTTGCGAGGTTGGTTCATCGAGTATTAGTAAATCTGGTTGTAGCGCGAGAGCAGCCGCGATCGCTAAACGTTGTTTTTGACCGCCTGAAAGCTCTTGCGGATTTTTCTTTTCAAATCCTTCGAGACGAACTGATTTTAAAACAATAGGAATTCGCCGCAAAATTTCTTCACGGGGAATGCAGAGATTTTCGAGGGCAAAGGCGATTTCATTTTCAACAGATGTGGCGGTAATCTGGATTTCAGGATCTTCAAAAACAATTCCCACATGACGCGCTAATTCGCTCACGGGATGGTCAAGGGTATCTAAACTTGCGATCGCAATTTTGCCAAAAAAACGTCCACCATAAAACTGGGGAACGATACCTGTAAGGGCAAGACATAGTGTAGTTTTCCCTGCTCCTGTCGCGCCAATTATGCCTAAAAATTCTCCTTTCTTAATCGTTAGCGATATATCTTTTAATACTGTGTCTTTCGCGTTGGGATATATGTATGAAACCTTATCTAAAACTGCGATCGCATCGATCTCATTCATAATTTTGCTTAAAAATACGCCAATTCAAACCTGAAGTGTAACGATTTTTGATGAGCTAGAGAATACTTCGTAAGATGTACGGTGGTCAAGTAATTTTCTCGGTAGAGCTTATAATTTGGTTTGAGCACAAAGCGCTGTAAAAAAATTGTTCTAGGAAGAATTGTCAATCTTTTACAAGTGCCATCAAAGCTTTTTAATTTATTTTTCGAGACTGCAAGTTTTTTGCAGGGTACGTCGAGTAACCTGTTTTTAGTAGATATTCAGATGATATGTCCCGACACCTAGAACGCTTATTAGAGCTAGACCGACTGATTCGTTTGTCAGAACGGCACACTGCAAATACACTTGCTGAAGCTTTAGAAGTAAGCGAACGCACTGTTCGGAATGATCTGGATTTTATGCGCGATCGTTACAATGCACCCATTGCAAGCGATCGCGTTAAAGGTTACTACTACAGCGATCCTAATTGGCGGTTAGATAGCATCCCACTTACTAAAGGCGAGCTTTTTGCTTTGACGTTGGGAGCTAGGATGCTGCAATCCTATTCTGGCTCAGCCTATGAACCAGAGCTAAAGTCAGCGATCGAGCAGTTAAGCCGACGTATTCCCGAACAAACTTGGGTCGATTTGCAAGGGCTAGCTAGCGATCGCGTGATGATTCGGGAAGGTGCTGAACTAAATCTCGATCCTGAGATTTGGCACAAACTAGAAACAGCTTGCCAACAAAAACGTAGTATCCAAATGAGTTACTACACTGCTGGACGCAATGCCCATTCTGATCGCCAATTCGATCCCTATGTTTTACATTTTTCGCGATCGAATCCCTATGTAACGGGCTTTTGTCATTTGCGACAGGAAAACCGATGGTTTCGGGTCGATCGCATTAAATCTATTGAAATATTAGAGCAAACATTTGAAATCGATCCGACATTTGATGCTAAAGAGCATTTTGAGATGGCTTTTCAGCATGAGGTGGGTGGCATTCCTACACAAATCTCAATTTGGTTTGATGCTGCTACTGCACCGTTTATTCGTGAGAGGCGTTGGCATCCGACACAGCAGATTGATGAAAATTCTGATGGTTCGTTAATGTTACATTTTGTGGCAAGAGGTTTAAATGAAGTAAAACGCTGGATTTTATTTTATGGTAAGGGTGCTAAGGCGATCGCGCCGCCTGAGTTGGTGGAAATGGTGAGAGATGAGGTTACTTTGCTTTACCGTAATTATGGAGAAATATAGATGCTAGCTACTCAAACAGAAATAGATAATGAATTAGTACATCAGATTTATGTTGAGCTTAGCTTTAGCATTACGGGGCAATCATTACCAGCAGATCATGGTTATGGTTTGTATAGTGCGATCGCTCATTTAGCACCTCAAGTTCATGAGCGAGAGGGTGTGAGTATTCTCACAATCGTAGGAATTCCCGATCGACAAGGCAAGATTTTTTTGACGGAGCGATCGCATTTGCGAATTCGATTGCCCTATGAATGTATGCCGATGGTCTACCACCTTGCGGGTAAACAGTTAAGTATCGGATCGCATTCGATAAGGTTGGGGATTCCTCAGATTTATATGTTGCGTCCTGTGGAGCGTTTACGCGCTCGGATTGTGACGATCAAGAATCATCAAGAAGCTGAAAGTTTTTTGGCGGCGGCTCGGTTGCAGTTAGAAGCTTTGGGCATTGTCGGAGAGGCGATCGTGCCTTTGGATATTGAGGGTAAGCCAGACCGTAAGACGATCAAGATTAAGACTTATTCTGTAGTGGGTTTTGGGCTTGAAGTTTCGGGTTTGAGTGAGGAGGACTCGATTAAGTTACAAATTTTGGGCTTGGGTGGTAAGCACCGCATGGGTTGTGGTGTATTTGTTCCAATGAAGGAGGTTGTATGAAAAGATTACTCGCAAAATCCTTTGACCAAGAAAGGTATAAAGAACCACCACTTTATTCTCTACTAACCCAGCATAGTCGCGATGTGGCTTCTGCTTGTAAAGCGCTTACAAAAGTTTCAGCTAGTATTGCCCTAAGAAACGCTGAGATTGAAAGCGAGTTAGTTGACTTTGAGCGAATTCTTCGAGCCACTGGATGGTTAGAAGATTTAGGCAAGGCAAGTAGCCACTTCCTAGAGATGCTTACAAATAGGGATGGATTACAACTAATTCGCCATGAGACTATTTCTGGTTTACTAGCTTGCTTAGATCCTCAGTTCCAATCATGGCTAGAACCTCTTGGCAAGTACAGAATAGTTGCTATTTGGGGAGCAATGGGACATCATCGTAAATTTGATGCAAGTACCAAGCCTAATCAGTTGCAGACACTTGTTTTATATATTTCTAAATCGGACAACCTAGACTTTAATGCGATTTTGGAAGAAATGGCAGTAGATTTAGGGTTAGGAAAGCCTCCACAGTACGATCGCAATCTTGTGATTGGTTATAACTCAGATGATGAATGTGATATTCCTGCCCTTGAGTCATTAAATGACTTAATTGACGAATTTAAGGAATATGAGGAAGAAGAATTTGCAGATGAGCGATCGCGTCGATTCGTTGCTTTAGTTAAAGGTTATGGCATTGCTGCTGATGTAGCGGCTAGTGCTGTTGCCAAAAAACAAGGGGAAGGCAATCAGCTTTATTCTCTTTCAGATTTTGTCACTACAGATTTATCTACTAAACTAAGTCCAGATGATTTAACTAATTTGATTCATGCTTGGGCGTGGCGTAATAGTGGACATAAGAAAGAGGCTTGGGATTTAAGTCGCTTTCCGCAAAGTTTTACGCTTAGAAGTTTTCAAGAACAAGTAGCATCTTCCGATTCCTATTTAACATTAGCAGTAGCAGGTTGTGGCTCTGGCAAGAGCCTTGCCGCTTATTTGTGGGCACGGGAATGGTGCGAAAAGTTGATAGATCGAAATTTCCGTCTTTTCTTTTGTTTGCCAACTACAGGTACGACAACAGAACATTTTAAGGACTACGCCTTAGAGTCTGACATTCCTAGCAGTCTTGCACATTCTCGATCTTCGATTGATTTACAAACAATGGCTCAAACTGCTCCTCAGGAGGAAGCGGAAACGTCTGATACTGCCGAAGCCGCAAAAGAAGCTATTAGTGCCGAACAAGATAAAATCGAATCTTTGGCTTTATGGAGCACGCTGCTAACTGTTACGACTGCTGATACAGTTTTAGGGTTAATGGTTAATGCTAGACGATCTATCTATAGCCTTCCTGCGATCATGCAGTCTGCGATCGTCTTTGATGAAATTCATGCTTTTGACGATCAGATGTTTGGTCACTTGCTGGTATTTTTGAAAAATTTTCCAAAGCTGCCAGTATTGCTAATGACTGCTTCGTTGCCAGAGGAAAGATTAAAGGCGATTCACTCAATCCGACCTGATCTAAACTGCGTACCAGGGTTGGTAGAATTTGAGGTTTTGCCCAGATATGATTTTCCTTATATAGTCGATCAAATTGATGAAGCAACTGTCTGGCGTGAAGTTGAAAAATGCCTAGAGAATAATGGCAAAGTTCTCTGGGTTAGAAATAGAGTTGATTGGGCGAATCAAATTTATTTAAAGGCGAAAACTAAATTTCCTAACATTGCGGTTAATGTCTATCATTCTCGTTTGCGGTATATAGACCGTAGCGATCGCCATCGTCGCGTTATCGACACTTTTAAAGAAAAAGGAAAAGCAGCATTTCTTGTTTCTACACAAGTAGCTGAGATGAGTTTGGATTTATCAGCAGATTTGCTAGTGACGGATATTGCACCTGTTCCTGCGCTAATACAACGGATGGGGAGACTAAACCGCCGTGCGACTCCTGATAATCCTGGCAATCCTAAACCTGCTCTCATTTGCCCTTTACCCAAGATTAAAGGCGATGCTTATAAACCTTACGAAAAATCAGACATAGATACTTCTTTAATCTGGGCTCAGAAATTGCTGGACTTAAATAAATCTTTGAGTCAAAGAGACTTAGCAGACAAATTTTTAGAGGTCAGCGATCCGAAAGAGTATGACTATGAAAAAGCTGAGAAAAGAGCTTGCTTCTTTTCGGGTGTATGGCGAACTCGACCAGGCATGACTCGTGGCGAAGGCTATACTATTTCAATTGTATTGGAGGCAGATTTTAAAAAGTGCAATGACTTCAAATATGGTCAACCATCACCAGACTGGATACGCAAGCATGAAGTGGCTGTTCCAATTAAGCCAGAAGCTCTGAAATGGGATAAAGTTGCTGGCGTTAGGATTGCACCCAAAGAGTTTGTTGCCTATGACTATGACGAAACTACAAAGGAGGGAACGGGAGCATCATGGAAATAGAATCTATTTTTCCTTTGACTTATCGCTTGAGCGATCCGAATTATACGATTTATCATCGGGCAGCTTTGGGTGGCTTGGCAGCAACTATTAAAGCTTGGGGCAAGTCACCGCCAGATGGGATTCTGCCTAAATTAGAGCAGGATTCTGTAACCATTGAAAAGATAGGAGACTTGACTGATCGAGAAGCACTTAAACGAATTCTTGATGCTTCCTTTAAGCTAACTGAGGATAAATTAATTGATCTACCTGGTCAATTTATAGCGGAAGGGAATGATGGTTTACGAGTTTGCATCCATCAAATTTTAACTAAGACCTTTCTTCAGCATCATAGAATGCGTCCAGGTGAAAAACAACCTCGTCAATTTATTCTACAAGAAGCTGATAGTGAAGAAAATCACTCTGTAACATATATTGCTATCAATAGCTATGCCCATCAAAAAGCACAGGGAACAGATTTGTTAGATGACTCAAAAAAGAATGCAGATAGTGGAGTATTATCCAAAATCGGTTCAATTCCACAGTCAATGATTCCAGGAGCAATGACAGGCAGAAGGTCTCTACAAGCCCCTGTAGAGGAAGTTATATTGCTTCTGTTTTTGATGGTAGGTTGCGCTACTTTTTTCTTGCGTCCTAAAACGTATAAAGAAAAATTTCAATACTGCATCATCATTCCAGATATCATCGATCTTAAAAAATTTGCTTTGGCAATGGAACGTATTTCTATCCAGAGTCAAGATTTTCAACGATTTACTCGTAATTATCTTGGGCGTGTTGTTGGCGGTGCGGAAGAGGCGGCTTTATCTTTTTTGCTTGATATGACTGCTCAAGACCTTGAGCGAGAACGAAGCATCAAAGGATGTCAGGCGATCGCAATGGGTCAGGTCGCTTGGGACAAGAACCAGATCAACCGAAGTATTAGTGTCAAAGTAGGAGGTGACTATGACGAGTTAAGTGTATTTCGTGCTGCCAAGCAATATCTAGGCAAAAGTAAGTTTATCAAGATGAAAGACGGGAAAAGTTTCTCTGTGCCTGAAACGTCTATTCCTGAACTTATTGCTGCCAATCTTGCGGCTAATCGACATTGGTGCAGTCACTTCAAAGAATTGCTAGCAGAAAAAAAAGATTTTCGCAATCTACTATATAGAAATGGAGATTTACACAAAGTGGCAAATGCAATCAAAAACAAAGAGGACATAGCCATCATTCGAGCTTTTCATAAGGCTTGGGAGATGACAATGGGACAAATGGGCGATCGCGCAAGAGAAAATCACCTTGATTTTGAGCGATTGGTCGAGGTGCGTAGGGAGAAAATTCGTAATGAAATTCTCAGGCTCAAAACTACAGAAGCTTGTGCAAACTGGTTTCTGAAATTTTGTGCATCTGCTACTAAAGGTGGATCTCTTGCACCCATTCGAGAAGATGCCGATCTCATTCGAGACTTTATTTTTAATCGTAGAAACTTCGATCGCTTGCAAAATCTTTTGCTTTTTGCGCTTGTAAGCTACGAGTCTGACAAAAACAACAAAGACATCGATAACAACTAAAATCAACGGAGAAAATCAAGATGCCTACACATTATCTTTACGGAACAATTTTGACCAATGAGGCTGTGGCAGCAAATAATCGCGGCGACAATATTGGCAACACCACCACACTTCAAAAAGTATTTCATCAAGATGACGTACATACAAGTGTTTCAGCCGAATCAATCCGTTTTGCACTTCGCTATCGATTTCAACTGGAAGAAACTGATGAAGTCAATCGTAGCTATGGATACGAACCTGAGACAGGCAAACTGAAGCTTTTGTACAAGGATGAAAAGCGCACTCAGTGGAATCCTAATGGCGATAAAGTATTTATTGATGACGATCTTATGGGATTCATGGATGCCGAAGCTGCGGCAAAGGAAAAAGAAGAAGGCGTTGATGCTGAGGAAGAGACTAACGCACCAAAAGCAAAGAAAAAAGACAAGCCTAAAGGTACAGTTACTGTTCGTCCAAGTCCTCTTGCAATCGGACGTGCTGTAAGCTTGCGACCTTATCGTGCAGAGCTTTCGTTTAACTGTGTTTCTGGAGAAAAGGCAAAGGGGCAGCTTTCTCTTTATAGTGCGGAAATGCACACGACTGAGTATCAATATTCATTTGGGCTAAATCTCGGTGATGTGGTGAAGAAAAAGCATATTGCTAGTCTGATTGAGGCAATTATTGATCCACCACAAGTTGCAGGAAATCACAGCCGATTTGCCTATGATTTTTCACCTGCTTCAATTGTTTTGCGCGTAACTAATGCCCATTCTTCCAAAATTCAAAACTGCTTTGAACATGACGAAGAAGAACGCACCTACACGATCGCCCGTCTAATTGATCGCATTGAGTCTGGTGACATTCCCGCGTCGGAGATTATCATTGGTGGCGATGTCACTAAAACTGAAGAAGGTAAAAAGCTCAAAGAGTTGAAAGTGACTGTATTTTCTGGTGTAATTGCGGCGGCAAATGAAGCTAAAACCCGCATTGCTACTTTTGGTCAAGAATATGCAGAAGTTGCCCCGATTCCTACTAATGCAACGGGAGGTGTCGCTTGATTGCCCTTCATGTTGAAGTTCCTTATGCAAGTTTCCGTAAGTCCTATGCACGTTCATTTGCGGAAACATATCCATTCCCACCACCTGCTACAGTATATGGAATGCTACTTTCCTATGTGGGTGAATATTTCAGGGCTTGTCATGTAGGCGTTAAATTAGCCTTTGCCTACAAACAACAGCCCAGAATTGCGACAACACTCCGTAAACTTAGCCGATACAAATATGGTGTAGCAAGTAAGCAATCCAAAGTCGGAAATGCTCCTGATTATATTGAAACCCTTTGTAACATTGAGTTTATTTGCTGGGTGGATAGTAGTAGTGAAAAAAAGACAGGAGCGCGATCGCTCGAACAACGTCTAATTGAAGCGATTCAATCACCCGAACAGATTACTCGTACAGGGCTAGTTTGTCTTGGTTTGAGCGATGACACGGTAAATGATGTGTCTTTATTAAAAACTATTCAAGGTAAATGGCATTGGCTAAATCCTAGCAATACTGGACAGATTGAATTACCTATTTGGGTCGATCATGTAGGTTCGTATCATACGAGATGGCAAAGATTTGATTTTGAAGTGTCACCCTCGTTAATCGTCAGCAATCCATCTATAGAGAAGTTTATTGAGATTATCGATCCTAGATAGCTTATGAAGTTAACCTACTGAATCGAGATTCTGACACTTGGGTTCCGATTTCTCCATAGAATTTGAGTTGAGCAAGTTACAATTTATTTCGCCTGTATCTTGACTAATAACAATGCTTTGAGACTGTTTATATGCCTCAAAATATTTCCCTCGAACTCCCTTAGAAAAATCGTACTCATCTTCTATTTCGTCACTATCGACTTGTATTTTACGGTTCATCATCGTTTTATGAAATTATATTTTCTCATTTTAAGATCTTATTTGCTGGATTATGGCTCTAAGCGATATACAGATCTGGACACCAAAAGCCCCTAACTAAAGCTAGCTGATTATGGACTAAAACAATGTCGATCGCCAAAATCCCTCCCCAAGTCCAACAAAACATCGATCTGCCCCTGACCGAAATAGGCAAATTTTGCGATCGCTGGCAGATTGTCGAATTTGCCTT
>Ga0209985_10004032_pt1 | contig 12058 bp, 10 predicted proteins | sample NOAtaG_FD_187305 | JGI IMG/M metagenome (GOLD analysis project Ga0209985, IMG submission 187305) | Freshwater lake microbial communities from Lake Erie, under a cyanobacterial bloom - NOAA_Erie_Diel6S_1000h metaG (SPAdes) (version 2) | ecosystem: Environmental > Aquatic > Freshwater > Lake ...
CAGGTGGCCGAGGGTTTTCTCACCGCCAAGGTGAACGCTGCGGTAGTGAAGGCGGTTCAGCAACAGGTGAAGATGCCCGAGGGCTATCGCTTCGATATCGGCGGTGAGGCGGAAACGGCGGCGAAGAGCTTTGGCGGCCTCGGCCCGATCATCGCGCTCGCCGTCTTCGGCATATTGGCCGTGCTGGTGATCGAATTCGGCCGTTTCCGCGAGACGCTGGTGGTGGCCGGCGTCATCCCGCTCGGCCTTGTGGGCGGCTTGGTGGCCTTGTTCGTCACCGGTAATTCGCTGAGCTACACCGCTGTCATCGGCTTCGTCGCGCTGATCGGGATCGAGATCAAAAACAGCCTGCTGCTCGTCGACTTCACCACCCAGCTGCGCGAAGCCGGCCGGCCGCTGCTCGAGGCCATCGAGGAAGCCGGCGAGGTGCGTTTCCTGCCTGTGCTGCTGACCAGCGTGACGGCGATCGGCGGTCTCCTGCCGCTCGCTCTCTCGAGTTCCGGTCTTTATGGCCCCCTTGCCTGGGTGATCATCGGTGGGCTGATCTCGTCCACCGTCTTGTCGCGCGTGGTCACGCCAGTGATGTATCTGCTCATTGTGCGCGGCGCGCCTAATGGCAGCGTCAATCCGGGGTGATCGTTCCTATGTCTCCCGTGGGCGCGCGGCCTGGCTGCGGCGCCCCGGGATCAGGTCATCAACGCCTTCCCCGCGATGAACGCAAAGCTCAACGCCGGCCCGATCGTCCCGCCACCACCACCGTAGAGCGCACCGGGCCCACCCACGCCCGAGGTGTTGCCGCTCGCGTAGAGCCCCGTGATCGGCTCGCCCCACACGTCCAGCACCTGCGCGTGGCGGTTCACGCGCAGGCCGCCGCAGGTGCCGAGAGCGCCGGGGCTTACGGAAATCCCGTAGAACGGGGCCTTTTCGACCGGTGCGAGCGTGGACGATGCGTTCGGCTCGCCGCCGCGGTCGTAGATGCTCTCGCCGCGGTGGAAGTCCGGGTCTTTGCCCGCGCGTGCGTTGGTGTTGAAGCGCTCCACCGTTGCGGCAAGGCCCGCAGGATCGATGCCGAGTTTGCCGGCCAGTTCGTCGAGCGTATCGGCCTGCACCACCCATTCGGGCAGCGGCTGCCCGGGCATGGCACCGCCCACGGTGAGCGTGTCGCGCACGCTCTGGTCGCAGATATGGAAAGCGGGGATGTTGCTGTAGCCGAGCTCCAGCCAGTTCTCCCACGTGTGGAAACTCGGCCAGGTGACGTCATACGCGGCGCCCTCGTTCGCCCAGCGCTTGCCGTAGCGGTTCACGCAGACGCTGCCGGGGTAGCGCCGCTCGATCTGCGCGTAGAGTGAAATCGCGCCGCGCACCTTGCCGTTCTTCTCGCCGTCTTCGGTGTAGACGGCCTGGCCCCAGCACTCGTTCATGTTGCGCAGGTCCGCACCGATATCCATGCCCATGCGGATGCCGTCGCCTTCGTTGGATTCCGCGCCCCAGGTGTAGGGCATCGGGCCGCGCAGGAAGTGCTTGACCATCTCGGGGTTGCGCTCGAATCCGCCCGAGGCCATCAGCACGCCGCGCCGTGCGCGCACGCGCCAGGGCTTGCCATCACGCAATGCCTCGACGCCGATCACGTGGCGGGCATCGCCCTTGCGCTCGACGATCAGGCGGTGCGCAGGCGTGGCCGTGCGGATGTCCACGCCCTTGGCCTGACAGGCTTGCAGCAATCCACCGATCAGTAGCCCGCCCGACATGCCGGGTTTGTCCTGCACGGTCTCGACCGAGCGGCCGCGCTGGCGTGACTCGGCCCAGTCCGGGTGGTAGTCCGCGACTTTGCCCATCAGCAGCGAGACGCGGAAGCGCAGCGGTGAATTCGCCTCGAGGAAGTCGAGCATCTGCGGGCCGTTATCGACGAAGGCCTCCATGACCTCTTCCTCTGCCTGCCCGCGCGAAAGTTTGCGCAGATAGCCGAGCGCGGCCTCGCGGTTGTCCTCGAGCCCTTCGCGTTTCAGCACGTTGTTGTTCGGCACCCAGGCCACGCCGCCGGATACCAGCGTGGTGCCGCCGACGACCGCGTGTTTCTCCAGCACCAGCACTTTCGCACCGGCGGTGGCGGCGGCGAGCGCGCCGCAGAGCCCGGTGCCCGAGCCCACCACGATCACGTCGACCTCGTGGTCGAAGCGGGTGCGCGAGGTGGCAGCGAGGGCGGATCCGGCGGGTGCGAGCGCGGCTGCGGCGGCGGCGCCTTTCAGCAAGCGACGGCGTGATGAGCGGGTGTCGGACATGACTGATCTCCCGTGCGTGTGAACATTATTGTTCCCGGGAGTCTGGTCGCAGGGTGGCGACGGCCGCAACACCCGTTCAGACGAACGGGCGCTGCGCGCCTCAGCGCTGAACGGCCCGCTGGTACGCGGGGCGCGACTCGATGCGGGCGAAATAGGCCATCAATGCGGGATAGCGGTCGTCCAGCACCCCGAGGTTCCGCGCAGCCGTGAGCGTGAAGCCGGTCATCACGTCGGCGGCGCTGAACTCTTCGCCCAGCAGCCAGGGGCCATCGCCCATGTGCTGCTCGAGGAAGGCCATGCCGCCCGCCGCGCGGTGGCGCAGGTCTTCGAGCAGGGAGACGTGTTTTTCGGCGTCGTCGCGGTAGCGCGTGAGCCACACCATCACGCCGAGCGGCAGGTAGGCCGTGCCTTCGGCAAAGTGCAGCCACTGCAGGTAGCGCCCGCGCAGCGGCGAGCCGATCGCGGGAGCCAGCCGGCCCTCGCTATGGCGTTCGACGATGTATTCCACGATCGCACCCGACTCGCAGAACACCACGCCGGCCTCGTCGTCTTCCAGCGTGGGGATCTTGCCGAGCGGGGTTTCCTGCACGAAGAACTCGCTGGACGGCGCCTTGAAGGGCACGGTCACCAGTTCAAACGGCAGTTCGAGTTCTTCGAGCAGCCAGAGCACGCGCACGGAACGCGTGCGCGGCGCGTGATACAACCTGAGCATCCTTGATGTCCTCCCTACAACCCGGGCGACCTCCGACCCGGGCTACAGCTTCACCCGCAGGGTAACGCCGGGCGCGCACGCCCGGGTCTGTCAAAGCACGGGAATGCTTCCTATAGTCACGGCCTTCACGGGGCGTGTACGAGGAGGCGCCGGATGGCAACGGTAGAGATCGAGCAGCACGGCGATTGCACGGTGCTGCGCCTGAACCGCCCCGAGGCGCTGAACAGCATCAGCAACGCGATGTTGGCGGAGCTTGAAGAGCAGATCGCGGCCCTCGAGACCGCGCCCTGCCGCGCCGTTGTGCTGACCGGCACGGGCCGCGCCTTCTGTGCCGGCACGGATCTGAAGGAATCCCACGGCCTGCCCGAGGACCGCATGCGCCGCGTGCACGCGCTCGTGCTCCGCATGCGCCATTACCCCAAGCCGATCATCGCGGCGCTGAACGGCCTTGCTTTGGGTGGCGGTCTGGAGCTCGCGCTTGCCTGCACCTTCCGCGTGGCGCGGGCCGATGCACGCCTCGGGCTGCCCGAGGTGAAGCTCGCCTTGCTGCCCGCCTATGCCGGCACGCAGTTGCTGCCGCGCCTGATCGGCGAAAGCGCTGCGCTTGAACTTATGCTGAGCGGCGAGCCGGTGGACGGCACCCGCGCCGAGCGTATCGGGCTGGTGAACCGTGTGGTGCCCGCCGATGCCGACGTGGTGGCCGCGACGCTGGAGATGGCGGCCTCGTTCACCCGTCACAGCCTGGTGCCACAAAGGGCCATCCTGCGTGCGGTACTCGAGGGTCTCGCGCTGCCATTGGAAGAGGCGATGGCGCTTGAACTCCGGCTGGTGGGCGAGGTCTCGGCCAGTGCAGATACCCGCGAAGGCGTGAGCGCGTTCATCGAAAAGCGTCGGGCGCAGTGGTCCGATAGCTGAGGCTGACACCGGAGCCCCGCATGACGATCACCCGCAGAGACGTGCTGACCGCGAGTCTGGCGGGCGCGATCGTCAGCAGTGCCGCGTTTGGAGTCGACGTGCCCTCGTCAGCCCGTGTGGATGCGGAGGCCGTCCTCCACTTCTGGTTCGTGGAACTCGAGCCGCGCGACTGGTGGCGTAAGGATCCGGAACTGGACCAGCGCATCGCCAGCCGTTTCGGGGCTCTGCTCGAGACCGCAGCCACCGGCGCATTGGCCGAGTGGCGCACCACACCGCGTGGTCGCCTCGCCGAGATCATCGTGCTGGACCAGTTTTCCCGGAATATCCATCGCGGCTCCGCTGGGGCTTTCGCCAACGATGCGCTCGCGCTTCATCTTGCCGAGGAGGCGGTGGCTGCCGGGGCGGACCTTGAGCTTCCGGTGGAAGAGCGGCGCTTCGTCTATATGCCCTATATGCACAGTGAGTCTGCCGCTGTGCACGAGACCGCCCTGCGGCTCTTCGCCACACCCGGTCTGGAAAAGAACCTCGACTTCGAACGCCGGCACAAGGCGATGATCGACCGTTTCGGGCGCTTTCCGCACCGCAACGCGCTGCTCGGGCGGGAATCGACGGCCGAGGAGATCGAATTCCTCAAGCAGCCGGGTTCGTCTTTCTGAGGGGCAGACGCCAAAACCTGTTGGCACGAGACGTGTCACAGCAGCTTGACACTCTCCGCTGTGCTCCAGACCATATGCATGTCCCGCCCGGATAAGAACCACGTGTCCCAGAACGACGCCAACGGGGGCCATCCCCCCGGCCAGACGCCGCTGCGCTCCGCGCCGGGCGATCGCGTCTCGCGTCTGGTGCAGGCGCTGGAAGACAGCGTCATCCCCCGTCTGGTGGAGGCGCACCGCGCCATGCCGCAGGCGGCAGGTGCGGCCCTGCAGGCGCATGCCCTGCCCGGCCCGGACGGCGTTAAGCACTTCGTCGACCTCGTCATGTCGCCCGACGAACAACCCATGTACGCCTACATCGCGGCCCTGCTGGCCGACGGGCTCTCCATCGAATCCATTTACCTCGATGTGCTCGCGGGTGCCGCGCACCTGCTGGGCGATATGTGGGTCGACGACCGGGTCGATTTCACCGAGGTCACGGTGGCCGTGGGCCGCCTGCAGCACATTATGCGTGAGCTGAGCCCTGCCTTCGGCGCCGAGGTCGAGCACCCGTCCGGTGGCCGGCGCGTGCTGCTTGCGCCTGCGCCGGGCGAGCAGCACACCTTCGGCGTGTCGATGGTCTCGGAGTTCTTTCTGCGTGCGGGCTGGGAAGTCACCTTCGGCGAGGCCGGGTCACGCACCAATGCCGTCGACATGGTCGAGCATGACTGGTTCGACGTGGTGGGCTTTTCGCTGGGTTCCGCCCTGCGTCTCGACGAGTTGAAAAAAAGCATCGCCGAGATCCGCCAGCGCTCCCGCAACCACGACATCGGCGTGATGGTGGGCGGGCCGATCTTCCTGCTGAACCCCGAGTACGTGGCGGACGTGGGCGCCGATGGCACGGCCATCGACGGATTGCAGGCGCCGGTATCTGCAGAGGCCATGGTGGCCGAGCGGTCGCGCAGATTGGTCAGGGATTGAACGCATGACGCCTTTCGACAACCCCAGCGCCACGCTGGGCAGCCTTGACGCGCAGACCGCGGGGCTGCTGCTTGCCCAGGCCGCTGAAATCACCCTCGTTCTCGATGCCGATGGCCGCGTCATCGACCGCGCCATCAATGGCCAGCAACTCGAGGGCGAGGGCTGCGATGATTGGCTGGGCCGGCTCTGGATCGACACCGTTACCGTCGAAAGCCGCCCCAAGATCGAATCCCTGTTGGAAGACGCGCTTGCCGGCAAGCCTGGTCGCCAGCGTCAGGTGAACCATCCCTCGCCGCGCGGTCAGGACCTGCCGGTCACCTATTCAGCCGTAAACCTGCGTGGAACCGCCCGCGGCCGCGTCATCGTCTTCGGGCGTGATATGCGCCCTGCGGCGGTGCTGCAGCAGCGCGTGGTAAACGCGCAGCAGGCGATGGAGCGGGATTACTGGCGCCTGCGCGATGCCGAGACCCGCTACCGCTTGCTGTTCCAGATCGGCACCGACGCGATGCTCATCGTCGACGGCAGCACCTACCGGATCACCGAGGCCAATGCCGCGGCCAACGAGCTTTTCGGCGACAGCGTGGCCACGCTGGTGGGCGCGAGCTTCCCGATGGGCTTCGACCGGGCCGGCATGCAGGCCGCGCAAGTGTTGCTGGGCTCGGCCCGGGCGGGCCGGGCTGCGACCGATCTGCGCGTCAAGCTCGCACAGGGTGAGGGCGAGGTGCTGCTCGCGGCGGCGATGTTCCGGCAGGAGAACACCCCGATGTTCGTGGTGCGCGTCACCCGCAACCTCGCGGGCGAGGCCTCTGCCGGTGCAGCGGCCCTGAACCAGCTGCAGCTGCGACTGGCGCAGTCACTGCCCGACTGCCTCGTTCTCACGGATCAGGAAGGGAGCGTGCTCTGGGCCAACCCTGCGTTTGCCCAACTCGCCCAACTCGCCACCGCCGATCAGGCGCGTGGCGAGCCACTCGGCCGCTGGCTGGGCCGCACCGGTGTTGATCAGAGCGTACTGATCACCAACTTGCGCCAACGCAGTGCGGTGCGGCTTTTCAGCACCACACTCCGGGGTGAACTGGGGGCCGTGGCCGAGGTCGAGATCTCGGCCTCGGTGGTGAACCACGGCAGCCAGAGTGCGCTGGGCTTCGCGATACGCGATGTCGAGCGCCGCATATCCACCGATGCGCGCGGAAGCCGTGAGCTGCCGCAGTCCGTGGGCCATCTGACCGAGCTGGTCGGGCGCGTACCCATCAAGGAAATCGTCGGCGAGACCACCGACGTGATCGAACAGCTCTGCATCGAGGCCGCTCTGGACCTCACCCGCGACAACCGCGCCGCGGCTGCCGAATTGCTGGGGCTCTCGCGCCAGAGCCTGTACGTGAAGATGCGCCGCTTCGGCTTGGGAGACCTCGCGGCAGAAGCCGAGGCCTGATCTACCGCCCCGTCGTAGCAGGGCACGCCACGTTCCCCGCGAGAGATGCGATGCGACGGGCTGTGCCCGAGACGTTTTTGTTCTGCAACCAGACCGCTCCCGCAAGCCACCTCAACGGCGGCTCGCGGGGCAGTGGTGTTTCGGTCAGCCCATACGGTGCAGAGCGCAGAGCTTGTTGCCGTCGGGATCGCGCAGGTAGGCCAGGTACATCTTGCCCAGACCGCCCTCGCGCACACCGGGCGGATCTTCACAGCTCACGCCACCGTTCGCCACGCCGGCCGCGTGCCAGGCATCCGCTTGCTCGGGCGAGCTGCAGGCAAAGCCGATTGTGCTGCCGTTGCCGGCCGTGGCCGGCTCGCCGTTGATGGGCAGCGAGATCGAGAAGATCCCGGTGGCCGTGAAATAGAAGATGCGGTGGCCGTCGACGGCTGCGGGCGCGACGCCGAGCGTGCCGAGTACGGCGTCATAGAAGGTCTTGGCTTTGTCGAGGTCGTTGGTGCCGATCATCACGTGGGAAAACATCGGGATACTCCTTGGGGTTGAGGGTTCAGCTGCGCCGCGCCTCAGTGCGCGGTGACCGCCGCGAGAATGTCCCAAGCCCCGGCGGTTTACAACCTGATCAGTTTTCCGGCCCCTGCCGTCAGGTCCCGGCCATATACCCCTTCCGGGGGAAGGGTCGCCTGTGTTAAACCACGCTTTTCGAATAATCGGGCGAGATAGATCGCCCGTCGCCAAGAGGCCTGCGCCGCATGGACGTCGCACGTGTCTATCAGGAACTCCTCCCCGACGCCGCGCCTGCGGGCGCCGATGTTTTTCGCACCCATCGGCTCGACGAAGCACAAGACTTCGTCGCCCGCATGTTCGTCACCCATGGCCTTGCAGCCCGGGCAGACCCCTCGCCGCGGGCGGTCTCCGTGGGTCGCGCCTACATGGGGCCGGTGGCGATGCACGCGATGGACTACGGCCGCCAAGTCCGGATCACGCCGAAGGCGCTCGAGGACTTCTACCTGATCCAGATACCGGTCACGGGTTCCGCGTGCATCGAGCACGGCAGCCACCGATTCGACATCGGTTCCGGCGAGGCCTCGCTGTTGCCGGCCGCCGATCCCATCGCGATGACCTGGGCCGCGGATTGCCGCCACCTCGTGGTCCAGGTCGACCGTGTTACCCTCGAGCGCGAAGCGGCCCTGCTGATGGATGCGCCGCTGCGTGGCAAGCTCGATTTCGACGTGCGGTTGCGCTGGGCGGACCCGCGGATGGGTTCGGTCCGCGGGGCGGCCTCTGCCCTGTACGAGGCCTCCAGGTCGGTCCTCGGCCTGCCCGGTTCGGCGCATGCGCAGGAGACCCTTTGCCGGGCCTTCTGCCAGTTGCTGCTCCTCTCCCAGCCCGGCAGCCATTTCGAGCAGATCCGTTCCCCGCGCACCAACGCCATCACGCCTGGTCAGGTCCGGCGCGCCGAGGAGTACATCCGGCAGCACCTGACTCAACCCATCGGCATCGAGGAGATCGCCCGCGCCGCAGGCGTCTCAACCCGTTGCCTCTTCGACAACTTCCGCCGCTTCCGCGGATCGACGCCTATGCAGTACGTGCGGGAGCGACGCATGGAGGCTGTGCGCCGTGACCTCGAAAGCGCCGGCCCGCAGGACTCTGTGACGGCGATCGCAACCCGCTGGGGTTTCACCCAGCTGGGTCGTTTCTCAGCGGAATACCGCCTGAGATTCGGCGAGAACCCGTCCCTCACCCTGCAGCGCGCGCGACCCGCGCACTGAGCGTCGCGCCTCAGTTTTCGTCCCCTGCCCGATGGTAGGCAGTGAGCCTGTGCAGGAGCTGCAGCACCGAAAGCCAGCACACCAGCTCGATGATCGCCTCCGGCGGGAGCGACACCCGTCGGCAGGTTTCCACGACCTCGCGGTCCACCTGCGCAGGGCTCGATGAGGCCGCCCGGGCGAGCACCATCAGTGCCTTCTCCTGCCCGTCGCGCGCGGCCAAGTTGAGGTCGGCGCCGCCGGCATAGGCACGCGCCTCTTCGAGGCGCTGCGAATCGACTCCGTGGGCACGCGCAAGCGCGGCGAGGTCTTCTGCCAGCGCATCGTCCCCGATCACCGTCGCGAAGATCGTTCCGGCAAGGACTTTGGTCTCTCGCGACACGTTGCACTGTGCAGGATCGAGGTTCAGTGTCAGGACCGTCGTGATCGCACGCAGGCAGCGCGGATTCAGCAATCTGCCGAGAATCGGGAACGCATGGCCCGTGTGTTGGCGCAGATAGTCGCCGGCTTGCGGCCAGCGTGAGGGCACGCCTTTTTGCCAGCGCCTGTCCAATGCCAGCGCCGTGGGCAGTTGCGGCAGTATCCGGAGCTTCTCGCGCCAGGAGTCGGCGGGTGGAGGCGCTGCCGGCGCTGCTGACTCCGGGTCGAGGTTCCAGCCGGCGCCACCCGGGCTCCAGTCGGCGCCGAGCGTCTCCCGGACCTCTGCCACGGTGCTGGATTCGAGCTCCACGCCGATCGCATCCATGAACTTGTTCAGGAAGCCCATCGCAATCGCGCCCATCGCGATCCATTCTGCCTGCTGCGGCGGGAAGAAGCGCTCAAGGTCCTGTCGTTCGCGCGGCGTGATCTCGCAAGGAACACGGCCCAGTGAGCGTGCCACGGCGACCACCGCGGCTTCTTCCGGGGCAAGGCCATCACGGCCGAGCAGTGCAGCCGCCACCGTCTGCGCCGAGGCGCCGCGGCGCAGTGCGAACGAGCAGGTGTGCGCGGTGCAGTAGGGGCATTCCGCCGTGCGACTGGCCACCAGCATTGACAGACCGACCAGCGCCTTCGGTGCCCCCCCGAGACCGAAGATGGCTGCCGGCAAATTCATCAGGTTCGGCACGACGAGGTTGTAGGTGCGGAACGCGGGTGGCCAGATCTCGAGGTAGCGATCGCAATTCGGCACCACGCCGATCAGCGTACGTACCAGTTCCATGAGTGGGCCGTAATCCCTGTGCAGCACCTCGAGGGGCACAGCCCGGGACTGGAGCAGCGAAGCGAGGCTCTCTGCCGCGGGAACTCTTGTCACGAGCCCTGCCCCCCGTAGCGCGCGAGCAGCGCCCGGAGCCCCGGCGCGTAGTCGGCCGGATCGAGTACTGCGAACCATTGCATGAGGCGCTTGCCCGCGCTCAGCGCGAGTCCCATGTCCTCCAGCAACTCGTCCATGTGGTGGATCGAGAAGGGGATGATGTTGGTCCCCTTGCAGTGCTTGCCGTCCGTGCGCGCCTCCATCCAGGAAAGACGTTCGTCGATGTCGCGGTTCTGCTGTGACTCCGACGGCAGCGGGATGCCGCCCCTCAGGTAGTCGCCGATCCACATCGCACCGATCTCGGCGTTCAGCTGGCTGAAGAACGAGGAATTGAACCCATTGAAGGCGATATCTTTGAGACCCACCGGCAGCATCGACCGGAACAGCCGGAAATTGCCGTCGGGATCGAGGATGCGTGCACGCGAGGCCTCGTCCATGAAGGGGATCTGCTGGTTCCAGCCGGTGCCGGCGATCACGATGTCGGCGGGGATGGTCTTGCCGTTCGACAGGCGCGCCTTGCCGGGGCTGAGCTCCGCGATCTCGGCCCCCTTGTGGAAACCGATGCGGCCATCGGCGATCGCATCGTAGAAGCCGTCAGTCACCAGGCTGACCGTGCTGCGCGCGATCGTCTCGAGGTGGCGCTCCGGGTGCAGGCCAATACGGCGTAGCCGGTACTGCCGCGCGATGATCGCGGCAACGCTGCCCATCATCGCGTTGCGCATTGGCAGACCGGGTCCGTGCAGGAACTTCTCGAAACCCCTTACGCGGATGTAGCGGAAAAGCCCCTCGCCCATGCGCGTGAAGAACAGGTACTTGAAATTCAGCACCCCGCCGATCAGCTTCGGGATCTTCCAGGTGAGGTGCCGCGCCACCACGTTCATCGAGGCGGCCTCGGCAAGCAGCGACTGCGCCACGTCGCAGGAGGACTTGCCATAACCCACTACCACCACGTGCTTGCCGTGCGCCTTGCCGGCATCCGTGAACTGGCTCGTGTGGCAGAGCGTGCCGCCTGCCGCACGGAAGGCCTCGGCGCCGGCGTACTCCGGCACGAAGGGCGTGCAGAAGATCCCGTTGCAGACCACGAGGAAATCGAACGCGTGTTCTGTGGTGGATCCATCAGCCATCGAGCGGGTCTCCAGCACCCAGCCGCGGCCACCGGCAGCGGGGCTCGCCCGGACCACCTCGCGGGAGAGGTGGATCGCCTCCAGAATCCCGAAGTGACGCGCATAATCCGTGAGATAGGACTGCACCTGCTCGCCCGAGGGCCACTCGGGCCAGCTCTCTGGCATCGGGAAGTCCGAGAAAGCGTAGGTCGTCCGCGGGTTCTGCGTCGTGAGCCCGGGGTAACGCCGCGCGCTCGACCACACGCCACCCAGATCCGGCTCACGCTCGAAGACCGTGACCGTGTAACCGAGTTGCTTCAGGATCTTGGCGGTGCTGAGGCCGGCGATGCCGCTGCCGATGATGCCGATGGTCTTGATCAAGGCCGATGTTCCTCAGTGGTTTTCGGAGCTTGCAAAGCCTCAGCCGGTCTGCCCGGCCATCAGCAGCGGCATCAGCGGAATGTGTTGCTCCGGCCCCATCGCGCTGTAGCCCCCGTCGACCGGGAACTCCGCGCCGGTGACGTAGGACGCCGCGCTCGAGGCCAGGAAAGCCACCACGTTGGCGACCTCTTCGCCATCGGCCACGCGCCCCATGAGGTTGAAGGCCGAGACCACCTTGTCGGCGTGCGTCCGGTTGTTCCCGGTGAGCGCCTCGAAGGGACCCGACCAGACATGCCCCAGCCGCGCCATGTTCACGCGAATCCGGTCGGCGGCGTACTCCACGGCCTGCGTGCGTGTGAGGTGCAGCAGCGTTGCCTTGGAGACAGGGTAGGTCCAGCGCCCGATGTGGGGCGCGATCCCCGAGATCGAGCCCACGTTCACGATGTTGCCGCCGCTCTCGCGCAGCATCGGCCGCGCGAGCTCGCCCAGGATCGCCGCCGACACCGCGTTGGCGTCGAGGCTCCGGAGCCACATCGCGCGCGGCGAGGCAGCGCCGTCGTCTTCATACG
>Ga0209985_10004034_pt1 | contig 12055 bp, 6 predicted proteins | sample NOAtaG_FD_187305 | JGI IMG/M metagenome (GOLD analysis project Ga0209985, IMG submission 187305) | Freshwater lake microbial communities from Lake Erie, under a cyanobacterial bloom - NOAA_Erie_Diel6S_1000h metaG (SPAdes) (version 2) | ecosystem: Environmental > Aquatic > Freshwater > Lake ...
GGCCTCCGCAGAAAACCCTGACCCTGCCCGGAATCCCAGTTCATGCTCACTTTCTCAAAAACATAGGCTTTGCCTTGATGGTATTGGACCGCTGCCGCGGGCAGGGCCGGTGTCTCTGTCGATAGGACCTCCAAACGGGCCCGCATGAACATCCCCGGTATCAATCCGGGATCGTAGCGATCAAAGTGGCAATGAACTTCGACACTGCGATCCGTCGCAAATTCCTTGCCGATGAGGAGAATGTGGGCGGGGTGTTCAACCTGGGGTTGTTGGTTGGTATAGGCCTTGAGGCGTTGATTTTCACGGAGGTAGGGGAGGTCTTTTTCAAAAACATTGAGCCGTAGGTGGACATCCGATGGATCCACCAATTCGTAGAGCGCCTCGCCAGCCCCAATGTACTGGCCGGTGCTGTGGTGAACCTTGGTCACAAATCCTTGAACCGGCGAACGTACCGGTACCTGACGCACCAAGGCGGTTTCGCTAAGATTTGTTATATCAAGGCCGAGGAGCTTTAACTTCTCTTCAAAGGCCTTCGCCTTAACACGGGCGGTACGCCATTCACTGCGGGTATCGCGTTCGGTTTTGGGATTGCCAGCACCGCTGCGTAGGAGTTCTGTTTGGCGTTGAACCTCAGCTTCCAGGTTCTCGGCCCGTATTCGGGTGGACCAATAATCTTCTTGAAGTTGCAGGTAAGCGGGGTCCTCCATAAAGGCCAAGATTTCACCTTTCTTGACTTTCATCCCTGGCAACAAACGGGTGGAACGCAAGAGACCCGGCATGGGCATCGAAACCGAGATGAGGTTTTGGGGAGGAGCCTCTACCTGCCCGCTCAGCAGAATTTCGTGGGACAAGGGCAGCAAACGCAGGCTGTCCAAGGCCAATCCCGCTTTTTGGGCTTGCGCCGATTCCAGGACCACGATGTTTTTGTCGTGATCCTCTTGGACCGTGGCGGTTACGCTGCCCTTGGTGGGGTCTCCCGTCGTGCCAAGTTCCGGTTGTTGCTTGCAACCGGTCAAGGTTAGTCCGGAGAGTAGGCCGAGAAATACGGCATAAAGGGGGAGGGATCCCGTAGAGGCTGGCATGGACTTCAAGAGATTATCGGGGTTGGTTGTTTGCGTTGGGATAATGCCATTGGATGGTGGCTTCGTTGAGCTGCTCGGTAAGATCCAGGTGCCTGGATCGCGTCCATAGGATCCGTTCCAAATGGGTGGTCCATGAGAGCAAGTCCAAATCACCTTGGGCCAACTGGGATTCGGCTTGGTTGCGAAGGGCCTGGGCCAAAGGAAGCAGGGATTGGTTTGAATAATCCCATTGTTCTAACAATAGACGCATTCGCTCTTGGTCCCGGGTTCGTTCGTTGGCTGCAACGGCCCTACCGTGGCGGTATTGCAGGGCTGCGGCTTCGGCTAGGTGGCGGTCGGCTTCGGCCTGCAAGCGCCAGGGCTTGCCTCGCAGGGGGAGGCTGATGCCGGCTTGCAAAGTATTGAATCGTCGCGACAGGGGATAAAATTGACCATCGGGCCCCATTCCTTGGATGCTCATATTGCGCAGGCCCAGGCTCAGGCCCGGGAGGCGCTGGGCTTGGGTGAGTCGGCTCATGGCCTTGGCTTCGAGCCATTGGTTGTGCAGGCGCAGGACTTCGGGGTGGGTCAGGCTATCAAGCAGATCGGGACTTGCAGGTTTCCAACGCAAATCGGCTTGGGCAGGGTTCGGTAGCCCGGTACCCCCGGTCCAAAACTCAAAATCTCGGGCGGTTTGCTCCAATTCGTTTCGATGCTGGGCCCATAGAAGGGAAGACTCCCCTCGAATCAGCAAAAGTTGATTTCGATCAGCGGCGGAAACCTGGCCCTGCTGGTAACGCTGTTCGATGGTTTTCGCCGTTACGGCCAGGATCGAATCGTACTCCTGGTAAAGCTGGTATCGGGCCCACTCTACCAAGTAACGGTGATAAAGGCGAATGATACCGGATTCCAGTTCGGCCAGGGTTCGGGTTTGTTCGAGGCGGGCGCCTTCCAACCGGGTCTTGGCCAGGTCCCTACTGCGGCGATGATAAACAGGCAAGCGCAGGCTTTGGTTGATTTGAAGGGACTGGTCCCTCAGGGCTGAATTGATTTGGCCCCATTCGGACTGAACGAGGGCAGGGTCCGGAAGGGCTCCGCCCCGAAGTTCTAGGGATCGTGCCTGATGACGCAGGCTGTCGGACTGCAGGAGCAACCAATGCAGCCGGCCTTGGTGCAGGGCTTCTTCCAAGGAGATGGGCGTCGTCTTCTGCGAATAGGCCGGGGTGAACAGGCCCGCCAGCAACCCTAGTAAAAGCGCAACTCGTCGTATCCTCAAATTCCGTCGCATAAATTAGTTGTTAGGGATTGGGGGTTGGGGCGTTGGGAGGCTGCGATGCCGCCAAAGGGTGTAGAGTACCGGTAACACAACCAAGGTCATGAGGGTTGCCAGCAACAGGCCCCCGATGACGACCGTAGCCAGGGGTCGCTGAACCTCGGCTCCGGCCCCTTGGCTCAGCGCCATGGGCAAAAAGCCCAGGGAGGCCACCGACGCGGTCATCAAAACCGGCCTCAGACGGTTGGCGGTTCCTCGAAGTACCACATCGCGGGCATCTAAAGCCGGATCGCCTTCGAGAGAAAGGTATTCTTTGATCAAAACAATGCCGTTAAGAACGGCGACTCCAAAAAGCACGATGAATCCAATACCCGCGCTGATACTGAAGGGCAAGCCCCTGGCCCATAACAACAGAATTCCACCGACCGCCGAGAGGGGGACCGTCACAAAAACCAAGGCTGCCAGACGGAGGGAACCCATGGCCAGGTACAACAACAAGCCAATCAGAGCGAGCGCCAAGGGTACCACCAGGGCCAAGCGAGCACTGGCCTTTTGGAGGTTTTCAAAAGCCCCCCCAAAGTGCAGGGTGTAACCCGACGGCAACAATAATTGGGTGCGGCACAGGGCTTGTACATCCCGGACCACCGATTGAACATCCCGATCCCGAACATTGAAACCAACCATGAGCCGTCGGCGGGCATCGTCCCTTTGAATTTGGTTGACCCCGGGTTCCACGGCCACCGTTGCGATTTCGCGCAGTGGGATGCGGCTCCCATCGCGGCAAGCAATAGGCAAATCCCTGACGGCCTCCGCGTTTTGGCGGAGTTCTTCCGGCATACGCAGGATGAGATCAAAGCGCTTTTCGTCTTCGATTATTTCACCCACTTTGCGCCCAGCATAGGCGGTTTGAATTTGATTGTTCACATCGGTGATATCCAGCCCGTAGCGTGCCAGCGCTGGACGGTCAAAGCGTACCACGGCTTGGGGGAGGCCTTCCACCGCTTCCACCCAAACCTCCACGGCGCCGGGGACTTTTTGGACCAAGGAGCCGATTTTTTTGCCCAGACGGCTGAGGCTATCGAGGTTCTCTCCGTAGATTTTGATCACCACATCTTGCTTGGCGCCGGTCATGAGTTCGTTGAAACGCATGGCCACCGGGTATTGAAAACCAAAGGCCACCCCGGGTATTTCTTCGAGGGTTTGGGCCATGCGGGCCGAGAGTTCTTCCCACGAAGAAGCAGAGGTCCACTCGGAGGGGTCCTTGAGGATAATCATGAGGTCGGCAGCCTCCATGGGCATGGGATCGGTGGGGATTTCTCCGCTGCCTATTTTGCCCACGACCTTGATGACTTCGGGGTAACGCTCCCGGATCAGGGCCGAGGCCTGAAGCACCGCGTCGGTGGTGGTCTTCAAATTGGATCCGGGTAACAATTTGGTTTCCACCGCAAAATCCCCTTCCGGTAAATCAGGAATGAACTCCCCGCCCAGGGTGGTAAAGAGCGCAAAACTCCCCAGCGCCAAGAGAAGTATTCCGACCAAAACAGGTCGGGGACGATCCAGGCTTTTCACCAAAATCTGTTGTTGCCAGCCTTGCAGTCGATGCATGATGCGACGACTGGGCTCCCATTCGCGGGCATTCCAGCGCAGGACCCAACTGCTCATCATGGGCACATAGGTGAGGCTCAGTATAAAGGCTCCCAACAAGGCAAAGAGCACGGTCTGGGCCATCGGTATAAACATCTTGCCCTCAATACCCTGCAGGCTTAGGATGGGTAGGTACACCATGAGGATGATTAACTGGCCAAAGAAGGCCGCCCCCATCATTTTGCCCGACGAACGTCGGACTTCCTCTTTCAATTCGGCTTGGCCCGGCAGGACACTGCGCCCCTCCTTGACCAAGCCTGTGTAGCGGACGTGCAAGCGGTGCAGAACGGCCTCCACCACAATCACAGCCCCGTCCACAATCAGTCCAAAATCCAAAGCGCCCAAGCTCATGAGGTTGCCGCTGACCCCAAAAAAATTCATCATGCAGACGGCAAAGAGCATGGACAAGGGTATGATGGACGCGACCAGGAGGCCAGCCCGCAGGTTGCCCAAAAAAAAGACCAAAACCAAGACAACAATAAGAGCCCCTTCCGCGAGGTTAACCCCCACGGTTTGGATGGAACTGTTCACCATTTTGGTTCGATCCAAAAAGGGTTCCACGACCACACCCTCCGGGAGACTGGCTTGAATGGCTTCGATTTTTTGTTTGACGGACTCAATAACACGACCTGAATTTTCGCCTTTGAGCATCATGACCACCCCTCCGGCGACTTCCCCCTCGCCGTTGTAGGTCAGGCTGCCGTAGCGGATGGCATGGCCCCGGCGGACCTCGGCCACGTCTTTGATCAAAAGAGGCAGGCCAGCAGGGGATGTTTTGACCACAATGGACTCCAACTCTTGGGGGGTGCGGACCATGCCTTCGGTTCGAATCGACAGCTGGGTGGCATCGCGGTGGATATAGGCACCGCCGGCGTTTTGGTTGTTGGCCTGAACGGCATCGTAGATTTCCTGAAGGGTGACCCCTTGGGCCTGGAGTTCATCGGGGCGAACGCTGATTTCGATTTGCTTGAGCAAGCCCCCAAAACTGCTCACATCCGCAACGCCTGGAACCCCCAACAAGGATCGACGGACCTGCCAATCCTGCAAGGTGCGCAGTTCCGTTAGGTCGTAGCGATCTTCGTAACCGGGCTTGGTTCGTAACACATATTGGTAAATTTCTCCCAGACCGGTGGTCACGGGGGCCAGGTAAGGGCTAGCCAGCCCTTGGGGGATCAAATCGCGGGCGCTGATCAAGCGTTCGTTGACTTGCTGTCGAGCCCAATAGATGTCGACATCTTCTTCAAAAACCAGGGTAATGACCGACAACCCTAACCTTGAAAAACTACGCATTTCAACCAGGCCGGGTATGTTACGGCTGGAGGCTTCGATGGGTTGGGTGATGAGTTTTTCGACATCCACCGCGCCCAGGGAGGGAGATACGGCGATCACCTGTACTTGGTTGTTGGTGATGTCCGGAACCGCATCAATGGGCAGATGCCGTAGTTGATAGGTACCCGTGATGACCAAGGCCAGGGTCAGCAGGGCCACCCACAGGGGTTGCTTCACCGAAAAATCAACGATTCGCTGCAGCATCGCCGTTTCTCTTAACGAATTGGAACAATCAAGCGTTGAGTGCGGGTCCGCAGGCCCTGGGTCCAGACGATGGTATAGAACCCGTGGGCCGCTGGGTTGGTCTTTGCTTCGTTGGTCCATTCCAGAGTGGAGGTACCGGCCGGCAAGACCTTGTGTAGGATGCAACGTCCCAAGGGGTCCAGGACTTTGACTTCGATGGCCTCTTCGGGGTCAGCACCGAGGAGGCGCAAACGCTCTCCTTGGAAGGGATTGGGAACCCATGTGGAGGGTGGATGGTTGCTTGTTTCGTTTCCATTCCAACCGCTGCTGCAGGGCAAGAATCGATACGAAAGGGTCACGCCGAGTTGTTGATTGAAGTTGGGACAAATTTCGGGCGCCCCGCTCACCGAATAATCTCCGTCCGTTGTGACCAGGAGCGTGTCATCGGTGGCACCGGGGATGGGAACACCGCCGTTGGTCCATTGGATATGGATCGTGTAGGGTGGCAATAAACGGAGTCGCAGGGTATCCCCTACGCAGAGTGGAAACTGAAGGCCATCGGTCGCCACAACGGGAAGCAAAAATACCCAACCATCCACCGGCACTTGGGGGGAACGTTCGGTGCAACCGTTGAGGGTGGCATCTACCGAGAACATGGATCCTGCATCCAGGTGGGTAACCCTTCGGTACTGGAACGTATCGCCGGGCTGAAGGACCCCGTCCTTGTACCATTGGTACGCTTGGTAGCTTTGGGTCCACAGGGTGTCCGAACCGGAGTTGGGACAAAAAATCAGGTTGTTGGGGGTAACCGTGGGGTTGTGAGGGCATTGGGCCGCAGCCCCCAAGGCCTGCAGGAGAAACAGGGCTCCAAAAGCCCACGCGATCATCGCATGGTTTGAAGGAGAGGGAGGGTGATGAGACATAAGGCTTGGTTCACCATCAAAGGTAAACACCAAGCCTTCAAGGGGCCTTAGGAATCCAAAGGTCCAGCGGTCGTTGACTGCTCTTCGTCGCTTGCCTCGGAGTCACCTTCGGTTGGGGTAGATTTTCGAGCGTCCCAGGCCTTCTTCAGACCCAGGCCGGCCCCGGCCGCCATCAGAATGCTCAATCCTCCGTCGATAGGCACCCCGGCCCCTCCGGTCACATTGTTGGGGTCGCTGGGTGGAGGCGGTTGAGCATTCGCTCCTCGGGTGAGCATCAGGAGAACCCCAAGCAGCAAGGCAAGATGCAGGCCGGAAGGAAGGGGGGACGTGGGTTTGGTTTCAAGGCGATTGGGCATCATCGTAGGATTTTTGGAGCGTAATTTTTGAAGCGTAGAAGGGAACGAAAAAACGAGGGGCCTAGCGACGCAGGCGAACGTGGTACAAACCCTGTGGGCTTTGGACCCGCAGGAGGTAGTAGGAACCTTCCAGGAGGTTGGCGGGGCTATCGTAGGTAGCATCCGGGTCGTTGAGGGTCTGGATGCTGAGCAAGCGTCCGCTCAGGTCCATCCACTGGAGGGTGGCAGGTCCCTGACGCAAACCGCGCAGAACGAGGCGACCGTCGGATAGGTGGGCGCTGACCTTTTCAGCCGACACCAAATCTTGAGCCGCCGTCCCATGGGCTGCAAAGACCCAATGAAAACGATCCACCGCATCCCCGGCCTGGGCCGTGAAGGTCAGAGGGTGTCCGCTGACCACCGGGGTGAGGGTGCCCAGGCGGGTATCTTCCAACCAAGAGGCATGCCCGCTGCTCAGACCGCTGAGGTCCATGTTCCAGGTATAGGCCGCGCCGGCTTGGGTATGGGCCAGGTGCAGAGGAATGCGGGTTGGACTGTTGAGGGCGAGGGAGGGCACACTCTGGATCGAATAGGTTTGACCCTGCCCATCCTTGGTGTAGAGGTCCTGACTGGCCGCGAATCCATCGCTGAGATAGCGGGCTTCGAGGTCGGTATCGTAGGCGTTGCTAGCCTGGGGCAAGAAGCAGAGCACGGTTTCCAGCCCAAAGCCCGAAGCCGTATGCGTCACCGAAGCCCTGGCCACATCGGAGGTTTGTTGTTGGCGAACATAATTGGCCGGTTGATCAACGCGGGCGCTGCTTGGATAGGCCAGGGAAGCCGATGAGAAACCGCTCATGGCCTGCACCATAAAGCCCTGCATGGGCGCCATGTAACGTGATCCTCCGTTGGCGGTGACCCCGGTTGAAATCACATAGGTTCCCCAAGTGCCGGCCGCTTGGTTCCCGCCTGCCGAAAAGGTCACTTTGCTTTTGTCCCAACGATAAATGGTTCCTTCAACGTTGGTTCGGGTGACTCCTTCCCAATCCATGACCGAGGGGAAGGGATTGGAAACGTAGTTCCATCGGTCGGTTGCAGTTCCTAAGGATAGAGCCGGAACCGAACTGAGTTGCAATTCTCCATTGAATATCAAAGTATTGATAACAACAGTCCAAACACCGTAGCCAACGGCCTGTGGCCAAATCGTGGCTCGGTTGTTGACACCTAAGTAATTGTTGCTATCGTTTTGGTAAACAATCACGGTGTTGGTTGAGGTAGGCAGGTTGGTGACGGCGTTGAGGGACGGGTTGGACCTCAAGGGATGTCCGACGAAACGAAAACCGTTGTGGGCGGTATCCACCCTTGGCAAATAGCGTTGAACCGTCACGTTCCCCGTCAGGTCGCTGTTGGTTCCACCAAGGACCACCGCGGTGTTGTTGGAATCCGAGGCCAGCGTCAAGTTGCCCCCCGTTGCAAAGACCCCGTTCAGGGTCAATTTGCCGGTGGCGGCTATCGTACGCGCCACCCCCAATGTCACCCCACCGCTGCCGATGGTCACGTTCAATGGCCCGTTGCTGCTGGGCCATTCGGCTCCGACGGTACGGCTCGTTGCCCCGTACACCAAGGCCCCTGATGCCCCGTAAGCGATGGTCCCGTTGTTGGTGATGGTCCCGCCACTTAGGGCGATGGTTCCGTTGATGGTTAGGGTCACCCCTGCATCGACCAGCAAGGTTCCTCCGCTGATATTCAAGTTGTTAAGTATTTGATTGGTGCTTATTTTGAGGGAACCAGCGCTCAAACTCATGTTATTTGTTACGGGCAAGGTGTTTCCGCCCGTATGATTCAGACGAAGGTTGGCCCCCTCCACGGTCGTTAAGGTGGTGTAGGTATTGGGTCCGGAAAAGGTCACGGTTCCACTTCCCAGGCCCCCAACAGTCACGGGCCCTGAATTCGAGACGATGGCACTGAGGATATCAACCCCGCCGGAACCATCGACGATGATTTTGTTATTGATGGGATTGACAAAGGCAAGGTCCATGAAGGTGTTTTGCGTTGTTAGAGGGTTTCGTAGGGTCAGCAAATGATCATCGTGATTTCGTAGAACCACCTGTTCGACTCCATTGACAACAACACCCGTGAAGGTGAGGGTGTCTCCGCCGTTGGAACTGTTCCCAAAAAGGATATCGCCGGTTTTGCCCGACTCTATTTCAATGGCACCGACCGATTCCCCGTTATTGGTATTCATTTTGATGCCAACGCTGGTTTGGCTACCCGAGAAGGTGGCAACTTGGGAGGAATTTGGTACCGTGGCGGGGGACCAATTGCCGGCGGTGAGCCATGCTCCGCCATCGCTACCGATAAAAGAGATTTTGGTAGCTCCGGTCAGGATGGTTGTAGGACTGGATTCGAGGCCAGCACTCCAAACACTGCCTCTTCGTGTGAAGACTTTCACATAGTAAGTGGCGCCGTTGGTGAGCCCGGTAATGATTTGTGGACTGCTGATGCCTTTGTAGACCACCGACCCGGTTCCGTCAAAAGAACTGCCGGTACCAAAGATCAAATTTGCGGTATAGGCGGATCCATCACCGCTGGGGGATGCGCTCACCGAACTCGTTGGCTTGATAACCATGAGGATCTCATCAACACAGGCTGGGTTGGTCCAGGCCACGGTCAGTTGGGATGTTCCGACCGTCAGGCCCAGTCCGCTTGCATTGGTTGGGATGCAGGCCACGATGGTTTTGGTCCCGCTGGCGTTGGCCAATCCCGACTTTGCGCCGGAAGTAAAGGTCAGGTTAGAGGTGTCCAATGCTCCAATAATTAGGGTGTTACCGATGGTAGAGCCCAATGGAATGTCCGTTGTTATGTAAATGTGGCCAGTGTTACCGGATGGAATTAATTGCGAAACAAAGGAGGGAAACTGATGCGTCCCTTGGCCTAGGAGAAGGGTTTTGGTCGATAACAGAGCGTCCGTTCCGGCATCAAAGATCGTATCACTCGAATACCAGCATTTTAGATTGCTTAGATCCGACGCTTGGTAGGATCCTGAACTCACCATGCTAAGTCCGCTCAAGGTGGCGGCTGCCGTCGAAACGGCCAGATCAATGCGATAAATGGGTTGATTCGTCACCCCTTCGCTGATATTGGAATTGGATGAGGCGGGGGAGCTCAAGGCAATGGCCGGCAAACCGGGCGATCCGCTGACCGATACGCTATCGATGGCGATGCCGGAACTTGCACCTGACTGATTTCCTCTCCATACGGCCCATCGAATTTGGACTTCGGGTTGGTTATTCGCTCCGGAAGGCAGGGTTAGGGTTGTTCTGGTCTTAAAACCGGTGGTCCCCCCGGCCTGCGAATAGGGATTATCGGTTCCTGTAATCGTGGTCCAAGATCCCGTATGACCAACTCGGTATTGGGCAACCAAGCCAATCGTTCTAGGTTGTGCATTGATGATGGAAATATCATAGGCCAAAACGATGTTTTGGAGGATGTTGGTATTGATGGACAGGGCAATCTGATCCACGCCGTCGCTTCGATTGTTGGAGGTTTGGATATAGGCGGAGGCATTGTTGGATGAAGCAGCGGCGTAACCATAAACCCCCCCAGATGTTGTAGACGTCGTGGCAGCGGATACGGTTGCATTGCCCGAAGGAATGGAGCTTTCAGCGAGACTTAGGGTTGAATCATCGGATCCATTGATGCCATTCCAAGCCGCCATGCCGGTTGGCATGGATGTAAAGGTGGTTGTTCCAAAATTTTGAGAATAGGGGAGTGCCTGCGGTGTAGGGTTGGTTTGTCCCAAAGCCTGCGTTGTTACCAGGATCCAACAGCCATAGGCCATGGCAACGCGAATCGAATCCCAAAAGATTGATTTGTGTGCTAAAACATATCTTAGGTTATTCATGGCAGGGTTGTTCAAAAAAATGTTAAAAAAAGAAGCAGAATAATTGCAAAAAAATGAAAGAAGCCTCTCGGCAATCTTCATGGATTCACAAAAACAAAAAGTGTAAAGCTTCTTCTCAAAAACAAGACCCAGTCTGTATACCCCAAAGGTATCGTGTCGCAGCCAGCTAAATCCTTTCCCTAAATATATAATTTACAATACAATATATATTAAAAATAAGAAGCCTAAAACTTATAATTTAGGCATTCATAGGACTCCTAACACTCGATCGAGTGTATTTCCTATCAACTTTTGTTATCTATAATACATCATTATTTTCCTTGGCGGCTAATTTCCGAGCCTCCCAGGCCTTCTTCAGACCCAGACCGGCCCCGGCCGCCATCAGGATGCCCAGACCCCCATCGATGGGGACCCCGGCGCCTCCTGTTCCGCCACCCACATTGTTGGGGTCATCGGGCGGAGGGGGCTGAGCCATCGCAACTTGGGCGCTCAGGGCCAAGGCCACAGTCGCTAGGATGCAAAGAAGGGATGTTTTGGTTGAGTTTTGAAAGCGTTGAAGCATAACAAAAGGTTTGACAGCGACTAAACGATTGAAGGTTGGCATGAGAGGGACTTAGCGACGCAGGCGGTAGTGATACTGGCCCTGAGGGCTTTGGACCCGCAGGAGGTAGTAGGAACCTTCCAGTAGGTTGGCGGGGCTATCGTAGGTAGCATCCGGGTGGTTGAGGGTCTGGGTGCTGAGCAAGCGCCCACTCAGATCCATCCATTGGATGGTGGCAGGGCCCTGACGCAAACCGCGCAGAATCAGGCGACCATCGGATAGGTGGGCGCTGACTTTTTCGGAAGACTCCAAGGCTTGGACCGCCGTCCCCTGGGCCGCAAAGACCCAATGAAAACGATCCACCGCATCCCCGGCCTGGGCGGTGAAAGTTATAGGCTGCCCGCTGACCACCGGGGTGAGGGTGCCCAGGCGGGTATCTTCCAACCAGGAGGCATGCCCGCTGCTCAGGGCGCTGAGATCCATGCTCCAGGTATAGACCGCGCCGGGTTGGGTATGGGCCAGGTGCAGAGGAATACGGGTGGTGTTTTGAAAGGACAACTCCGGCAAACTCTGGATGGAATAGGTTTGACCCTGGGCATCCTGGGTGTAGAGGTCCTGGCTGGCCGATACTCCATCGCTAAGGTATCGGGCTTCAAGGTCAGGATCGTAGGCGGTGGTGGCTTGGGGCAGGAAGCAAAGCACGGTTTCCAAGCCAAAGCCCGAAGCAGTGTGCGTCACCGAAGCCCTGGCCACCTCGGCGGTCTGTTGTTGGCGAACATAAGTAGCCGATTGGTCAACGCGGGCGCTGCTTGGATAAGCCAAAGAAGCCGATGAGGCACCGCTGCTGGCCTGCACCATAAAACCC
>Ga0209985_10004036_pt1 | contig 12048 bp, 9 predicted proteins | sample NOAtaG_FD_187305 | JGI IMG/M metagenome (GOLD analysis project Ga0209985, IMG submission 187305) | Freshwater lake microbial communities from Lake Erie, under a cyanobacterial bloom - NOAA_Erie_Diel6S_1000h metaG (SPAdes) (version 2) | ecosystem: Environmental > Aquatic > Freshwater > Lake ...
TCCGAACGGCACCTTCGACATGGGCGCGTCGCCGGGCAGCATCCACACCTCAAGCTTCTTCGAGTTCCCGATCCACCGCGTCACCCTCACCGAGCCGTTCTACCTCGGCCGCTACGAGGTGACGCAGGCGCAATGGACCGCGGTCATGGGAACCAACCCCTCCGAGTTCCAGAGCGCAAGCGAGCAGGTGCCCGCGGCTCAGGTCGTGAACCGGCCGGTGGAGCAGGTGTCGTGGGACAACATCCAAGATTTCCTCGCGGCGACGGACATGCGCCTTCCGAGCGAGGCTGAGTGGGAGTACTCATACCGCGCGGGTACGACGACTGCGTACCACTCGATGCCTGGCTATCCGAGCGGAACCAACGACTACGGCCAGGTCGTGAGCATCGCCTGGAACTTCATTGTCGGAAGCGTGAACTGCACCTCGGGCTCCGCGTGCCAGACCCGTCCCGTCGGACTGCTCGCCGCGAATGGGTTCGGACTCCACGACATGTCAGGCAATGTGTCGGAGTGGGTGAACGACTGGTTCTCGCTCGATTACTACGCGGAGAGCCCCTCGATCAATCCCCCGGGGCCGCCCTTCGGCTTCGGCGGCTACCGCGTCAGGCGCGGAGGATCCTGGGGGTTTGCGCCCGGACTGGAACGGTCGTCCGCGCGCGACTTCGGAACGCCGAGCCAGCCATCCAACTTTGTCGGCTTCCGCGTCGCGAAGACTCTGAGCGCACAGTAGTCCGACCGATCTGCACGCAGACCCGCCCGCGTCCGATCCGAGCGTCGCTGCACGGGCGCAGCCGCCGAGCCGGCCCGCCCTCGCCTCTCTCCAAGACGCCACCGCATCACGAAATCCGCGGCGGAACCAAGCGATCAAACGGCTTGCGGTCGAGGCTGCCCGTGGCGGCCTGCGCGCGCCATGCTCGAATGAGCGCTCCCCACCCGCGAGTTTTCCGCAGTTCGACCAGCAGGTTGCGCGGCAACGCAGCCGTCGCCTCGTGGATCGCATAGCACACAAGGCGATGCCCGCCATCCGCGTCGGCGGCGTCCGTACGCTCGACCGCCGCATAGAGCGGATGGACGAAGTCGCCCTTCTTCACGGTTCGCGCATACTTCGAGTGGAAGAGAATCGGCGCATCTGTGATTGCACATCGGTAGTTCTGGCTGTGCGCCAGCTGGTACCAGTACGCAACGCTCATTCCGTGCCGCGGCTGATTTCTCTTCGCCCACCCATGCGCACCGAACTCATCGACGAATCCCTCGGTGCGGACTCGAATCCTTCGCTTGGGCGCCTTTGACTTTGACATAACGCAATCCTCCGGCGCGGAGGTTATCCGATGCCGCACACTGTCGCTGCACTCGCCGGCAGCGGCAAAGATTGCAACCTCGCGCGTTGGAATGTCAACGCACCCGTTGCGTGCCTTGATCGACGGCGCCACAGCGCTGACGTCCCTGAGCCCGCATATCCATCGCCCAGTGCCGCAGCGGTCAGCGCACGATGCTCAGTGTGAGCAGTGTCCATCGATCAGATCCGCGTCGGCCGACGCGGCGTTCCCAGGGATCGCGCGCACCAGAGATCGTGGTTGCAATGGAACCCCAGCTCGCGGTTCGACGCTGGTGGAACCGAGCGCTTCATGGGCCTCTTCATGGGCTTCTTCATGGGCCTCTTCATGGGCCTCTTCATGAGCTCCTTCATGGGCCTCTTTATGGGCTACGGACGCTTCTGAGAACCTACCTGCCTGAACCACTGGCTTCGCAGCGAGCGCGCAGTCACGCTGTACACGTCTTTCGGAGACCCGCGTCCGTGGCATGCAGCGATGCGGCCGCTGCGCGATCCGAGCGGCGGCTTGCGGCATCGGAATCTGGCGCGACCACGCACCAAACACGCAGCGCCGGCAACCGCGACCATCGGCGACGAACCAACACAAGCAGGCCTCGGATTGAATCCGAGGCCTGCTTGCCAGAGGGAGCGGCCTCAGCCGCGACCTCCTGATCACGCGCGTCCCTTTCCGCACGTTGATCTCTCCCCTTCCCTCTCCGGTCCGCCCTTTCCGCCCTTTCCCGTTCCCTTTCGCCCGCTCCCTCTCCGCCCTTTCCCGTTCCCTTTCGCCCTCTCCGCCCCGATGAGCGCCCTCACGCCAACGGCTGCCAGCGTGATCGCCATCAGCGACGGCGACGGCGCACGCCGAACATGGCGGCGATGCCGAGCATCGCGATGGCGCCTGGCGCGGGCACCGCGGAGTTGAACCCCTGGATCAGCGCGTCGCCGACATCTGCCCCTGTCAGGTTGGTCGTTGCAAGCCCGAGCTGCAGCAGGATCCCCGCGAAGTTCGAAGAGACGAGCAGGTTTCCGCTCGCCTCGAAGGTCTGCTCGCCCGGCGTCGCGCCGGTCAGCGCCACATCGAAGAGGACGCCGAGTCCGCCAACGCGGTCGGCCACCTTGAAGCCGTTGTCGAACAGAATCTCGAAGTTGCCCACGGTCACCGCGTTGTTGAACGTGATGGATCCACGGTGATTGATCGAGCCGGAGAAACTGCCGAAGAAGTTCGACGGGTCGTACTGGAACGTCGTCGGCAAGTTCGCTGACGACGGCGGCGTGATGACGAACGCAACCGAGTTCGGGCCAAGGTTTCCCGGCGTGATGACGCCGTTGCTCGCGCCTGTCAGCGTGAGATTCGCAGCTGCCTGCAAAAGCGGAAGGTCGAGCAGGACGTTGGTCTGCCCTCCGACCGTGCGGACAAGGCCTGCAGAGGCGGTGGCGGTGGCACCACCGACCACCAGCAATGCGACAACTGTGCGGGTGAGACGCATACAACACTCTCCTTTTCCAATGTGCATATAGATCCAGGGCCTCCCTCCGGAGCGCAGCGCAACACGCGCCCGCCCGGGGACCTCGACGTACGAAAGTCCAAACCCTGAATCCCTGACCTCGACTCCATCTGGCGTCCGATGTGGCATCCGAGAGGGAAAGCCCCCGTCGGAAAACTGCTCGCGCAGACGCTGTGGAACCTCGGTGCAGAGGTAAGAAATGAATCCTGATGTGTCCTCCGCCCTCGCGAAGATCAGGACTACATGCAGTACGCCGGTCGCTTCGACGCGGATTCAGCGTGTTTCCACGCGAATCTCAATTTCGCGTCTGCGCCGCACCTTCGTTGCCCGCCGTTCCCCAATTGGGGTATGCGCACGAAGCCGTCACCGCGCGCGAATCGCCGCCCGGGCCCTGCGTATCACCGGAGGAAGAACCGAGGCGTCACCCGCGGGCTCCGTCCCCGGCGTCCGCAGATGGCGAAGACGGGTACATTCACCCGCACACAGAGCGCGGATCAACTGCCATGAGTTCTGATCGCAACCCATCCATGACCCAGACGAACTGGGACCTGATCCGCGACGCGGCGGGCGATGGGCCCACGTCGCGCGCGAGCCTCGAGCAGGTCGCTCGCCGCGCATGGCCCGCGATCTACGCGTTCATTCGCGCCTCTGGGCGCAATCCGGACGATGCGTCGGAACTCACGCAGGGCTTCATCTGCGATGTGTTCCTCTCGCGCAACTTGCTCGAGAAAGCCGATCAGACGCGCGGCCGCTTCCGCACGCTCGTCCTCGGTTCGGTGCGCAACTATCTGGCAGACATGCACCGTCGCAAGACTGCGACCACCCGCAGCCCGAAGCACGGCATGATCGGACGCCTCGACGATCTCGCCGAGCGCACCAGCGAACCCGCCGGACTTCCCGCCATCACGCCCGAGAGCGCGTTCAACTCGCGCTACGTCGCAACCATCATCCGCGCCACCAGCGAGCGTCTGCAGCGCGATCTGCTTGCCGAGAAGGACGAAGCCGGCTGGGAGATCTTCCGGCTGCGCGTGCTGCAGCCCTCGCTCGACGGCACCGCGGTCGGATACGACGAGATCGCTCCGCGGTTCAACCTGACGAAGGGCGCGTGCGCGGCGCGGCTCCTGATGGTGAAGCGCCGCTTCGCCACCTTGCTCATGGAGGAGCTCCGCGCAACTGTCGATGATCCGACGGACCTACACAGCGAGGTCGCAGACCTTCTTCAGCTGCTTCAGGGAAGCTGATACCGGCCTCCGAGACCGACCGATGCACGCAGCCAACGACCCCCAATCCTCCAATCCATCGGCGAAACTCAGCGACACGCTCCGCTGGGCCTTCGAGCTCGATCAGTCGCCTGCCCTCGCGGGCGCGATGTGGCTGACGCAGGAGATCGTTCCGCACGCGAAGGATCCGTTCGACGCGATCCTGGCGCCCAGCACGTCGCTCGACGCGCTGAAGGAACTCAAGAACGCCTACAAGATGCTGCGAACATCGGGCATGTCCGCGGCCGAACGCAGCCTCGCGGCAAGGCTCTACGCGGCGACGATCGCGGCCGCCCTCGTGCGCTACAAGACGCCGATTTCGACCCAGACGCCGGCGACGCTGCAGCGCGCCTTCGTTGATCTCGCGGGTGACGCGGACATGCCGGAACGCCTGCGGGAAGTCGCGACGCTCGCGATCGACATGACGCACCGCGGCTGACGCCACCGCACGGCGCAGCGGGCTCAGCCGCCCGTCGACGCGGGCTGTTCGCCGGCGTCCGCAGCTGGAACCTCGGTGAATCCGCCGTTCGTCTCGGCTGGCTTCGCGCCGGGCAGTCGCTCGAGTTCGGCGAGTTCCTCGCGCGAGAAGGGCTGCCAGCGGATGCGCGCCGCGCCAAGCGAGTTGCCGGTCGCAAAGGCGAGATCGACGAGGGCGATCTGGTAGCTCGCCAGCGCGAGCACCTCGCGGCTCTGCGCATCGGCCACGTTCGACGCGGCGTCCAGCACATCGGTGCTCGTCCGCAGTCCGACGTCGAACTGCCGCTCCTCCGCCGCCAGCGTACGCGCCGCAAGCGCCGTCTCGAGACGGGCCGCGAGAATCCGCTGCCAGCTCTGCGTGATCGCATCGAGCGCGTCAAAGACCTCGGTGCGGATCGACTGACGACGGGCCTCGCGCGTCCCGAGCCGCTGCACGCGCTGCAGGATCGCAGCGTTCACCCGCGACTCCGCCGCCTCGTTCCCCATCGGGATCTCGGCGCGCAGTCCGAGGTCAAAGCTGTCGGCGTTGCCGAGCGAGCCGTAGGCGTCCTGAACGTCGGTGCCGGTGCCGCGCACGTTGTAGCCATAGTCGAGCACGAACAGCGGCAGCGCGGCGTTGCGGCGGAAACCGATCTCGCTCTGGTCGATCGCCAGCTGCAGCTCGAGCTCGAGCATCTCCATCCTGTTCGCGACGGCGTCTTCCGCCAGCGCGCCGCCGTCAAGCGTGAGTCCGACCGGGTTGGGATCGGTCGCCGGCGTCAGCGGCGTCGCGCCCGACACCGGGAGATCGTCTCGGCTCATCAGCTTCTTCAGGGCGCGCTGCCGGATCCGCAGGTTGGCGTCCGCCACGATGATCTGCTCGAGCGTCCGGCCAACGCCGCTCTCGGCCCGCACGACCTCGATCTCAGGCGCCTCTCCCTCGCGCACGCGCCGACGGGCGCGCTCGAGCTGCTTCACGGCGACGTCGTACTGCGCGCGCCGCACACCGAGCTCGCGATAGGCCGAATAGAGGTTCCAATACGCCTTCTCGGCGGTCGCGAGCACGCGGATCGCCTCGAGCTTCGTGCGCGCATCGGCGATCTGACCCTGCCACGCAGCCACGCGGATCGAGTGCGTGTTCGACTCGACACCCGCGCCGCGCAGCAGCGGCTGGCTCATCGAGAACGAGAGCGCAGCCTGCCAGTCGTCGCCCGTCGTGCCGAAGTTGAAGCCCTCGGCGGTCCGGTTCACGGGCGTCGAGAAGCTGACATCGCCGCCCGTCGCAAGCGGAATCCGAAGCCCCGCCTCGAAGGCCTCCGTCTCGGCGGGAAGCCCCGACGCGAGCGACGAGAACACGCTGTTGTTGGTGCGCGAGTAGCTGGCGAAGAAGACGTTCTCGAACTTCGCCTCCTCCGCGGAGAGATTCTCGCGCGCGATCGCAGGGTCGACGAGTTGGGTGCGAAGATCGAGGTTCCCCGCGAGAACAGCGGCTCGGACATCGGCCAGCGAAAGCGACACGCCATTTCCCGGAAGCGGCGGCGTCGCCACCTCGGCGAGCGTCCGCTTGGCCGCCGCCTCGAGCGACTCGGGCGGCGTCGTCGACCGCGCGCTCGGATCGATCGACTCGATCTGCCGCAGCTTCGAATCGGGCACGCGCCACTGCGGGTTGCCGTTGTCGAAGATCCCCTGTCGGCACGATGGCGTCGCCATCGCGACGACAAGCGCGGGTGCGAGGAGCGACGTTGCGACGCGCGAAGACTTCATTCGTGCCTCAGTGCCTCGATCGGATCAAGCCGCGACGCCTTGATCGCAGGGAACATGCCGAACACCACGCCGGTCAGCGCGCTGAAGGCGAAGCTGACCACGACCGCCCACAGCGGGATGTCGGCTTGGTCGAGTTGCGCGCCCGGGATCTTGGTCAGTCCGAACGCGGCAATCCGGCCGACGGCGATCCCGATGAACCCACCGACGAGGCAGAGCGTCACCGCCTCGAGCAGGAACTGCAGAAGGATCGCCATCGGCGTCGCACCGACCGCCTTGCGCAGGCCGATCTCACGCGTGCGTTCCGACACCGATACCAGCATGATGTTCATGATCCCGATGCCGCCGACCAGAAGCGAGATGGCGACGATGCCCCCGGCGATCGCGGTGATGCCTGTCGCCAACGCCTTGAACTGCTCGATGAAGCGGTCGATCGCGGTCACGCTGAACGTCTCGACGCCGCCGGGAAGGATCCCTCGCATGCGCCGCATGACGAAGCGGACCTCCTCCTGTCCATCCTCCGCGACCTCGGGGCTTGTGAAGAGCCCCTCGACGCGCATGAAGAAGTTCCGGTCCTGCAGCTTCGCCGCCACCGAGAACGGGATGAAGATCTCCGCGCTCGAGGTGTTCATGCCGAAGAAGCGGGCCTGCGTCGTCTCGACCACGCCGACGATCGCGAATCGGCGGCCTCCGATGAGAATCGACTCGCCCACGGGATTCGCAGGCAGGTTGAGCTCGGTGATCGCGTCGGCGTTGATCAGGCAGACCTGCCGCTCGCCGTCCTCGTCGATCTGCGTGAAGGGCCTCCCCTCCTCGACGAATCGGTTCTGGACCACGTGCCAGTCGGGCCAGATTCCCGCGACCGTGATTCCATCGATGATCTTGTCGCCCTGCTGGACGTCGAGTCCGACCTCCGTGACGGGCGTGATCGCCTTGACCAGCGTGCATTCCTCGCGGATCGCACGCGCCTCCTCCGTCGTCACCCGGATCTTCTCGAATGGATAGAGGTTGCGCGGCGCGTTGTCAGGCCGGTCGGGGAACACGAAGAACTTGCTCGCGCCCACCGACTCGAACTCGGTGAGGACGCGCGCGCGCAGTCCGGTGAGCGCCGCGATGACCGCGGTCGTGCTTGCGACGCCGACGATGATGCCGAGCGCCGTGAGGAACGCGCGCGACTTGTTCGCCCAGATCTGCGAGAACGCAAGCGAGATCGCCTGCAGCCAGAACAGCGGATTCAGCACGCAGCACCGCCCTTCGCGGCAAGCGCCGAGACCCCGGGAAGATGCCGCCCGGCCGCATCCTGCGCCACGGGAAGATCGCTCAGCACGCGGCCGTCGCGCAGACGGACCACGCGCTGGCAGTGGGCCGCGACCTCATCCTCGTGCGTCACGATGATGACGGTCTGGCCTTCGGCGTGCAGTTGCCGGAACAGCGCGAGAATCTCCGACGTCGTCGCGCTGTCGAGGTTGCCGGTCGGCTCGTCGGCCAGCAGGATCGACGGATTGTTGAGGATCGCGCGGGCAATCGCCACGCGCTGGCGCTGTCCACCCGACAGCTGGTTCGGGCGGTGATGCACGCGCTGCGCAAGCCCAACGCGGTCGAGCGCCGCCAGTGCGCGCGCCCTGCGGCCACGCCAACCGCCCTTCGCATAGACAAGCGGCAACTCGACGTTCTCGAGCGCGGTCTGCCGCGGCAGCAGCTCGAAGCTCTGGAAGACGAAGCCGATCTCCTCGTTGCGGACCTGCGCGAGTTCGCGTGCGCCCATGCGGCTCACGTCGCGGTCGTTCAGGAGATACGCACCCGACGTCGGCCGATCGAGGCAACCGAGCATGTTCATCAGCGTGCTCTTGCCGGAGCCCGAGGAGCCCATGATCGCCACCATCTCGTTCCGACTGATCGTGAGGTCAAGCCCACGCAAGGCATGGATCGTCTCGACGCCGACCTTGTAGATCTTCGTGAGCGCACGCACCGCGATGAGCGCCGCAGGCTGGGCCGGCGCGACGTTCGCAACCTCAGCCATCGGACGGCCCCGAAGCGCCCTTCTTCGCGAGTTGCGCCGCGGCGTCCTTCGCAGTCTCCTCGCGAATCGCGTCGCCGTCCTTCAACCGCTCGAGCACGCGGTACGGGCCGGTGACGACGATGTCTCCCGCTGCGACGCCTTCGAGAATCATGGTGTCGGCGAGGTTCGAGGGGCCGGTCCGCACCGGACGCACGACAGCCTTGCCGTCGACCATGCAGAACACCACCGTCGCCTTTCGGCGGGCCTTGTCGACAAGCGGATGATCGGCGAGTTCGGCGGGAAGATCGTCGAGCTTTTGCTCGAGCAACGCCTGGCTCGGCACCAGCAGTCCGCGAGAGCGGTTCACCACGATGTCGACGTTCGCAGCGAGGCCGGAAAGTAGCGTCTCGCCTTCGGCGAGCCCGAGCTTCACTTCGCACTTGAACCAGCCGCCCGAACCAGCGCCGCTGGCACCGCCCGCGCCACCGAAACTCGTCTCCGTCCCGCGCGACAGCGCCACCCGATCGACGGTTCCCTTGAACTCACGATCGCGGTAGGCGTTCACGCGGACGGTGGCCTCCTGGCCAGCCCGCACGCGCGCCACGTCGCTCTCGGCAACCTTCGCCTTGAGGCGCACCGACGCCAGGTCGGCGATGGTCAGGATGCGCGTGCCGGCGTTGTTCATGGTGCCGACGACGACCAGCTCGCCCGGCTCTGCGTTCAGCTCCGTGATCTGCCCGTCGATCGGCGCCGAGATCGTGGTCTTCTTCAGAAGTTCGCGCGCCCGCTCGATGTCGGCCTCCGCGGCGGCGAGCGAACTCTCGATCACCGAGAGGCCCTCGCGCGCGGCGGCGATCTGCGATTCGAGCTCGCGAACACGCGCGATCGCGTCGTCGAGCGAGGCGCGGCTCACGTCACCCGTCTTGAAGAGCGACTCCTGGCGCTCGAGCGTCGCGCGCGCGTTGGCCAAGAGCGACGTCGGGCCCGCCAGCCGCTCCTGCTCGCTCCGCAGGCGGAAGCGCTCGCCATCGCGACGCGCCATCTGCGCCTGAAGCGACGCCTGCACATCGCGGTCGTCGAGCTTCACGATCACCTCGCCCTTGCGGACGGTGGCGCCCTCGCGGAAAGGGATCTCGAGGATGCGGGCGCTGACCTCGGCCGACACGTCCACCTTGATCTCGGGGTCGAGTTCACCTGGCGCCGACACCGTCTCGACAAGCTCGCGCTCCTCGATCTTGGCGATGCGGACGGCCAGCGCGTCGTCGCGCCCACCGAAGGACGGCATGAACTCGAGCGCTGCCGGGCCTGCGACGACGAGGCCGACCACGGCGAGACCGATGACAGAGGCGATGACGATGAGGAAGGTTCGCACGTCGGGGCTCGGCTCGGAACGGGAACAGGCTTGGGGAGGCCCAGCCTCTCGGCCCCGGGCTGCCGACAGGCACGCCAACAGGGTTCGAGGTGGGCAGCGTATTCCGAATCGCCCCTCCGAGGTTGCGAAGCGCGGGCGGCGAAAAAAGACCGCCCCCCGGCAGAAGCCGGGGGGCGGATTTGAGACACATGCAGCTTCACGCCGAGGCGTGATGCCCAACGGTCAGATCACGGAGCGCAGTTGCCCCAGGCCGACAGGAGGATGCCGAGGTCACCAGAGTTGGTGTCGCCGTCACCGTCGAGGTCGCCTGCAGCCGTGCCCCACGCCGAGAGCAGCGTACCGAGGTCGCTGCTGTCGACCGTGCCGCTGTTGTCGTAGTCAGCCGGGCAGTTCGAGCCCGAGCCGCACTGCGCCAACTGGCCGTTCATCTGGATCGGCCACTGGTAGCTACCAGCACCGGCCGCGCCGAACTGGGTGCCGCCGCAGAGCGTTGCGCGGGTCCAAACGTTGGACGGAGCGCCCGTCACCAAGCCAACGCCGATACCCGAACGGTAGCCAGCGCCAGCGGGGATGCCCGCCGGAAGGTTGGTGCCGTTGAAGAGGTTGTAGGTCTCGAGCACGAGGACAACCGTCGTCTCGTTCTCAAGGCAGATCGGCGGGTCGAACTCGATGTTGCCCATGAACACGCCACCCGCAAAGAGAATGTCGCGCTCAGCGATGAGCACAAGATCGCCACCCGTCACGAGCTCGGCCGGGTTGGTCGGCGCGCCACCGTCGGTGTCGCGGTAGACCTTGAACTTGGCCGGGGTCAGACGGTCCGAGGTGAAGAAGCCGCAAGTGCCGCCCGTCGGGATCTGCGAGCGAAGCGCTGCAGCACCGAAGTTGGCGCAGGTGAGCTCCTTCACAAGGTTCGCGCCGCTGAAGGACGCCGCGAAGAGCACGTCGGCCGAACCACCCGAGTTGTTGGCGCAGGCGGTCGCGCAGGCCTGAAGGAAGTTACCCGTCGGAGCCTGTGGGATCGAGGTCGTGGTGGTGTCCGGGCCGGGGGCCGAGCACGCGGTATCGATGATGTCAGGGCAGATATTCGCCGAAGCGGTGCCGGTCAGCTCGAGGACGTAGTCCGTGAGCGGGCCAGTTCCGCAGGGGATACCGGTGAACACCGTCGGCGAGACGACGACGTAGTACGTGCCGGCGTTGAGGCAGATCGAGACCGTGTTCGGGCACGAGCCAGAACCGATCGCGAGGGTCTGGAGACCAGCACAGTTGGCGACGTTGAGGTCACCGCGGGTGATGGTGAGGTTGAGGAGGCTGCCACCGAACGCGCGAGCGGTCACCGTGGTCGGCGCCGTCAGCGTGAACGAGTAGAAGTCAACGTCGCGGGTGTTCGTGGTACCAACGGTCGTCGTGAAGACGGTTCCACGCACGGTCGAGCCGAGGGTGATCGACTGGGTCGGACCGCCGGCCACGTTGCAGCCGTCGTTGCCCGACGAACCGCAGGCTTCAGCCTCGGTCGCGGTGTTCGCCGGGAGCACGCACGACTCGGGAACGTCGAACTGGACGGTACCCGAACCAGAGGTCTCCACGCCGGTGGTTTCGTCGCGGTAGCCAGAGACGCGAACCAGGTAGGTCCGGCCAGCAGCCACCGTAACGCTCAGGTCGGATGCGTAGATGGGGGCGGCGCCGCAGGTGCCCGCACCGTCGTCATTGCAGCCGATGAGCACACCAGCCGCGGTCAACGTGTTGTAATTGAAGGCGCTGGGGTTCGTTCCCATGTCGTAGACAGCGAGCTTGGTATCGAAGTCCACGGTCGGGGTGCCGCTTCCGTTGCAGGTCGTGATGCGGAGGAATCCGTTCGCGAGGACCGGCACGCGGTACCAGAGGTCGTTCGGGAAACCATCGCTGCCCGACGAGCATTGGTCGCCGTCGTGATCAGGTCCGTCGTTGTTGGCGTTCGTGTTGTTGAACGCAACCGACGAGTCGCCGCCCACCACGGTGGCGTTCGGCGCGCAGTCGTTCGGGTAGCCCGGAGCGCTGCAGTTGTAGAGGAACACGCCGCAGGACGGAATCGTCGCAGCGGTGCTGACGCAGCTCGCCTCCCACGCGGTCTCGCAGCATGCGGGGTCGATGTCGCAGACGAGCGTGCAGCAGTTCGCGTCCGAGCAGCCCGGGGTGGTCTGCGCAGTGCCGCAACCACCGGTGCCGGGGCAGCCACCAGCAAGCTCCTGGAAGGTCAGGGTGACCAGACCTGCGCCGCTGGCGGCGCCGGTCGTGGCGCTGGTCCAACCGCCAACGCGAACGTAGTACGTGGTGCCGGTCGTGACCGTGAAGTCGGCGATGCGGGAGTAGAACTGCTGGCAGCCGGTCTGGCCGGTGCCGTCGCC
>Ga0209985_10004038_pt1 | contig 12039 bp, 10 predicted proteins | sample NOAtaG_FD_187305 | JGI IMG/M metagenome (GOLD analysis project Ga0209985, IMG submission 187305) | Freshwater lake microbial communities from Lake Erie, under a cyanobacterial bloom - NOAA_Erie_Diel6S_1000h metaG (SPAdes) (version 2) | ecosystem: Environmental > Aquatic > Freshwater > Lake ...
AGCCATCTCGCGGTGACCGCCCGGCAACGACCCGGCAGCCACCACCAAGCCGGCGCAACCCGCGCCGGACGATTGCAGTGTCGTCCACCCTTGCCGGGCCGGGGGTGTGCTGCATCAGGCGGTGCCGGGTATGGACGGAAGCCACTAATCCCATGTCCTGCGCGTTGCGCTCCAGCAGGCCCTCACAGGCGTTGCCCTTCACGTCGGCGCCCATGGCCGACCCGTCTTCGGCGTGGTTCCGGCGGGCGCTGCGCGCACGTTGGCGTCCCCCGGGGTGAGAACTCGAAGTCGTCATCGAACTGCCCGTCGCGCCGGGCGGGGGGGGCTCGTCCAGCTCTTGCAGCCGGTAGACGGCTTCGACCTTACTGCCGGCGTCGGTGACCTCGGTCTTGATGCGAACGACGTCGTCGTTGACGTTCACGCCGTCGGCCATTGCTTGCGGGTGGCCGTATTCCTCGACCAGGTTCTGGTTGAAGAGGCCGAAGGTCTGCTTGTTGGGCGCGGCGGTCAGGCCAATCAGGTGCGCATCGAACTACTCCAGCACCTGGCGCCAGAGGTTGTCGATGGGGCGGTGCGCCTCGTCGGTGACGACAATGTCAAAGGTCTCGATCGGGAGCGCGGGGTTGCAGTCGACGGGCGGGACCTCAAGGGAAAGGGCACCCTCACCCCTGCCCTCTCCCACTGATGTGGGAGAGGGGGTCAAGCAGGAGACTTCGTCGTCTTGTTCAGGCAGATGGCGACCCTTGAGCATCGGGTACATGCGTTGGATGGTGCTGACGTAGACGCAGGCGGTCCGGTCCAGACATATGTCGTTGTTGACCGGCGAGACGCACTGGTCGAACTCCTTCTGGGTCAGCCATGTCCGAACGGTCTGCATGTTCAAACGCCACCTTGAATCTCCCGCTCTTCATGCGGGAATTTCATGTTGAGCGCATCGGCCACCCTAGAAATCGAACACGTGGCGGAGGGATGTCGTGGCCGGCCACCCGACTTCGTGGCCCGCTGCGGCTACACGTCGATGTTGCTCGCCGTCAGCGCATTGCTCTCGATGAACCTCTTGCGCGGCTCCACCTCGTCGCCCATCAGCGTGGTGAAGATCTGGTCGGCGCCGATGGCGTCTTCGATCTGCACTTTCAGCAGCCGGCGCACGGCGGGGTCCATGGTCGTTTCCCAGAGCTGCTCGGGGTTCATCTCGCCCAGGCCCTTGTAGCGCTGCTTGGACAGGCCGTTTTCCGCCTGCGCCAGCAGCCACTGCATGGCGGCCCTGAAGTCGGTGACGGCCGCCTCCCGGGTCTTCTCACCCTCGCCGCGCGCCACCCTGGCGCCCGGGCCGATCAGGCCGCGGAAGGTGCGGGCGGCGTGGTTGAGCGTGGCGTAGTCGGCGCCGTGGGTGAACTCGGCGTCGATCACGGAGAGCTTGACGTTGCCGTGGTGGCGGCGGTGGATGGCCAGGCGGTGCTTGTCGGTGCGCTCGTCGTACTGCGCGGCCACCTCCACGCTGTGGTTGCCCATGGCCTGCTCGAGCGTGCGGGCGCTGGCCTCGGCGCTGGCGGCGGTGGCCAGGTCGAGCTCCACGCCGTTGGTGATGGCCTCCAGCGCGCCGCGGTCGATCACGTGGGCCAGGCGGCTCACCACGGCGTCGGCCAGCAGGTACTGGCCGGCGAGTTCGCGCAACGCGTCGCCGGCGACCGGCTGGCCGGCCTCCACGGCGCGGCCGTCCACGTACAGGCGCGCCCCGTCGAGCGCGAGCTTGAGCAGGATGTGGCTCAACTCGTGGTCGTCCTTGACGTAGCGCTCTTCCTTGCCGTGCTTGATCTTGTACAGCGGCGGCTGCGCGATGTAGATGTGCCCACGCTCCACCAGTTGCGGCATCTGCCGGTAGAACAGGGTGAGCAGCAGCGTGCGGATATGGGCGCCGTCGACATCCGCGTCGGTCATGATCAAGATCCGGTGGTAGCGCAGCTTGTCCGGGTTGAAATCCGGCCCGATGCTGGTGCCCAGCGCGGTGATCAGCGTGGCAATCTGCTCGGAGCTGATGAGCTTGTCGAAGCGCGCCTTCTCGACGTTGAGCACCTTGCCGCGCAGCGGCAGCACGGCCTGAAACTTGCGGTCGCGGCCCTGCTTGGCGGAGCCGCCGGCCGAGTCGCCCTCCACGATGTACAGCTCGGCGCGGCTGGGGTCGCGCTCCTGGCAGTCGGCCAGCTTGCCGGGCAGGCCAGCGCCGTCGAGCACGCCCTTGCGACGGGTCATCTCTCTGGCCTTGCGGGCCGCTTCCCGGGCCCGGGCGGCCTCGACGATCTTGCCGCAGATGATCTTGGCGTCGGCGGGCTTTTCCAGCAGGAAGGTCTCCAGCGCCTTGCCCACCACTTCCTCCACGGCGGGGCGCACTTCGGAGGAGACGAGCTTGTCCTTGGTCTGCGAGCTGAACTTGGGCTCGGGCACCTTGACGCTGAGCACGCAGGCCAGCCCCTCGCGCATGTCGTCGCCGGTGGTCTCGACCTTGGCCTTCTTGTCGAGCTCGTTGGACTTGATGTAGTGGTTGATCACCCGCGTCATGGCCGCGCGCAGGCCGGTGATGTGGGTGCCGCCGTCCTTCTGCGGGATGTTGTTGGTGAAGGCGAGCAGGCTCTCGTTGTAGCTGTCGTTCCACTGCATGGCGACTTCAACGCCCACCGGGATACCCTGCTGGGTGGTGACGGTGCTCTCGCCGATCACGTGGAACACGTTGCCGTGCAGGACGGTCTTGGAGCGGTTGATGTACTCGACAAAGCCGCGCACGCCGCCGGAAAACGCAAAGTCTTCTTCCTTGCCGTTGCGCTGGTCCACCAGGCGGATGCGCACGCCGTTGTTGAGGAAACTGAGCTCGCGCAGGCGCTTGGACAGGATCTCGTAGTGAAACTCCACCTGCCCGAAGATGGCCGCATCGGGCATGAAATGCACCTCGGTGCCGCGCCTTTCGGTGGCGCCCGTCACGTGCATGGGCGAGACGACGACACCGTCCACCGTCTCCAGGCGGCGGTCCTGCGGCACGCCGGCGGCAAACTCCATGAAGTGCACCTGGCCGTTCTGCCGCACCGTCAGGCGCAGCCACTTGCTGAGCGCGTTCACACAGCTCACGCCCACGCCGTGCAGGCCGCCGGAGACCTTGTAGCTGTTCTGGTTGAACTTGCCGCCGGCGTGCAGCTCGGTGAGCGCGATCTCGGCGGCCGAGCGCTTGGGCTCGTGCTTGTCGTCGAACTTGATGCCGGTGGGAATGCCGCGGCCGTTGTCGATGACGGAAATGCTGTTGTCGGTGTGGATGGTGACGACGATGTCGTCGCACACGCCGGCCAGCGCCTCGTCGATGGAGTTGTCGACGACCTCGAACACCATGTGATGCAGGCCGGTGCCGTCCTGGGTGTCGCCGATGTACATGCCGGGGCGTTTGCGCACGGCCTCCAGGCCTTCGAGGATCTGGATGGCGTCGGCGCCGTAGTCGCCGGTGCCCGGGGCGATGGGCTGGACGGGCGGCGGGTTGGACGGGGGCAAACTGGGCACTGCGGACATCAAGACTTCCTTGCGGGCGCGGCGGGCGCCCCTGCGTTGCTCTTCTCACCAAACGGATCGACTGCCCTGGCCGGCGATCCCTTGCCCACTCGAGCGGGCACGGCGCACGCGCGACCGGCGACTAGATCCGCATGGGCATCACGACGTACTTGAATTTCTCGGAGTCCGGCATGGTCAACAGCGCCGAGCCGATCGCGTCGCCGAAGGAAAAGCGCACGTGCTCGCTGGTGAGGTTGCCGAGCACATCGAGCAGGTAGGTGACGTTGAAGCCGATGTCCAGGCCTTCGCCGGCGTAGTCGACTTCGAGTTCCTCCTGCGCGTCTTCCTGGTCGGCGTTGGTGGAGTTGATCTTGATCGACCCCGGCGCCAGCACCATGCGCACGCCCTTGAACCTGTCGGTGGTCAGGATGGCGGCGCGTTGCAGGGCGGCCATCATCTCGGCGCGGCCCACCGTCACGAACTTGGTGTTGTTGGCCGGCACCACGCGCTGGTAATCGGGGAAGCGGCCCTCGACCAGCTTGGACACCAGCTCGATCGAGCCGAAGCTGAACTTGACCTGGTTGGCGGCCATCTGCACGCGCACGGCCTCGTCTGAGTCGGGCAGCAGGCGCAGCAGCTCGAGGATGGTCTTGCGCGGCATGATGGCCTCGACCTTGCCGGTGGCGTCGTCCTTGCTCACCTCGCACAGCGCCAGCCGATGGCCGTCGGTGGCCACGGCGCGCACGATGGTGCCATCGACCACCAGCAGCATGCCGTTCAGGTAGTAGCGGATGTCCTGCGCGGCCATCGCAAAATGGACCATGTTGAGCAGGTACTTGAGCGTGGCCGCCGGCAGCGTGAAGTCGGCCGAGAAATCGGCCTGCGCCACGGTGGGGAAGTCCTCGGCTGCCAGCGTCTGCAGGTTGAAGCGGCTCTTGCCCGACTGGATGGTGAGCTTGCGCGCCGACAGCGACAGGCCGACGTCGGCCTCCGGCAGCGCACGCAGAATGTCCACGAGCTTGCGCGCCGACACGGTGGTGGCCACGGCGTCCTTGCCGGCGCCGATGTCGGCCGCGGTCTCGATCTGGATCTCCAGGTCGGTGGCCGTGAACGAGACCTTCTCGCCGTCCTTGCGCACGAGGATGTTCGCCAGGATCGGCAGCGTCTGCCGGCGCTCGACGATGCCGCTGACCACCTGCAGCGGCTTGAGCAACGCATCGCGGGAGGCTTTGACGAGTTGCATTTGTCTGTATTCCTCTTTGGTAGGACTGGTTAATAGAGCGGGCTTTTTCTGGGGACAGCGGCGGCAAGTGCCGGCGGTTCAAGCACTTGGCTGGCGGCAAAGCCTGTGGGCAAGCGGGCGCACAGCGCTGCTGCAGCCTGTGGAGCAAAAGGACAAGTAGCAGGTCGGGCGGCAGTTGTTCATCGGTTGTTCCGGTCCATCCACAGCAGGCTGGGCGGTTATGCAGTGACTTGTTCAGCGACCGGGGCGAGGTTGTCCCCATGCAGCGGGCCGGTTATCCCGGCTTGTGCACAGCCCTTGGCCATACGGTTCAGCCCTTGAGCACCTGCTCCAGCACGTGCAGAGCATGGTTCAGCTCGTTGTCCATGTGCCGTGCCTTGCCGATCTTGCGTACCGCGTGCAGCACGGTGGTGTGGTCGCGCCCGCCGAACAGCTCGCCGATCTCGGGCAGGCTCTTCTGCGTCAGCTCCTTGGCCAGGTACATCGCGACCTGGCGCGGCATGGCGATGTTGTTGGGCCGCCGCTTGGAGTACATGTCGGCGACCTTGATCTTGTAGTGGTCGGCCACGGTCTTCTGGATCAGCTCGACCGTCACCTGGCCGGTGGACGCACCCAGCAGGTCTTTGAGCGCCTCGCGCGCCAGCTCCGTGTTGATGGTGCGCGCATGAAACTGCGCGAAGGCCAGCACCTTGCGCAGGGCGCCTTCCAGCTCGCGCACGTTGCTGCGCAGGTTCTTGGCGATGAAGAAGGCCACGTCTTCGCCGAGTTGCGCGCCCTCGCTCTCGGCCTTCTTGAGCAGGATCGCCACGCGCATCTCCAGCTCGGGCGGCTCGATGGCCACCGTCAGCCCCGAGGCAAAGCGCGACACCAGGCGATCCTCGATGTCCTTCAGCTCCTTGGGATAGGTGTCGCTGGTGATGATGATCTGCTTGCGGCCGGCCACCAGCGCCTCGAAGGCGTAGAAGAACTCTTCCTGCGTGCGGCTCTTGCCGCCGAAAAACTGGATGTCGTCGATCAGCAGCAGGTCGAGCGAGTGGTAGTAGCGCTTGAAGTCGTCGAAGGCCTTGCGCTGGTAGGCGCGCACCACGTCGGAGACGTACTGCTCGGCGTGGATGTAGCGCACCCGCGCATCGGGCTTGCGGGTGAGGATGGCGTTGCCCACCGCGTGCACCAGGTGCGTCTTGCCCAGGCCCACGCCGCCGTACAGGAACAGCGGGTTATACGAGCCGCCCGGGTTCTCAGCCACCTGCATGGCCGCCGCCCGCGCCAACTGGTTGGCCTTGCCGGTGACGAAGGAGTCGAAGGTCAGCGCAGCGTTCAGCCGCGCGCGCTCGAAGGTCTCGGACACGCCGCCCGCCGGGCCGTTGCCGGCACGCTGGGTGGGCTCGGCGCCGCCGGTGTGGACCGCCGCCGCCGCTGTGCCGGGCGAGCCGGCCGGTGCTGCCTCGGGTGGCGGCGCCTCGGCGCTGCCGTTTTCAACCTCGAACACCACGTCCACCGGCCGCTGCATCACGCCGGTGGCGGCCGCCTGGATGCGGGCAGCAAACTGGGCGCGGATGGCGTCGAGCTTGAAGCGGTTGGGCGCGCCGATGCGCAGCCGGCCGCTGCTGGCGTCATAGTCGAGGGCTCTGAGGGGTTTGATCCAGGCGGAGAACTGTTGCGGGGTGAGTTCGCGTTCCAGCACGCGCGAGCAGTCTTGCCAGAGTGGGAGCATGTCCTACGTCCGCCTCATCGGGCCGGTGGCATGTTCCACGGGCCGGTCGCCATGTTATGTGCCCCGCGTTGACGATCACGCGGGGTTCGTCTTGTTTCGCCTGCGGCGTCAGCCGAGTGCAGCGGTACGGTGACCCGGGCGCTGCGGCGGGTACTCCGGCGACCAGCCTGCCGTATTTGCGGCAGGGTGTCTTGCACGGAGTTCGACGCGGCGGGGCCGGCGAACTGAGACACGCATTGTAGTCGCGCGCCGCCGGTTATCCACAGCGCGAAACCTGGGTGCGTGAGTCGAGGGCACCTGAACAAGCCCTTTGCCTCAATGTTTTGCGCGATAGCGGATGCTCGCTCACTGGCGATTGCCGAAAGGCGCGGGACGTAATTTTTTCGGCTTCGTGACAAGCCTGTGGATAAGCTGGGGACAACGCCTGCGGGCTTGTGGACGGCGCGGGGACAACCGCGGTCGGCCGGCATGGGCGGCGCGCGGTTTGACGCCGTGAGCGGCCATCGCGTCTAATAGCGGGCTTTTTGCCGCGCGCGGCGACGGGCGGCGCGCCGACGGATTGCAGCCGCAGCTTGCGCGGCTCGATCGACCCGAACCCGGCCGTGGTCGCCCGGCCCCCAGCGCAGCCCGGCCGGCAAGGTCGTCGGCGCCGGCGCACGGCACCCGCACTCCCAGGCAAGCAGACACCAAGGACCGCAAGATGGCCACCAAACGTACCTATCAACCGTCCGTGCTCAAGCGCAAGCGGACCCACGGCTTTCTCGTGCGCATGAAGTCGCGTGGTGGCCGCGCCGTGCTGAACGCGCGCCGCGCCAAGGGCCGCAAGCGCCTGGCCGTCTAGGGCGGCACGGCGCGCGCCGCGCGACGTGAGCCTGTCTGCCGACTTGCACCCCGCCGCCCGCGCGGCGGTGGCCCCGGGCCTGCGGCTGCGCTACCCGGCCGCGCGCCGGCTGCGCGACAGCGCCAGCTTCACGGCGCTGAGCCGGCCGGCACCGGGCCAGGCGCGCTGCTGGCGGGCTGCACGGAACTGGGTCAGCGTAGCCGCGCGGATGAGTGCGGCGCCAAACCCGGCGTCGGCCGCCGCTGCCCTGCGCCCGATCCGCTGCCGTTTCGGCGTCACCGTGGGCAAGCGCAACGCCCCGCGCTCGGTGGACCGCTCGCTGGTCAAGCGGGTGCTGCGCGAGGCCGCGCGCCATGCCGCGGCGGCGCTGGACGATGCGGCGGGCGTGCAGGGCATGCAACTCGACGTCGTGCTACGGCTCAAAGCGGCGGTGCCCGCCACCGGCGCGCTGGCCCGCAGCCAGCTCAAGCGCGAACTGCGCGCCGAGGCCGATGCCCTGCTCGCCCTGCTGGTGCGCCAACTGTCCCGCTCCACCGCCGCCGAAATCGACCGATGAAGACCGTGCTGCTGGCGCTGCTGCGCGCCTATCGGTTCCTGCTGTCGCCCTGGGTGGGGACGAGCTGCCGCTTCTGGCCGACCTGTTCGGCCTACGCGATGGAAGCCATCGAAACCCACGGCGCACTGAAGGGCAGCTACATGACCGCCGCCCGTCTGGCGCGCTGCCACCCGTACAGCGCCGGCGGCGTGGACCCGGTGCCGGCGCGGTTCCGCTGGCGCTGCTGGTGTCATGCGCCGGCATCGGCGGCGGTCGATGCGGCCGTCGCCACACGGGGTGACGCCACACCGGCCGTCGCCACACCAATCGAACGACCCTGAAACCGCAAGGCCTGAAAGCCGCGAATGGATATCCAGCGCACGATTCTGTGGGTGATCTTCGGCATGTCGCTGCTGTTCCTTTGGGACAGTTGGCAGCGCCACCAGGGACGCGCCTCGATGCTGAGCCCGCCTGCCGTCACCGCGCCGACGGCTGCGGCCCCAGCCGATGCCGCCAAGGCGGCGCCGACCCCGCCGGCCGGCGTGCCCGCCGGTGCGGTGCCCGCGCCGGCCGTGCCGCCGGCGGCGACGGCGGCCGCGGCCCCGCCGGCCAGCGCCGGGCTGCCGGCACCGGCGGTAGCGCAGGCCGAGCGCGTGAAGATCGAGACCGACGTGTTTCGTGCCGAGATCGACCCCACCGGCGCGGTCATGACGCGCGCCGAGCTGCTGCGCCAGGACGTTGCCCCCGACTGGACCGCCTCCGGCCTGCTCGGCCTGCTGACCGGCAAGAAGCACGATCCGGACAAGAACGTGGTGCTGCTGGAGTGGACCAGCAACCGCGTGTACCTGGCGCGCACCGGCATCACCTCGACCAGCGGCGCGCGCTACCCCAACCACCTGACGCCGTTCGAGCCGCTGCCCGGCCCGCGCGCGCTGGCGCCCGGGCAGGACACGCTCGAGGTGAAGTTCGCCGCCGAAAGCGGCGGGCTGCGGGTGATCAAGACCTACGCGTTCAAGCGCGGCAGCTACGCGGTCGAGGTACGCCACGAGTTGCAGAACACCGGCGCCGAGCCGATCACGCCCTCGGTGTACCTGCAACTGGTGCGCGACGGCAACAAGCCCGAGGGCGAAAGCGCGCTGTACTACACCTTCACGGGGCCGGCCGTCTACACCGACGAGAAGAAGTTCCAGAAGCTCAGCTTCTCGGACATCGAGAAGAAGAAGCAGAGCCACCAGAACGAGGCCAAGGACGGCTGGGTCGCGATGATCCAGCACTACTTCGTGGCCGCCTGGGTGCCGCAGGCCGGGCAGTTCCGCGAGTACCGCACGGCCATGGACAGCGCCAACCTGTTTTCGGTGTCCACGGTGATGCCGCTGACGCCGATCGCGCCGGGGGCGGCCGCCAGCAACAGCGCCACGCTGTGGGTCGGCCCGCAGGACCAGAACCAGCTCAAGGCGATCGCGCCGGGGCTGGACCTGGTGGTGGACTACGGCTGGCTCACCTTCCTGTCCAAGCCGCTGTTCTGGGCGCTGGAGCTGCTGCACGGCATCGTCGGCAACTGGGGCTGGGCGATCGTGCTGCTGACGGTGCTGATCAAGGCCGCGTTCTATCCGCTGTCGGCGGCCAGCTACAAGTCGATGGCGCGCATGAAGGAGGTGACGCCGCGCCTGATGAAGATCCGCGAGCAGTACGGCAACGACAAGCAGAAGATGAACCTGGCAATGATGGAGCTGTACAAGACCGAGAAGATCAACCCGCTCGGCGGCTGCCTGCCGATCCTGGTGCAGATCCCGGTGTTCATCGCGCTGTACTGGGTGCTGCTGGCCAGCGTGGAGATGCGCAACCAGCCCTGGGTGCTGTGGGTCGACGACCTGGCCACCCCCGACCCCTGGTTCATCCTGCCGGTGATCATGATCGCCAGCATGTGGGTGCAGTACAAGCTGAACCCGACGCCGCCGGACCCGATCCAGGCCAAGGTGATGGCGGCCATGCCGTTCATCTTCGGCGTGATGTTCTTCTTCTTCCCGGCCGGCCTGGTGCTCTACTGGGTGGTCAACAACCTGCTGTCGATTGCGCAGCAGTGGTACGTGACCCAGCAGATCGCGGGGGAGAAGAAGCCCGGGTGAGGTGCGGCGCTGGCGCGCCGCCCGCCACTGGCCGCGCCGACGGGCGCTCTCACCCTCTCAGTTCACGGTGCCCCTGACCCCGCTGCTGCTGCCGCCTTGCGAGCACACGCAGCAGGAAAACGGCGGCGGCACCCGGCACGGACTGCTGCAGGCGCACTGGCTGCCATCGTCGCGCCGCCATTGCTGATAGCTGATACCCGGCGGCGGCGGCGCCCGTGACTCCAGCAGTTCCCCGAGCGTGGGCGGGCGGCGCTGGCGCTCGCCTTCGATGACCACGGCTTCGAGCTGTCGATCGAGGTCGGGCGCGGCGCGGCGTTGCTCCAGCTCGCGCAGCGCGCCGGCTGCGGTGGCCGCATCGGCCGCAGCGGACGCATCAGCCGGACGGCAGGGCCGCTGCACGACGGAGTCGCAGCGCTGGGCCGAGGGCCGTGCGGCGTCGCGCGGCACGGACAGGTCGAGCTCGGTTGCCGGGACGCTGGCCGCCAGGCCCAGCAGGAGGGCTGCGATGGGGCGCCGCATCGGCCGGCCCCGCCTCAGCGCTGCCGCCGCCCCAGCAGCAGCAGCGGCCACAGCCAGATCGAGACCACCCACTTGCCGACGCGGGCGGCCGAGAAGGCAGCCGCCTGCTCGGCCTGCGCGGTCAGGCGGAACACCACCACCGCGCCCGCGATCACGTACAGCAGCAGTCCCAGGTACACGAGCGCACGGCCGGTGTATTCGAGCGGCATTGCGCCGCCGATCAGGGCGGCGATGAACACGCTGGCGGCCAGCGCCAGCAGCACCGCCACCAGCGGGCCGGCGAATTTCTGCAGCGGGTCCTGACCGTTGGACATGGTGCGAGTGTAGTCAGGGCGTCGGGGCTGCCGTGCTAGGTTCGAGCCGACACCGCCGCGCCGGCCTGCCGCCATGAACTCCGACCGCGATCCCATCGTTGCCATTGCCACCGCGCCGGGGCGGGGCGGCATTGGCGTGGTGCGGGTGTCGGGGCGCGAGCTGGCGCCCGTGGTCGATGCGCTGCTGGGTGCGCGCGCGGCGGCGCTGCAGCCGCGGCGCGCGCTGCATGCCGCCTTCCTCGATGCCGAGGGCCGCGCGCTCGACGACGGCCTGGCCCTGCTGTTTCCGGCACCCCACTCCTACACCGGCGAGACGGTGCTCGAATTGCAGGGGCACGGCGGGCCGGTGGTGCTGCAGTTGCTGGTGGAGCGCTGCCTGCAGGCCGGGCGCGCGCTCGGCCTGCGCATTGCCGAGCCGGGCGAATTCACGCGCCGCGCCTACCTGAACGAGCGGCTCGATCTGGCGCAGGCCGAGGCGGTGGCCGATCTCATCGATGCGGCCACCGCGCAGGCGGTGCGCAGCGCGGCGCGTTCGCTGGCCGGCGAGTTCTCGCGCGCGGTGCATGCGCTGGCCGACGCGCTCACCGAGCTGCGCACGCTGGTGGAGGCCACGCTCGACTTCCCGGAGGAGGAGATCGACTTCCTCGAAGCGGCCGATGCGCGCGGCCGGCTGCAGCGCCTGCGCGCGCAACTGGCCGGCCTGCTGGCGCGCGCGCAGCAGGGCGCGCTGCTGCGCGAGGGCCTGCACGTGGTGCTGGTGGGCGCGCCCAACGTGGGCAAGTCGAGCCTGCTCAATGCGCTGGCCGGGCAGGAGGTGGCGATCGTGACGCCGGTTGCCGGCACTACGCGCGACCGCATCCGGCAGACCATCGACATTGAGGGCATTCCGCTGCACGTGACCGATACGGCGGGCATCCGCGACGAGGCGCTGGCCGACGAGGTGGAGCGCATTGGCATCGCGCGCACGCTGGCCGAGGTGGAGCGCGCCGACGTGGTGCTGCATCTGGTCGATGCCGCGGCGGCGGCGGCGGCCGGCACTGACGCCGCGGTGCTGGCGCGCGTGCGTGAGCGGCTGCGGCCGCAGGTGCCGGTCATCACGGTGCGCAACAAGATCGACCTGACCGGCGAGCCGGCGCGGGCCGACGAGGCGGCGATTGCCCTGTCGGCGCGCGACGGGCGCGGGCTCGACGGCCTGCGCGCGCGGCTGCTGGCGGTGGCCGGC
>Ga0209985_10004042_pt1 | contig 12028 bp, 9 predicted proteins | sample NOAtaG_FD_187305 | JGI IMG/M metagenome (GOLD analysis project Ga0209985, IMG submission 187305) | Freshwater lake microbial communities from Lake Erie, under a cyanobacterial bloom - NOAA_Erie_Diel6S_1000h metaG (SPAdes) (version 2) | ecosystem: Environmental > Aquatic > Freshwater > Lake ...
CATGAGACCCCGCGTCCTCACCTGCCTCGCCGCGCTGGCCTTCGCCGCCTCCTGCGCGCCCTCCGTCGTCTGGCACAAGGAAGGCGCCGACGACGAGGACCTGCGCAACGCGCGCAGCCGGTGCGAGCGCGAGGCCCAGGGCTATGGCTACGCGATGGAGCGCGGAAGGTCGGGCGACGACCTGCTGGGCGGCGAGCGCCGCGCTGGCTCGGCGACCGGCGGCGTCTACCGCGACTGCATGGAACGGCAGGGCTGGAGGCGCTACCGCGACCAGCCGCGCTGACGGCCATGGGCGCGTCGCCGTCGCGCCTGCGCCGCCTCGCGCTCGCGCTGGCCGCTGTCGCCACCGGGGTGGCGATCGGGGGCGCGTTCCACCTGCTCGACTTCGCGGCCGGCCCGCGCGTGGGCGGTCCCTTCTCCCTCGTCGACCACGACGGCAGGCGCGTGGACGAGGCGAGCTATCGCGGCAGCGCGCTGGCGATCTTCTTCGGCTTCACCCACTGCCCCGACGTCTGCCCCGCCGCGCTCGCGCGCATGGCCGAGCTGCTCGACGCGCTCGGGCCCGACGCGGCGCGGCTGCAGCCGCTCTTCGTGACCGTGGATCCCGCGCGCGACACGCCCGCGGTCCTCAAGGACCACGTCGCGCATTTCTCGCCGCGCATCGTCGGCCTCTCGGGCAGCGAGGCGGAGATCGCGGCGATGGCGAAGGCCTGGCGCGCCTACTACCGCGTGCAGGGCGACCCGCGCACGAACCCGGGCTACCTCGTCGACCACTCGGCCTTCGTCTACGTCATGGACGCGCAGGGCCGCTTCGTCGGCACCTTCGGCCCCGACGCATCGCTCGACGCGGCGCTGCGCCTGGTGCGGCGCGCGCTGTGAGCCAAGTGCGTTCACGCTTCGTCAAGCTCGCCGCGCTAGGATTTAGGCGCTAGCCTGCAATCGTCCGCGCGGTCCCGCCACGGGGGAGAAGCCGACTTGCTCTACCACTTCTACGACCTGCACAGCGCCATGGTCGCGCCTGCCCGCCTGATGGCGGAGACGCTGAACCATGTCTTCAGCCATCCGCTCGTGCCCGCGTCGTACACGCGCATGGGCCGCGCGATCGCCGCCGGCAGCGAGATCTTCGAGCGCGCGACGCGCCGCCACGGCAAGCCGCGCTTCGGCATCGGCCATGTCGTGGTCGACGGCGAGCCGGTCGAGGTGCGCGAGGAGGTGGTGGCGCGCAGGCCCTTCGCCGAGCTGCGCCGCTTCCGCAAGCTGCGCGCGGGCGCGGACGAGCCGCGCGTGCTCGTCGTCGCGCCGATGTCCGGCCACTACGCGACGCTGCTGCGCGACACGGTCGCGGCGCTCCTGCCGGGCCACGACGTGTCGATCACCGACTGGATCAACGCCTGCGAGGTTCCGCTCGAGGACGGGCGCTTCGACCTCGACGACTACGTCGACTACATCGTCGACTTCCTCGCCGAGCTCGGTCCCGGCGCGCATGTCGTCGCGGTGTGCCAGCCCTCCGTCCCCGCGCTGGCCGCCGCCTCCATCATGGCGGCCGGGGACCATCCCGCCGCGCCGGCGAGCATGACCCTGATGGGCGGCCCGATCGACACGCGCATGAGCCCGACCAAGCCGAACAAGCTCGCGCAGTCGCGCTCGCTCAAGTGGTTCGAGCGCTCCGTGCTCTCCACCGTGCCGATCGGCCATCGCGGCGCGGGCCGGCACGTCTACCCGGGCTTCATGCAGCTCACCGGCTTCATGAGCATGAACGCCGACCGCCATTTCGGCTCGACGCTCAAGCACTTCCAGCACCTCGTGCGCGGCGACGGCGAGAGCGCGCAGGCGCATCGCAGGTTCTACGACGAGTACCTCGCGGTCATGGACCTGACCGCGGAGTTCTACCTGCAGACCATCGACGTCGCCTTCCAGCGGCACCTCCTGCCGCGCGGCCTGTGGGTCTCGCGTGGCCGCAAGGTCGACCCGAAGGCGATCACGCGCACGGCGCTGATGACGGTCGAGGGCGAGTTCGACGACATCTCCGGCCCGGGCCAGACGCGCGCGGCGCACGGGCTCTGCGCCAGCCTGGCTCCGGAGATGCACGGGCACCTCTTCGCCAAGGGCGTCGGCCACTACGGCATCTTCAACGGCAGCCGCTGGCGCTCGACGATCATGCCCGAGGTGGCGGCCTTCATCCGCGCCCACGACCAGGGCGCGGCGAAGGCCTGAGGCGCGCGGCTCAGCCCGCCGCGACCGCGGCGGCGAGCGCCTCGCCGCTGTCGAAGGCGGCCTCGACGCGCGGGCCCAGGCACCAGTCGCCGCAGGCGCCGATGCGCGCCTGCGCGTCCCACAGGAAGGGCGCACCCGCCGCCTGCTCCACCAGCGCGTAGCGCCAGCGATGGGCCGCGGCGAAGACCGGAGCCGCCCGGTTGCCGGTCGCGTCGGCGAGCAGCGCGAGCATGCGCTGGCGGACGTCGTCGGCGCCAAGCTCCAGGTGGCGTCGCGACCACTCGGGCGAGGCATGGGCCACGACCGTGTCGACCGCGCCGCCACGCCCCGGCTTGCTCGCGTCGCGCGCGATCCACGAAAGGTCGGCGCCCTCGGCGCGGATCCGGTCGCCAGCGACCCCGGCGGGCGCGGCGAAGGCAGCCATCAGCGCCCAGCACGGGGCGTAGCGCACGCCGGCAAGGGCGGGGAAGTCGACGCCCGCGCTGGCCGCGATCGGGATCGCCTGTGGCGCCGGCACCGCAAGCACCACCGCGCCGAAGCTGCCATTGGCCGGGGTGTCCACGGGCCCGGCGGCGTCGCACACGGTCCAGCCGCCCGCGTCGCGGCGCAGCGCCGCCACCGTCGCGCCCGTCGCCCCGGCCTCGCCGTCGAGCAGCAGGCGCGCGGGCGCGCTCATGCCGGGCACGCCGACATGCGCGTCCTCGAACCACGGCGCCGCCTTGCCGCGCGCGCGCCAGTCCTCGACGACGGCGCGGAAGCGCGGGCCGCGGGCGGTGAAGTACTGCGCGCCATGGTCGAACTGCATCGCCTCGACGCGACGCGTCGCCATGCGCCCGCCGAGGCCCCTGCTCTTGTCGAACAGGGTGCAGGCATGGCCCGCCTCGCGCAGCACGCGCGCGGCCGCGAGGCCCGCGATCCCCGCGCCGATGATCGCCACCGTTCCGCTCATCCGACCGTCCCTCCGTGATGACGAGGACATGTACGCAGGCCGTGCGCTGCCGGACCTATCGGCCGCGCTGGTTCCCGCGCGTCACCATCAGCACGCCCGCGGCGATCACGAGCGCCGCCAGCCAGACCCAGCCGCTCAGCCGCTCGGCGAAGAGCAGCCAGCCCCAGAACATGCCGGACAGCGTGACGATGTAGGAGACCTGGCTGAGGAAGACCGCGCCCGCCAGGCGCAGCAGCTCGAACATGATGAACTGGCTGGCGATGCCGCCCAGCACGTGGAGCCACAGCGCCGCCTCGCCCTGCCACTGCGCGGTGAAGGGGACGTGGAACTGCCCGGCGCCGATCGCGAAGGGAAGGATGATCGCCGCGGCGACGAGCTGGAACAGCGCGCCGTTCATCCAGGAATCGAGGCCCGCCGGGCGCGCCCTCGCGACGTAGACGCTCGTGACGCTGTGCACGAAGGGCGTGAGGAAGGCGAAGAGCACCCAGCCGAGCATCGACGGGTCCGGCAGGCTCGAGCGCGGCACGACGATGAGCGCCGCGCCGGCGAGCCCCGCCAGCGTGCCCAGCGCGCGCATCGGCGAGAAGCGCTCGTGGCGCGCGGCGAGCGCGGCGGCGTAGGTGATCACCGGCCCGGTCGTGATGATCACGGCCATGATGCCCGTGGGGATGTTGCGCACCGAGCTGAACATCACCAGGGACGGGATCGCGCCGTTGCCGAGCCCGCCGATCAGCGCGAAGCGCGCCAGCCCCCGCCCCGGCGGCAGGCGCGAGCCCTGCGCGAGGCCGAGCGCGAGCAGCCCTGCGCCGACGCCGAAGGCGAACCAGAAGCCGTAGCCGAGCGCGGGGATCCCGGCCTCGCCGCCGGTCCGCGCGAGGCCGAACGTGCCGCCCCAGATCATGCCGATGGCGAGCAGCAGGCCGAGGAGGCCGGCGCGCGGCATCGGCGTCGGGAAGGCGAAGATCATCCGGCCGCAGGATCGGCCGGCGCGCGCGCGCGCGCAACCTCGCCCCGCGCATGGCGGGGATACGGCGCGCGCCATGCGCGGCGCGGCGGCGAATTGACCGCGGGCCGCCCGCGGTGGGACCCTCCTCGCTCGTGTTTGCGCAAGGGGGGAAGCAGCATGGCGGCCGTGGAGATACCGGCGGGGGAACTGGGCCTTCCCGCCTTCGACGTCTCTGCCGCGCGCGCCGACGCGGATGCCTTCGACCTCGCCAGCCACGCGCGCGCGCGCGAGGCGCTGGCCTTCGGGCTCGCGCTGCGCGAGCCGGGCTTCAACGTCTTCGTGCTCGGCGAGGACCGCAGCGGGCGCATGAGCGCGACGCTGGAGTTCCTCGCCGAGGCGCTCGCCGGGCGTCCCGCGCCGGGCGACTGGGTCTACCTCAACAACTTCGCGCAGCCGAGCCGGCCGCGCGCCCAGCAGCTGCCGCAGGGCACCGGCCGCAGGTTCCGCGACCGCCTCGCGGCGCTCGTGCCGCGGCTGCGCGAGGCGCTGGCGCGCGCGCTCTCCACCGACGGCTTCCAGGACACGGTCAGGCAGCGCACCGAGGTGCTGCGCGCGGAGGCCGCGAAGCGCATCGAGGCGCTGCGCGCGGCGGCGCGCGCCCATGGCCTCGAGACGGTGGAGAGCGAGCGCGGCGTGGTCTTCGCGCGGCCGCCCGGCGCGGCCGAGGCGCCGATCGCGCCGGCCGACGCGCAGCGCCTCGGCGCCGAGGCCGAGGCCGTCAACCTCTGGCTCGCCGCGCAGCAGGCGGAGCTGGCGCGCTGGCGCGACGCGCTCGCGCGACAGGTCGCGGAGCAGACCACCGGCGCGCTGCTCGACGAGGTGGTCGGCGAGTTCCAGGGCGAGCCCGGACTCGCGCGCTGGCTGACGGAGATGCGCGTCGACCTGGTCGAGCGCGTGCCGCTGCTCGTCACGGTGCCGGCCGAGGAGATGCCTGCCGCCTTCGAGGCGATGCAGCGGCGCTACGCGGTCAACCTGCTGGTCGACAACGCCGACGCCAAGGCGCCGCCCGTCGTCGTCGAGCCCAACCCGGGCTACGAGACGGTGTTCGGCCGCATCGACTACCGCCAGGAGCAGGGCGCGCTCTCCACCGATTTCTCGCTCGTTCGCGCCGGCGCCCTCCACCGCGCCAATGGCGGCGTGCTGGTGCTGCGCGCCGAGGCCGTCGCCGCGGACGCCGAGCTCTGGACGATGCTCAAGGCGGCGCTGCGCGACGGCGAGATCCGCATCGAGGAGCGCCATCGCAGCGGCGGGCCGCCGATCGCCTCCGCGCCCCAGCCGGGCGCCGTGCCGCTCGACGCGCGCATCGTGCTGGTCGGCCATCCGCGCTGGTACCACCTGTTCTTCGGCGCCGATCCCGACTTCATCACGCATTTCAAGGTCCGCGCGGAGATCGACGCCGACGTCGAGGCGACGCCAGGCCAGGTCGCGAACTATGCCGGGCTCGTGCGCCGCATGGCCGCGCGCCGGCGCGGGGTGACGATCGGCGACGACGCGGTCGCGCGGCTGCTGGCCACCGCGTCGCGCTGGGCCGAGGACCGCGCGCGGCTGTCGGCGCGCTTCGAGCTGGTGGAGGACCTGCTCGCGGAGGCCGCGGCGCTGGCGCCGCGCGGCCCGGGCGGCGCGGCGCATGTCGACGCCGCGGCGGTGATGCGCGCACAGGCCCAGCGCCGGCGGCGCAACGCACGCGTCGAGGACAGGGTCCACGAGGCTATCGCCGATGGCCGCGTGCTCATCGACGTCGCCGGCATGGCGGTCGGGCAGATCAACGCGCTGACCGTGCGCGAGACCGGCGACCATGCCTTCGGCGCGCCGAGCCGCGTGACCGCGCGCGCCTCCATGGGGCGCCGCGGCGTGATCAACATCGAGCGCGACGTCGCGCTGGGCGGACCGATCCAGCAGAAGGGCGCGATGGTCATCCAGGGCTGGCTCACCGGTCGCTTCGCCCGGCGCATGCCGATGTCCTTCGCCTGCTCGGTCACGTTCGAGCAGAGCTATGGCGGCGTCGAGGGCGACAGCGCCTCGCTCGCCGAGCTGGTCGCCATCCTCTCCGACCTCTCGGGCGTGCCGCTGCGCCAGGACCTCGCGATCACCGGCTCGGTCAACCAGCTCGGCCAGGCGCAGGCGATCGGCGGCGCGCGCCACAAGGTCGAGGGCTTCTTCCGCGCCTGCACCGACCGCGGCGCGCTGACCGGCACGCAGGGCGTCGTGCTGCCGGCCGCCAACGCGCGCAACCTCGTCCTGCGCGACGAGGTGGTCGAGGCCGTCGCCGCCGGCCGCTTCCATGTCTGGACGGTGCGCACGATCGAGGAGGCGCTCGGCCTCTTCACCGGCATGGAGCCCGGGACGCCCGATGCCGAGGGCGCCTATCCGCCGGGAAGCGTGCTCGGCCGCGTGATGGCGACGCTCGAGGCCTTCGACCGCCGCCTGTCGCCGCCCGCGACGCGCTGAGGCCGCCCGCGCGACGCGGGCGCGCTCAGGCGCGGCGGCGCAGCAGCTGCACGGGCGCGTGGCCCTGGGCGGCGAGGAAGCTGGACGGCTGGTCCCAGAGGCCCGCGATCGCGCCCGCGTAGACCGCGCGGAAGTCGACCTGCGCGCGCGGGTCGCCGTCCTCCAGCGCCTCGAGGTCCGGCGGCGTCCCGCGCAGCCCGCCCTCCACCGCGCCGCCCATGGCGAAGAGGGGCGCGGCGGTCCCGTGGTCGGTGCCGCGCGACAGGTTCTCGCCGGCGCGGCGGCCGAACTCGGAATAGGTGAGGACGAGCGTGTCGTTCCAGCGACCCATCTCGCGCATCGCGGCGCGGAAGGTGGCGAGCGCGCCGGCGACCTGGCCGAGCAGGCGCTCGTGCCGCTGCGCCTGGTCGGCATGCGTGTCGAACCCGGAGAGCGTCACCTTCCACACCGGCGCGCGCACGCCGTCGGCGATCATGTCGGATGCGTGGGCAAGGCCGCGCGCCAGCGGGTCCCAGGAGAAGCGGCGCGCGAAGCGCTCGCGGCCGGAGAGCTTGCGCTGCACGGCCTGCGCGGCCGCCGCCGCCTCGTTCTGCGTGCGCAGCAGGTGGCGCAGCGCCTCCGGCCCCTCGGCGGGCGCGCCGAGGGCGCGCAGCCGCTCGCTCTGGGCGAGGAACTGGCGCGGGTCGCGCATGTTGACGACGCGCACGCCGGCACCCGCGAGCGGGCCGATCGCGCCGGTGCCGACGACGATGCCGTCGGCGTCGGCGCCCGCGCGCAGCGACGGCGAAGGATGCTCGCGCAGCGCGCGCGTCGCCCAGCCCTCGCTGGCATAGGCGTCGCTGGCGGTCGCCTGCTCCCAGATCTCGATCGAGCGGAAATGCGAGCGGTTCGGGCGCGGATAGCCCACCGATTCGACGATCGCGCATTCGCCCGCGTCCCAGGCCTCGAGCAGCGGCGCGAGCGCGGGATGGAGCGCATGGTCCGCGTCGAGGCCGATGGCGCGCGCCGGATCGATCGCGAGGCCGGGGCGCAGGCGGCGATAGGCCGGCTGCGAGACGGGGATGACGGTGTTGAGGCCGTCATTGCCGCCCTGGAGTTCCACCAGCACCAGGATGCGCTGGTCCAGCGGCCCCGGCAGGCCGTCGCCCCTGCGCGGCACGCGGATCGACGCCGTCGGCGCGACCGGCGCCTGGCCGTCGGTGCCGCAGGCGGCGAGCAGCGCCGCCCCGGCGAGGAAGCCTCGACGATCCATGGCCATGCCCCTCACATCAGCTGGTAGACGGGATCGAAGACGATGGCCCGCAGCAGCGCCTCGGCCTCGGCGCCGCCCTGCATGCCGCCGACCGGCGGCAGCGGCGCGAGCGCGCGCCATGCCGTGTCCGGGCGGCGCAGCGGCGCGGGAAGGGCGGCGAGCCAGGCGCGCGCGTCCTGGTGCGTCGGGCGCGGTGGCAGCGCGGCCGCCGGCGCGCGTGGCGCCGCCATCGACATGCCGCCGCCCATCGATGGCGCGGCCATGCCGGCCATCATGCCCTCCGTCTCGTCGCGCGGCCGCATGCGGCCCGCATGGCGCATCGCCGCGAGGTCGAAGACCAGCTCGCCGTTGCAGGTCAGGTTCCCGGGGCGCGGCGGCCCGCAATTCGCCCCGCGCCACGCCTGCGCCGCGTCGGCCGCGAGGAAGCGCTCGCCATCGACCTCGAGCCATTCGACGTAGAGGTTGCGGTCGCCGCGGCGCGGCCCGTCCGAGGCGGGCGCCGCGGCGTCGTTCAGGAACTCCACCTTCGCGACGCGGACCTCCTCGTCGACCGGGAAGCGCAGGACGCGCCAGTTCCAGTCGGCGCGGTCGGGCAGCGTGCCCTGGCGCGCGGTGTCGGTGGCGAACTCGATCTCGCGCCGCGCGACGAGGCGGTCGGCGTTGATCGTGAGGCGCATCACCGGCGGGCCGTTCCACGCATCCCCCGCGACGCGCAGCGCGAGGACGCGACGGCCCGCGAGCTCGGGCCCCGCGACGAGCTGGCGGTTGGCGAGCAGCCGCTCCATCACGTCGAGGCGCGCGACGAGGCTGGCGGGCGTGATCCAAGCCGTGCCGCCGGTCCAGCCCTTGACGTTGGGCGGCTCGAAGAGGTCCTGGCCAAGGCGCCTGCCATGCACCGGCAACGCCGCGAGATCGACCGCCGGAAGGCCAAGCTCGCGATGCGCGCCGACGATCAGCACGACGGGCGACTTCACCAGCGCGCCGCGGTTGCGCGTGCTCCAGAACGCGTCGGACAGGAAGAGCGCGCGCAGCGCCGGGCGGATCTCCCAGCCCGAGCCGCGCAGCGCCGCGGCGATCGCCGCCTCCGCGGCGGCGTCGGGCTCCGGAGCGCCGAACTCGCGCCAGAGCTTCGAGGCAAGGAAGGCCGCCGTGCGCTCGCGCGCGAGCAGCACGCGCACGACGTCCGCGGCGCCCGAGCCCGTCTCGCCGAGGAAGCGCTTGGTCCCCTGGTCGTGGCTGCCGTGGTTGAAGCGGAAACCCCAGTCGCTCGCCGGATCGAGGCCGAGCCCGGTGAGCGCGCGCGCGATCTCGCGGATGTCGGCCTCCGCGTAGTGCCCTTCGCCGAGCGTGAACAGCTCGAGCAGCTCGCGCGCGAGGTTCTCGTTCGGCCGGCCCTTCACGTTGCGATGCGCGTCGAGGTAGCGCAGCAGGACCGGGTCGGAGAGGCTCGCCTGGAGCAGGCGCGCGAAGCTGCCGCCGGCCTCGGCGCGGAACATCGCGTTCTGGTCCCACATGCGGTGCACGTTCTGCCCGACGCCCTCGAAGGCGGAGACGAAGTGGTTGTGCCAGAACAGCGCCATGCGCTCGGTGAGCGGCGACGGCGTCGAGATCATCTCCGCGTACCACCAGGCCCTGAGCTGCTGCAGCTCCGCGCGCCGCGCCTGGATGAAGGCGTCGCGCTCGCCCTGTCCCATGCGCGAATACATGTCGCGATAGGGCGGCCAGGGCGCGTCGAGGAAGGCGGGCCGCGGCAGGACCGGCGCGCTGCGCATGCGCGACAGGAGCAGGTCCACCGCCTGCTCGCGCGCGAGCGGCGCGAGTTCATCGATCTCCGCCGGCGCGGCGCCGAAGCCCGCGCGCGAGACGAGGTGCCGCGCCTCCTCGGGCGACAGGGCGCGGCCTTCCGGCGCGCCGAGGAGAGCCGCGAGCAGGGCGAGGATGGCGGCGAGGTTGCGCATGGCGGCACCCGGGGCTGGACGCCCGCAGGGTCCGGCTGGCGTCGTCAACAATGCGTAAACCCCGGCCGGGCCACGCGACGCTCAGGTGCCGTCGAGGGGCAGGCCGCAGAGCCGCAGCGCGGCGCGCAGGACGATGCGGCGATGGACGGGATGCGACAGCGACGCCACGTCGTGGCCGAGCGCGTCGTAGGCGACGCGGCCGGGGCCGACCTCGCGCTCCCACAGCACCGGATGCCAGCCGCCGCCCGTGGCGCGCGCGTGGGCAAGCGGCACGAGCCCGGGCTGGAGGTCGAGGTCGCCATAGACCTCGTCGCGCAGCTCGAAGTCGCCGAGCCCCGCGAGGAGCGGATGGTCGCGCGCGTCGAGCCGCACCTCGACCGGCCCGAAGGGCGGGTGCGAGGACCGGCCCCATCGCCACGCGCCGCCGAGGATGCGGCCCCAGCCGGGCCAGTCGTCGAAGCAGATGCTCGCGGTATGCAGGCCGAGCAGCGCGCCACCGCGCGCCAGGTGCCCCTCGATCGCCGCCCGCCCCTCGGCGGAGAGGGCGAAGGACCAGCGCGCGCGGTGCGGCGCGTATTTCTCGTGCTGCGTCATGGACCAGCGCAGCGCGTAGATCGTCAGCAGGTCGAACTCGCCGCGCGCGACGCGCGCGAGGCCCGCCTCGACGTCCTCGGTGCACTCGCTCTCGATGCCGCGCGGCGCGAGCATCGCGGCGAGCTCGGCGCCGGCCGCGGCGAAGGGATGGGTGATGCCGCCGACGATGACGAGGTTGCGCATGCCTGCCTGCGATGGTTCCGCCGCGATGGATGCCAGCCTATGCGATCGGCGCATGGACGTCGCGGTTCAACCCCGCGCGCCTGTGCTCTAGGATCGCCTCCGGCTCAATGCGACGAGGGGGAGACGGGACATGGGCATCGCTGGCGGCACGGGCGTGCGGGAGATCGACCTTCCTTGGGTCGATATCGGGGTGCGCCCGGGGTACAAGCAGCGCTACCAGGGCTTCTTCGACAAGGAGCGCGGCATCGGCGCGCGCATCGGCAGCCTCTACGCCGACCCCTACTACCACTCGCCGCGCCACCGCCACACGTTCCAGCAGGTCCGCTTCCTGGTCGGCGGCAAGATGAAGTACGGGCGCGAGGTCTACGAGGCGGGCGACTGCCTCTACATCCCCGAGGGCGCCTATTACGGCCCGATCAAGCCGGTGCCCGTCGAGGAAGGCGGCTCCAAGCAGATGCACTTCATCGACATCCAGTTCGAGGGGCCGTCCGGCATCCCCTATCCCGACCCCGACGAGGTGGTGACCGCGCAGCGCGCGCTCGCGAAGACGGGCAGGTTCGAGGAAGGCGTCTACACCTTCCCGGACGGCCGCAACCGCGACGCCTACGAGGCGATCCTCGAGAAGGTGACCGGCCAGCCGGTCGTCTACCCGCAGCCGCGCCTGACCAGCTACGTGGTTATGCGTTCCGGCGCCTATCCCTGGATCGCGCATCGCTCGGTGCCGGGCGTGTCGGCGAAGCATCTCGGCTATTTCTTCGAGACCGGCCCGAACATCAAGCTGGTGTCGATCGCGGCGGGCGCGGCGATCCCCGCGGGCAGCCCCGCGGGCCATCGCGCGGTGTTCCTGACCGAGGGCACGGCGTCCTTCGACGGCCAGGACTTCCCGACCACGTCCTACTTCATGCTGCCCTCGGGCGAGCGCCACGGCGCGATCTCGGCCAAGGACGACGTGAAGCTCCTGATGGTCGGCTGGTCGAAGTCCGAGCCCGTCCCCTTCGAGCTGTTCTGACGCCGGGGCGGGAGCGCGGGCCATGAAGCTCGGCACGATCTCGGTCGCCGGCGGCGAATGGCGCGCCGCGGCCTTCCCGCCCGACGGGCGCGCGATCGACCTCGCGGCGGCGGCGGCGGCGCTGGGAGAGGCCGCGCCCGGCCTGTCCTCCGGCGTCGCCGACGGCTCCTGGCTGGGCGCGGAGGGACAGGCGCTCGCGCGCCGCGCCTGCGAGGCCGCCGCCTCGCGCATCGCCGGCGCCACGCACGACCTCGCCGCCGTGCGGCTCGGCCCGCCGGTGCCGCGCCCGCGCAGCTTCATCGCCGCGGGGCGCAACTACGCCGACCACCTGCGCGAGGGCCAGCGCATCTGGGCCGAGCGCGGGAAGAAGGTGGAGAAGGCGGAGCACCCGACGGCCTTCGTGAAGCTCGCCTCG
>Ga0209985_10004043_pt1 | contig 12027 bp, 6 predicted proteins | sample NOAtaG_FD_187305 | JGI IMG/M metagenome (GOLD analysis project Ga0209985, IMG submission 187305) | Freshwater lake microbial communities from Lake Erie, under a cyanobacterial bloom - NOAA_Erie_Diel6S_1000h metaG (SPAdes) (version 2) | ecosystem: Environmental > Aquatic > Freshwater > Lake ...
GCGCGACTTCCACTGGTACAGCCCCATCCTCGAGGCCGAGCTCGCCGGCTGCGTGGCCGACCTGGTGGTCAAGCCCAGCACCGAGGCCGAGGTGCTGCGCATCGCGGCCGTGGCCGCGCGCCACCGTGCGCCGCTCACGGTGCGCGGCGGCGGCACCGGCAACTACGGCCAGTGCGTGCCGCTGGCCGGCGGGCTGGTGCTCGACGCCACCGAGATGCAGCGCGTGCTCGACATCGGCGACGGCTTCGCCCGCGTGCAGGGCGGCGCCCGGCTGTGGGACGTCGACCAGGCCGCGCGCGAGACCGGCCAGAGCCTGCGCATCTGGCCCAGCACCTGGCGCGTGGCCACCGTGGCCGGCTTCATCGCCGGCGGCTTCGGCGGCATCGGCTCCACCGCGCACGGCGTGCTGCGCGACGTCGACAACCTGCGCTCGTGCCGCGTCGTGACGGTGGAGCCCGAGCCGCGCGTGATCGTGCTGGAAGGCGCGGACATCCAGAAGGTGCATCACGCCTACGGCACCAACGGCATCATCACCGAGGTCACGCTGGCGCTGCGGCCGGCGGCCGACTGGGTGCACTGCATCGCGCTGTTCCCGCACTACGCGCAGGTGCTCGCGGCGGCGGGCGAGGCGAGCGGCGCGGGCCGGCCGCCGGCCAGGCCGGCGCTGGACGCCGCGCTGATGAGCTGCGTCGAGGCCCGCTTCGCGCGCTTCTACCCGATGCTGGGCGGCCGCTTCCCGGCCGACCGCCACGCGCTGTTCGCGATGGTGGCGCCGCCGGCCCTCGACGCCTTCCGCGCCATCGTCGAGGCCGAGGGCGGCACGCTGGCGCTGGCGATGACCGAGCCCGAGCTCGATGCCGCCGGCCTACCGCCGGCCAGCGACTGCGCCTACAACCACACCACGCTGCAGGCGCTGAAGGCCGAGCGCGACCCCGGGCGGCGGTGGACCTACCTGCAGGTGGCCTACCCGCAGCCCTTCGACCCGGCGGTCGTGCTGCGCCAGCTCGGGCGCTTCGGCGACGAGGTGCTGCAGCACCAGGAGTTCGCGCAGATGTACGGGCAGCCGGCCACCTTCGGCCTGCTGCTGGTGCGCTGGGGCGGCGCCGCGCGCCAGTACGAGCTGATCGACAGCATCGAGCGCGACGGCTGCACGATCTTCAACCCGCACGTCGTCACGATCGAGGACGGCGGCATGAAGACCATCGACCAGGCGCAGATCGAGTTCAAGCGCGAGGCCGACCCGCTCGGCCTGATGAACCCGGGCAAGACGCGCGGCTGGACGCCGGCGATGGCGCGCACCGCATGAGGAGGACGGGGTGAGCACTTCAGGACAGCCGCTGGCGCGCTACGCCGCCGCCAGGCGCATCGGCGACTTCGTCTACTTCTCCGGCGTGATCGCCGTCGACCCGGTCACGCGCGACGTGATCGAGCGCTTCGACCAGCTGCCCGCCGCGGTCAGCTCGCAGCTCGGCGAGACCGGCGAGATGTCGATCGACGTCTTCCAGGCCCCGGCGCTGGTGCAGAGCTGGGTCGTGCTCGACCGCATCCGGCAGCTGGCCGAGCAGCACGGCGGGAGCATGGCCGACGTGTTCAAGCTGGTGCAGTACTTCACCGACCTGCGCGACTACCCGCTGTACGCCCGCGTGCGGCGCCTGTTCTATCCCGGCGAGCCGCCGGTGAGCACGGTGGTCGAGGTGAGCGGCATGCTGCCCAGCCGCCAGGTGCGCATCGAGGTCGAGGGCACGGCCTTCATCCCGGGCCCGCGCTGACGTGACGTCCCGACGCCCGCTTCGCCGGTGCCCCCCGAGGCGGCGCTGAGATGACCCCCGCTGCAGCACCCGCCCGCACGCTGACGCTGCGCGTGGCGCGCGTCGAGCAGGCCACGCCCGACGTGCGGGTGCTCGACCTCGTGCACCCGCGCGGGCTGCCGCTGCCCGGCTACACGCCCGGCGCCCACGTCGACGTGCACACGCCCGGCGGCTTCGTGCGCACCTACTCGCTGGCCGAGGCGCCGCCGCAGGACGGGCCGCGGCGCTATCGCATCGGCGTCAAGCGCGAGCCGGCCGGCCGTGGCGGCAGCGCCGCGCTGCACGCGCAGGTGGCCGAGGGCGACCTGCTCGCCATCGGCAGCCCGCGCAACGCCTTCCCGCTGCACGACGGGCCGGCGCCGGCATTGCTGCTGGCCGGCGGCATCGGCCTGACGCCGCTGCTGGCGATGGCGGAGCAGCTGGCGCGCGAGGGGCGCGCGTTCACGCTCGCGGTGTTCGCACGCAGCCGCGCGCACCTGGCGTTCGGCGACGCGCTGGCCCGGCTCGGTGCCGCGGTGCGGCTGCACTTCGACGACGCGGCGGCGCCGCAGAAGATCGACCTCGCCGCGCTGATCGCCTCCGCCGCCCCCGGCACGCAGCTGTACCTGTGCGGCCCGGCCGGCTTCATGCGGGCGGCGCTCGGGCACGCGCGCGCCGCCGGCCGGCCCGACGACGCGCTGCACCTCGAGTACTTCGCCCCGCCCGAGACTGCCGCCGGCGCCGCCGGCGACGAACCCTTCGTGCTGCACCTGGCGCGCAGCGAGGCGCGCGTGCCGGTGGCGGCCGACCAGACCGCGGTGCAGGCGCTGCACGAGGTGGGCATCGACATCGCGGTGTCGTGCGAGCAGGGCGTGTGCGGCACCTGCGTCGTGCGCTGGCGCGCGGCGCCCGGCCAGGCGACACCCGAGCACCGCGACTTCTGCCTCTCGCCCGTGCAGCGCGGGCACGAGATCGCGCTGTGCTGCTCGCGCGCCCGCGGCGGCGTGCTCACGCTGGAGCTCTGACCATGTCCCCGAACCCCGACCCGCTGCAGCTGCAGGCGCTGTGGCGCGTGATCCCGCCCGACGCCGACCCGCAGGAGACCCGCGAGTGGCTGGAGGCTTTCCAGTCGCTGGTGGCGCGCGAGGGCCGCGAGCGCGGCACCTACCTGCTGCGGCGGCTGCTCGACGCGGCGCGCGCTCAGCAGGTGCCGCTGCCGCCGGTGCTGAACACGCCCTACGTCAACACCGTGACGCTCGACCGCCAGCCGCCGTACCCCGGCGACCTGGTGCTGGAGGCCCGGATCTCGGCCATCGTGCGCTGGAACGCGCTGGCGATGGTGGTGCGCAGCAACCAGCACTCGGCCGAGCTCGGCGGCCACATCGCCACCTACGCGTCGATCGCCGACCTGTTCGAGGTCGGCTTCAACCACTTCTTCCGCGCCGGGCAGGCGGGCGACCTCGTGTTCTTCCAGCCCCACGCCTCGCCGGGCGTGTATGCGCGCGCCTTCCTCGAGGGACGCCTGCCTCGCAAACGGCTGCTGAACTTCCGCCAGGAGACCGGCACCGTTGCCGGCGCGGGCCTCAGCTCCTACTGCCACCCGTGGCTGATGCCCGACTTCTGGCAGTTCCCCACCGGCTCGATGGGCCTCGGCCCGCTGACGGCCATCTACCAGGCGCGCTTCCTGCGCTACATGGCCGACCGCGACCTGCTCGACGCCGCGTCGGCGCGCGAGCGCCGCGTCTGGGCCTTCGTCGGCGACGGCGAGATGGACGAGCCCGAGTCGCTGGCCGGCCTGTCGCTGGCCGCGCGCGAGGGCCTGGACAACCTGGTCTTCGTCGTCAACTGCAACCTGCAGCGCCTCGACGGGCCGGTGCGCGGCAACGGCTCGATCGTGCAGGAGCTCGAGGGCCTGTTCGCCGGGGCCGGCTGGAACGTGGTCAAACTGCTGTGGGGCTCGGACTGGGACCCGCTGTTCGCCGCCGACACCGACGGCGTGCTGCTGCGCCGCCTGCACGAGACCGTGGACGGCGAGTTCCAGAAGTACGCCGCCACCGACGGCCGCTTCAACCGCGAGCACTTCTTCAACAAGTACCCGGAGCTGCAGCGCCTGGTCGCGCACCTGTCCGACGACGACATCGACCGCCTGAAGCGCGGCGGCCACGACCCGCTCAAGATCCACGCCGCCTACCGCGCCGCGGTGACGACCCGCGGCCGCCCCACCGTGATCCTGGCCCAGACCAAGAAGGGCTACGGCATGGGCCACTGGGGCCAGGGCAAGATGGGCTCGCACCAGCAGAAGAAGCTCGACGACGAGGCGCTGCTCGCCTTCCGCGACCGCTTCGCGCTGCCGCTGAAGGACGAGCAGGTGCGCGCGCTGGAGTTCCACCTGCCCGACGCCGACAGCCCCGAGCTGCGCTACCTGCACGCGCGCCGTCGCGCGCTGGGCGGCTACGTGCCGGCACGCAGCGCGGCCGCGCCGCGGCTGCCCGCGCCCGAGGCGGCCGACACCGCACGGCTGGTCGAGCGCCAGGCCGGGCGCGAGCAGAGCACGACGATGGTCTTCGTGCAGCAGCTCACCGCGCTGCTGCGCGACAAGGCGCTCGGCCGGCACGTCGTGCCCATCGTCGCCGACGAGGCGCGCACCTTCGGCATGCAGAGCCTGTTCCGCGAGGTCGCGATCTACGCCGCCCAGGGCCAGCTCTACGAGCCCGAGGACAGGGACGAGCTGCTGTTCTACAAGGAGAGCCGCACCGGCCAGATCCTGGAGGAGGGCATCAGCGAGGCCGGCGCGATGGGCAGCTGGATCGCCGCGGCCACAAGCTACAGCACGCACGGCGTGCCGATGCTGCCCTTCTACATCTTCTACTCCTGCTTCGGCTTCCAGCGCGTGGGCGACCTGATCTTCTGCGCCGCCGACAGCCGCGCGCGCGGCTTCCTGGTCGGCGCCACCGCCGGCCGCACCACGCTCAGCGGCGAGGGCCTGCAGCACCAGGACGGCACCAGCCACCTGGCCGCGAGCACGATCCCGAACTGCCGCGCCTACGACCCGGCCTTCGGCTACGAGCTCGCGGCCATCGTGGCCCACGGCGTGCGCCGCCTCGTCCACGAGCAGGCCGACGAGTTCTACTACCTCACGGTGATGAACGAGAACTTCGCCCAGCCGGCGCTGCCCGCCGGCGTGGGCGCGGAGGACATCGTCGCCGGCCTGTACCGGCTGCCCGGGCCGCTGGTGCCGGCGTGCCGCGAGCCGCAGCTGCGCCTGGTGGGCAGCGGATCGATCCTGCGCGAGGTGATCGCCGCCGCCGCGCTGCTGCGCGAGCGCCACGGCATCGAGGCCGAGGTCTGGAGCGCGACCAGCTTCACCGAGCTCGCCCGCGAGGCGCGCGAGGTGCAGCGCGCCAACCGGCTGCAGCAGCCGGCCGCGCGCGCCGCGAGCCGCGTCGAGCGCTGCCTGGGCGGCGCGCTGCCGGTGGTGGCAGCCACCGACTACGTGCGTGCCGTGCCGCAGCTGGTGGCCGAGTACGTCGGCGCCCCCTTCGTCACGCTGGGCACCGACGGCTTCGGCCGCAGCGGCACGCGCGCCGACGTGCGGCGCTTCTTCGAGGTCGACCGCGAGCACGTGGTGCTGGCCGCGCTCGACGCGCTGGCGCGCCAGGGCCGGGTCGCGCCGGAGCTCGTGCGGGCTGCGCTCGACGTGGCGGATGCCGCGGCGCCCGGGCAGCCGCCCTGGACCCGGTGAGCCGGCCCCCGGCGCGCCGATGGGACAATCCGCGCCCATGAAAGTGCTTCTCACCGGCGCCGCCGGCTTCATCGGCAGCACGACGGCGCACCGGCTGCTCGCGCGCGGCGACGAGGTGGTCGGCCTGGACAACCTGAACGACTACTACGACGTCCGCCTGAAGGAGGACCGGCTCGCGCGCCTGCTGCCGCAGGCCGGCTTCCGTTTCGTGCGGCTGGATGTGGCCGACCGCGAGGGCATGGCGCGCCTGTTCGCCGCCGAGGGCTTCGACCGCGTGATCCACCTGGCCGCGCAGGCCGGCGTGCGCTACTCGCTGAAGAACCCGCACGCCTACGTCGAGGCCAACCTGGTCGGCTTCATGAACGTGCTCGAGGGCTGCCGCCACCACCGCGTGCAGCACCTCGTGTACGCCTCGAGCTCCAGCGTCTACGGCGGCAACACGAAGATGCCGTTCTCCGAGCACGACAGCGTCGACCATCCGGTCAGCATGTATGCGGCCACCAAGAAGGCCAACGAGCTGATGGCCCACACCTACAGCCACCTGTACGGGCTGCCGACCACCGGGCTGCGCTTCTTCACCGTCTACGGGCCCTGGGGCCGGCCCGACATGGCGCTGTTCCTGTTCACGAAGGCGATCCTGGAGGGCCGGCCGATCGAGGTCTTCAACCACGGCCGCATGCAGCGCGACTTCACCTACGTCGATGACATCGTCGAGGGCGTGGTGCGCGTGCTCGACAAGACCGCCGCCCCCGACCCGGCCTTCCGCGCCGACCGCCCCGACCCCGCCACCAGCAGCGCGCCCTACCGCGTGTTCAACATCGGCAACCACGACCCGGTGCCGCTGCTGGAGTTCATCGGCTGCATCGAGGACGCGCTCGGCCGCAAGGCCGACAAGCTGCTGCTGCCGCTGCAGGACGGCGACGTGCCCGCCACCTACGCCGACGTCGACGCGCTGCGCGACTGGGTCGGCTTCGCCCCGGCCACCGACATCCGCACCGGCATCGGCCGCTTCGTCGACTGGTACCGCGGCTACTACCGCGTGTGAGGGCGCGAGGGCCCGCGGGGCGTTCCGGCGCACCCGCCGGGCGCCCCCGGCGGCGTGGCCCGGCGACGCTCCTCAGCGGCGCTGCTCGGGCGTGGGCGGCGCGGGCCGTGCCGAGCGGCCGTCCGCGCCGGCGGCGTGCTCCTCGAGCAGCGCCCGCAGGTAGCGCACCGGGATCGCGTAGCTGATGCCGGTCGGGCTGGCGATCGCGCTCTCGCGGCTGCCCTTCACCAGCACCATGTTCACCACGCCCAGCACCTGGCCGGTCGCGGCATCGAACAGCGGCCCGCCGCTGTTGCCCGGGTAGGCGATGGCGTCGAGCTGCAGCACCTCGAAGTTGCCCTCGCGCAGCCGCGCGATCGCACGCGGGTCCAGCTGCGCGGCTGTCGGCGCGGGCAGCGCCACGGTGGTGATCGAGGCCACGATCCCCGCGTGCGCGACGGGCGCGAAGCCCAGCGCGCCGGCGATCGGGTAGCCCATCAGCGCGATCGACTGGCCTTCGCGCGCCGCGCCGTCGGCCGCCAGCGTCAGCGGCGCCAGAGGCGGGCCCTCGATGCGCAGCAGCGCCAGGTCGCGCGCCGGCTCGGTGGCCACGACGGTGGCCGTGCGCAGCTCGCCCACCTCGCTGCCCGGGCCCTGCGCGCGCCGGCCGGCCATCACCACCAGGCGGCGGCCCGCCGGGGCCTCGCCGCCCGTGGGCAGCACGTGGTGGTTGGTCGCCACCAGCGTGCCGTCGCCCACGACGAAGCCGGTGCCGCGGAAGCCGAAGCGCGGGTTGTCGGTGGCGCCGAAGGTGCCCACCGGCAGCACCGAGGGCCGCAGCGCCGCGATCACCTCCGGCAGCCCCGACGCCCGGGCTGGCGACGCGGTCGCGAGCGCCGCCCAGGCGGCGGCCGCGGCCCCGGCCCCGGCCGTCCCGACCGCACGGGCGCCGGCACCCGCCAGCAGGCCCAGCGCCGCGCGCCGCGAAGGCTTCAGCGCACGCCTTTCAGCAGCCGCTCGACCTCGTCCTGGCCGGCGAATCGGTCGCCCAGCCGGGCGATGTCCTCCAGCTCGGCGCGGGCCTGCGGCTTGTCGCCGGCCTGGATCAGCAGCCGCGCCAGGTTGAGGCGCAGCTTCGGGTCCTGCGGTGCGCGGGCCAGCGCCTCCTTCTGCAGCTCGATCGCCTTGGGCAGCTGGCCCTCGGCGGCCAGGGCGCTGGCCAGCGTGTCCATCAGCGCCGGCCGGCCCGGCAGCAGCTCGTTGGCCTGCCTGGCAACCGCCACTGCGCCGGGCTTGCCCTGCTGCAGCATCAGCCAGGCCACGTTGTTGACCGCCAGCCCGTTGCCCGGCTGCAGCTGCATCACCGAGCGGTAGTGCTGCTCCGCCTGCGCCCACTGGCGCTGCGCCAGCGCGATGTCGCCGAGGTAGAAGCGGAAGGCCGCGTCCTGCGGCGAGTCGCGCAGCCAGGCCTGCGCCGCCAGTTCCGCGTCGGCCGGCTTGCCCGCCGCCAGCAGCGTCTGGTGCAGGCGCACCGCGTTCTGCGTGCTGCGCTCGTTGGCCAGCGCCGTGCGCATCGCCGCGATGGCCGCGGGCCAGTTGCGCTGCAGCCGCTCGACGTCGCCGGCGATCACGAAGCCGAGGGCATCCTTCGGGTCGCTGCGCTGCAGCTCGCGCGCCAGCGTGAGCGACTCCGCTGGCTTGCCCTGCGCCACGTACACCGCCGCCAGCGCGCGCTTGGCCGGGGCGAGCGTGGGTTGGATCTCGAGCGCCTTGCGCAGCGACTTGCCCGCGCCCTCGAAGTCGCTGCCGAGCGTCTGCGCCTCGGCCAGCCGCACCAGCGCGACCGGGTTGCCCGGCTGCCGCGCCACCAGCTGCGTGAAGGTGGCCTGCGCCTGCCGCGCGTCGCCGCTGGCCATCTGCGCGCGGCCGAGCGCCTCCTGGATCGACAGGTCGGACGGCAGCGCCGCCGCGCCCGCCTGCGCGGCCGCCAGCGCGGCCTTCGCGTCGCCGGCGCTCAGCCAGTGCTGCACCAGCACCAGCCGAGGCCGGGCCTGGCCGGGGCTGGCCTTGATCGCCTCCTCGAGCTGCCTGGCCACCTCGGCCGCCGTGCCGCCCTGGCGCGAGGTCAGCTCGGCCAGCGCGATGTGCGCCGCGCTCGACCCGGGGTCGGCCTCCACCAGCGCCGTCAGGCGCTTGCGGGCGTCGGCCGGCTGGCCGCCCTGCACGTCCAGGCCGGCCAGCGCCGCCACCGCAGGGAAGAACTTGGGGTCCTTCTTCACGGCCGCCTCGTAGGCGGCGCGCGCCCCGGCGACGTCGTTGCGCGCCTGGAGCACGCGGCCCTGAAGCAGATCGGGCAGGGCCCGGTCGGGCATCTTGGTGCGCAGCGATTCCACCGCCTTCAGCGCGCCGGGCAGGTCGCCGCTGCGCATGCGCGCGGTGATCAGCGCCAGGTCGGCGCGCGTGCCCTTGTCGGTGGCGGCCACCGCCTCGAGGTCGGCCACCGCGGCGCCCGGGTTGCCGCGCGCCACCTGCGACAGCGCCACGGCGACCCGCACGCGCGGGTCGTCGGGTGAGGCCTGGCCGGCGCGCTTGAAGGCCTCGTCGGCCTGCCGCATGTCGCCCAGCGCCAGGTGGGCCTCGCCGGCCAGCGCGAGGCTGCCGCCGTCGGCACCGCTGCCCTGCAGCACGGGCGCCAGCGTCTCGAGCGTCTTGCCCGGCTGGCCCGAGCGCAGGTAGGTCTGGGCCAGCAACTGCCGCGCCATCAGGTAGCCCGGCGCGCTCTTCAGCGCCTTCGACAGGTGGGCCTCGGCCATCGCGTAGGAGCGCAGCCGGAACTCGGCCAGCCCGGCGAGGAACAGCACGCCCGGGTGGTCCGGCACCGCCTTCAGCAGCCGGCCGGCGAGGTCGCGCGCCTTGGCGCTGTCGCCCTCCAGCAGCGCCTGCTGCGTCTCCTGCAGCACCGTCTCGGGGTGGTTCGGCGCCGCCTGGCGCAGCGCCTCGACCTGGGCCTTCGCCTCGTCGGCCTCGCCCTCGAGGCGAAGCAGCGTGATGACGGCCACCCGGGCCGGCACGCTCTTCGGGTGTGCCTCGACCACCTTGCGGTACGCCGCCAGCGCGCCGGCGCGGTCGCGCTTGCCGTGCTGCAGCAGCTCGCCCTTCAGCACGCCGGCCCGCTCGTGCCCGGGCTCGAGAGCGAGCACGTCCTCCACCAGCAGCAGCGCGCCGTCGACGTCGCGCTCGCTCGCCTTCAGCTGCGCCTGCACGATGACCGCCATCGCGTAGCCCGGCTGCACCTGCAGCGCCGCGGCCGCGTAGCGCGCGGCCTGCTCCAGCTCGCCCTGCCGCGCGTACGCCGTCGCGACACTGGTCAGCAGGTCGGCCGCCGCCTGCGGCTCCGGGAGCTGCACCTGCGCGTAGTCGGACGTCACGCGGACGTGCTCGCCGGTGGCCAGCAGCCCGCGCGCCAGCGGCGGCAGCACCTTGGCGTCGGGCACGCCGAGCTCGCGCGCCTTGGCGAGCTCGACCACCGCCGCGACCGGGTCGCCCGCGGCGAGCAGGGCGCGTCCGAGCAGCAGCCGGCCCGGGCCGGAGTCGGGGCTGCGCTGCAGCAACGCCTTGAGCTGGATCGTGGCCGCGTTGACGTCGTTCTGGTCCAGGTAGGCCTGTGCCGAGGCGACGATGTCGTCGTCGGACTGCAGCTTCGAGCAGCCGGCGCCGGCCAGCGCCAGCGCGGCGGCGAGTGCGGCCGCGGCAAGGCGGTGCGTGGCGGTATGGGTCATGGACCTCTTTCTCCTCAGGCGGGCGGCAGGCCCTTCAGCAGCCGCTGCGCCTCGGCCTGTTCCTTGAAGCGGCTGCCCAGGCGGGACAGCCGCTCGAGTTCGGTGCGCGCCAGGGCCACGTCGCCGGCCTGGATCGCGATGCGGGCCAGCCCCAGCCGTAACAGCGGGTCTCCCGGCGCCAGCTCGACGGCCTTGCGCTGGGTCTTCAGCGCACCGGCGAAGTCGCGCTCGGCGGCCTGGGCCAGCGCCAGCGTGTCCAGCACGTCGGGCCGGTTCGGCGACAGCTCGACGGCGCGCTGCGCCAGCGGCAGCGCCCCCGGCCTGCCGCTGGACGCGACGATCCAGGCCAGGTTGTTCAGCGCTGTCAGCTGGTCGGGCACCTTGTCGAGCGAAGCCCGGTAGTGGCGCTCGGCCAGCGCGTGGTCGCCGCGGGCCATGGCCGCATCGCCGACCGCGGCCGACATCGCGGCGTCGGCCGGGTGGCGCCTGTTCCAGTCCTCCGCCACGGCCAGCGCCTGCCCGTGGTCGCCGCTGGCGCTGAGCGCACGGAACAGCACGAGGTGAAGCAGCGCACTGTCGGGCTGCTGCACGGTGCCGGCGCGCAGCGCGGCCAGCGCGGCCCTGGGGTTCTTGGCGTGCCCGTGCACCTCCGCTTCCAGCAGGAAGCCACCGGGCGAGCGGCTCGCGCGGCGCTGCAGCTCGCGCGCCATCGCCAGCGCCTCGTTGGTGCGTCCCTCGGCGGTCAGCATGGCTGCCAGCGCGACGCGCGCCTCGGCGTAGTCGGGGTCGGCCTCCACCGCGCGCCGCAGGTGGCCGAGCGCCGCGCTGCGGTTGCCCTGCGCGCGCATCAGGGTGGCCAGGCGCATGTGGGCGACCGGCCGGTTGGGATCGATGTTGGCCACCTTGCGGAAGGTGCTCAGCGCCTGCTGCGCGTCGCCCTGCAGAGCCTGGGCGCGGCCAAGGGCATCGAGCAGGTTCAGGTCGTCGGGGATCGCAGCCGTCGCGGCCTGCGCCACCTCCTGCGCCTCGCCGTAGCGCTTCTTGCCGATCAGGAACTCGATCAGGCCCAGGCGCGGCGCGGCCTGCTGCGGTGCCGCGTCGATCGCGTCGCGGTAGGCGGCGCGCACCTGCTCCGGGGTCTCGCCGCTCTGCTCGAGCAGCCGCGCGAGCGCGAGTCGCGCCTGGTCGTTGTCGGGCTGGCTGCGGGTGGCCTCGAGCACGCGTTCCCTGGCCCGTTCGGGCTTGCGTTCGGCAACGTCCACCGCCGCCAGTCCGAGCGTGGCGGCCAGCATCGCGGGGTCGATCGCGAGGGCCTTCTCGAAGGATGCCCGCGCCGGCGCGAGCTGACGGCGCAGGAACTGGATGCGCCCGCGCGTCTCGTGCGCCAGCGCGTCGCCGGGCATGCGCGCGGCCCAGGCATCGGCCGCCGCCTGCGCCTCGTCGAGCCGGCCGCGGCGCAGGTGGCCGGCCACCTGCGCCATCGAGGCGTTGTTCGCGTCGGCGCCCTTGGTCAGGCGCGCCAGCTCCTCCCACGCGCTGTCGTCCCCGCGGTCGGCGCGCAGCGAAGCCAGCATCGTGCCGAGCCGGGCGTTGTCGGGCTCCAGGCTCGCCGCGGTGGCCAGACGCGCCTCGGCCTCGCCAGCCTTGCCGAGCTGGGCCGACGCCAGGCCCGCCAGCGCCACCGCCTCGGCGTCG
>Ga0209985_10004044_pt1 | contig 12023 bp, 6 predicted proteins | sample NOAtaG_FD_187305 | JGI IMG/M metagenome (GOLD analysis project Ga0209985, IMG submission 187305) | Freshwater lake microbial communities from Lake Erie, under a cyanobacterial bloom - NOAA_Erie_Diel6S_1000h metaG (SPAdes) (version 2) | ecosystem: Environmental > Aquatic > Freshwater > Lake ...
TGGTGAGGTTTTGGACGACCTGCGGGTTATGGCCTAAATACCCGGCAAATGCAACGGCAATCAGCGCCTGGACAAATATCACCACAGAAGCACCAGACACAAACAACAGTCCTGTAGAAATTCGGTGTTCCATGCTGATTTTCAGCGCGGTCATATTAATCATCCCGGGAGGGGCAAAACCCAGGAAGGCTACCATGATGGCAAGGGCAACGGTATGAAGAGATTCCATGAGCGGTGCGTTATGTGTTAATGGCACAATTTACCAACGTAAAAGATCAAACCGATCCTTGTGAGATCTTTTTTTTGATTTTGGATATCCGATTTGAGTCGTTTGGACGGTCGGTTTTGGGAAGAAAAGTTTTGATGATCGCGGGATAATCCCCTACCAGCAAGGCCGGATTGGTAAAAAAGATATACAATTCCGCAAAATCGTTATATTTGATGATGCCTCGGGAGGTATATGCCGTTTTATCCTGGCAGGTTCACATTTTTTAAAAAAACTGCTATGCGCATCTTCAAAAAAATCACTATTGCTTTCTTATTGCTTTTATTCGCTGCCATCATCGCCGCGATGGTCTTTTTACAGACGGCAAAACCCAATCTGGAGGGCACTATTGTCTTGGAAGGTATTGAGCAGGATGTCGAGGTATATTTTGATGCTTTTGGCGTGCCGCATATTTATGCCCAGAATCAACAGGACGCCCATTTTGCACTTGGCTATGTACATGCACAGGACAGGCTCTTTCAGATGGAGATGGTCCGAAGGCTGAGTAAAGGGCAGCTTGCAGAAATCCTGGGCCCGGACTTGTTGAAGGCAGACCGCTTGTTTCGCACCCTCGGATTCGCCGACCTGGCAAAAAAATCTGCTGCTGAATTTTATGCATTGCCGGCAAGCGACCCGATGAAACAAGCCGCGCAGGCTTATTATCAGGGGATCAATACATTTATGGAATCAGGGCCTACCCCTCTTGAGTTTACCCTGCTCGGTATCCCTAAGACACCGTTCACGATAGAAGATACTTATGCGATTTTTGGCTACATGGCTTTCAGTTTTGCCATGGCATTCAGGACTGACCCGCTTTTGACTTCGATCCAGGAGCGCCTTGGCCCGGACTACCTCAAAGATCTGGATGTACATTGGACCCCCGGTTCTACTATTATCCCGTCTTATGGCCGTAACCCGCTAAGCGAACAAGGTTTGACCCATTTGCCTGACCTGGAGTCCATTTTTGCGGTTTTCCCGGTAGCCCCCTGGATTGGAAGTAATGCCTGGGTAATCGGGCCATCAAAGACAAAAAGCGGAAAGGTCATCTTCTCCAACGACACCCACATGGGTTTCGCACAGCCTTCCGTCTGGTATGAAGCACATCTGGAGTGCCCGGGTTTTGAACTTTATGGCAACCACCTGGCGGGCGTGCCTTTCGCTATTCCTTTCCACAACAGGCATTTCGCCGTAGGGATGACGATGCTCGAAAACGATGATATTGACCTTTACCGGGAAAAGACTAATCCGAAAAACCCCAATCAGGTGTGGTTCCGCGACCGCTGGGAAGACCTCTCCATACGCAAAGAAACGATTAAGGTGAAAGGGCAGCAAGATCTGGTGCTGGAAGTCAAAGCCTCACGGCACGGCCCTTTTATCAATGAAGTCTTTGAAGAAGTCGGCAGGGCCAGTAAAGATCCCATCGCAGCATGGTGGACGTTCCGGGAATTACCTAATACGTCCCTGCGCGCTGTTTATCAGATGAGCAGGGCAGAGTCCATGGACGAGGTGCGGGCCGCAGTAGCCCTGGGGAATGCCCCCGGGTTGAATATCATGTACGGCGACAAAAACGGCAATATCGCCTGGTGGGCAATGGCCAGGCTGCCGAAACGGCCGGCGCATGTCCATTCCAAATTATTCCTGGATGGAGCGAGTGGGGAAGACGAAATCCTCGGTTATCTCGATTTTTCTGAAAATCCCTCTTCCGAGAACCCACCTTCAGGGTACGTGTATTCGGCGAATAATCAGCCCGATAGCTCCGGAGGGATTTATCATCCCGGATATTACCTCCCCAAAGACAGGGCGCTGCGGATAACCCGCCTGCTGGAGACCGATAACCGTTGGGATATGGAAAAAGTACAGAAAATGATCCTGGACGACCAATCGGAAGTTTTTCCGGAAATTATCCGCGGGATATCGGCTAATGTCCGCCCGGAAACGAAAACCGAGCGTACATGCCTGGAAACACTCGTCAAATGGGATGGTAAAAGCACATTAGATGCCGTTGCACCGACCATTTATGCCAAAATCGTTTACCAGATCAGCGAGAAAACTTTCCTCGACGAACTCGGGGAAGCCGATTTTAAAAATTTCCTCGGCACCCATCTCTACAAGCGCTCCTTCACTTTTCTGATGCGTAAGGACTCCTCCCTGTGGTATGACAATACCGGCACCTCAAAATTGCAGGAGCAAAAACGCGATGTGGTCGGGGCAGCATTCCGCCAGGCTGTGGCAGAACTGGAAAAACAGCTCGGCCCCGACGTTCAGCAGTGGAAGTGGGGTAAGGTGCACACCCTCGAACATGCCCATGCCCTGGGGCAAGTGCCGCTCCTGGCTAAGATTTTTAATGTCGGTCCTTTCCCTGTACCGGGGAATACGGAAGTGATCAACAACCTCATGTTCACGCCGAATGCCAACGGACAATACCGCGTCCAGGCCGGGCCGGCCAAGCGCAGGATCATTGACTTTGGCGATATCGAGCACTCGGTGAGTGTACTGCCGACCGGGCAGTCCGGCAATCGCCTTAGCCCGCACTATGCCGACCAGGCTAAACTATTTGCAGAGGGCAAGTTTCGCGAACAAAAAATGAACAAAGGGGAAATCACTGCATCGGGAAACAGACGCCTGCTGCTGAAAAAAGCAAATCCAAATCAATAGTCAGTGAAAATAAATGTAGTCAAAAGTATCTTCGTTTCATAAAAATATCGTCAGAGACCATGAAGCACCTTTTTCCCTATTTACCGATTGCGTTCATCATCTGTGTACTTCCTTTATATGCTCAAAAAAACAGGATTGAAACACCGGTCAAAAAAGAAGCAGACGCCTTATCTCCGTTCACGCAGCTCAACCTGAACGGGCTAAAATTCCGCTCGGTTGGGCCGGCTATTACCTCGGGCAGGATCGCGGATATTGCCGTACACCCGCAGCAACCCAAAATCTGGTACATCGCCGTAGCTTCCGGCGGGATCTGGAAAACGGAGAATGCCGGGGTCACATTCACCCCCCTTTTTGACGACCAGGCTTCCTTTTCCACCGGATGTATCACCCTGGACCCCAACAACCCAAATATCGTTTGGGTAGGTACCGGGGAAAACAACAACCAGCGCTCCGTTGCCTATGGGGACGGGGTGTATAAGTCGGAGGACGGGGGGAAATCGTGGAAGAATATGGGCTTAAAATCCTCGGAGCACATCGGTAAAATTGTGGTGGACCCCCGCAATTCCGACGTCGTCTATGTAGCGGCTTACGGCCCGCTCTGGAAAGAAGGCGGCGAACGCGGGGTCTATAAAACATCCGATGGGGGAAAGACCTGGACATTATGCCTTTTCATTGACGAACATACCGGTGTGAGCGACCTGCTTATGGACCCACGTAATCCCGATATCCTTTATGCTGCAGCGCACCAACGTCGGCGACACGTCTTTACCTATGTCGGTGGTGGGCCCGGGAGCGCACTTTATAAATCAAAAGACGGAGGAAAAACATGGGATAAAGCTATGCAAGGGCTACCTGCTGGCGACCTGGGCCGGATCGGCCTGGCAATGGCGCCTTCCGACCCGGAGGTGGTGTATGCGATCGTGGAGGCCACAGAGGGGAAAGGGGGGATGTTCCGCTCTACCGACCGGGCTGCAAGCTGGGAAAAGCGCAGCGGATATTTTACCACAGGACTGTATTACGCAGAAATTTTCGTCCATCCCCAAGACCCCCACACCATATACGCAATGGACGTATGGAACCAAGTCTCCGAAGATGGTGGAAAAACCTGGCGTATGCTTGGCGAGCAGTATAAACATGTGGACAACCACTTCCTTTGGGTTGACCCCAAAGACCCCGGGCACATGGTTTCCGGATGCGACGGGGGAATCTACGAATCATGGGACGCTGCCCTCACCTGGGATTTCAAAGAGAATCTCCCGGTCACACAGTTTTATAAAGTGAGTGTGGACAATTCCAGGCCTTTCTACAATATCTATGGGGGTACGCAGGACAATTTCAGCCTGGGTGGCCCCTCGCGGACACGCAGCGAGCACGGTATTCAAAATTCCGATTGGTTCGTTACTCAGGGCGGAGATGGGTTTGAATCCCAGGTAGATCCCGAAAACCCCAACATCGTCTATGCACAGGCACAATATGGTGTACTCGTGCGTTATGACCGCGCGAGCGGGGAACAGACCGGCATTCAGCCCAAGCCCGGGAAAGGGGAGGACGAATATCGCTGGAATTGGGATGCCCCACTGGCGGTCTCCAGCCACCAGTCCTCCAGATTATACTTTGGAGCGAATAAGCTATTCCGGACCGACGACCGCGGAGATCACTGGGTGGCGATCAGCCCCGATTTATCGCGCCAAATTGACCGCAACGGCCTGCCCGTAATGGGCCGGATACAAAGTATAGATGCTGTAGCAAAGCATCAGTCCACTTCTCAATACGGCGCAATCGTGGCCTTCTCAGAAAGCCCTCTGGACGAACAATTACTCTTTGCGGGCACCGACGATGGCCTCATCCAGGTTACCGAAGACGGGGGTAAAACCTGGCGCAGGCTGGAGTCGGAAAAAATCCCCGGTGTGCCGGAACGCGCTTATGTAAACTTCCTTCTGGCCTCCCAGCACGATCCCAATGTCGTTTATGCGGCATTCAACCACCACCAATACGGCGACTTTAAGCCATACCTGTTCAGAAGCCAGGACAAAGGCCGTACCTGGATGCCTGTTCATAGCAACCTTCCCGAAAGAGGCTCGACCTACTGTATCGCAGAAGACCATCAGGACAGGGATTTACTCTTCGTCGGTACCGAGTTTGGCTGCTTTGTGACGGTGGACGGCGGCAGGTACTGGAAGGCCCTAAAGGCCGGACTCCCAACGATTGCCGTTCGCGATATGGAAATTCACCGGGGTGAAAATGACCTCATCCTTGGAACTTTTGGCCGTGGTTTTTATGTACTGGATGATTACTCCCCGCTCCGAAAGATGAAGCCAGCCGATCTGAGTGCCCCCGGGGGGATTTTCCCTGTAAAAGACGGCCTGGTCTATATTGAGGCCCTTCCCCTCGGGCTCCGCGGTAAATCTTTCCAGGGGCATTCTCACTATACAGCCGAAAACCCACCCCTTGGGACGGTATTCACCTATTTTTTACAGGAAGAAGTAAAAACCCTCAAACAACTGCGCAAAGAAGCAGAGGCAGCGCAGATCAAAAATAATGCGCCTATCCGCTATCCCACGTACGAAGAATTGCAAGCCGAGCAGCAGGAGGAAGCCCCCTATCTTCTTTTCACTATTCGCGATACGGAGGGGCAGGTCGTGCGCAAGCTGAAGACCGGGGCGACAAAAGGTGTACACCGTATCGTGTGGGACGGCAGGTATGCACCCGTCAACCCGGTTACCTTATCGGCCTCCGGCTTCGACAACCCTTTTGCTGAAAAAGAAGCAGGTACCCTTGCGATGCCCGGCGATTATACCGTGACGATGTCCCGCTTCGTGAGGGGTACATTTAAAGACATGGGTGCTGCGGTGCCGTTCCGGCTCAATACCCTGGGTGGCATCACTTTACCCGCGGCAGACCGAAAGGCATTGGTGCAGTTTCAGCGGGAGGCCCAGGCCTTGCAGCGCAGGGTATTTGCCGTAAGCGGCATGCTCGACGAACTGTCCGACCGGATTAGATACCTCGTCAAGGCTGCTGAAAAATCGGGACTGGAGCAACCGGATCTCGCCGGGGCATTCGAACGCATCGAAAGTAAAGCCCGGCAAATCCGCTTGGCGCTTTATGGCGACCGCGATGCCCTGCGCCTTGATCAGCCCACTAAATTTGCCATCGCAGCCCGAGTGGACTGGCTTACGGGAGATATGTGGCGATCTACTTCGGTGCCGACGCAGATGCAACGCGATGCTTTACAAATTGCGGGCGAAGCACTCCAACCCCTCATGGCGGAAGTCCGCCAATTATTAGATATCGAGGTGAAGAATCTGGAACAGAAACTTGGTGCGGCCGGGGCGCCCTATTCTCCGGGTAGCCGGCACGAATAACAGGATGGAAAAGAACTACACGATCAAAGATATCGCCCGCCTGACCAATCTGTCGCGCGGGACGATTGACAAAGTGCTGCACAACAGGGGAGGAGTATCAGAGGAAACCGTGGAAAAAGTCCAGGCCGTAATCAAACAGGTCGGATACACCCCGAATATCCTGGCTAAAAGTCTGAAGCAGCACAAGCGCTATGTCATTGCGGTACTGCTGCCCCATTATCGGAAAGGGGGCTATTGGCATAGCTGCTATCTGGGGGCAAAGCGGGCTTCGGAGGAAGTAGTGTCCTTTAGCGGAGAGGTGCGGTATTTTTTTTATGAACGCTCCATCGAAGATTTTCGGAAGCAGTTCTCCCTCCTGTTGGAGGCCCATCCCGATGCACTCCTTGTTGCACCTTTGGATTACGTAGAGATCCGGGAGGTTTATCAAAAGCTGCACGAGGTCTCCATTCCGTTCGTGTTTATCAATTCCGCTGTCGCCCAAACCGGGTACGATGGCTTCATTGGTCAGGATTATTACACCAGTGGCCGGGTTGCTGCCCAGATGATGGACTTCCTCACCCCAAAGCGTGGCCCACTGCTCGTCCTGCACAAAATCGAAGCCCTGGAGTATTCGGGCCACCTGGCGGAAAAGGAAAAGGGGTTCATCTCCTATTTCAAGGCGCATCAACCCAACCGCACGATTCAGGTATTAACCCTTTACGATCAGCAAATCATACAACCGCTTGCGGTCAATGTACAGGCGTTCGAAGGGGTATTCCTCACCACTTCCAACGCTTTTGAGTGTATCGAAGAATTCGCAGATGGTAAATTAAAAGTCGTCAGTTATGACCTCATCCCGGAGAATGCAGAACGGCTACGCCGGGGGAATATCCAGGTACTCCTGAACCAAAACCCAGGGATGCAGGGCTTCCTGGGTCTTAGCGCCCTCATGGAATACCTTTTGTTCAAAATAGAGATTCAAAAAGAAAAATACCTGCCGATTGAAATTATCACCTCAGAAAACCTGCAAAGCTATTTATCGGCCGCTACCGGGGGAAGCTCGGTATAGCCGCCTACGGCGGCAGACTAAAATTTCTTGAAATGGGGCTGTCCGAAAAGTATGGGGTGGTGTAGCAAGTATTCCGCCGCCTACGGCAGCAAAAGAAAGTTTAAACGAACACTGTTTCCATTGATTTCGCGAAGCAAAATCAATGAAAACAGTGTTCGTTTAAACTATTATTTGACGACATCAGCTGCCAAAGGACATGCCGGAGGTTTTTTACACAACCCCATAAAATTTTCTTAGAGCGCCATTTTCATTGATTTTTCGAAGCAAAATCAATGAAAATGGCGCTCCAAAATATTCTTTGGCGGCGCAAGCCGCCGAAGGACTTATGCGACAGGCTCTTTCACAACGTTCTGCCAAAAGTTTCGAATCATTTTTCTGCGACAAAGAATAAATCCAGGCAGGTATCTGAAGCTGGGGCGAGGAAGAAGTCGTCCATTGAGATATCAGAAACGAGCGTCGCGTCGCTTTTTAAGAGTTTTTGACGGTTCATCCGGTTGAGCAGGTCATAAGGGATTTGGAGCAGTTGCCGGGGCAGGCGGTACTGGAGGTTCAGGATATCGAAACGCGTGATGCGCTTTACGGCAGCTTTGTTTTTTTCGTAATATGCCTGGACCTTTTCATTTCCGAAGACGCCAAGTTGCTCCACGTGGGCGAAAGCTGTTTTCAGGCAGCGCTCGAGTTCACGGGGGGTATATTCCCGGACATGCCAGGGATTTCGGGTGAGGGACATCGGTCTGTTGGGTGTGGTGAGGATGAATTTCCCGCCTGGCTTGAGGACGCGGTGGATTTCCCCGACAAATTTTTTGTCTTCCTCGATATGTTCGATTACCTGAAAGCTGATGACAAAATCGAAAGTACCATCGGGGATACCTTTCAGTGGGGGTACGGTCATTTGCAGGAAGTGGACATTTGCTTTAGCGGCCATTCCGGGTTCGTCGAGGATAGCCGGCTTGTATTTATCTACGGTTACGAATTCCCGGGCATGGGAGGCGATCAGTTCTATACCGTATCCACTCCCGGTGCCAATTTCCAGGACTTTTCCCGAGACATATTTTGCTGCTTCCACATAAGCGAGGATAGAGCGCTGGAAGACATAGTTATCCGAACGGTCTTTATGTGAAACCCGTTCGGCGGTTTGGACAAATTGCATATTCAATGCGGTTTATTAATCATTACGTTTTCGAGGGTCCATTCCACCTGTTTTTCGAAAGGGTGTTGGCGGACGGCGCAATCGTCTTTAGAACACAAATGGCAGGAACTGGGTTTACAGGGATCCACGTGGATAAACCATTCTACGGGAAAATTGCCAAAATTTCGGGATTGCATTTCGAGTTTTTTGACTTCCGCATGTGAGGCCTCGGTATTGAGGTACCAGGGGAGGGTGAGGTGGCAGTCGATATGTAGGTTTCGGCCATAAGTGATGACGCGGAAGTTGTGGATATCAATCCAGTTGGGGGAGCGGTTTTCCTGGATTTTAGCGATTAGTGCCTTGATGAGGGCGGGGTCGGCTTCGTCCATTACCCCGGCTACGGAGCGCCGGATGAGGCCGAAGCCCGTATAGATAATCATAGCGCCGAAGAATATTGCCAGGATATTGTCGAGAAGCTGATACTGGGTATAGATGACGAGCGCGAGGCCCATGAGGATGCCCAGAGACGACCAGGCATCCGATTGCAGATGTTTTCCACTGGCTTTCAGGATCAGGCTTTTCGCCTTTTCGCCTTCGTGTTCCAGTTTCCATCCCATGAGATAATTAACGGCACCGGAGAATGCGGTGAGGTAGGCGCCGGTGCGCAGGAATTCCAGTTGCTGCGGATAAAAGAAATTATAGATACCTTTTGCAATGATCGCGATGCCGGCGATTGTGATCAACGCGCCTTCGAAGCCGGCGGAGAGGAATTCGATTTTGCCGTGTCCGTAGGGATGGTTAGCATCTTTCGGTTTGGCGGCAAGAAGGAGGCTATACCATCCAAAACCACCGGCAACGATATTGATGATACTTTCCAGGGCATCGGATAGAATGGCATTTGATCCTGTGACCCACCAGGCAACCATTTTCACCCCCATGAGGGCCAGGCCGATGATAAGGGCAATGAGTTGCAGCGAGCGCAATTGTTTTTCCTGCTGTGCCTGCATGGTAAAATTAATGGACGAGGACGGCGTTGGCCACCTTTCTTTCGCCCAGATGGTCAAATTGTTTGTTATCACAAGGCATGTTGACGATGCCGTTGAAGGGTTGTCCGGATATCCACATTGTTGTGGAGCCTCCGCCATCGAGGTTGACGGCATCGCGGCATCCCAGGCTTTGCAGGAGTGCGGTCAGCTCCGGTAAGGAAAGACCGAATGCCTGGTCGGTACGGCCATCGGCAGTAAGTAGCAGGATTTTGCCTTCATCGGTGATACAGGCACAGGTGCGCGGGTGCCTGTTATCGTTGAAGGCGCGTTTGGCCAGTTCTACCGGCTTACCCTCCAGGAGCAGCAGTGGGCCGGTGAGCAGTACGCTATGGTATTTTTTGCTTAAATAAATACTGTCCGGGCCGGCAGCTTCGATACGCGTCTTTTTACCATTTCCGAATATCAGGGCACCTCTGAGGATTTCGCTTTTATCCTGTACGTGTTTTTCATTGCTTTTATTGACGAGCTGGCCGTTGACTTTGAGCAGTGTGACCGACCCCCCTTTCCGGATATCGAAGAACCCGGCATTTACAGCAGCGAGCGCGGCGGCTTTTGCCGCAAAGCTGCTGGTAGCTATGAGGGTATCAGGCGACCATGCGAGGCTAAGGGCCCGCCTTCTACGATCCAGCTCGAGGAGGTTAAGGTTTTGGCGGCTGGAAAAAAGCGCATCGGTATGCACCTGTTTCCAGATTAATCCTTTGGCCACCGGGCGTTCGCTCCATTCGAGGGCAGGAAGCTGGGCTGCAAGGGACTGTGCAAGCACCAGGGAGAGCAGGAGCGACGGCACAAAAAATAAAGACCGACGGAATGCCATAGTGTATTTTTCTACAAATATAGGCTTTTCGTACGTAGTCGCAAAAAATGCTTGATTGGAAGGGAGGTTGTGCAATGAATGTTCCGCCGCCTTCGGCAGCAGAACAAAATCGGCATTTCAAGAAATTTCAGGGGATTACGTAAAAAGCCCCCGGCCTTTAATTTGGCGGCGAAGCCGCCAAACAATATTTTTCAGAGGGCTGTATTCATTGATTTTACGAAGCGAAATCAACGAATACAGCACTTTGAAAAACTTAATTAAGGCTGTCCCGAAAGTCCTTTGGCCCCGAAGGCGGCAGGATATTTTTCGGATGTACAACTCTTCTTTACAGATATTAAAGCATCATGCAGGAGTGCCTGGTTACTGGGCGGTAAATTTAATTTTTGACAACAACTCGCTACCTATACATTCTCCCAGTTTGAATCCCTCTTCACAAGCCTTTCGCATGTGTACACCGCCGTAAATCCTGGAATGATAAGCCAGGAACCCCGCCCTTTTGAAACTGGAAAATGTCTGGGTTTCGAATCCCTTATCGTTATGTTGGGAATCGGTAAATGACCTGTTGCCAAAGAGCCTCGTCAAAATCTCTGATGAAGAGCCTGCATTAGCTGAAGTACCAGATACATAATCGGGGTAGGGGGGGGTGGGCACAGGAGAGTTCCAGTTGGGTTGCTTCAGCACTCTTCTGATATAACTGACCGGTCTTTGCAGGTTCCAGTTGTATTTCGTCCACCATACCGCGATAAAAGTATCTCGGGTAGAAAGGGTTAACAACAGATACATTTTGAGCGTGCTATGGATATCCAGTTTAAATTGATTTACGAGTTGGTTTCCGATCCCGACCCAGGATCCTGCGGGAGTACCTGATTGTCCTGGGTTATTGGCCCAATAATGCCCGATTTCCACTTTATCCTTGTCTTTTGTTGCATCCAGAACCTCGAGCACATCCTGATAATACTTACTTGCAGGATCTTCGCTGTAGGTATAGGGGGGTAAAGGCTTACAAGTCAGCGCTGTAGGGATTACGAAACTTCTCGCCGTCCACCAGAATGGTGCCATAAAGAATGGATTGGCCTGTTCGACACCATCGTAAAAAGCGGGGTTAACAGATGTCGAAGGCATGGTGTACTGTCGGGTCAGCAATTCAGCAGTGCCGTCGCTGTCGGCATATTTGATGATATGATCGGCCAGTGCAGCACCGAAAGCTTTGGAATTAGCGATCACATCGGTGGGGAGATTTGATTCCTGGATCAAAGCCCTTTCCTGTGACCTTTCCAGGTTGCTGATATCTGACGCGATTGTAGTATTTGGCCTTTGGAGCATGTGGTTCAAGACTTTTGGAGTAGCATGGCAAAGGACGATCCCCCAGTCGTATTTGAGGTTTTGCGTTGGTTTTGGTACCTGGCTAAAGGATTTTAGCTGTCCTTCCATAGACAAGCCATTTGGGAAGCCGTGTACCATTGATTCATACATGACCAGAGAGGTGTAAGCATAGAGTCTGGAGGCGTCTAGTGCAAAGAACCCCCTGGCTTTTACACTATTGTAGGCCATCTGCATCCACTGCTGTGCAAGTTCTGCATTATATTGCGTTGAAGGTTTAACCTGATCGTACTTGAACTCAGATTTTTGATCTGGTTGCATATCCAGTTCTCCTTCTCCCTGACAACCGACAATCAGCGTGATGGTCAAAAAAACAGATAGTAT
>Ga0209985_10004050_pt1 | contig 12014 bp, 10 predicted proteins | sample NOAtaG_FD_187305 | JGI IMG/M metagenome (GOLD analysis project Ga0209985, IMG submission 187305) | Freshwater lake microbial communities from Lake Erie, under a cyanobacterial bloom - NOAA_Erie_Diel6S_1000h metaG (SPAdes) (version 2) | ecosystem: Environmental > Aquatic > Freshwater > Lake ...
GTATTAACTAGAAGAAGAGATACACTATATGATTTCCTTTCATTATCATTAGCTATTACTTTTCTCTCCATTTGGTCTGATCATGGATATGCCGTTGCTGGTATACTTATGTTGCTTTTTCTATTGATTAAAATATGGAGATCCCTCCACCCCATTTTTGATATTTATAGAATGAGAATGCTGATGAGGAATGTCAGTAAGGACGAAAAACAAAAGAAGTGGTTTCGAAGAATGAAAATCAAGAACACGCTAGCCGCATGTTTATTGCCCATTTTCATTCTCACCTTTTTCTTTTCCATTATAGCATTTCTAAACTTCACTTTTGAAATCATCGTATTTGGTTTTTAATACTCTGAATAAATCGAATTATAGTTAATATCCTAACCAGAACATTTAATAATAAACAATATCCCATGATGATGAAAAATGTAACTTATTCCGTTTTGATGATGCTATTGCTAACATCTTGTGGCTTTCAATCCAGAAAATATACCAAGGGTTATCATGGAAAAGACCATGAGGTTTGGCATAAAACCGAAACTTCAAAATCGCCAGTGGAAGGCCCTTCATCTGCGTTGATTAAAAACGATGATCTTACAACTGACCGCAACCCAAACACAATTGAATACACTGAAAAAACACCCCTCATTACAGGCGAAATATCCGAAATTAATACTTCTCCACCCACAGCCGCCGCCCCTCTACTTCGCGACGGTGAATGCACTTCTGACACCCTAAAATTGGGTCTAGGCTTGACCCAAGAAGAAAAAATGGCTATGCAACCGCCCCATGAATTTCACCCTTTGATTAAAAAAAGAAGATGGGACTATCTTATTCTCGGCATTTCTTCTTTGTTCTCCTACATTGCCGGACTAGAAGCCTTTGGCCACACCAGCGGACTCACCACTAGCTTGGGTGTAGCCATCGTTTTAGTACTTGCTTCTATGATCAGCATATGGTATACTTTTCGGAGCTTGCGGAATATTTTTTCCATGCGGAAATTAATGAAAGGGCGTTCACGTGAAGATCGTGATTCCCTTTGGTATTCTCACCTAAAGTTCAATAATATCATTTCCGTTATTTTTTCACCTGCGTTGCTTATACTTCTATTTCTAACGGGTATTTTTTTGATTATCGGGTTAGCCAGTTTTTATGAGATTCTATTCATATCCTAATTAATGTATTTTTTATTTTTATTATTTAAATAAACGATGTCAACTCAAAAAAAATTCCTCGGTATTGTTTTGATTCTCGATTTTCATTCCTTTCTATTTGTTTGTCCTTTACATGGCAATTCTTCTAGCAATATTTGGAGTAGTTATTTTTTTTGAAATCTGAATTTGATTGTCTTAGCTGCATTTCTTTAAAAACGCAGAAACGCTTTGTCCATCTCAAAAGTTTTCTTTCAATACTCTTTTGGACAATGAAGCGGTTTTATAGGTGTTATGGATAATTTTGGAAAAGTCGATTTTAGGATTATATTTGCACCCGCATTTGCGATGGCACCGTAGCTCAATTGGATAGAGCATCTGACTACGGATCAGAAGGTTTGGGGTTCGACTCCCTACGGTGTCACTAAAAAGCCTCGAAATTCGAGGCTTTTTTTATGATATTTATCGGAAATAAAAAAACCACCTTAAGAGGTGGTTTTCTCATTCTCATACAATATTACTTAGTTGAATTTTGCAGATTTTTCTCTATCCCCACCTTTTAGATAAGTCTCCTTCAAAGCTTGCTTCAACTGTGCATCACCTGGCTCTTGTTGGTAGCAAATTTCAAAATATCCAGCGGCCTTCAAGTAAATTGGCTTGAGCTCCGCTTTGCAAGCATCATACTTGGCTGTTTCTCTTGGCGGAATCTCATTGCACACTTTTGATTTTGCTTGCGCTTGGTTGTAATACATGGCTCCCATGTTGTAGGCCGCATCGTAATAATCAGGTTTGATCGCTAGCGCATTGGAATAACTCTTCTCTGCTTCTGTGGGATTATTCTCTTTTTCATAAGTTACCCCCAACACAAACCAAACGCTCTCGTTCTTCGGATCCGTTTCTGTCAAAGCTTTCAAGAGATCTTGCGCTTTCGTATAGTTCTTCTCATCAATATAAATATTTACCTCCGCTCTTAAAAACTCAGCATCTTTAGGATAGGCCTTTCGTGCTTCAGTTAAAATTTTAATCGCCTCTTCCTTGTTGCCTTGCTTTAAATAGATATTAGACATTCCCAAATAAGAGTCTCTTACATTGTATCCTTTACTAGCACATACCTGAAAGCCTTCCAATGCCTTTGCATCATTACCACATTGGTTGTAACAAAATGCACTGTTAAAAATAAATACGGTATCTAAAATATTCTCCCCTGCACTGATTTGAGAAATAGCTAAAAACTCATCCCCTGCTTTACAATACTTTTTGGATTTGTAGGAGCGATCTGCTCTTAATCCGATGATCGCTTTTACTTGCTCCATCTCAGCATACACCTCCGCTTTGTAATCTTGTCTTTTATCAATCTCAAAATATTTCTTGTACGCCGCCAAGGCCGTGGTCAAAGCGTCCGGATACTTGGCATTTAGAACAGTATCCTTCACAATATTGCAATAGATGTTCCCTCTATACCTCCAAAACTTCTCTTTCTCAGTGGCCTTGGGATCTGCCATCGCATCATCGATGTACTGTTTCGCCTCTTCATACTTGCCTTCTTTATTGGCATTGAAGGCGCTGGTCACTTTGGGTTGGGCTTGGATCATCCAACTGGATAGCAAATAAACGCTGAGTAATACAATCTTCTTCATGATAAAATGTTTATTTTTCGGTTTTCAATTTTCTTGCCACTTTTTGTCTTTCCATTTTATTCGCCCGTCTCCTCCGTGGTATCTGCGGCTGTGTCCTCGGCGGATTCCACATCTCCCGTCACCTCCAAGGTAGCATCGCTCTCCATCACAATGTCTGATGAACGCTCTGTCTCCTCTTCTTCATCTTTAATAACCGCTGTTACCGCTGCAATCTCATCGTTGCCACGCAAACTGATGAGGCGAACTCCTTGCGTTGCTCTTCCCATTACTCTCAAATCTTCTACGCGCAAACGAATGGTGATGCCGGAGCGATTGATGATCATGAAGTCCAGCTCATTGTCCACCGCAAGTATGGCGATCAATTGACCCGTTTTCTCTGTCACATTGATGGTCTTTACTCCTTTTCCACCCCGGTTGGTGATGCGGTAATCTTCCAAAGATGAACGCTTGCCATAGCCCTTATCGCTGATCACCAAAATATCACGGTCTGCATTCTCCACGCATACCATTCCGATGACCTCATCTTTGGCGCTTCCCAAAGTCACGGCCTTCACTCCTTGTGCCGTTCTTCCTACCGCACGTACAGTTTTCTCATTGAAACGAATGGCCTTGCCTTCCTTGGTTCCCATGAGTATCTCACATTGCCCATTGGTCAATCTGGCCTCTAACAGCTCATCTCCTTCTACAATGGTGATGGCGTTGATGCCTGATGATCTCGGACGCGAATACGCTTCTAACAAGGTCTTCTTGATCAATCCTTGCTTGGTACAAAGAATCACGAAATTATTTTGAACATATTCCTCGTTCATCAAATCCTTGGTAGGGATATAGGCCAAAATGGTATCGTCCTGCTCAATTTGGATGAGATTCTGCACCGCTCTTCCTTTAGAGGTTTTGTTTCCTTCTGGAATTTCAAATACCCTCATCCAGAAGCATCTACCTTTTTTAGTAAAAATCAACAACCAATCATGGTTGGTGGCAGTGAAAATATCCTTTACAAAATCTTCTTGACGAGCCGAGGTTCCTTTGGAGCCCACTCCTCCGCGAGCCTGGGTGCGATACTCGGCCAAATTGGTACGCTTGATATATCCCGCATGGGTGATGGTCACCACCATGGCCTCATCTGGAATCATATCTTCAATACTCAAATCAGCAGAAGAAAACTCAATCACCGATCTTCTTTCATCACCAAACTTATCTCTTAAATAAATGAGCTCATCTTTGATGATGCCCATTCTCAACTCCTCACTGCCTAATATTTCTTTCAGCTTTTTAATCAAGGCCATCAACTCATCATACTCCTGCTTGATTTTGTCTCTCTCCAAGCCGGTCAATCGTTGCAAACGCATGTCCAAAATGGCGCGGGCCTGGATTTCACTCAATCCAAAATTGGCCATCAAACCATCACGCGCCTCGTCTGGCGTTTGCGATGCGCGAATCAACTTGATCACCTCGTCAATGTGATCCAAGGCAATCAAATACCCTTCTAAAATATGCGCACGCTCCTCCGCTTTTTTCAATTCATATCGCGTACGACGAGTCACTACATCATGACGATGCTCTACATACAAACTGATCAAATCTTTCAACCCAAGTACCTCTGGACGACCTTTCACCAAAGCAATGTTGTTGATGGAGAAAGAGGTTTGAAGAGAAGTGTATTTGTAAAGATTGTTTAATACGACATTGGTGATGGCATCACGCTTGATTTCATACACCACACGCACTCCATTTCTGTCAGACTCGTCACGGATCTCCGATATTCCCTCGATCTTGCCTTCTTGCACCAGCTCCCAAGTGCGCTTGATCATGTCTGCCTTGTTCACTTGGTAGGGAATTTGGTCCACAATGATGCACTCGCGATTATCTACTTCCTCAATGCGCGCACGAGCTCTCAACACCACGCGACCTCTGCCGGAATGGTAAGCTGCTTTTACACCATCGACGCCATGTATCACACCACCGGTAGGGAAATCTGGAGCTTTTACAAACTCCATCAATTCATCCACGGTAATTTCTTTGTTTTCGATATAGGCAATGGTGGCGTTACATACTTCCGTCAAATTGTGAGGCGCCATATTGGTGGCCATACCCACTGCAATACCGGAAGCTCCATTGACCAACAAGTTGGGCACCTTGGCTGGCATCACACACGGCTCTTGCAAACTATCATCGAAGTTCGGTTGGAAATCCACCGTTTCTTTATCCAAATCCTCTAACAGCTCTTCCGCAATCTTTCTTAAACGCGCTTCTGTATAACGCATCGCAGCGGCGTTATCACCATCCATGGAACCAAAGTTTCCTTGTCCATCCACCAATGGATAACGCAAACTCCAATCCTGCGCCATGCGGACCATGGTATCATAGACAGAACTATCACCATGGGGGTGATATTTACCCAAAACCTCTCCTACGATACGGGCCGACTTTTTATAAGGCCGATTCGATAAGACACCCAAATCCAACATTCCATACAACACCCTTCTATGCACCGGCTTCAAACCATCCCGAACATCGGGCAATGCTCTTCCCACAATCACCGACATCGAATAATCGATGTAGGCGGATTTCATTTCTTCTTCAATGTTGATTTGGACTATTTTTTCTCCTTCCATTTTGTTCGCTTTTTCTATTTCCGATCACCGCAATATCGCGGCTTGCGAATTTAACTCACAGAGCCATTTTTTCTATCCAAAATACCCAATGTTTTATTCACATTCGCACAAATGGATGTGGATAATTATCGCGCGAAAAAAAATACATTTACAACACTTGGAAATACATTTGAAAAAACTAAAAATTAGGAGAATTAGCGCATGGAAGCCAAGTTTTCACCACAAGTTAAAGATGTACTTTCTTTTAGCAGAGAAGAGGCCTTGAGATTAGGACATTCGTACATAGGTCCAGAGCACTTGATGTTAGGGATTGTCAGAGAAGGCGAGAGTTTAGCCGCCATCTTGTTGCGTCGCACCGGCGTTGATCTTACTCAATTGCGCAAGCAAATAGAATCCATGACGCGCATGGCCGCTACACCGTCTATACAACAGTCCTACCCCTCTATTCCCCTGACAACCCAGGCAGAAAGAGTGCTCAAGTTAACCCATTTAGAGGCCAAAAATTTTAAAGCCAATTTGGTAGGAACAGAACATTTGTTATTGAGTATTATGAAAGATCAAGACAATGCGGCCACGAAGGTGTTGGATATGATGGGCATTAACTATCGTACTATTCAATCCGAATTGATTGAATCAGAAGGACTCGAATTACCGAAAGACACTCCAAGAGAATCTCCCAGATCTGAATTCCCTTCTTCACAAGATGATGATGATGAGCCCTTCATGGGTGGTGGTGCAGGCGGAGGATCTGCTGCAAAAAAAGCAGGAGACAATAAAAGTAAAACTCCAGTGTTGGACAACTTTGGTAGAGATCTTACCAAAATGGCGGAAGAAGGTAAATTGGATCCAATAGTGGGGCGTGAGAAAGAAATTGAGCGTGTGAGTCAAGTTTTATCCAGAAGAAAAAAGAATAACCCTATTTTGATTGGTGAGCCTGGTGTAGGAAAATCTGCTATTGCTGAAGGTTTGGCGTTGCGCATCGTTCAGAAAAAGGTAAGTCGCGTTTTATTCGGAAAGCGTGTGGTGACTTTGGATGTTGCCTCCTTGGTAGCGGGGACAAAATACCGTGGTCAATTCGAAGAGCGCATGAAGGCGTTGATGAATGAGTTAGAAAAATCACCCGATGTGATTTTATTCATCGATGAGATTCATACCATCGTAGGAGCAGGAGGAGCCAGCGGATCTTTGGATGCCAGCAATATGTTCAAGCCTGCGTTGGCGCGTGGTGAGATACAATGCATCGGTGCCACCACCTTGGATGAATATCGCCAGTACATAGAGAAAGATGGAGCCTTGGAGCGTCGTTTCCAAAAGGTAGTGGTGGATCCTACTACCATTGAGGAGACCATTCAAATATTAAATAACATCAAAGACAAATACGAAGAGCATCACAGTGTTAGCTACACGCCTGAAGCCATTGAGGCTTGTGTGCGTCTCACCTCTCGTTACATTACGGATCGCCACTTGCCCGACAAGGCCATTGATGCATTGGATGAAGTGGGTTCTCGTGTGCACTTGAGCAATATCAAAGTTCCGCAAGAAATCATCGAGATAGAAAAGGCCATTGAAGATATCAAAGTAGAAAAATCGCAAGTGGTAAAGAGCCAGAAGTATGAAGAAGCGGCCAAACTGCGCGATAAGGAAAAGCATTTGAATGATCGATTAGATGCGGCCAAGGCACAATGGGAGCAAGATGCGAAAACACATCGCATTACGGTAACCGATGCCAACGTGGAGGAAGTGGTTTCGATGATGACGGGAATTCCTGTGAATCGAGTGGCGGAAAAAGAAAGCGGTCGTTTGGCCAAGATGGACCAGGATTTAGAGGGCAAGGTGATTGGACAAGACGAGGCCATCAAGAAATTGGTGAAAGCGATCAAGCGCAATCGTGCGGGCTTAAAGGATCCCAATCGTCCCATTGGTTCGTTCATTTTCTTAGGACCAACGGGTGTGGGTAAAACCCAATTGGCCAAGGAACTGGCCAAGTTTTTATTTGACGCAGAAGATTCACTGATCCGAATTGATATGTCCGAGTACATGGAGAAGTTTGCTGTATCTCGTTTGATCGGTGCGCCTCCCGGATATGTGGGCTATGAAGAAGGAGGACAATTGACAGAGAAAGTACGCCGCCGCCCCTACTCCATTGTATTGTTAGATGAGATTGAAAAAGCACATCCAGATGTTTTCAACTTATTGTTACAAGCGTTGGATGACGGCCAAATGACGGATAGTTTGGGCAGAAAAATCGATTTTAAGAATACAGTGATCATCATGACCTCCAACATTGGCGCCCGCCAATTACAGGAGTTCGGATCAGGCGTTGGATTCAACACCACCTCACGCACGGCCACAGAAGAGCAAGATCGCAAAGGCATTATCGAGTCCGCTTTGCGCAAGGCTTTTGCACCTGAATTTTTAAATCGTGTAGATGATTTGATTGTCTTCAATCCATTGAAGAAAGAGCATATTCATCAAATCATCGATATTGAGCTTGCTAAACTTTTCCATCGCATCACAGACCTTGGATACAAGATAGAGTTGACCGATGCAGCCAAAGACTTCATCGCGGAGAAAGGATATGATGAAAAATATGGTGCAAGACCGTTGCGTCGTTCCATTCAAAAATACTTGGAAGATCCGATTGCAGAGGAAATCATCAATTCTAACCTTCAGGAAGGCGATACGCTGGTAGTGGATTTAGACACAGAAACATCTAAAGTTGTCATGAAAGTCAACAAAAGAGATGGACAGTAAAACAGTTGTCATCTACCCCACCGCTGTTTCATGGTGGTTGTGGATTCCCATTTATACCCTGATCATTGGTCAGGGTATTTTTTTGATGAATGAAACCTCTCCATGGTTTTTAGTATTTCACATTGTTTTGGCCGTGGCCATCTTTTTTTGGGTGAGAAGTATTCGATATACACTGTCGGAGGAATCATTGGAAATACACATGGGGTTGGGAATGAAAAGAAAAATCCCATTGGCATCCATCAGAAAAGTAGCCCTTTCCAACAATCCTATCAGCTCACCTGCAGCTTCTTTGCAAAGAATTGCCATCCATTACGACCGTTGGGGATATATCTTGATATCGCCCAAAAACAGACATGAGTTCATCGAAGAATTAGAAAGAAGACGCGAAGCGCTGGCAGGTCAAAGCCAACCTTGAATGGTGGCCATTACCGCCTTTACAAAATCGACATAAAAATGCCAATCCAAAGCTCCAATCATCGCAATGCCGCCGAGTGCGCCCCAAATATGGGCATCATGTGCAATCAATCCATTGCCTTTCTTGCTGAAGTAATGCTCTAGTCCTAAAAACACCAAAGCCCCTATCCAGGCGGGCATGGGAATGATCATAAAAAAACCAACTTCCATTTGAGGGAACAACAACATAAAAGCCATCATCACAGCACTTACCGCACCCGAAGCGCCCACCGAGCGGTACCCGACATGATCAGCATGTTTCCAAATAGCCGGTAAACTGGCAATGACTCCACCTAAAAAATAAATCAGTAAAAAATATATCTTTCCTGCCATCGGTGACCACACCTGCATATTCGGATGAAAACGCTGGAGAATCTCAGGGTTCACCATCACCACCTCCATTACTTGACCAAACGAATAAAAAGTGTACATATTGAAACCCAAGTGCATCCAATCGGCGTGAATGAAGGTATGCCCGATCATTCGATCGTATTCCTTTTGGTATTTCACCGCGTAGGGATACAAAGTGAGTCGGTTGAAAATCGAAAGATTTTCCCAAGCCCAATAGCTCACCAGACAGGTAATTACAATAATGGCAATGGTGATGGGAGCTTCCATGGATTAACTGCTGTGATCAGCTACAATTTGCCATTTACCATCCAAGCGTTTCCAAAGCAAGCTGAATCGACCACTCAAAGTGTCCAAGCTCCTGAACAAGGTCCATCTTCCATCCACCCAAGTTGCTTCAGAAGACAACACATCAAAATACAAATCATCAAACACCAAATTCCCCATTTCGTCAGGTGCATAACTCTTTTTGTATCGATCCAGGGTGGCTTGCCAACCTTTGGTAACCCCTGATTTTCCCATGAATCTGAGAGAATCACTGTGCCAATAAGGTTCCATAAATCCGTCTATATTTCGTTGATTCCAACACTCCGCTTGACGATTCATTACCTGCTCTATATCCCAACGAATATCGGGTGCATCTATACAACCAGCTGCACAAAACAACAATCCAAAGAAAATGCAACGATTAAACATTGAAGCGGAAATGCATGATATCACCGTCTTGAACAATATACTCCTTGCCTTCTACTCCCATCTTTCCCGCATCTTTCACCGCCGCTTCGGATTTGTAATGGATGTAGTCGTTGTATTTTATTACCTCAGCGCGGATGAATCCTTTTTCAAAATCGGTATGAATCACTCCTGCTGCTTGCGGTGCGGTGTCTCCCTTGTGTATGGTCCAAGCTCGCACTTCTTTGACACCTGCCGTGAAATAGGTTTGTAAATTCAACAACTGATAAGCCGCTTTGATTAGCTTGGCTACCCCAGGTTCTTCTAATCCAAGGTCCTGCAAAAACATCTGGCGCTCTTCATAGGTCTCCAAAGAAGCGATGTCGGCCTCAATGGCGGCTCCGATGACCACAATGCCTGCCTTCTCATCTTGCACCGCAGCTCTTACTCGCTCAACGTGAGCATTGCCCGATACCACACTGCCCTCCTCTACATTGCACACATACATTACTGGCTTGGCGGTGAGCAATTGTAATTCTTGCATCAACTTGACGTTTTCTTCTGCATCATGATTCAAGGTACGAGCACTTTTTCCTTGCTCTAAAGTTTCCTTGAGCAAAGTCAAAAAATCAAAAATGCGTTTGGCGTCTTTATCCCCTGTTTTTGCTGCTTTCTGCACTTTGTTCAAACGCGCCTCCACCGCTTCCAAATCCTTCATTTGAAGCTCAATGTCAATGATTTCCTTGTCTCTGATCGGATCTACACTGCCGTCCACATGCACCACATTGGGATCCTCAAAGCAACGCAATACATGAATGATCGCATCTGTCTCTCTGATATTGGCTAAAAATTTATTGCCTAATCCCTCCCCTTTGCTGGCTCCTTTTACCAATCCCGCGATATCCACGATCTCAATGGTAGTGGGAACCACTCGCTCAGGAGTAATCAACTCGGCCAAAGCAGTCAAGCGCTCATCGGGCACCGTGATGGTTCCAACATTGGGTTCAATGGTACAAAAAGGAAAATTGGCCGCCTGCGCTTTGGCATTGGACAAACAATTAAATAAAGTAGATTTACCCACATTCGGCAAACCAACGATTCCGCATTTCAATGACATAATAAAATTTTGAGGTGCAAATGTACGAGTGAAGTGTTGATTTAATACATTTGTGCAAACAAGAATGATTATGGGACATCACGAAGAACATCACGGGCATTCAGAAGCTCAACAAAACGAAATTGGAGGACCGGTAACTTTGGCCATCATGTTGGCTGCAGTGGCCATTATGGTCATTTATTTTTTAGTCTCTCAATCCGCAGCGAACTAAACAAGAGATTCAAAACGACAAGAGTAAGGGCTGAAATTTCAGCCCTTTGTTATTTCCCATGGATGTAAAATAGCACAGAATACTTTAGAAATTAATGCCCAGTGTGAAGGTTACAGATCTTGGTGTTCCGGGCAATATCCCCGGTCCAGGATATCCGCCAGATCTGCGAGTGGCATACTGCTCATTTAGAAAATTGTTGACATTGAGCAGACCTTGTACATTCTTCGTGAAATTATATTTCAATGAAGCATCCATTACCTGATAGGCGGCTAATTTACCTTTAGTGGCAGCACTATTAGGAAGGTCGGTGTTCAATGCATCCGTGTATACCTCACTGATCCAATTCCCATTGATTTGTAAGGACAATTGATGGTATCCAATATTCAATCCCGCGCGGTGAATGTAGCGAGGGGCGTTCTCTACTCTATTGCCTTTTTGTTGGTTTTCTTCTGTTAAAGTAGGATCATTCCAAGAGGTGTAGGTGACATTCATCCAAGACAAGGCAGTCCATGCATTGACCGACCATTGTTGTTGAGATTGGGTAAATGTATAATCTAATAAGGTTTCAACTCCTTTGCTCAACGCATCTCCGATGTTGGTTACATTTCGCACCCCATTGGCATCCACATAACTACCAATTTTATTTCCGTATAAAGTATAATAAGCTCCGAGTTGATAGTGTAAACGACCATTCAATATTTTACCTCTGATGAACGCATCCAAATTATATCCTTGTGCATCTTTTAAATTTGGATCAATTACATCTGATGTTCCAGTAGGAGTCAATTCTGAGAATAATACGGGTCTGAATGATCGGTTGTAATTCAATACTACCTCATTATTATCCGTTATATGATATTCTAGTGCAGCACCGTATAAAAACACATTGCGATGCATGGTGGATGGAGTTACGTTAAATGTAGAACTGTAACGACCCTCCATAGAATTTTGTATCCATTCATAACGCACACCGGGAATGCACTTCAAATTTTTCCATTCTAAGATCCACTCAGTAAACGCCGCCGCATTAAGGGATTTGTAATCCAAGTCTCTGCT
>Ga0209985_10004053_pt1 | contig 12008 bp, 5 predicted proteins | sample NOAtaG_FD_187305 | JGI IMG/M metagenome (GOLD analysis project Ga0209985, IMG submission 187305) | Freshwater lake microbial communities from Lake Erie, under a cyanobacterial bloom - NOAA_Erie_Diel6S_1000h metaG (SPAdes) (version 2) | ecosystem: Environmental > Aquatic > Freshwater > Lake ...
CCGACTGCCGGAACTACCAACCCGACCGCCGGAACTACCAACCCGACCGCCGGAGCTACCGACACGGCCCCGACCACGACCACGGCGGCTGCCCCGACCACGACCACGGCTGCGGCCCCGGCGTCGCCCATGATCACAGCGGTGAACGGCGCGCTCGAGCTGCCTCCTCCGCCCGCTCCGACCCCGACGACCCCCACGGAACTGGCGAAGTTGCTGGCGGAAAGCCTCGCGAAGCAGAGCCAGGACAGCACGACCCCGATGCGCGAGTGGCTTGCCTTCGCGGCGCTTGCGGTGGCCGAGCCCACGCTCGAGTTGCCGGCCGACTTCGGCGCTGATCTCCTGCCCACCGAACGCGAGCGCATCACCCGCGCGCATGCGGGCTTCGTCGCCCTCGGCAAGGCCCTCCAGAGCGGCGCGGAGGAGATCGACCGGACCGTCGCCGATCGCCTGCTGGGCGCGCTCGCCGGCGGTCCCAAGCTCTCGATCCCCAAGGTCGACCTCTGCACGCGCGTTGAAGGCTTCGGCCGCTACGTCCCGCTCGCAAGCAACAAGTTCCTCGCCCGCGCGAACACGCGCTTCATCGTCTACACCGAGCTCGATGGGTTCAGCAGCGAATTGACCGACGGTGCGTTCGTCACCCGCCTCGCGACCCGCGTGTCCATCCAGTCCGAGCGCGACGGGATCGACGTCTGGCAGCGCAGCCCCGAGTGGACGGCCGTCGTCGACTCGAGCGACGTGCGTCGCAAGGAGTTCTTCCTCTGCGAGATCGTCCCCGTCAGCGAGTACCTCTCGGTGGGGAGCTACCGCCTGAAGGTCGAGGTCCGCGACGAGTCGACCGGCACCGTCGCTGAGTCGATCGTCCCGATCCAGATCGTCGCCGATCCGGCAATGGCTGCAGCGACGGAGTGAGCGGCCGGGCTGGCCGCCTGCGCTCCTCTTTGCGTTTCCCGCGGCGTCACGCGGCTCGCAGCCAACAGCCAATTCTTGGCCTTGACGAAGGCGCCCCCTGCCCGATGGCGGGGGGCGCTATTCTTCACGCGTGGCCACGATGACCCGAGACCCGCGCGCAGCGTCGACCTCTCCCCGCGATTTCCTCGGCATCGAGAGCCTTGCGCCGGGCGAGCTCGAGACGCTCCTCGATCGTGCCGAGGCGCTCCTTCCGGCCGCGATGGGGCAGGTTCGGTCGGAGCCGAAGCTCGCAGGCCGTGTGGTCGCGAACATCTTCTTCGAGGACTCTACGCGCACCCGGGTCAGCTTTGAGATCGCCGCGAAGCGACTCGGAGCCGAGGTCGTGAACCTCGGCGCAAGCGGCTCGAGCGCTTCGAAGGGCGAGACCCTCGTCGACACCGCCCGCAACATCGAGGCGATGGGCGTCGACGCCATCGTCGTCCGGACTTCGATCTCGGGAGGCGCCGCCCTGGTGGCCCAGCACGTCGACCGGCCCGTCATCAATGCCGGCGACGGGCGCCACGAGCACCCGACGCAGGCGCTCCTCGACGCCCTGGCATTGCGCCTCCGGCTCGGAAGCCTCGCCGGGAAGCGCATCGCGATCGTCGGCGACATCGCCAACAGCCGGGTGGCCCGCTCAGCGGCGCACGCCTTCGTCCGCCTCGGCGCCGAGGTCATCGCCGTGGGTCCGCCATCGCTCATTCCTGTCGGGTTCGACGCCATCGCGAAGGGGCCCGGTAAAGTGTCGATTACGCATGATATTGACGGTATTCTTGGCGATCTCGATGCGATCATGACGCTTCGCATCCAGTTGGAGCGAGCCGCCGGCGGCGGTATCGCCCCCGATTATCGGGCTGGATTTGGCCTGACAAGCGAGCGCCGGGCGAAGCTCAAGCCCGGGACGCCGATTCTCCACCCCGGCCCCGTCAACCGGGGCGTCGAGATCGATGACGCGGTTGCCGACGACGTGGCCGACAGCGTGATTCTCAAGCAGGTTTCCTGCGGAGTCGCGGCTCGAATGGCTGTACTTCTGCGTGCGATCGCCGATTGAGTGGGCGGTTGCGCCGGGGGTCGGGCAGTCCTTTCCTCAAACTCAAGCGCACTGCGTGCCGATAAGGAGCCGCGTCCGTGTCGCAGCCACCGCTCGGTGGGGCGTTGCGTACGACGGTGCCACCGGAGTCCAAGATCGTGAATCCCAAGAAGTTGCCTCGTGATCGAGTCTCTCCGCAGCCGCCCCAGTCGCGGCATGCGTTGCTCTCCGAGCGTTGCGTCATCGGCGAGTCTCTTCCGCGCGCCGTTGGTGCTTCGTCGCGCCCGACGTTCATCCTCTCGGTCGGCCGCGCGGTCGGCTGCGTGGTTGCGTGCGCGTCGCTCCTCGGCTGCGAGGTCGACTCATGGATGGATCCGAGCCGCACAGGCTACTTCGAGACGACGCCGACCACGATGCCTGTGCTCGCACGGCTCGACGTGATCGAGCGCAGCGGCGCGGGCGGCACACAGGCCGGCCTGCCGCTCGAAGAGGATCTCGTTCCTGCGGAACTGAAGTACCGCCTCTCCCCGGCGGACGAGGTTCGGGTCGAGGTGTGGGAACTCATCGAGGTCGGACGGACGGAGATCCTCGAGGTCGTCGTCGATCAGACCGGCAACATCCGAATCAAGGAACTCGGCGATGTCGTCGCGGCCGGGCTCACCATCGAGGAACTGCAGAAGGAGATCGAGGCGAAGGCCTCGCGCATCATCAGGGGCACGCCGGTCGTTGGCGTCAGCCTGATCCGCGGGCAGGGCTTCCAGTTCTCGATCTCAGGCTCGGTGCAGACCGTCGGCGTGTTCGGCCTGAACCGTCCCGACTTCCGCATCGCCGAGGCAGTCGCGCTCGCTGGCGGAGCGCTTCCGACCACCCAGCGCATCACCGTCGTCCGCTCCGCACCGCTCGATGACACGCTGAACCCCGTGTACCCAGAGCCGGAAGCGCGCGGCATCAAGAGCATTCCGCCGATCACGCCGGTCGACGACATCACGCCAACCACGCCAAGCACGGGCGGCGCGGCCCCCGCGCCGTCGAGCGGCACGGCTCCTGTCGAGGGAAAGCCCGCGGTCGACATCAACGACCTGATCGATCAGCTCGACTCGAAGGCGCGTGAGCCCGATGCGCCGACCGGTGGAGCGGCGCCCGCCGCCGATCCGGCCGCGACGCCCCCGACCACGCCCCCGACCACGCCCCCGACCACGCCCCCCGCCGCGCAGCCCGGTGCAGCGCCCGGCATGCTCAAGGGCTCGAGCTCGCGCGGTCCGCGCGTGTTCAAGGCAGACGACGCGCCGCCGGTCGATGTCGACGACGTGACCTCGCCGACGGTGCAGGACGCCGTGACCGCGCCTGTCGCCGCCAACTCGACCCAGGCGGTCGGAGCTGGCGGATGGGTGTTCGATACGGCGGCCGGCCGCTGGGTCCGCGGTGGCGCTCCCTCGACCACCGGTGTCCGTGGAACAGACAAGGCGACCGCCGCGCGGCCGATGTACGCCACGCGCGTGATCGAGATCGACTACCAGGCGCTCATCCGCGGTGATCAGAATCTGAACATCGTGGTGCGTCCGGGCGACCAGATCTACGTGGAGCCGCCGGAGACGGGCTTCGTCTACATCGACGGCGAGATCAACCGCCCCGGTGTCTACGAGATCCAGAACACGAACGGCCGACTGACGCTGAGCCGCTTCGTGTCGGCAGCAGGCGGGCTCTCGCCCACCGCGATTCCCAACCGCGTCGATCTTGTCCGCGTGATCGGAAAGGACCGCGAGGCCACGATCCGCGTCGACCTCGCGGCGATTCGAAATCGCTCCGAACCCGACATCTACATGCGGCCCGACGACCACGTGATCATCGGGACGAACCTGATCGCGACGCCGCTCGCCGTCATCCGCAATGGCTTCCGCATGACCTACGGCTTCGGCTTCCTCCTCGACCGCAACTTCGGAAACGACGTGTTCGGGCCGCCGCCAGAGGCGAGCCCCTTCAACTGATAAAAACGGCCTTGCCGCCGCCGATGCTGACCTGCTTGGTGCCGTCATGCTCCAGTTTGAAGGATTGGATCCGGCGGAGGGCGCGGCAAGCCGACGAAACAACCCCCGCATGCGCGACCGACCGACCGAGAGCCCGAACCAGAGTGCCGCAGGCCGCGTAGCCGAGCGTCCCGCTCTGCGCCGCGCGCGTGTCGCCGCCGTGGTTGCGTATCTCCAGCGCGCGTGCGCCGGTGGGCTGGCAGGGCGGCCTTCGGAATCACCGCGATGAATCAACCCCGAGGCGCCAGACTCGATGCATCGATCGGTGCGACCGCCGGGGGTGGCGGTCCGCGGAAGGTCTCGGCGTCCGCAGCCGCCGCCCTTCGCAGCATCACTCCAACGCAGGCCATCGTCGCGGGAACGGTGCTCCTCGGGGCGCTCATCACCGTCTTCTGGGTCTTCGCGAAGCAGCAGGTCATCCAGGCCTTCGAGCAACCCGCCGACTGGGGCCACACGCTGTTCGTGCCGTTCATGTCGGGCTACTTCGCGTATCTCAAGAAGGACGAGATCCTCGCGAAGCCGTTCAAGGCGAACTGGATGGGGCTTCCGATCGTGGTCTTCGGCGTCGCCGCGTATGTCGCGTCGACCTTCGGACCCTCGTGGTTCGTGCTGCACCACAACGCGCGCGGTGTGTCGATCGGCATCACGCTCGGCGGACTGAGCCTCCTCGTCCTCGGCTGGAACGCCACGAAGTACCTGCTCTTCCCGCTTGCCTACTGGGTCGTGTTCGGACAGACGGTCAGCGACCGCCTGCTGCAGCTCGTGACGCAGCGCATGCAGGACTGGTCGGCCGTCGGTGCCTGGGGCATGCTCGCGGTGTTCGGCATCGACGTCGAGCGCAGCGGCAATGTCATCACCGTCTTCGTCGACGGCAAGCCGAACCAGCTCAACGTGGCGGAGGCGTGCTCGGGCATGCGCATGCTCGTCGCGTTCCTCGCGCTTGGCGTCGCGATCGCCTACACCGGCCTGACGGTGACGTGGCAACGCGTGGCGCTGGTGCTCTCCGGCATCCCGGTCGCGATCGGCGTGAACGTGCTGCGCGTCTTTACGCTAGGAATCCTCTCGCTCTACGACGCCAACTTCGCGGCCGGCGACTTCCACAGCTTCATCGGACTCGTCTGGCTGGTGCCGGCGCTTGTCCTCTACCTCGGGATCATGTGGTTCCTGCGCAACCTCTTCGTCGAGAACCCGGATGCGGCCGACAAGAAGGCAGGCCCAGCGGCAGCGGCGACCGGAAAGGGCAACGGCGATGCGGGCTGATGCGTCCTCGATTCGCGCGTATTTCATCGCGCTTGGCGTGCTCGTCGCCGGCGCGGTCGGATTCCGGCTGCTTGTCGGCCAGCTCAACATCTATCTGATGAAGGAGCGCGTCGACCTGCGCCGTCCGCTCGACACCATTCCCACCAAGATCGGCCGGTGGGAGCGGTTCGGGTCGGACAGCGTGTTCAGCGACACGCTCATCGAGGAACTCGGGACGCGCAGCTACCTCGACCGCACCTATGCGATCGACGGCGATCCGTCCAAGGGCATCATGCATGTCCACGTGGCCTACTACACGGGCACGATCGACGCGGTGCCGCACATCCCCGAGCGCTGCTGGGCCGTGAGCGGACTTGAACTGACGCGCAACTCCGAAGGCGCAACGATCGACATCGACCGCAGCGGCTGGGAGCCGCTCGTCCGCGACGGCGTCGAGCCTGGCCGCTACATGGCGATCTCGCTGACCGATCCGGTCACGGCGGACATCGAGCGCGTCACCATGCCGGTCGGCGACATCGTCGCCACCACGATCGAGTTCCAGGATCCGAAGTACCCGCAGGATCGCCAGGTCGGCGGATACTTCTTCATCGCCAACGGCGTCTCCGTCGCCTCGAGCTACGGCGTGCGCCAGGCCGCGTTCAACCTTCGCGACCGCTACGCCTACTACTGCAAGATCCAGCTGACCAAGCGCGGCAGGGTGAGTGAGCCGAACGGCTCGCTTCTCCAGCCGTTCACGCGTGATGCCGCCGATCTCCTCGGCGGGCTCATTCCGCACGTGATGCGCTGCCTCCCCGACTGGCCGACCTACGAGGCGAAGTCGCGCGATGCCGCGCCGCCGGAGGCGCTGCCGAAGGGCGCTGCGCAAGCGGCTGCCGTCGATGTGGATGGACACGCGCGCCGCCCTGACGAGGACGCTGGCGATCCGCATGCCGCGCAACGGCATCTCGCCGCCGGGGAATCGAACGAGTCACACACGGACACGCTGCCGAACACGCCGCGCGGTTCGAGGAACTAAGTCATGGCACAGAAACTCAACAAGAAGCTCGTCTTCGTCGTCGGATCGCTCCTCATCGCGCTCGTCATCGGTGGCGCAGGGATCTTCCTGATCCGCTACCGAACCGATGCGGACCGTCACATCCGCTCGGGCGACGCTGCGATCGCCGCAGGCGACTTCACGAAGGCGGCAGAGTCGTACGGACGCGCCGTCGCGAAGAAGCGCACGAACGTGCAGTACCTCGAGAAGTTCCTCGACGCGACGCTCAAGGTTCGTTCGGCCAACGAGAACGACGCGCGCGAGCGCTACGGCCAGTCGCTTGCCGCGCTCGCGAGCCTTGCGCGCGCCGAACGCGGCAAGCTCGAGCGTTGGCGCGCGTACTTCGATGCGCTCGTCGAGCAGGCCGAAGCCGTCGGCAGCGTCGCCATCTGGAAGTCGCTCTCGGACACCACGAAGGAACTCGCGCAGGCATCGCAGCCGAACTCGACGGGCGTCGCGGTCGCGAAGGTCTACAGCGGGTATGCGGCCATGCGCCGCGCGGAATCGCTCGATGACAACGAGCGCGCCGAAGCGCTCGCGAAGCTTGCCGAAGCAGCGGCCGACCCGGGCCTCACCCCCCGCGAGAGGGACATGGCCTACGGCGCCATCGCTCGCATCGCGGTGTCGGAACTCGCCCGTGCGAGGTCATCTGGCGTCGCGGCCCGCATCGACGCGGCGACGAAGACCGCCGACGCTGCGATCGCCGAAGCACAGGATAAGTCCGCAGGAGGCCTGCAGACTGCGATCGCGGCGTTCGAGCGGGCCATCATCGACGCGCGCGGCAATGCGGCCGATGCGGCGCTGAAGGAGAAGATCGACGGAGTGCGCGTCGCGGCCGAGGCCGTGAAGCTGAACGGCCTCGAGTCCCTCAACCTCGCGGGCGTGCTTTCGCGCGGCGGGAGCGCTGGCGCAGGCGTCGCAGCGGATCTGCTCGCCGAGTCGATCGCGCGCAATCCGAGCGCGATCATGGAGCGCCGCGCGCGGGCGCTCCTCGTGCGTCCGACCGACCGAGCGGAAGCGCTTCGCGAGATCGAGGCCGCGCTTGCCGTCGAGCGACCGGCCACCGGCATCGTCGCCGCGAGCTATGACTCGAATCGCCTCTCGTGCGCGATCATCCGCTTCGACATCCTGTTCGACGACACTTCGGCGGCCGAGGGCGCCGAGCGCGACGCGCTCGTTGCGAAGGCAGCGCTTGCACGGGAGGAGATCGCCAAGATGCTCGTCGGCGCCGCCGACGACTCGGCGCTCCTGCGCGCCGACGCGAAGCTCGCGATGAGCAGAGGGGAGTTCCAGCAGGCGCTCCTCAAGCTGAACGAGGTGTTCCGCAAGGGAAGCTCGATCGACCTCGAGCTGTATGTCCTCTCCGCGATCTGCAGCCAGCAGGTGGGCGAGACGGGCCGCGCGCTGGAACTCATCACGAACGGCCTGCAGCTTGCGCCATCGAATACGCAGCTCCTGAAGCTGCGCGCGCAGCTTGAGATCCGCAACGGAAAGCTCGCAGAAGCCGCCGCGACGCTGCGGCTCATCCGATCGATCGACCCGAACGACAAGGAAGCCGAGGAGGGCGAGAAGCGTCTTGCCGCGGCGATCGCGGCCGACCCCGCAAGCGGGACCGGCGTCGTGGCCGGTGGGCAGACCGCCGACGAGTTCGCGCGCGTCCAGTCGGCGATCGACGCCGGCAACTTCACGCTTGCGCGTCAGATGGTGGCGTCGCTCCGCGCCGAGCGCAAGGATCCAGACCCCCGGCTCGAGCGACTGGCGGTCTCGATCGAGTTGCGCGCCGGCGACGATGCGGCGGCGAAGGCGGTGCTCGCGTCGGCGATGCAGCGGCTTCCCGGCGACGTCGGACTGATCAGGCTGAACGCCGTCATCTCGACGAAGGACCCTGTCGAGCGCGTGGTGATGCTCAGCGAGTCGGCGGACATCCCCGAGCCTGAGCGAACGGTGCTCACGTACCTCAACATGGTGCAGTCGGCCGCGGCCGTCGCGCAGTCTGCCGACCGCGAGCGTCGACTCGGCGCCACGACCGCTGCCACGGCCGAACAGGCAGCCAAGCGGCTTGCAGAGGGCGTGGTCGAGTGGCGTGCGAAGGCGCGAGCCGCCGATCCGACGAGCCCGGTGCTCATCGAGTCGGAGTTCCGCGACGCAATTACGGCGAAGGACTATGCCGCCGCAGGCGACGTCATCGCGCGGGCTCGCGAGGGCAAGCGCGACTCGACGCAGGTGCCGCTCCTCGAGGCGCAGTTGCTGCTCGCGCAGGGAAAGTTGCGCGAGGCCGCCACCGGTCTTGAGCGCGCCATCCAGGAGGGCAACGACGCGTCGTCGATCTACCGAACGCTTGGCGGAGTGATCGAGCAGCTCGGCAACGTCGAGGGCGCGCTGCGCCAGTATGAAGAGGCGTACAAGCGCCGGCCCGACGATACGCAGACCATCCGGCTTCTCGTCGGCGCCAACGTTCGAAGCGGCAACACGCAGCGCGCGCTCGAGGTCCTCCGCGCGGCGCGGCAAGTCGCAATGAACGACGAGGAGATCGTGAACGCGTGGCTCGCGCTCGAGACGCAGGTGGGCGATCGCCGGCTTGCGCTGGGCCTGCGCGAGAATCAGTATCGCGCGAGTCCGACCGATGTGCCGAACGCCGTCGCGCTGGGGAGCTTCCTCGGGAGCACCATGCCCGACCGCGCCGACATCCTGACGGAAGGCGGGCAGCCGGCGTACACGGAGGCCGCGTGGACCGCGCTGAGCGAAGCACAGCGCAACACGGCGCTCGATCAGACGCGCAGCAACTGGCGGCGGCGCGCCGAGGAGATCTTCGCGTCAACCCTGCGGCGCGACCCAAGCAACATCAACGTGGCCGAGCCCTACGCCGCCTTGCTCCGGACGTTCGGCCGCGATGCAGACGCGGAGCGGGTGCTCAAGGACGCCGTCACCGCAGGCGGAGCCGCGTCGAGCTGGACCGCGCACCTCGCCTTGGGCGCGTTGCAGTTGCAGCTGAACAAGCGCGATGAAGCCAGCGCGAGTTTCCGCGAGGCCATCGCGCGCGAGGAGAAGTCGACGCGCGACGCGACCCGCTCGGTGATCGAACTCCTGCTGAGCCAGGAGCGGTTTCCGCTTGCGCTTCCGTATCTCGAGGACCTCGTATCCACGGATCCGGACCCGGCCGTGCGATACCGCCTTGCGGAAGCCCTGATGCGCAGCGGACGGCTCGATGACGCGCGCAAGGCGTTCGCATCGGCTCCGCGCGACGGGAATACACCGCGGCTCGGCGAAGACCTCCTCGACGGAGCGCTTTTCGTGGCGCAAGGCGACCGCCTTCGCAGCGAGGGCAAGCGCGCCGAGGCGCGGGCCGCCTACGAGTCGGCGCTCGCGCCCTACCAGCGTGCCAAGGCGCAGGCTCCGGCCAGCGCCCAACCGTTCGTTCAGGACGCGATCGTGAAGCGCGCACTCTTCGAACTGACAGGCGACAAGGCGCGCTACACCGAGGCGCTCGCGGCTGCAGACAGGGCGATCGCCCTGGCAGCCTCCTTCTTGCCGGCCTCCTTTGCACGTGCGGACATTCTCGTCGCCGGCGGCGACGTCGCCGGTGCGCTGGCTGAATACGACCGCTATCTCAAGTTGGCGCCGTCGTCGTTCGACGCTCGACGCCGCTTGGTTGACCTCGCGGTGCAATCCGGCAATCTCGATCGCGCGGAAGCGGCGCTGCGCGCCGCCATTGCGAACGCGCCCGGCGAGTTCAACTGGCACGTGGGGCTCGGCGAAGTCCTGCAACTGCGCGGGCGGCATGCCGACGCCGCCGCCTCCTTCGCGCGGGCCGATGCGCTTCAACCCGATGCCGTCGTGTTCCTGCGCGAACTCGAGGCGCGCATCCGGGCGAAGGACTATCGCGGCGTGACCGACGCAACCCGTCGCCGCGGTGACTTGGTTCGCACCAACTCCACGGCGCGTGCCTTCGCGGGCATTGCCCTCATCGGCCGCGGCGAGTCGAGCGATGGCATGAAGACGCTCAAGGAGTCGTATGAGGCCGCAGTCGCCGCTTCGACCGACGCGGACGACCGCGTCGTCGGCCAGTGGTTCGCAGCGACCCAACTCCTGTACGGACCGACGGAACTGGCGAACGCGGAGAAGCTGTTCAAGGAGATCGTCGGCGCGGATCTCTCTGCGCGGGCGCGCGTGCAACTGGCGTTCCTCGCCTCGACCAGCCCGAGCGACGGGCCGCAGAAGATGGTCGAGTATCTCCAGCCGATCGAGAACGCAGACTTCTCGAAGAGTCCTGCGACCGGAGCGGTGGTGCTCGAGCGACTCGGTACCGCCTACTACCTCGCCGGGGATTGCGCCAAGGCTGTGAACGCCTACGAGCGGGCCCTGACGTACTCGCCGGATGCGGATGTCATCCTCAACAACTTCGCCTATCTGTGCGGCGACTGCCTCAAGGACCCGGATCGCGGCCTCTCATCGGCGCGGCGCGCGGTCGCGATCGCACCGACGCGGGTCGAGTATCTCGACACGCTCGGCTCGCTGCTCATCGCCAAGGGCGAATTCGCCGAGGCGCTCGGCATCCTTGATCGCGCAGCGGACATTGCCCCGAGCGCAGCGGTCGAGTACCACCGCGCGCAGGCTCTTGCGGGGCTCAACCGGAAGCCGGAGGCGCGCGCGGCGTGCACGAAGGCGATCGGACTCAACCCAGATCCAGCGATGAAGGCGAAGATCGAGAAGCTCAGCGCAGAGTTGAAGTGACCTGTCGGAATGCAGCCGTCGCGCGCGCCCCTCAAGTGCGCGACGGAAAGCCCCGATAAATGGAATCCGAGGACGTTCATGACGACTGCCCCTGCCAGACCACCCGCCGAACTTCGCCCTCAGACCCAGCGTCCGCGCCCCGGCGGCGCAGCGCAGGTCCAGATCGATCCCATTCGCGTGCTTCGCCAGCACGTGTGGGGAACGGTCGCCGCCGCCGTCATTGGCGTTGCGGTCGGCGGCGTCGCGTACGGCGTGCTGTCGTTCGCGTATCCGCTGTTTTCCGGGCAGGTTCTCTTTGAGTTGCCCGCGCCGCCATCGGACGTCGGCGACGTCATCGTTCGCGACCAGCGAACCGAGGAAGCGGTCGAGCGTCTCGGACAGACCGAAGCGTCGCGCGTGCGTTCCCGCACGCTGCTTGTCGCTGCCATGAACCGGCCCGACATCGCGACGACCGCGTGGAGCAACGGCTACCTCGACGACTCGGGCGTGTTCGACCCCGAGGAGGCCGTCGACGACCTCGAGGACGAGATGAGCGCGAGCCATCTGCGCCGCACCAACTTCTTCGCCATCTCCTGGTCGACGCATGTCGCGAGCGACGTGCCCGTCGTCCTCAACGCGATCGCCGACACCTACATCGACCAGCGCAAGGCCGAGGAGGATGCGCGCTTCGCGCTGAACCGCAAGACCTTCCAGGACCAGCTCAACCGCATCGAGAACGAGATCACCGACCTCGGCAACCAGCTCTCGAAGTTCGTGCAGGACAACAACATGACCTCGACCAGCGAGGAGCGCAACGAGCTCCTGCTGCGAATCGAGGACACCGCGCGCCAGATCAACCAGACCCGGACGCAGCTGACGCTGGCGCTGAGCCGCCGTCAGCAGACCGAGCAGAAGATGAAGGGCGTCGTCAAGGAGACGCCCGAGGACATCCGCCGCGCCGAAGAGGACGAGCAGATGCGACAGGCGAACATCACGCTGCAGC
>Ga0209985_10004061_pt1 | contig 11995 bp, 8 predicted proteins | sample NOAtaG_FD_187305 | JGI IMG/M metagenome (GOLD analysis project Ga0209985, IMG submission 187305) | Freshwater lake microbial communities from Lake Erie, under a cyanobacterial bloom - NOAA_Erie_Diel6S_1000h metaG (SPAdes) (version 2) | ecosystem: Environmental > Aquatic > Freshwater > Lake ...
ATGGCACCTTGATGGATACTATCATCGTCGCGTACGAGGGGTCAAGGGCGGATACCGTGTTCATTGATAAGGACACCATCAATTGGCAGATGACCATCCGGGTCAACGATGGGACAAAGACCCACCGGTTCCCGTTCGAGGACGTGAGTTCCTTGTTCGTCGCGTATCTGGTACCGAGCCGCAAGGGCGATCATCCGTTCATCGCCGTTCTTCAGCAGTACTACATCATGAACGGGGACAACTACGAAGTTGCGGTCTACGGAAAGCCGGATCCGCGGTAAGGGGTGAAGTGACCCTCACTCGACCTTCTTCCGATCATCCTCCGCCTTCCGATCGAAGAACAGATGATCAGGGTCCACCACATCCGCCTTGGTTCGTACGCCAAGACCAGTCTGACCGCGCTCGTGCCGGAGCGACGCCGGATACACAGTATGGGGAGAGTGACCGCCCCCTCAATCCAACTTCTTCACGTTGTCATCCGGCACCCGGTCGAAGAAGAGGTGCATGGGGTCGATGGCCACGCGCACGGGCTTCTGCCGGCTCACCAAGGTGACGGTGTTCGCGCCGCTCTTCAGCCGCATGCGCTGCTGCGTCAGGATCGCACCTTCGTCCTCGTCATCGCCGGGTTCCGCCAGCAGCCCCACATCGATCCAGTCGTTCATCGGCACGGGTGTCTCGCGGCCCAGCGTGTCGGCGTGGTTCTTCTCGGCGTGCAGGGTGATGGTGACACGGTAGCTGCTGTCCGGCTGTTGCTGTGCGGTGGCGGAAAGCACGCGGTTGTTGTAGAGCGTGATGGTCTTGAAGTGGTCTTCCAGCAGGTAGGTAAGGCTGTCGGGCGTCACGCGGTCCAGTTCGCGGTACATGTCCAGTGCAGTGGGGTAGGGCGGCGGGCGGTAGGCAAAGGAATCCACCAAGGCCTTGAACGCCTTGTTGAGCGTGTCCTCGCCGAGGAAGCTGCGCATGGAGTAAAGCACCACACTTCCCTTGTTGTAGTGCACATAGCTTTGGTTCTCCACCTCCAGGAGAGGTAGTTCACGCTGGCTCTCGAAGCCGCGGGCACGCTGGTACTTGTCGCTCTCCAGCTTGAGGAACTTGCGCATGTGGTCCATGCCGTACTCCTTCTCCATCACCATCAGCGCGCTGTACTGGCTCATGCTCTCGCTCAGCAGGGTGGCGCCCTGCATGTCGGCGCCGATCACCTGGTGCGCCCACCACTGGTGCCCCATCTCATGCGCCACCACGTAGAACACCATGTCGATGTCCTCCTGGGCGCTCAGGTCGGTGATGAAGCCGATGGCCTCGCTGTAAGGCATGGTGCCCGGGAAGGCCTGCGCGAAGGTGAAGTAGCGCGGGAACTCCAGGATGCGCACCTGCCGGTGGCGGTAAGGACCGAAGTTACGCGTGTAGTAGTCCAGCGCCTTCTTCATGCTGTTCACCATGCGCGGCACGTTCACGGCGTGGGAGGGATCGTAGTACACCTCCACGTCCACCGGCTGGCCACCACCGGGTGGTTCCCAGCGCTCACGTTCCACGGCGTAGCGGGCGCTCAGGAAGCTGTAGAAGTTCATGCTGGGGTGGTCCAGCTCATACTGGAAGTAGCGGCGGCCGTCGGAGGTCCATTCCTTGCGCAGGGAGCCGGGCGCCACGGCGATCTGGTCAGGTTCGGTGCTGATGGTGGTGCGTACGTTCACCCAGTCGCTGTGATGGAGCAGATAGGTGTTCATGCGCTGCGCGGGATCTTCCGTAAGGCGCGGCATGCGCTGCTTCTCCGGTAGCCCGCGCTTGCGCCGTTCGTTGCGGTCGCCCAGTTCGCCATCCGCCGAGTAGCCGATCTGGGGCAGCAGGTCCATGTTGTTGAAGAAGGTGCCGTTCTCCACCAGCTGGATGAAGGAGACCTCGTTCTCGAAGCCCTTCTCCACGTATCCGCCCTTCACGGTGAAGCGCAGTTCCTCGCCGGGCGCAAGGGGCTTTGCAAGCCGGTAGATCAGGTAGTCGAGCTTCTCATCATGCAGCACCTGTTCAGCGCCGGGGATCTCCAGCGTGATGCGCTCATCATCAGGCAGGATGAAGTGGACCGAGTCGATGGCCACATCGTACACGTTGCGGGTGACCACCTCCGCCTCGTAGTTCAGGCGGCGCTCGCTCGGCCACAGCTCGATGGCGAAGGTGATGTCCTTGTAGTGCGGCTGGGGGATGCCCTGGAACTTCCTATAAGTGCGTTCGTAGCGCTCCGCCTCATCCTCCATCACATCACCGGTGGTGTAGGTGTTCAGCACCTTGGTGTTGTAGTAGCCCCAGGCACCGAGCAGCACCCAGAGGACGACCAGCGGCAGGGCGATGGCCTTGTTGGCACTGAAGCGCAGACGGGCCGTGCTGAACCGCCAACGCGCACCTTCCTCCCGACCGCGCATGGTGAATAGGAAGGCCACGAAGAGCAGGAGCAGGCCGAAGATCCACCAATACGTGTTGAAGAACACCCAGGCCGGAACGGCTGGACCGTAACCGGCCATGTCGGAGTAGCGGATGCCGGGTGAGCCGCCCATGATCACCAGGTTGCTCGCCACGTCGATGCCGTTCCAGAGGAAGGTGTTCAGCGTGACGATGAGGATGAACACGAAGAAGCCGAGGTACTTGTTGTTCACCAGGGTGTGCACACAGAGCGCGAGCATCGTAAGGAAGCCGAAGGACACGAGCGCCGGCCCGATGAGGTAGAACAGGTAGACCGAGGGCTGCAGGTCCGTCCATCCATTGAGCAGCTGGGTGATCATGCCGGCGGCCGTGCTCAGCAGCATCACGATGATGAGCAGCACCAGCATGGTGGTGAACTTTGCCAGCAGGCCCAGGCCGGTGGGCAGGGGCAGTGCATCATGGATGTCGTTCATGCCGGCATCCCGCTCGCGCCAGACCAGCACGCCACTGTAGAAGGTGACGATGATGATGACGTAGAGGAACAGGTTGCCCTCGATCAGGTCGATGACGTTGTAGGTGACCGGATACTCCACATTGTCATACCCATCGGTGACCACGCTGAGCGAGGTGAACAGCTGGATCACCCCGAGCAGCATCACGATGATGAAGACCGGTCCGGTGACCACGGCACGCAGGTCGCTGCGCACCTGCCGCCGGAACTGGCGCCAGCGGGCTGATGCGCCGTAGCTACGGACGGCCTTGGGCAGCACGGTGGCCTTCGTCACCGGTCCTTCCTGTTCAACGGCAACGGCGCCGGCCTTCTGCTTGCGCTCATGGAAGCTGAAGCGCCAGTGGCCGAAGAGGAACACGCCGATGGAGATGGCGATCCACAGCAGCCTGTTCCACAGCAGCACACCGTCCATGGGCAGCAGCAGGGTGTTCTTCTCGCTCACGGTCCAGTACTTGGTCACCTTCTCGGCCGCATTACCGCCGAATGGGTCCAGCAGAGCGCCGATCAGCTCGTTGTCCAGGTCCCTCATCAGGCTCTGCGAGATCAGGTAACCCACGATGAGGACGATGGCCGTGACGAAGCTGGCGATGGTGCTGCGCGTGAGCGAGGCGACGGCGAATATCACGGCCGCGGCGAAGAGCACGTTGGGGGCGGCGATGAGCAGGAATCCCTGTAGGTGCGGGGCCATCAGGTTCGGACCGATGCGTACGGGGTCCAGCCAGGGCATCCCGCTGCCCACCACGATGCCGAGGCTGATGCCCAGCATGGGGATGAGCGCGATGAGCGTGCTGCCGATGAACTTGCCCACTAGGTACTGCGTCTTCGTCACCGGGGTGCTGAAGACGATCTGCGCCGTGCGGTAGTGGAAGTCGCGGATGGCGGCGGCATTGACGAACGCGGTGACCATGAGCAGCCCGAGGAAGCTCATGATCGAGTAGAAGTTGTAGACCACGTTCGGGGCGTTGCGGTACACGTTGCCCGAGCTGCCGCCGATCACGATGTTCTCCGTGGCCGTGGCCCCGAAGGTCATCAGGGCCAGCAGCAGCAGGAAGATGTACACCATGGGCTGCCTGAGCGCATGGCGTACCTCGAAGGAGAGGATCTGGTACAGCATCAGGCCACGGCTTGAAGGTCGGCGGTACGGATGGCACTGAAGAAGACGTCCTCCAGGTTGGGCTCGGCCGGGGCGAAGCCTTCATCGGGGCGCACATCGCTGAGCACGTGGATGATGGGACGCCCGGCCACGAGCTTGTTGCTGATCAGCATGTGCTGGCGGTCATAGGTCTCCAATTCGCTCTTGGCGATGGCCTTCTCCCACACACGACCGTTCAGTTCCTTCAGGGCATCGGTGGGGGCACCGGCGTACAGCAGTCGCCCCTTGTTGATGATGGCCATGCGCGAGCACAGCTCCTGTACGTCCTGTACGATGTGGGTGCTGAGGATCACCACCACGTTCTCGCCGATCTCGGTGAGCAGGTTGTAGAACCGGTTGCGCTCGCCGGGGTCGAGGCCGGCGGTTGGCTCGTCCACGATGATGAGCTTCGGCTCACCGATGAGCGCCTGCGCGATGCCGAAGCGCTGCTTCATACCGCCGCTGAAGCCCGCGATCTTGCGCTTGCGGTGTTCCCACAGGTTCACCTTCTGGAGCAGTGCGTCCACTAGGGCCTTGCGCTCGCCGCTGTGCGTGATGCCCTTCAGCAGGGCGATGTGGTCCAGCATGTCGGCCGCGCTCACACGGGGGTACACGCCGAACTCCTGGGGCAGGTAACCGAGCACCTTGCGCACCTCGTCCTTCTGCTTGATGATATCGAGGCTGCCTAGCACCGCGGTTCCGGCGTCGGCCTCCTGCAGCGTGGCCAGGATGCGCATCAACGTGCTCTTGCCGGCGCCGTTCGGTCCCAGCAGCCCGAACATGCCGGTGGGTATGGTGAGCGTAACGTTGTCGAGTGCCTTCACGCCGTTGGCGTAGGTCTTGCTGAGGCCTTGGATGACGAGTTCCATGATGTGCGGTGGTGTTGCGCTTGCAAGATGCGTATTGCTGGGCTGGGATCCAAACGGAATACACGAGCGGTGCTTACTGGGGCTGTTCGGTGCAGAAGGGCGCCATGGCCGTTGGGGAACGATATCGTTGCGGATACCTTTGACCATGCGCGCTTACCTGGTTATCGTCGTGTTATTCCTGGTGTTCTCCCGTTTGTCCGCCCAACAATGGAACTGGGCGGTGGATGCCGGGGGCGGTGGTAACACCGACTTCTGTTATGACATCGCCACCGACAGCCAAGGCAATGCCTACTGGGTGGGTAGTGCCAGCGGAACGGCAGACTTCGGTTGTGCGACATTGGTACCGGGCAGCACGATAGCCGGTGTGTTGGCGAAGTACGATGCGAACGGCGCCTGCCAATGGGTCGTAGGCATCACCACCAGCTTTTACGACGCGTGGGTCTACGGCATTGCCATCGATGCACAGGACCGCATCTATATCACCGGCAGCTGCCAAGGAACTACGCAGTTCGGGAACGGCATCGAACTTCCTGGTTCTGGGAGCTCTGACGATTGGTTCACTGCGCGCTATGACGTGAACGGCACCTGCGTTTGGGCGAAGCGTATCACCAACAGCAGCGGCTCCTCGGAAGGGCGGGGTATCGCGCTGGATGACCAAGGCGACATCTACGTCACGGGCTTCGCTGGAGGGAGCAGCTTTACGTTCGACCCGGTCACGGTGAACACCGGTGGCTTCGCGCGGCAGGCGGTGATCGTGAAGTACGACAGCACCGGTACCGCCGTGTGGGCCAGGTCAACCATCGGGACGGGTGGTGGCAAGAGCGCCCGGGCCATCAGCATCGCGAACGATCGGCTCTTCATCACCGGGCAGATGAGCTTCAACAATGCCAGTTACGACGGCATCGCGCTCACCCCGAACGCCAACAGTGGGAACCTGTACGTGCTGGCCTGCGACCTGCAGGGCAATGGGTTGTGGGCTCGGAGCTATGGCCCTGGCGATGTCGAGGGCTTTGGCATCGCCGCGGACACGCTGGGCAACCTGTGGGTGGTGGGCCGTCTGTGGGGCACGATGGAACTGCCGGATACCACCTTGGCATCGAACGGCAACAACGACGACATCCTGCTGCTTGGCCTGGGGCAGGATGGCACCTACCGGTGGGGCTATGGTACCGGTTCACCGCAGCGTGATCTGGCCTGGGGCGTTACCGCCGACGGCAAGGGCAACGCCTATGTGGCCATGCATTTCCAGCAGACGATCGACCTCTTTGGAACACCGCTGAGCGCTTTGGGTAGCGAGGATGCGCTGATCGCCAAGGTGCGCGCCGATGGCGATGTGGTGTGGTGGAGCAGGCCGAGCGGCTTCCAGCGGGACATTCCCTTGTGCGTACATCGGCAGGCCGCGCCGCCGCACCGGCTCTTCTTCGGCGGGTACTATTTCGGACCCATCACCTACGGCGGCGCCACCATCGATGACATCGGTAACGGCGATGCGATGATGGTCTCCGGCATCGACACCACGTTCGATGTGAGCACTTATACCGCGCCCGTCTGCCAGGGTGCATGCGATGGTGTAGCGTACGCCTTCGTCAATGGCCAAGCGCCCTTCACCTATGCCTGGAGCACTGGGGCCACCACGTCATCGGTGGCTGGCTTGTGCGCGGGCAATTATGTGGTGGAAGTCACGGATGCAGGTGGTGATGTGATGATGGATGCGGTACTGTTGACGGAGCACGGCCCATTGGAGCTCTTCATTCAAGTGGACGGGGATTCACTTTGGGTGGAAGGCGGAAGCAATTGGATCTGGGAGTTGGATGGGTTCCAGGTCGGCGTGGGCCAACCCTACCACATCGCATTGGCGAGCGGCACCTACATGGTGCATTACCTGGATGCTTACGGCTGTATGAACGGTTCGCCCACCATCATCGTGGTCCTGAACGTTGGCATGGATGAGCGCGCGATCAGCGCAACAGACCTATGGCCCAATCCTGTGGCCGATGTATTGTACGTGATGCACGAGCGCAGCACGGCTACACCGGCTGAACTGATCAACAGTGCGGGCCAGGTGGTGCGGTCGATGGTGTTGAATACAGGTCGGAATGCCGTGGATATTGGCGCACTGCCTGCCGGGCTCTACGTATTGCGCGGGGTGTATGGGCTGGTCGGCAGGGTGATGGTGGAGTAGGGGGCCCTTCGGGAACATCCAATGATCAATGTCCAATGTTCAATGACCAAGTGTCGCCAGGAGCCACTTGATCATTGAAACTTGCGAGTTGGACATTGATCATTTCCTTACTCACTCCTCTCCGAAGAAGTCGCTGTCGATCGGCGCGATCATGAGCTTGCCGCATCAGTACACCAGCTCGAAGTTCAGGTGTTCCTTGTTCCGCTCGTAACAGTCGATTAATGCGCGGCGTAGTTCAGGCTGGTTCGCCATTCCGGCATAGATCAACGGCTCCACTTCAAGGATGCGAGCCTCGCTGGGTTTGCGCTTCTTGAACTCCTTGGAGTAGGGTGCTTTCACGGCATTGAGGAGCTTGGAATAGTCCTCCATCTGCCAAATTACCTGGTAGCAGAAGGCAGCGTGATAGGGGTGGGCATCCTGCGCAGAAAGTCCCTTCACCTTGTTGATGCCCACACAGATGTGTACCACCGGTTTGCCTTGCTCGCTATGCAGGTAGAAGAAGTGCGATGCGATATGGAGGGCGCTATCGATGGAGAGCGGGGCTACACGTTCACGCGCCACTGCTCGTTGGTAAAGCCTGGTGAATTCTGTGTCGGCGGTGAAGGATGAATCCACTCGTGCTTGGATGACGGCCGTATTGGGCAGCAGCTTTTCCAGCTTCCAGATGTATGCAGCCGTGTTGGCGTAGTTCTCGAACAGGTACATCAGTGCCGGCCAGATCGCCGTACAGCGGGCGTTCAGGGTAGCATCACCGGGTAGGCTGTCGGGCTCCAACGATAGGTATGGCTTGTCGCCATCGTACATCACCTTCAGTTCGAAGAGATCTTCCGTAGGTGATATGATCGAGGTCTGCTGTGCCGTGATGGGTAAAGAAAGGAACGAGCAGGAGCTGATCAGCCAGGTGATCTTGGTATTGCCCATGGTCATGGATGGATGATAAGGTGAAGTGAATGTACAGAGGCTTGCGTGAGCGATCGCAATGGAAAGCCCACAGCAGCCTGAGGAACGAGGGCTGCGAGGACTTGGAATGAAGAGCGCGACCCGAGGCTCTTGCGAGGGGCACGCCCAACATTTTCAATCCTTGTTCGCCGCTCGTATCTCCTTCCGCACCTTGTACAACCGCTCGCTGAAGCCGCCTTCCTTTTCGAACGCCCGAGCCTGGCTGTCCACCTGCTTGTCCAGTAGGTGCAGGGCGATCTTACACAGTGTCTGCCCCACGTTGGCGCTCAGTTCCGCATATGCGCGGTCCTTCACGGTGCGTGGTGTACGTGCGGTACGTGGTCCTTCAACGGCTTTCATGCGCTGCACCTTCTCACGCTCCCACACCATCAGTATCCAGCGGGCCACTTCATCAGCATCTTTGCAACGCGCGTTGCTCAGCTCTTTTCGGCGCGGGTCCATGGGCGCCCACAATGGCAGCTTGCGGTGCTCCAAGTACGCCTCGTAATCCTTCCGCAGTTCGTCGATACTGGCACGCGCCACACTGGTCAGGTTGAGTTCCAATTTTTTGGTGGTGGCGCTGATCTTGCTTCCTTCGCCAATGTTGCGCTCACCACTGCGCGCGGCCTGTTCCATCTGGTCGGCCGTGCGGCTGCCCGCAGGTATGTAGCGGTCCACAAAACGCACGGTCACGGCGTAGAGCAGTTTGGCCACTTGGAAGCTCACCAGCTTTTCGTACCCGCCGCTGGGCTGTAAGATCTGCGGGCGTTTATCGGCGGGCTTTTCCATAGGTCTAATGTATGTTGTTGTTCTTCAGAATGGACTCCAATGGACGCAAATGGACCTTCCTCCGACTACCATCCTCTCTGGTCCATTTTCGTCCATTCTTGTCCATCGCATTTATGCCTTGCTCTTAGGTTCTGCGGTTCGCCAACAGCACCGGCGCCTGCCCATCGAAGGGGTTGTCCATCCGGCCGATGCTCTTCGCATCCATACCTGCTGCGCGCATCACGGTGCGGTCGCCGAAGCGCTTGCGGATCTTGTCCATGGCCTGGTACAGGTCCATGGCCTCCTGCGTGTCGGTGAACGCGTCCATCTGGTGCCCGCCGCCCACCAGGTGGCTGAAGCGCACGCCGATGAGGCGGATCCGTTGGCGGCGGTCGTACAGCGCGCGGAACAGGTCGTGTACGGCCGGCAGGATGATGTGGTCGCAGGCCGTGTAGCCGATGCGTACTTGTTTGGTGTGCGTGTTGAAGTCGGCGTAGCGGATCTTCACCGCGATGCAGCTGGTGAGCTTATCGCCCTTGCGCAGTTGGAAGGCGAGGCTCTCGGCCATGGCGGTTAGCAGGCCCTTCAGTTTCACCACATCGATGGTGTCGCGCTCGAACGTGCGCTCGGTGCTGATGCTCTTGCGTTCGTGCCAGGCCACCACGGGGCTGTCGTCGATGCCGTTGGCCTTGCGCCACAGCACCGGCCCATGCTCGCCCAACAAGCGGTGCATCAGGTCCACCTGCAGTTCCTGCAGCGTGTGGATCTTCGCCACGCCCATGCTGCGCAGCAGGTGCGCGGTCTTCTCGCCCACGCCGGGGATGCGCTCAATGGGCATTGGCGCCAGGAAGGGCTTCTCCGTGCCGCGCTCCACATACCATTCGCCCGCGCCGTTCTTCGCCTCGCCGGTGGCCACCTTGCTCACCGTCTTGTTGATGCTCAGTCCGAACGAATTCGGCAGCCCGCTATCCTTGATGATCTTCTGCCGCAGCTGCACCGCCAGCTTGCGGCTTCCGTGGAACTTGTCGGTGCCGCTCAGGTCCACGTAGAATTCGTCCACGCTGCTCTTCTCGAACAGCGGTACGTTCGCGCGGATGATCTCCGTCACCTCGTCGCTCTTTTTCAGGTACGCCCCGCTGTCGCCGCGCAGGATGATCGCCTCGGGGCACAGCTGCTTGGCCATCTTCATCGGCATGGCGCTGCGCACCCCGAAGGCCCGCGCCTCGTAGCTGCAACTGGCCACCACGCCACGGTCGCTGTCGCTGCCGATCAGCACGGGCCTGCCGTTCAGCTTCGGGTTCTCCAGACGCTCCACGCTCACGAAGAAGGTATTGAGGTCCAGGTGTAGGATCGTACGTTCGCCGTTGGTCATTCTACATTCTACATTTTTCATTCTCCCGCCGCCATCACCAACGCTGGCAGGTCGATCCGGAGGGTCGACGCTGCCGATCCCCGTATCCTATCGGCAGCAGGCATTGCCATCATCCGATCATCCGATCCGCCCCGTCATCCACATGCTTGCGTTGACGAAATAGCCGACAATTTGCATCCGACAATTTAGTCATTACATTTGCTCGTCAGATAACTGGTCAGTATCATGATGGAAACCCTGGCAACCATGCTGCGCCTTCGCGAAGGCGCGGTCGGCTTCAAACCAGCCGAAGCTTGATCACCACCACGCAGGATAAGACAGTCCTTCAACAGTCATAAGACACTCCCTCACCATGGCAAGCCTCGTCTTCGGATCCAACCTCAAGCTCCTGCGCCAGCGCCGCGGCCGCTCCCAGGAGGAAACCGCCATCGCGCTCGATGTGAAGCGCTCCAGCTACAGCGGCTACGAGAACGGCACCGCCGAACCCTCGTTCGAACTGCTGGTGCGCATGAGCGAGTACTTCAAGGTGAGCATCGATAAGCTGCTCAAGGACGACCTCACGGCGCTCAGCGAAAGCCAGCTCGGTATCCTGGAGCGCGGGGGCGACCTTGACCTCAGTGGTCGCAGGTTGCGCGTGCTGGCCACCACGGTGGACAAGGACGACCGCGAGAACGTGGAACTGGTGCCCGAGAAGGCCAAGGCCGGCTATGCCCTGGGCTACGCCGATCCGGAGTACATCAGCATCCTGCCCACCTTCCAGATGCCGTTCCTGGCGCGCGACCGCAAGTACCGCACCTTCCAGATCAGCGGCGACAGCATGCCTCCCGTGGCCGATGGGTCGTGGGTGACCGGCGAGTATGTGCAGAACTGGCAGACCATCCGCGACGGGCAACCTTACATCGTGGTCACCAAGGATGATGGCATCGTGTTCAAGGTGGCCTACAACCAACTGAAGGAGAAAGGCACCCTGCTGCTGTGCAGCACCAACCCGCTGTATGCGCCTTACGAGGTGCCTGTGACCAATGTGCTGGAGATCTGGAAGTTCGTGCATTTCATCAGCGCCGAGCTGCCCGAGCCCAACATGAGCCGCGATGACCTGGCCCGCAGCGTAGTGGAGCTCCGCAAGGAGGTGGGGCAGTTGCGTTTGGCCATGGAACAGCAGGGCCGACTGTCGTTCTAAGTAGGGCTTCACGGGTCTCCGGGGCCATCAACAACGGCCGGTGCATGGATCAATGTTAGATCCATGTTAACTCCGGGTGAACATAGTGGTACCTTTGGGCGTATCAGTTCCAAAGCGAACGCTATGCGCCTCGTCCTCATCTCCCTCATCCTGCTCCTGGCCCAGGCTGCTCATGGACAGGAGATCCTTGCCCAGGAGCATTGGCCGGACGGCACGTTGAAGGCCACACGCTACAGCGAGGGGGTACGGGTCCACTTCATTACCTATCACGAGAACGGGAGGGTGAAGGAGATGGGCTGCTTCTTGAACGGCAAGCGTGATGGCGTCTGGCGGCAGTACAACGATACAGGTGTGCTGATGACGCAGGCCAGCTTCAGCCATGGCCAGCGACAAGGAGTGTGGCTTTTCCGTAACCATGCCAATATGATCGTTGGTCGACTGAGCTATAGCGATGGCCTGATCCAACGTGGGGAGTCGCTCGATGAGCAGGGTGCAGTTGTGGCCATGCGCACCTACTGATCCGGTCGGTCACAGTTGATCCGACCCCCAACGATCACTTCTCCAGCAATTGGTTCAGATCGCCGCCTTGGAACACCTTGGCAGCGAGCGCCAGCAAGGCAACCACTTGCATCA
>Ga0209985_10004064_pt1 | contig 11991 bp, 9 predicted proteins | sample NOAtaG_FD_187305 | JGI IMG/M metagenome (GOLD analysis project Ga0209985, IMG submission 187305) | Freshwater lake microbial communities from Lake Erie, under a cyanobacterial bloom - NOAA_Erie_Diel6S_1000h metaG (SPAdes) (version 2) | ecosystem: Environmental > Aquatic > Freshwater > Lake ...
CGGTGAAATACCCCAGAATCTAGAAGAAACCATCCGTAACCTTCCTGTGGAGCGGTTAGAAGACTTAGGACTCGCTTTATTAGACTTTGACACTTTGACAGATTTAGATAACTGGTTGCATCCGTGACTCGCTTTATTTGGGATAAATTTAGCAAAGACTTCTTAGAAACCCTTCTTTCTCCCTACGGTACAGTAGTTGTCAGCAAAGAAGTCACCTCAGAAATTAAAGAAATTGATGTGTATTTTAGTCCTAATATCTCTGAAATTCCCTCTCAGTTAGGATTATTAGGCAAATTATGCCAAAATCCCTGTTTATTGGAACCCTATCGCAATGGGATTACCCTTGATGGTATCAATGATTGTCTGTCCAAGCGCTTTGCTATCCGTGAAATCTTCCACAGAGAAGCAAAGAGAAATAAACAGAGAATATCAGAGGAGGAGATACCTAGGTTATGGATTCTCACCCCTACAGCTAGTGAGCGCATTTTATCCCTGTTTACGGCTCAATTACAACCCAATTGGCCACAAGGAGTTTATTTTCTCCCAGAGGGTTTCGGTACAGCTATTGTCGTCATTCATCAGTTACCCGCAATCCCAGAGACATTATGGTTAAGATTATTGGGTAGAGGAGGAACAAGAGAGAGAGCTATCGATGAATTAGAGAGATTATCACCGAATAATCCCCTAAAATCGGCTTCCTTAAACTTATTGTATAATTTGAGTAGAAATCTAGAAGCATTATCGAAAAAAACACAGGAGGATAGGGAATTTATTATGCGTTTAGCTCCACTTTACCAACAGGATAGGGAACAAGCGGTTCAAGAGGGGGTTCAGCAAGGAAGACAGCAAGGTCTTGAACAGGGTAGAATTCAAGAGGCCAATCTTGTTATTAGACTTCTTCAGCGACGTTTCGGGGAAATACCCCAGAATCTAGAAGAAATCATCCGTAAACTTCCTGTGGAGCGGTTAGAAGACTTAGGACTCGCTTTATTAGACTTTGACACTTTGACAGATTTAGATAACTGGTTGCATCCGTGACTCGCTTTATTTGGGATAAATTTAGCAAAGACTTCTTAGAAACCCTTCTTTCTCCCTACGGTACAGTAGTTGTCAGCAAAGAAGTCACCTCAGAAATTAAAGAAATTGATGTGTATTTTAGTCCTAATATCTCTGAAATTCCCTCTCAGTTAGGATTATTAGGCAAATTATGCCAAAATCCCTGTTTATTGGAACCCTATCGCAATGGGATTACCCTTGATGGTATCAATGATTGTCTGTCCAAGCGCTTTGCTATCCGTGAAATCTTCCACAGAGAAGCAAAGAGAAATAAACAGAGAATATCAGAGGAGGAGATACCTAGGTTATGGATTCTCACCCCTACAGCTAGTGAGCGCATTTTATCCCTGTTTACGGCTCAATTACAACCCAATTGGCCACAAGGAGTTTATTTTCTCCCAGAGGGTTTCGGTACAGCTATTGTCGTCATTCATCAGTTACCCGCAATCCCAGAGACATTATGGTTAAGATTATTGGGTAGAGGAGGAACAAGAGAGAGAGCTATCGATGAATTAGAGAGATTATCACCGAATAATCCCCTAAAATCGGCTTCCTTAAACTTATTGTATAATTTGAGTAGAAATCTAGAAGCATTATCGAAAAAAACACAGGAGGATAGGGAGTTTATTATGCGTTTAGCTCCACTTTACCAACAGGATAGGGAACAAGCGGTTCAACAAGGAAGACAACAGGGAGAAGCAAAGTTAGTCCTCCGTCAACTTCAGCGACGTTTCGGTGAAATACCCCAGAATCTAGAAGAAACCATCCGTAACCTTCCTGTGGAGCGGTTAGAAGACTTAGGACTCGCTTTATTAGACTTTGACACTTTGACAGATTTAGATAACTGGTTGCATCCGTGAACAATAGCGAGCGCATTATCCATCCTTGATTATTCTATCGTCAAGGGGTCCACATCGATCGCCATACTTACCTTGGGTAAAACTAAGCTTTTCAAAGGACGAAAAAGATCACCGATATCAGCCTTTTCTCCCGATAATTTTAACAGAATTTGCCAGCGATAACGGTTAGCCACGCGCATAATTGTTGCGGGTGCAGGTCCCAAAATATCCCAATCGGAACCCAAATTATTAACACATTCCTCCGCAACATTTTCGGCACTTTTCTGCACTGCTTCCCCATCTAAACCACTAAAGCGAATTAAGACTAAACTGCCGTAGGGAGGATAATTTAAGCTCTCTCTCTGCATTAATTCCGTCTCGACAAAACCCTCATAATCGTGGGTTTGTACTGCTCTAATCACAGGATGTTCAGGGGTATAGGTTTGGATAATTACCTTTCCTTCTCTTTCTCCCCTTCCTGCTCTCCCTGCTACTTGAGTTAGGGTTTGAAAAGCGCGTTCGGAGGCGCGATAATCAGAGTGATAAAGTAAACCATCGGCAGCCATAATTCCCACTAAAGTAACTCGCTCGATATCTAATCCTTTGGTGAGCATTTGGGTTCCAACTAGGACATCGAATTCACCATCAGTAAATAGTTTTAATAGTTCCCGGGGAGCATTTTTGTTGCGGGTGGTATCACTATCAAAACGCAAGCAGCGCAAATCGGGAAATTCTTTGGTTAATTCTTGGGTGACTCGCTGAGTGCCAGTGCCGAAAAATTTCAGATAGGGAGAACCGCATTCAGGACATTGTTTTGGATGAATGCGACCATAGTTACAGTAGTGACAGCGTAGTAATTCTTGCGCTCCCGGTTCGGTGTGGTGATAGGAGAGGGAGACATCACAGTGGGGACACTCTAGCACATAACCGCAACTTCGGCAAGATACAAAGGTACTATGTCCGCGGCGACTGACGAATAAAATTGCCTGTTCTCCCTTGTCGCGCAGGGTTTCCAGAGATGAACGCAGGGATTGACTAAACAGGGAACGATTGCCTCGTTGCAATTCCCTTCGCATATCGACGATTTCCACCCGCGGTAAGGGGCGATTTTGGATGCGATCGGGCAAAGATAGGTAAAGACTGGGATTAACTTGGGATTCTAGCCATGTTTCTAGGGATGGTGTCGCCGAGCCTAAAATTACGGGACAATGGTTTAATTGAGCGCGCCATTTAGCCACGGTACGCGCGTGATAGGTGGGGAGTAATTGGGTTTGTTTAAAGCTGCTATCGTGTTCTTCATCGAGGATAATCATGCCTAGATGGGGTAAAGGGGCAAAAATCGCCGATCGCGTCCCGATAATGACTTGCGGGGTTCCTGTCAACATCTGTCGCCAGGTATCGTATCTTTCTCCTTCCGAGAGGGCGCTATGATAAACATAGACTCGATCGCCAAAACGGGCCACAAAGCGATCGGTTAGTTGCGGTGTTAATCCAATTTCGGGGACTAAAACCAAGGCAGATTTACCCGCTGCCAGGACAGGTGCGATCGCCTGTAGATAAACTTCTGTTTTACCCGATCCTGTAACTCCGTGTAAGAGGACGCTTTCACCACCTTTCAGGGTTTGAATGGCTTCTAGGGCTTGTTTTTGACTAGAAGTGAGTGTTTTTGGTTGATCCCTGCTCATAATCGCCGAGGATAAGCGCAGAAATTCCCGATCCTCAATCACCACATAACCCTTGTCAATCAGCGGTTTAAAATGTTTTGTCCCCGCGAGTTGTGCCAATTCTGGCAGCCACATTTCTCCTCCCTGGTGGCGCAAGATTTCGACAATTTTGCGCTGATTTTCGGTTAAATCAGCGGGAAAGTCGGTTATTAGCAGGGTAATGGCTTTTTTTAGCTTAATATTAGGATTTTTGGGCGCTTCTAGATAGCTTTCTACCCAACCGCGCTTAACTAAGTCTCGGATACCGTAATTGGCATTTTTTACCTTTTCTTGCAGGTATTTCGCCGAATAATCGCCTTCTTTTTGATTTTTGAGCAGGGATAAAATCTGACGGGAGAGGGGAGTACAAAAAACTTCCGCACCGGGGGGAATCGCTTCTGGTTTTAATCTGATGCGACGTTGGGAACTTCGCAGTAAACCCGTAGGTAAAGCGACGCGAACAACGGTGATTAAATCCGTTGCGTAGTATTGGGCGATTTTAGTCAATAACTGCCAATAATTATCGGGGAAAAAGCCCTTAGTAATCACATCTTCCACGGGACGAATTTGATTTTCTTCTAGTCCTGCGGGCAAATTTTCGAGAAATCTAAGAGCAATTCCCCCAATTACCTGAGAACCGAAGGGAACGCTTAAAATATCGCCAATTTCTACCGTTAAATCGGGGGGGATACTATAGGTTAATATTTGCTGATCCTCTTGACTATCTCTAGGATAAGGGCGATCGACCAAAACCTCTAACCACGGTTGTCCAGTTGTGGTTAATTGGTAAGGTGTGCGAGGTTCCGCTACAGTTAGAGTAGCACAGCGATCGAGCATGGTTATCAGTTATCAGTTATCAGTGGGAAGTGGGAAGTGGGGAGTGGGAAGTGGGGAGTGGGAAGTGGGGAGATCACTCGCGTTGCGGGGGGGGGGAGAATAGGGTATTTAAATTATAGTTTAAAGCTTGAGGGGAATAAAAATAGCTAATTTTGTCTAAAAACACTTTAAATATTGCTTTTTTGCCCGCAAATTTTGATTTTTAGCCCGTGAAATCTTTCCAAATGATAATTATTGACTATTAGCTATTGAATCAAAGCATAGTTAGTCAAAACTTGAGAATAGTTCTCAATAAAAAAAGCGAAGAATAGTCATAAAAAGCTGACTGCTATCTTGATTGTTAAGAAGCGTGATCTTTACCTAGTCAAATACCAAAAACCTTAGTTAGAGTGTATGAGTAGAAACACAAAAAGTTCCTCCCATTCACCAGAAAATCTTATTGTCTGGTTCGGCGATTTGTAACCATCGACACAGAATCGCGCAATTATATCCCAGAAATTGCCGCCATTAATTAAGAAAACGTTTAAAAAATCTGCTCCCCGAAAATTCAATGTAACAATCAGCCCATTGGGAGAAACCGAGTTTTTCCCCGCTATTATAACCCCACTCCATCCATAACTGCTTATGAAAATCTCTAAACTAGCCTCTGATGATAATTTTAATCAAATCATTGCCCTGGAGACAAATCCTTTAGAACTAGACAGCGTGGATTTTGCTGAAAGAACTGACGAAGATCTGACTGAACCTTTACCGGAAACCCTAAAAACCACTCGTGGGGGTAGTGGAACTGGATACGATAAAGGCAGCAATGAAGATACTGTTGGAGCATTTTTTAAAGAAATGGCCCGTTATCCCCTGCTTAATGCGGAAGAAGAAATTGAATTAGCCTACTCGGTTAAGTTTCTGATGGAAGCGGAAGAAGTGCGCCAAAAACTACAGGAAAATTTACATCGTCCCCCGACAAAAACGGAATGGGCGATCGCTTTACAATTAGATAATGAACGTCAACTGGAAAACCGTCTTTATCGGGGAAGAACAGCTAAACGGAAAATGATTCGTTCTAATTTGCGCTTGGTGGTTTCTATCGCTAAACGCTATTTAAATCGCGGGGTTCCTTTCTTAGATTTAATTCAAGAAGGTGCGATCGGACTCAACCGTGCGGCCGAAAAATTCGATCCCAATAAAGGTTATAAATTCTCTACCTATGCTTATTGGTGGATTCGACAAGCAATCACCCGCACCATTGCTAACGATGCGCGTACAATTCGTTTACCGATTCACATTGTCGAAAAACTCAATAAACTCAAAAAAGCGCAGCGCATTCTCAAGCAAGATTTACAACGCAATCCCAATGAACGGGAACTCGCGGAAGCGTTGGAAATGACTCCCGAACAATTGCGGCAATTATTACAATTGCGTCGTCAATCTCTCTCTTTAAATCATCGTGTAGGGAAGGGAGAAGATACGGAATTAGTGGATCTGTTGGAAGATGATGATCTACAACTTCCCGAAGATAAAATGAATGAGATGATGATGCGTCAGGAAATTTTCGCAGTTTTAAGTGATGTTCTCACCGAACGGGAAAAAGATGTGATCTCCCTCCGTTATGGTTTAGCTACCAGTCAACCCTATACCCTAGAGGAAGTGGGGGGAATGTTCAATTTATCTCGCGAACGAGTACGTCAAATTCAAACTAAAGCGATGCGAAAATTACGTCGTCCTCAAGTCGCGCGTCGTCTGAAAGGATGGTTACATTAATAATTTTTTCTAACTCGTTCTCTCCCCTCTCCTTTTTCCTGGAGAGCTTTTTTTGTCGATATTTAGCTTAAAATTAAGATAAAGTTGATTTTCTCAGTAGATGGTCATAATACCTATGAACGTACATCTTACCCCACAACAAGAGCATCTAATCCAACAGAAAGTGAAAACGGGAAAATATCAATCTCCCGAAGATGAATACGAACGTTTTCAACCCATCGGAGATTAATCTAAAATGGGTGGTTATATCATAAATATACTAGCTATTCAGTCTCTGAATACAATAGGCAATTTTTCAGCTATTTTTTCTAGTTTTGAATAAAATCAAATTAATTCAATATGTCTAAAAATTCTTGGTTAATTCCCGATAATATTTATTTTCTCAACCATGGTTCCTATGGTGCAACCCCTAGAATAGTCTTGGATTATCAGCAACAATTGCGGGAACGAATGGAAAGGCAACCTTTAGCATTTTTGGGGAGAGAATTAGAGGGTTTATTAGATATTGCTAGGCAAAAATTAGCGGATTTAGTCAGTGTAAATAGCGATGATTTAGTCTTTGTTCCCAATGCAACCACAGCAGTGAATGCGGTGTTAAATTCCTTAACTTTTCAGGAAAATGAGGAAATTCTGATCACCGATCAAACCTATAATGCTTGTGCTAATGCAGTTAAACATATAGCTAAAAGATGGGGTTTAAAGGTAATTATCGCTAAAATTCCCTTTCCTGTGCAGTCTCCTTTAGAAATTAGTCAAGCGATTTTAGCATCAGTTTCTCCCCGGACAAAATTAGTAGTTTTAGATCATGTCACCAGTCCCACGGCCTTAATTTGGCCAATCGCAGAAATTGTGCAAGAATTAAATAATCAGGGTATTGATACTCTCATCGATGGCGCTCATGCTTTAGGTTTTTTACCCCTTAATATCGGGGCAATTAATCCCACCTATTATACTGCTAATTGTCATAAGTGGTTATGTAGTGCCAAGGGGGCTGCTTTTCTCTATGTGCGCAGGGATAAACAGGCAATAATTCGACCTTTAACTATTAGCCATGGAGCGAATTCCCCTCGACAAGATCGCTCCCGTTTTCAGTTAGAATTTGCTTGGATGGGAACCGATGATCCCACCGCTTATTTATCAGTGCCAAAAGCGATCGAGTTTTTAAATTCTCTCTCTATTGATGGTTTACTAGGTCTGATGGCGAGGAATCATAATTTGGTTTTAAAAGCCAGAAATTTACTTTGTCGTGCCTTAGAGGTCAATTATCCCTGTCCAGAATCAATGATCGGATCGATGTCTTCAATTCTAATTCCTAGTTATGCTTGGGCAGCAGAAGATTTATCTAGACAACTGTGGGAAAAATATCAGATCGAATTGCCGATAATTCCCTGGGGAGAAGCATCATTAATTGTGAGAATTTCTGCTCACTACTATAATTCGATCGAGCAGTATGAATATTTAGCTGGGGTTTTGAATTACTTGCTATTGGAGCTAAGATAAGCGGGGAGCATCGGAGCAGGGAAAAAAATCCATAACTGAGTTTTTAAAGTTGAATTGGGAGTTAATAACGGACTTGCTATGATAACCGAATAATTGGGCTAAAATGCCTCTTGGACCATAGTTTCCTTGAGCATTTCTAAACCCTTTTTCACCCGACGGGAGACGGTAACAACACTAATGCCTAATTGTTCGGCGGTTTCCCGTTGAGTAAGATCCTTCAGGAAGACAAATTCGAGAATATGACGGGTTTTGTCTTCTAATTGAGCCAGTGCTTGTTGTAAACGAATGCGATCCTCTTGACAAAGTTGAAAGCTGCGATAACCGGGATCGGGAATGAGGTCTTTTAAACAAGTATTATTATCTTCATCGTTATTAACCGTCGCATCGAGACTGAGGGGTTCACGGTTTTGGAAAGCCAGTTTTACCTCTTGCCATTCTTCGAGCGAAATATTTAAAGCGAGGGAGATTTCTGTATCATTGGGTTGACGATTGTGGATAGTTTGGAAATCCCGACGCATATTTGTCGCTTGTCTGCCTAAATCTAACCAACGACGAGGAATACGAACCGTGTAACCCTTATCGCGCAGATAGTGTTGAATTTCGCCGCGAATATAGGGAATGGCGAAAGAACTAAAAGCATGACCTTTGCTGCTGTCAAAACGCTTGATCGCCCGAATTAGTCCCATACAGCCAACCTGCACTAAATCTTCGTAGTTTTCATGGCATTGATTGACCCAATGATGAGCCTCCCTTCTGACTAATCCTAGGTTTAACCGTATAATTTGATCCCGTAACTTATTATCCCCTGTTTTTTGGTATTTTTGAAACAGGGTAAGAGTTTCTAGTTTAATATTTTCTTTATTTGGGACAGACATAGGGCGTTAACAGACTTAAAAAATTATTGACTATAAAAGCTCACTATTGCATAGCTTTGACCAATCCCAACATAGTCTGGATGAGAAGCGGCAGGCAATGACAACAATGTAACTTACTACGATCTTCATCATACAGTCTTTACACAAGGGCTTGTGTGATTTCAAGCAGTCAAGGCAGTATTTAAAGACACAAGTGAGCTAAAACGCTGTAATTAGTCAGCGCAATAAGAATTGTTAAGTACCTAAGCAAAATTAATTACACATATCTAACCACCTCTTGCCTCTTGCCCCTTGCCCCTTGCCTATCTTCACTAGGAAATTAATTTTGCACGACTACTTAACTGAGAAGGGACGGAAGCGACCAGATTATTCCTACAGCCTTTATCGTAAAGGTGAAGTATAGATTAAACCTTGCCGAAGAGCCGGATTTCAAAGGACACAAGTGAGCTAAAACGCTGTAATATCTAGAAAACTATAACTCAAACAAAGGTAAACTCCGATCATTCTTTTTCGGCAATTTCGCCAGTAAACCTAAATGTTCGTAGGCGGCTGCCGTCACCACGCGACCCCGGGCAGTACGATTAAGATAACCTATTTGTAATAAATAAGGCTCATACACCTCCTCGATCGTCTTGGCATCTTCTCCCGTGGCTGCCGCTACCGCTTCCAATCCCACGGGTCTGCCTTGAAACTGTTCGATCATCGTCTTTAATACTAATCGATCGGTCCAATCTAAACCCATAGAATCCACATTTAATTGATTTAATCCCTCAGCGGCTAACTGGGGGGTAATCATAGTTTCTCCCTTCACCTGCACATAGTCGCGCACCCGTTTTAATAAACGATTGGCAATGCGTGGAGTTCCCCGACCGCGACGGGCAATTTCGATCGCACCCGCTTCAGTCATGGGAATATTAAAAATAGTGGCACTTCGGAGAATAATTGTGGTTAATTCCTCAACTGTATAGAAACGCAGACGTTGAATCATGCCAAAACGGTCGCGCAAAGGCGAAGTTAAAGAGCCAACTTTGGTAGTAGCACCGATTAAAGTAAAGGGAGGTAAGGAAATACTGCGAATTTTTGCCGCTTGACCCTTGCCAATCGTCACATCTAGGCGATAATCCTCCATCGCTGGGTATAATAACTCCTCCGTTACCCGATTCAGTCGATGAATTTCGTCGATAAAAAGAATATCCCGGGGTTGAAGATTGATCAGGATGCCGGTAATGTCCCGGGGACGCTCTAAAGCGGGGGCGGCAGTAATGCGGCAATTTACTCCCATCTCAGCCGCTAAAATTAAAGCCATGGTGGTTTTTCCTAACCCCGGCGGTCCGTAGAAGAGCAAATGATCGATCGCTTCTTGTCTAGCTTTGGCCGCGGCGATGGTGACTTTTAGATTAGCCTTTAAGTCCTGTTGACCGATATAATCCTCTAGGGATTGCGGACGAATCTGCGCTTCTGCTTTTTCCGTTTCTTCTATAGTGGGATTGGGAGTGAGCAGATTTTCCTCGGCAGCCGGGGGGGAATTGTGCGATCGTTTGATGGCCATTGTTACAATCAAGAGTCTAGGATATGTTAGCGAAGCGGATTTTGCCTTGTTTGGATGTCAATAAAGGTCGGGTAGTTAAAGGGGTTAATTTTGTCAATCTTCAGGATGCTGGCGACCCCGTGGAGTTGGCCCGCTTGTATAATCAGGCAGGGGCTGATGAGTTGGTTTTTCTTGATATTACTGCTACCCATGAAGATCGCGACACGATTATTGATGTAGTCTATCGCACGGCGGAACAGGTTTTTATTCCTCTGACAGTGGGTGGGGGCATCCAATCCTTAGAAAATATTAAAAATTTGTTAAGAGCCGGGGCCGATAAAGTCAGCATTAACTCGGCTGCCGTGCGCGAGCCGGAATTGCTCGATCGAGCCAGCGATCGCTTTGGGAAACAGTGCATTGTGGTGGCGATCGATGCTAGACGACGTAAGGATGTGCATAACCCCGGTTGGGAGGTTTATGTTCGGGGTGGACGCGAAAATACGGGTATTGATGCTTTATTATGGGCCCAAGAAGTGGAAAAACGCGGGGCAGGTGAGTTGTTAGTTACCAGTATGGATGCCGACGGCACGCAAGCGGGTTATGATCTGGAATTGACAAAAGCGATCGCTGAAAGGGTGGAGATTCCTGTGATTGCTTCGGGAGGAGCGGGTAATTGTCAGCATATTTACGAAGCATTGACGGAAGGGCGGGCAGAAGCTGCTTTATTGGCTTCTTTGCTCCATTATGGTCAATTAACCATCGCTGAGGTCAAAAATTATCTGCACAATCAACAAGTACCCGTGCGTTAGCCAGGGAAAATGAGGGCAAGATTAGCAGAACTTAATCTCGTGATTGAGTCGGTTAATGTTATTAGTTGCTGCCGATTTCTTCGGACTGAAACCCAAGAAGAGCAAGGTTTACAGCTATTACTGAAAGCTAATGGCTGACGGCTGCCAGCCGCGATCGAGCAACCGGCAAAAATCCCTGTTTTTAACTTCAGTCCGATTATCCCCAGGGAAAATTATGTATTAGAATAGAGGAAAGTTAACAAAATTTAAAATATGTTAGTTCCGATTCTCATCTTTGACCTCGGTCTTGTGGCTTGGTCATTGCATCTGATGCAGCAAGCGTTCGACAAGCAAGAGTTTTCCTTGATGCTGGCGGGAACCTTAGTGGCAGCAGCGGCAGTGGCTATGTTAGTAGTTTATTTCCTCATGGGTCACTGTTTAACCTATTTAACCCAAATTTCGGCTCCTGTCTAAATGGGGGCAATTTTTTCACCATTGTCAATGAGCGATCGCCTTTTGATTGACAAATTTTTTTCTCGTCACCCCTTGACAAAATGATTCTATTTAAGCTATATTCAAAAATGGTCTTCGCGGGGTTATAGCTCAGTTGGTAGAGCACCTCAATGGCATTGAGGGGGTCAGCGGTTCGAATCCGCTTAGCTCCATACAGTTAGGATAAGAGTTTCAGGGTTACTGGAACCAAAAAAGTAACGAGGAGATGCTAGATTGAAAGAGGATTTCTGGTTAGAAAAGTCTCTTTTTACCTCGGGTTTGCTGAATAAATCTAAAAACCTTGTTGGATAAGGCTTTTAGACTTTTTTTCCCTGAAAAAGTGCCTACCATTGGAGTGATTGGGGGGAAAATTTAGGGATTTTTTCCCTGAAAATTAGGTAATTGACCACCTGAAAATGGGTAAAACCCCACACCCCACACCCCACACCCCACACCCTGCCCCCACGAAAAACTTTTTCAGCAGCCCCTACCTCGATACTCTCTCAGGACAAAATTAGTTATATGATAGAGCTTTTTAAGCAACTACCTCGTTGGTTGCGGCTAAGTCTAGTTTTTCCGCTCTTATTTCTCAATGGTTGGTTATTATTCCAATTA
>Ga0209985_10004066_pt1 | contig 11991 bp, 12 predicted proteins | sample NOAtaG_FD_187305 | JGI IMG/M metagenome (GOLD analysis project Ga0209985, IMG submission 187305) | Freshwater lake microbial communities from Lake Erie, under a cyanobacterial bloom - NOAA_Erie_Diel6S_1000h metaG (SPAdes) (version 2) | ecosystem: Environmental > Aquatic > Freshwater > Lake ...
ATCAACGATGGACTCCATCCGGAAGATTCGTCACATCCCCTCCCGGTTGGTGCCGGTGCGTTATGATGTCGCGGTGTTCGATGTGTTGTACCAAACCCAATGGTGGGATGGCAGCCCCATTACGGCCTCGGGTTTCGTCTTGATGCCCTTGGGCGCGGAAGGTGCTTTGCCTGTGATTTCCTACAACCACGGCACGCGGTTGGAAAAACAAAAAGATTGGGCTTTCAAAGGAGAAGAAGCCATCTGCGGATATTTTGCCACCGACGGCTACATCGTGTCCCTGCCCGATTATGTTGGACTTCGGAGGGGCGAGCGGAACCATCTCTACCATCACAGCGGCACGGAGGCATTGGCCACGGTGGATTTGTTGCGGGCATTGAAACCTTTGTTGGGGCGTGAAGGTGTGCAATGGAACGGACAATTGTTCCTGACCGGGTATTCCCAAGGCGGTCATGCAGCTTTGGCTACCCACAAATACATCCAAGAAAATCTGAAGGGAGAGTTCAAGGTCACGGCTTCCGCGCCCATGTCGGGAGCGTATGATTTGGCCGGGGTGCAAGGCCGGGTGCTGGACGAACCCTACGAATACCCGGGATATTTGCCCTATCTGTTGTTTTCCTACCAAGAGGTGTACCGCATTTCACCCGACAGTTCGGCATTCTTCCAAGCACCCTATGACACCCTCCTGCCCCGATTGTTCGACGGGAAACTCAATTTCAGAAAGGTCAACAAATACCTGCCCGAAGTTCCGGCAGACATGATGAAGCCCGCCCTGCTTAAGGCCTACAAGGAAGACGAAAACCACCCGCTCAAAAAACTCATGCAGGAAAACTCTTTGACGGAATGGGCGCCGGAAACGCCGGTACTGTTGTGTTTTTGCAAACAAGACGAGCAGGTCAGCTACCAAAATTCCCTCGTGGCATTCAACCGCATGAAAGAGTTGGGCAGTGAAGTGGTGCACAAACGCATGGCAGGCCGCAGGTTCAAACATTCTCCTTGTTCTGTGCTTACAAGCCTCTACGCCAGATTGTGGTTCGATTCTTTCCGGAAGGGGCATACCCAAGGTCGCAAGGGCCCACTCCTCAACAGGTGGTTGGTCTCCTTCAGCAAGTTGTTGCTGCCCAAGCGTTAAGTGATGCACCAGGCCCTGTGTTTTTCCTTGGCATGACCGGGTTTTCCGCTCGCCAATTCCTTTACTGAATCACCTCATCCCCTTGGCAACCCATCCCGCCAAGCTCATGATGCTGATCATCGGATTGATGCCGGCACTGCTCGGCATGGCACTGCCGTCCGCGATGAAAAGGCCTTTGATTTGTTTGCTTTCCCCATTGGGTGCAAACGGATGGCGTTTGTGGTCGCCACCCATGCCGCAAGTCCCCATTTGGTGGGCGGTAAACAGGGCGTAGCGGTTGGGACTCCATCCCCACTTGTGCATGCGGTTCAGGTAAGAATCGGATGAGAGCTTGGAGGTGCGTAGTTTGAAGCGTGAGTAGGTGCCATGAGGGAACAAGACCTCGGCGGCTCCCGCGGCACGGTGCAGGTCAAATGCCGAACGGATTCCACGCAGCATGTGTTTCCGGTCGTAAGGATGCAAATCATAGGCAACTCTTGTTTCTCCGGATTTGTCGACTGTCACACGTCCTCCGTGCAGGTCACGGGTGAGCACGATGAAAGTGGCCATGTGGCCGAGGCGAACCAAGTCATCGGCATGTTGCCGGGGGTGTTGCCAAGGCAGGGCAATGGCCCCCATCCCTGCATGCACGGGAGGCGTTTCAATCCAATAGCCGTAATTGCCATCCAATCGGAGGTCTTTTTTGTCCAAAGCGGTCATGATCCTGCCATGCCAAGGGTTCACAGGCTGGTCGTAAAACCCCGCCACGGCTACGGTCGGATGGAAATACAAGTGCCGCCCAAGGGCCGGGTGGTCGATGCCGCTGCGCATCAGCAAGGCTGGTGAATGGATGGCGCCTGCTGCCACCACCACTTGTTTGGCCCGGACCTGAAAATGAACAGGATGCTGATTGGGACTGTTTTGGACAAGTTTGGCCCCCACCACCTTCCCCTGCCCGTGCAGAATCTCCTGGGCGCCGGTGTTCACGTAAACCCTCGCACCATGGGCCACAGCCCTGCGAATCCACGTTTTCATGGTCCCGTTTTTCTGGCCCTGTCTGCATCCCAAGCTACAATACCCGCAGGACCGCCCGTCTCCATGCGAGCAGCCATCCACATTCCGTGCGATGATTTCCGGGTTACGGCCCAGTTTTTGACTCCCTTGGAACAACAACCCATTTTGGACATTGTGTGGGTTTTCTTCCGTTTTCACGCCGACCGAGTGCATCACTTCCTGCATGTGCTTGCCATATTCCGACCCCATGGCAAAGTCCAATCCATGGCCTCGGTGCCACTCCTCCAAAATGTACCCCGGTGTGGCGAAAGATGCACTCCAATTGATGGTGGTCCCACCTCCCAAACAACTCCCTGCAAAAATGCTAACCCCTCCGTCACGGGTGGTAAACGCCCCTGCTCGGTCGAATGTGGACCTCACCATCTCCGATTCGTGGTTGTTGAAGTCATGCCCCTCCAGGTAGCCACCCTTCTCAACCAACACCACGTCCTTACCAGCCTCCGCCAACATGCCTGCCACGATGCCGCCCCCTGCTCCACTCCCAATCACCAAGACATCACAATCCACGGTTTCACCCTCCTCGGCCTGTTGCACGGTTATACGCGCCATCGGGGTCGATTCCGATTGCAAATTTTCCGGACCCGGATATCCCATGGCCTGCCAATGCATCGAGTCCCCGGTAGGCTGCCCGTAGTGGCTGAACAAACAGAGCTTTTTGAGGGTCATGAAGGCTTTGCGCATCAAACCCAACCGGGATGAGGCGATTTGCTGAAGAAATCTGACCTGTTGTTCACGGCTGAGGTCGGTGAAAGGCTTGGCTTTACCAGCCCAAATCAAAGGCACCACCCGGCCCTGAAGCAAATCGAGCAATTGCCTGAACTCTTGCTGCTCGGCAGTGGTGGTGGCGGCCACCATGGAATGGATGGTTTCGATGCGGGCCTTGAGGTCGGAGGCTTCGACGGACTCGTTCTCGGGGAGAAATGCCTTGATGAGGGCTGCGAGCGTGCTCCGATGGTGGACGGTCAACTCCATGTGTTATTGGGAATCTGAACCTTGGATGCCGATGATATCATATTTATCCCTGGTGAGGAATTCTTCCGGAACCAAGGACTTCAAGGTTTTTGCGAGGGCCGAGCTGAATCCTTGCCCGGGAAAGGCATGGTGGGTGGCCACCACCACGGAGCGTGCCGGTTGTGGTTGTGTGAACGGCACATAAACACCCATCGGTTCTGGCTCGTTTTGGGCGGCCAAAGCGGGCACAATGGTATAACCACCGTTTTGGGTCACCATCATTTTCAAGGTTTCAACCGAACCGCTTTCGAAAATGAACCGCCTGTCACCTTGGTCGGGTTGCAATTGGCAAAGATTCAGCATTTGGATGCGCAGGCAATGTCCTTTTTTGAGCAGCCACAACCCCGATGAATCCAAGCGGTCGGAGGAGATCGTGCCAGCCCCGGCCAAGGGATGGTCCAAAGCCGCATACACCATCAAAGGTTCGAAAAACACCTCCTCCAAGCGGATCTCAGGCTGTTGCAACGGGCCTGCCAAGATGGCCATGTCCAAGGTCTGGGCCTTCAACCGCTCCAGGATTTGGTCGGTTTCCAGTTCATCAACCATCAACCGGAGTTGGGGATACTGCCCCAAAAGGGCCGGCAACAAACGCGGAAGGATGTATGGGGCCATGGTGGGAATGATGCCCAAGCTGAATTCTCCGGACTTCCAATCACCGAAGGCACGGGCCACGGTTTTCACTTGTTTGGCAGCGGCAAGGGCCTCACGTGCATGTTTCAGCACCTGTTCGCCTGCAGCCGTGGCGCGTATGGGTGAACTTTTCCTGTCGAAGAGGGTCACGCCAAGCAGCTCCTCCAACTTTTGGACTTGCATGGACAAGGTGGGTTGGGTCACAAAACATCGGTCTGCCGCCCGTTGAAAGTGCTTCTCTTCGTCCAAGGCCACGATGTACTCGAATTGCTGCAAGGTCATGATGTAAAGATAAGGGGAATGCAGCACGGCACCATAGGTGTTTTTATCGCTTGCATCCAAGGAGCACCCTTACGGATTCCCATGGGCCAAACCCAAAGATGGAGATGGATGAGGGGTAAATTTTGGGAGCGGCAGTTTCCCTCGGCCTGCAACTCATTCCCCCCCGTGGATGGCTTGGAGTGCTGCGTCCCAAAGGGCAATCCGGTGTTTCAAGGCGCCTATGGTGGCTTCACGTGCTTCATCCCACTTGGCTTCATCCTGTCCGCACAAACGGGAGGTCATTTCCAATGCCAAATGACCGTGGTGGTCGCCATCCACCTCGATGTGCCGGTCCAAGTAATATTTGAATTTGGAAACTTGATGGGGAAGTTGCCCGTGCAAGTCGTTGACCAAAGACACGAACATTCCAGGTATCAAATCTTCCCGCCCGAACGTGAAAATGGCCGCCTGCCGATGCACAGCTCCCGATTGGATGATTTCAAATGTGAAATTCACGAAATCCCGAGCAGCTGTGGGCATTTTGGTTTCGGAAAGGACGGTCTGCAGAGGCTGTCTTTGTCTGATTTTGTCCACCATGCCCTCCATCGGGTGGGTATCTGCCCCGGCTTGACGCATGGCATCTAAATACAATTCGAAATGGCTTTTACGCGCACCGGATTCGTCCACGTCCGACTCTTCGCCCACCACGATTTCATTGATGAGGTAGCGTGTGTCGGCATCGCCCACCGGAATCCAAGGGATGTGCGTGCATGTGAGGTTGTTTTGCAAGGTTTTGAGCAGGGACATGAAGTCCCAAACGGCAAAAACATGGTGCTGCATGAACAATCGCAATTCTTCCACGCCTTGGATGCGGGCATAGAGGGGATGGTTCAGGATTTGATTCCTGTAGGGCTCGATGGCCTGTCGGATGCGACCGATTTGTGCTTCCTGAAGCGTAGCTTGCATGACCACTTCTCAACCATTTTCGGAGGATATTGTTTGTGGGCGAGGTGGTAATTCCTCCCTTTTGATGGACTCAGTGGCGAGGAGCACAGCAGCACTTCGACCCAGCCAACCAGGACGGAAGGGCACCCACCCAATGACCGCCGGGTCTTTTGTTCATTCCGCCATTCGGGATTTGCAACCCCGCTTTGCGGGATCTGCGACCTCAGCGGACGTTGGTGTTTTTCGTTTTTACTGAAGTTTTGCCTAGTTCAGTCATCTTTTTTTGCTTTGGAAACCTGCACGGGAATGTCGGCGGTTTCTTCCTCCGTGGGGACGGGCATGTCGGTTACAACTTGTAGGGTGCTGTTCATCATGGGATTAACATGCTGTGAAGAGTCCAACTTAACCGTCACAAACGTGGTTTCTTCCAAAGCAGAACTGGCACATTTTTGGACCACGATGGTTTGCGAATAAGCCAAGGTGCCAAGAAACATCATGGGGATGATCAGGAGTCGCATCGTTTTTAACGCTTGATTAATCCAACAGCCATCGAGCAAATCAAATAGTTTCCAACCACGTTGGGAGCGCCTACCGTTACCAAAGTGCCTCCAGCGGTCCTATGGCGAACCCTGATTTCGATGTTGTGCACGCCGGCGGTCAGGTTGGTGAAGTAGGAAGATGCCCAAGTACGGATGCCCGAAGTGAGGTTGGAAGGATTGTCGACCATGGTGGTCATGTACCTCCGAGCCACGCCGTCAATCCATATCGAAACTTCCAATTGGGCGCCTGCATTCGTGGTGCCGGTGTTGAGTTGGGCACCTCCATCTACGTAAATGAAAACATCATAGGTGCCAATCGCCGGGATGGTCACGTTTTGGCTCAGGCCAGGGATCACATCCACAGGCGGAAATGCACCATTCACTGCAGGTGTCACTGAGCCGGTGCTGTAATAGGTCGTGAATTGCTGCCCTGCAGTCGCACTTTCCCAAATAGGGGCAATCCCCGGTCCTTGTGAAATCAACGCCTGTCCCAATGCACCCGGGAGATTGTTGGGCATCAATGCACCATCAAAGCGTAGGTTCCCCGTGACGTGAAGCTTTTCCGAAGGAACGGATGTGCCGATGCCTACGTTTTGGGCATTCGAATGGGCAATGATCAAACAGAACAACAATGCGGGCCAAAATGCTTTCATAATTAGGAAGTCCTTTCTCCAATATTTTTGGATTTAATTCTAATCTATTCATATCCTGTCTATTAAAAAAATTCTTATACCCGCTGAGGCAAATTCTTCACTCCCTTTTTTCACCCTACCTTTGTGTCAACCCTTTCATCGTTGGCATCCCACAACCATACCACCTACGCATTCCCCTTTCCTGAGGCATTTTCTGAAGCGGGATTGGCTTTGCTAATGGCAGGTTTGGAAAAGTTGAATGCTGTGCAATCGGTCAGGAAAAAGGAGAATTTTTTGTTGGTCGAAGTCCACTCCGGAGTCCATGCCCTGCCAGAAATCGTGAGGGTGTTCCAGGATGCGGGCTGCCCATTGGAGTCCGTGAAGGAACAGTTCCCTGTTTTGAACATGTCTTGCGCGGCTTGTGCCGTGAGCGTGGAAAGCAGGGCCCAATCTCTTCCGGGTGTGTTGTCTGCATCGGTCAATTACGCCAATGCCAACCTGCTGGTAGAGTATCTGCCTGCCCTTACCGATCCAGCATCCTTGAAATCCGCCGTGCAGGAAGTCGGATACGACCTGCTCATCGCGACCCACGAACGGAAACCCGAACATTTGTCCGAAATCCATCGGCTTCAATTCCGGAAATTGGTGCGTCGTACCATCGGAGCTTCTGTTTTAGCCCTGCCAGTCATGGTCATCGGGATGTTTTTCATGGACATGCCCTATGCCAACTTCATCATGTGGGCGTTGTCCACGCCGGTGGTGGTGGTTTTCGGCAAAGAATTTTTCATCAATGCGTGGCGGCAGGCGCAAATCCGCAGTGCCAACATGGATACCCTCGTGGCCCTCAGCACGGGAGTGGCCTACTTATTCAGCGTGTTCAACACTTTGTACCCGGAGTTTTGGCATGCCCGCGGGTTGCATCCTCATGTTTATTTCGAAGCCTCCGCCGTGGTCGTGGCATTCGTGTTGTTGGGCAAATTATTGGAAGACAAGGCCAAAGGAAACACCTCTGCTGCGATTCAAAAGTTGATGGGGTTGAGGGCCACGACGGTTACAGTCAGAGATGCCGATGGCAATTGGGTGCTAAGAGCCGTGGAAGAAGTGCAGCCGGGCGATTCTGTGCTGTTGAAGCCAGGTGAACGGGTGGCCGTGGACGGTGTGGTGGAAGAGGGTGAGAGCCATGTGGATGAAAGTATGCTGACTGGGGAAGCGCTGCCCGTTTTCAAAACGAAGGGGGAGAAGGTGTTTGCGGGCACGATCAACCAAAAGGGTAGCCTGAAGTTATTGGCGCAACATACGTCCACCGATACAGTCCTCTCGCACATCATCCGGGCAGTTCAGGAGGCCCAAGGCAGCAAGGCTCCTGTTCAGAAATGGGTCGATAAAGTTGCAGCTGTTTTTGTGCCGGTGGTATTGTCGATGGCGGTAATTACGTTTTTTATTTGGCTGGTTTGGGGAGGCGAAAATGGTTTCACCCAAGGATTGCTTTCCATGGTCACAGTTTTGGTGATTGCCTGTCCGTGTGCCTTGGGGCTCGCTACTCCTACCGCCATCATGGTGGGCATCGGCAAATCGGCAAGCCAAGGGATTTTGGTCAAGGATGCGGAATGCTTGGAGTCGGCCCGGCGTGTGAATGCGGTGGTGTTGGATAAGACCGGAACCATCACCATCGGGAGGCCCAGGGTTATGGAAATCAAATGGTTGCCAGGTAAAGAACAATGGGCGGGCGCCTTGTTGTCGGTCGAGCGGAGGAGTGAGCATCCCTTGGCAGAGGCGGTCGTGTCCCATTTGGATGGCAGGCCTGAGGGAGAAGTTGGGGCCTTCCAAAGTCTGACCGGCAAAGGGGTAGTGGCCCAAGTGGACGGAAAGGGATATTTGGTGGGCAGTGGGAAATTCATCGAGGAGGTGGAGGTGCCGGTTGCGTCCGAACTGAAATCGGTTGCCGATGCGTGGTCAGCCATGGCCCACACGGTGGTTTATTTTGCAAGTGAGGAGGAGGTGTTGGCGGTGATTGCGATTGCAGACCCTGTGAAGCCCGGCTCTGCGCTGGCAGTCAGGGATTTGGAGGAAGCGGGCATGGAGGTTTACATGCTCACGGGCGACTCGCTATCCACAGCGGAAGCGATTGCCAAACAAGTGGGTCTGAAGCATTTCAAGGCGCAGGTGCTCCCACAACAGAAGGCCGATTTCGTGAAAGAATTACAGGCTTCCGGCAAGGTGGTGGCCATGGTGGGCGATGGCATCAACGACAGTGCGGCCTTGGCTCAAAGCGACTTGGGCATTGCCATGGGCAAGGGAAGCGACATCGCAATGGAAGTGGCCAAAATGACCATCGTTTCATCGGATTTGGGCAAGATTTCCATGGCCATCCGACTGTCCCGTCAGACGGTTCGGACCATCCGTCAAAATTTGTTTTGGGCCTTTGTGTACAATGTCATCGGCATCCCGTTGGCGGCTGGAGTTTTGTACCCCTTTAACGGTTTTTTGTTGAATCCCATGGTGGCGGGTGCAGCGATGGCCCTCAGCAGCGTTAGCGTGGTGGTCAACAGCCTGATGTTGAAGTGGCGGAGGTGATGGGGTTCAAGCAACGTTGTTTTCGAACGGCTTGATTTTCTTCAGATTGGATGTTTCCGATCTTGTTTCCTCCTCCAAGTCGTAATCGTCTTGAAGGCCAAGCCAAAACCTCGGACTGTTGCCAAAAAAACGTGCTAGTCTCAATGCTGTGTCGGCGGTGATCCTGCGTTTTCCCCTTACGATTTCGCTGATGCGTGTCTGTGGGATGAAAGTTTCCTTTGCCAGGTGGTAGGCCGAAATGCCCATGGGTTGAAGAAATTCTTCTAGCAGTACCTCTCCGGGGTGGATGTTGGGGAGCCTAATCATGATCTTGTTTTATGCATGGTAATCAACTATCTCAACTTCGAAAGCATCGGTTTCATCCCATTGGAAGATGATTCTCCATTGGTCGTTGATTCGGATGCTGTAATAATTCGACCTATCTCCTTGGAGTTTCTCAAGACGGTTGGCGGGCGGTATTCTCAAGTCATTCAAATGTTGTGCGTTGTTGACCATCCTGAGTTTTCTCCTCGCCACAATTTGGATATCCGTTGGCAGTTTTTTGGAATGAATGCCATTCCAAACTTTTTCGGTCTCCCTTGTGCCAAAAGAACGAATCATGCTTCTGTTTCACGTTACTAACGTCAAAGGTAAGTAATTTTTTGAAATGAATGATTTTTGAATTGAAATTTTGGTCCGAACAACGATTTCAGTTGAAGTGGATTCGAATCGGTGGCAAGATGGTGGTCAACAGCCTGATGTTGAAGGGGGGGAGGTGAGTGGAATTATCCTTCCTCTTGGCTTCATCTCCTTTTGGCTCGATTTTTGTACCTTCGGAGGAAACAATTGAAGACCATGCGCAATACGTCGTTTTTCTATTCCCGTATCAGCTTGTTGATGATGGGCTTTCTTTTTTGGGCTTCCGTGCCGGCCATCGCGCAATCCACGGACGTGTGGGGTGAAGAAGACGATGAGGAGGAAGTGGACTCGGTGGAAACCGGGGAGGAATCCGCTCCTGTCAAGCACGACGATGCCTTGGTGAAGGTCAATGACCAGGTCATCAAAGTCGGTTCGGAATTCCGTGCCAAAAAGGATGAAGTGCTCAATATTTCGGTCCGTCAACTGCAAGGAGGGTCTCCGGTCATCGTTGAGATGAAAAAGGGAGGCATCAACCTGAGCAGGAAGGTGTTTTACAGCAACAGCCAGGGTGAACTCGATTTGGAAGTCAAGACAGGCAACAAAAAAGTATCGGGGGAGGGTGTGCTCACCTACACGCCCAAAGGTCAAGCCAAAAAGACCTTGGATGTCAAAATCTACGTGGAGTAAGTCCACCATCCAATGCCCAAGTACAGTCCGGAATATCAAGCCATCCGTGATCAGGAAATCCTGGATATGCGGGCTAGGATCCTGTCCGAGGCGAGGAAATTGGCACGTGCCAGTGGGTGGCAAAGTGTGAGCACCAGACGGATTGCGAAGCAAATGAAAATCAGCTCGGCGTTGTTGTATTCCTATTTCGACGACAAAGGTGCCTTGCTCCGGGAGCTGCAACTTCAAGGCATGCGTGAAATGGGTGCAAGGATGCAGGGTCAGGAAAACTCCACCGACATGAGTTTGACCTTGTTTGATTTCGCATTGGCCCAACCCGAATTGTTTGCCCTGCTCACCGGTCAGGTGGAAGGTTGTCCACCCCCAACGGCCGATGACCTCACAGGTACCTGCCGCCCTGCCTTGGAATTTTTCCAACACCATCCTTTGTCAGGGTTGGACGCCGAGACCTCCTTTTTGAAGTGGTGGAGTCTCACTTATGGATTCATCCTCAGTTCCATCAATGGCATGACGGGCGGCATCACCGAAAGTCGGAGTACATTGTCCGCCCTTTTGTCCTGATTTCCGTGGATTTTATTTGGAACGATTCTAAATAAGGAGTAAATTCGCTTTCATAAAGGGGCAATCATGGACTTCCTGAATTTGGACAATCTATTGAAAGTTTACGGTCAGCAGCCCGTGAATGGATGCCGTTTTGTGTGCGAGCCGGCGGCCTGTGAAGGGAAAAAGAAAAAGTGCTGCAAAAAGTACAAAACCGGTAAGCGTTGCAAATCTTGCCCCAAGCGTTGATCAAGGGGTTTTGCCAGTCCTGTATCCCGTGTGGATGTGGGCAATCACCAAATAGTTGATGAGGATTTTTTGGATACCGTAAGGCATCCAATTCAATGACCACCAAGCCATTTTCTGAAAAGTCGGAAGGGTGAGCCATTCAAACATTCGATCGGTCGGGTGTTGGGAGTTGCATTTGTTCACCCAATAGATGTTGGACAACTCCGGCCATTTCCGTGTGATATAACGCAGTCCTGTGGCGCCGTATTCCTGAAGTTGGGGCAAGGCATCCTTGAGCATTTTGGGTTGCGTGGTTACTGCAACGGCCTTGTTATTGAAAATGAACCTGGGATGGGCGTGGAGGTGCAATCGGTAGCCCAGTTCCATGTCTTCTCCTCCATATCGTGAAATCTGGGTATCAAAACCTTCCACCTCTTTCAGCCAATGCGTGGGGACCGCCGTGTTGGGTGTGATGAAATAATGGAAAGGCACCACTGCTCCTCCTTCGAATTTGGCCACTCCCCTTTCCGAAGTGTAACGAACCCACAGATTGCCTTGGGTATTTTGGTAGCTGACAGTTCCGATGCTGATGGTGTTGCCTTGGTCCAAAACCGATGCATGCGCTTGGAGGAGTTCGCGCCTGCAAACCATGTCGGAGTCCAAAAACAAGGAGTAGGGTGCCTCCAAAAAGGGGAGGGCAAGGTTGCGAGTTGCGGCTCGGCCGTGATTTTTCAGGTCAGCATGCTCCAAAATGCGGATAGGGAAGGGAAAGGATTGACTCTTGAACCAATCTTGGGTGCCATCGGTAGATCCATCCACACACAGCCAAACCTTGAAATCACCGTGGGGCATTTCGCCAAGGGATGCCAAACACTGCTTGAGTTCGGTCAGGTTGTTGTACGTGGGTATGATGATGTCGAATCGCACGGTCTGCAAAGTTAAAACAATGCGGTTAAGCAGCCGAATTCAAATGTGCATGCATCATGCCTGCCAAATCCCGCTATCTTTGTGGGGCAATGCCCAAGCTATGACCCAAAGCAAAATCATCAACGACCCGGTTCATGGTTTCATCGAAATCCCCAAAGGAATTTTGTTGGACCTCATCGACACCGAGGCTTTCCAACGGCTGAGGCGTATCAAG
>Ga0209985_10004067_pt1 | contig 11986 bp, 10 predicted proteins | sample NOAtaG_FD_187305 | JGI IMG/M metagenome (GOLD analysis project Ga0209985, IMG submission 187305) | Freshwater lake microbial communities from Lake Erie, under a cyanobacterial bloom - NOAA_Erie_Diel6S_1000h metaG (SPAdes) (version 2) | ecosystem: Environmental > Aquatic > Freshwater > Lake ...
GGGGGGAAGGCGCCGGGCGGGGTGATTGAGGTGCTGGGGCGGTACCCGGTTGCGAAGGGGCAGTTGCTTGTGCTGGTGAAGGTGGATCGGCGGGTGCTGCTGCTGGGGCACAGCTCACCCGGGCGCGGCGGCGCGGCGGGCGGCGGCGGGTTTGTGACGCTCAGCGAGATCAACGAGCCGGAGGAGGTTTCGCGGCTGCTGCAGAAGATCGAAGACGGCGGGGGAACGAGCCTCGCGTCGAAGTTTGGTTCGATGCTGCGGAAGCACAGCGATGAGCATGGCGATGGGGTGGAGAGGGTGGTGGGGGGGCGTGAGCGTGAGCGTGAACGGGAACGTGAACGTGAAAGCGAACGTGAACGGGAACGGGAACGTGAACCGGACGTGGAGGATGTTGCGATTTCGTTTGCTCGGGCGGTTGAGGGGCGTGGGGTTGGTCAGGGGCGTTTGGGTGCTTCGGCGCTCGTGAGTGAGGTTTCGGAGGAAACGGGTGAGCTTTCGATGGCGAACCTTTCGCGGCGATTGGCGGCGCTGAAGGGGCGGGGGTTGAGTGCGCCCGGCAACGGCGGGGGAGGTGTGGCGTGAAGAAGTTTGCGGCGGTTTTGCGATTGGTTGTGGTGGTGCTGGCGTGCGTGTTCGGCGTGGCGGTGGTGCCCTCGGCGGCGCTGGCGCAGGGTGTGGATGCGAATCGGGCGGTTTCGCCGAGCGATGTGCTGACGCCGGGGATGGTGCTGGGCGCGGAGGACTTGGCGGCTGGGCGCGAGGATGTGTTGAGGCCCAGCAGTGATCAGCGGGCGGTGAAGGACATCACCGAGATCAATCCGATCTCGATTCTGGCGGGGGCGGCGGAGGCGATTCCGGGTTTGAATGGTGTCGGGGCGGCGGCGGGCGGAGGCGAAGGTCAAGCGCGTCGTGCGCCGGGGCTCTCGGCGGCGATGAACGTGGTGATCGTGCTGACGGTGCTGGGGCTGGTGCCGACGATCATGCTGATGTGCACGTGTTTTCTGCGGATTGTGATTGTGCTGAGTTTGCTGAAGCAGGCGTTGGGAACGGCGCAGATGCCGCCGAGCCAGGTGTTGCTGGGGCTGTCGCTGGTGCTGTCGCTTTTGGTGATGACGCCGACGATTGATCGGATTCGTGCGGAGGCGATCGGGCCTTATCAGCGAGGGGAGATCCAGAGTTACGGGGCGTTGTGGGACGCGTCGAAGCAGCCGGTGCGGGACTTCATGTTTGACCAGATCGAGGCAACGGGGAACTGGTCGAGCCTGTACATGATTTTGAACTATCGGGGTGTGGATACGAGCGATCCGTCGAAGCTGACGCGGGCGGATGTGGACATGGTGAGTCTGGTGCCGGCGTTTGTGCTCAGCGAGCTGAAGACGGCGTTTCTGATGGGGTTCCGGATTTATTTGCCGTTTCTGGTGATCGACATGGTGATCAGCGCGCTGCTGATCTCGATGAGCATGATGATGCTGCCGCCGGTGTTGATCTCGCTGCCGTTCAAGCTGTTGTTGTTTGTGATGGTGGACGGGTGGCAGCTTGTGTGCGGGAGTTTGCTGACGAGCTTTGTGACGCGCGGGCCGGCGGTGGTGGATGGAGCGGCGGCGGGAGCGGCGTGGTTGATGGAACCGGTGATGCGCGGGGCGCAGGGCTTGATGGCGGTGGTTTCGTAAGGCGGGCAAAGGAGACGGGCGATGATGGTCACGCTGGCGATGAACATGAACGAGCAGATGCTGGACGTGATCCGCGAGGCGCTGATCATCACGCTGAAGATCTCGGCGCCGATCCTGATCGCGGGGGTGGTGGTGGGGCTGGTGATCAGCATTCTTCAGTCGGTAACGTCGATCCAGGATCAGTCGCTGGTCTTTGTGCCCAAGATGGCGGTGATGCTCGTGGCGGCGATTGTGCTGATCCCGTGGATCGTGGGGCGGCTGGTGGCGTTTACGCAGGCGATGTTTTTGCTTCGGTAGATCTGGGAAAGGCATTCACCACGGAGTCACGGAGGCACGGAGGGGGACTGAGAGGATCAGATTCAAAGTGGCGGAGTGGCGGAGTGGCGGAGTGGCAGAGTGGCAGAGAGAAACTGCACCGATCGTCGGTGACGATCGGTGACGCGGGTGAAGATGTGATGGATGTTCATGGCTGATGTGTTGAACCATGTTGGGCCGTTCATGTTGGTGCTGCTGCGGATCAGCGGGTTGTTTGTGTTTGCGCCGCTTTTGAGCAGCGTGTCGATTCCTGGGAAGGTGCGGATTCTGCTGGCGTTTGTGATGGCGGTGGGTGTGTACCCGGTGTTGCCGCGGGGCGCGGTTGCGGATGTTGCGGGGATGGGTGTGTTTTCGCTGGCGCTCGCGGGGGTGATGGAGATATTGCTGGGGACGTTGATCGGGGTGGTTGCGATGTTGCCTGTGCTGGCGGTGCAGTTGGGCGGGACGCTGATCGGGCAGCAGATGGGGTTTGGGTTGGCGACGGTGTACAACCCGGCGCTGGAGACCGAGAGCGAGCCGCTGGGGGAGTTCTTGCTGTACCTGGCGATCACGGCGTTTATTGCGATGGGGGGATTGGAGATGCTGTTTCTGTCGACGGCGAACACGTTTGTGCGGTCGCCGGCGGGCGAGGTGACGGTGCAGGCGATGCCGATGGGGCTGGTGGTGGGTGCGATCGGCGCGGGGTTTGAGTTGGCGCTGCGGGTCAGTGCGCCGGTGCTGGCGATCATTTTGATCGAGACGATCGCGACGGCGTTCATCATGAAGACGATGCCGCAGTTGAACATTTTGTCGATCGGGTTTGCGGTGAAGATCGCGCTGGGGCTTTTGGCGTTGGTGCTGGGGCTGAAGGCGATTGACCGGGCGATTGTGACGCACGGGGAGGAGGTTGGGCGGGTGCTGATGAGGTGGTCGGCGACGCCGGTGCCGCCGCGGGTTGTGCCGAGCGATGGTTGATGGGGACGAGTGAGAAGAGGATCACGGCGTGGGCGGAGCGGGCGTCGAGATGGTGTGGACGGCGTGGATGACGGAGGATGTGTGCGGGGGTTGAAGAAGGATGTGAGCGGCGACGATGGCGGACGACATGGGCGAAAAGACGGAAGAGCCGACGAGCCGAAAGCTCGAGGACTCGCGCAATAAGGGGCAGGTTCCCAAGAGCCTGGACCTGAGCGGGCCGCTGGACATGCTGGGGGCGTCGGTGTTGATCTGGCTGATGGGACCTTTGCTGGTGGCGGCGAGCGCGGAGGTGATGCGTCGGCTGCTGGCCTCGCCGGGGATCGGGGCGGTGCTGTCGGCGGAGGACGCGGTGCGGTCGTTCGTGTGGGCGATGATCCGGCTGGGGTTGATCGCGCTACCGATCATGCTGCTGATGGCGATGATCGCGATTCTGGCGCAGCTTCAGCAGGTGAAGTTTTTGTTCACGCTGGAGCCATTGAGGCCCAAGCCTGAAAAGCTCAACCCGGTAACTGGAACGGCGAAGCTGTTCAGCACGCGGAACCTGGTGAAGACGATTGTGAACGTGCTGAAGATCATCGTGGTGGGTGTGGTGGTGTGGATGGCGGTGTCGAGCAGTGCGGAGGAGATCGCGGCGTTGCCTGTGCTGGGTGTGGTCGAGGCGTTCCGGACGATGACGCTGATCGTGATGAAGGTGATCTTCTGGACGGTGGCGGTGCTGCTGGTGATCGGGATTGCCGACTGGTGGTATCAGAAATGGCAGCACAACCGGGACCTTCGGATGACGCGGCACGAGGTGAAGGAAGACCGCAAGAGCTCGGACGGTGATCCGGAGTTGAAGGCCCGGCGGCAGCGGATCGCGCGGGATATTGCGATGCAGCGTGCGAAGAGCGCGGTGCCCAAGGCGGATGTGGTGATCGCGAACCCGACGCACTTTGCGGTTGCGCTGCGGTATGACGCGGAAACGATGGCGGCGCCGGTGGTGGTGGCGAAGGGTGAGGACTTCATGGCGTTCCGGATCAGGGAGATCGCGGCGGCGCACGGGGTGCCGATTGTGGAGAGGCCGCCGCTGGCGCGGGCGTTGTACGCGACGGCGAAGGTCGGGCAGACGGTGAAGCCGGAGTTCTTCGAGGCGGTGGCGGAGGTTTTGGCGTACGTGTACCGGATGGAGAAGCGCCTGGCGAGCTGATGGTGATGAACGCTGCGCGCGGTTGTGCGCTGGGTGCGGCGTGTTGGAAGTGTTCACGGACGATACGAGCGTGCGGGTTGAGATTGCGAGCGGCATCGAATGAGCGACGAAGCGGCGAATACGAACTTGAGCGCGGCACCGGCGTGGATGAAGATGCTGGTGAAGCACAAGAGCCTGCTGGTGCCGGTGGGCTTTGTGGCGATGATCGGCGCGCTGCTGGTGCCGCTGCCGCCGATGGCGATGGACGTGCTGATCTGCTTCAACATCGCCCTGTCGGTGATGATCCTGATGACGACGCTGTACATGAAGGAAGCGCTGGAGTTCAGCGTCTTTCCGTCGCTGTTGCTGGGTGTGACGCTTCTGCGGCTGACGCTGAACGTGGCGAGCACGCGGCTGATTCTGACGGCGGACGCGGCGACGCCCGAGCAGGCCATCGGGGTTGCCGGCGAGGTGGTCAGCGCGTTCGGGCACTTTGTCGCGGGTGATTCGCTGATCGTCGGGATCATCATCTTCCTGATCCTGGTATTGGTGCAGTTCATCGTGATTACGAAGGGTGCGGGGCGGATCAGCGAGGTGGCGGCGCGGTTTACGCTCGATGCGATGCCGGGCAAGCAGATGGCCATCGACGCGGACTTGAACGCGGGGACGATCAACGAGGCCGAGGCGCGGCGGCGGCGCGAGAAGGTGGCGCAGGAGGCGGACTTTTACGGGGCGATGGACGGTGCGAGCAAGTTCGTCAAGGGCGACGCGATCGCGGGGATCATCATCACGGCCATCAACATCGTCGGTGGGATCACCATCGGCGTGCTGATGCGCGGGTGGGAGGTCAAGCAGTGTGTGGAGGTCTTCACGGTCCTGACCATCGGCGACGGGCTCACGAGCCAGATCCCCGCGTTCATTGTGTCGATCGCTTCGGCGCTGGTGGTGACGCGGTCGGGGTCGAAGGACGACCTGGGGACGCAGTTGACCGGGCAGGTGATGAGCCAGCCGCTGGGGATGTTTGTGACCGGCGGGTTTTTGCTGGCGCTGACGCTGACGCCCTTGCCGACGTTGCCGCTGGTGTTGATCGGTGGTGCGTTGATTCTGACGGGGCTGGTGATGTCGGGGAAGAACCCGTTCGCGAAGAAGCCCGCGCCCGGCGCGGCGCAGGCCATGGCGGCGCCGGCCCGGCCCGAGCCGCCCTCGCCCGAGACGCTGCTGAAGCTCGACACGATGGAGCTGGAGGTTGGGTACGGGTTGGTGGAACTGGTTGATGCGAATCAGGGCGGCGATCTGCTCGATCGAATCAGTGCGATCCGTCGGCAGCTTGCGGTGGAGCTGGGGTTCATTTTGCCGCCGGTGAGAATCCGCGACAACCTGCAGCTTCAGCAGTTTGAGTATCGATTGAAGATCAAAGGGAACGTGGTGGCGAAGGGTGTGACGATCCCGCGGCGGGCGCTGGCGATCAACTCGGGGATCGCGACGGGGCCGATCGAGGGGGACCCGACGCGCGAGCCGGCGTTCAACCTGGAGGCGTACTGGATCGACCCGGCGATCAGGACTCGCGCGGAGACGATGAACTACACGGTGGTGGAGCCCAGCGCGGTGCTGGCGACGCACCTGACAGAGGTGGTGCGGTCGAGTGCGGCGGACCTGCTGACGCGGCAGGAAGTGACGGAACTTCTGACGCAGCTCAAGCAGCGGGCGGGGAAGCTGGTGGAGGACACGGTGCCGGCGCTTGTGAAGCCGGGCGAACTGCACCGGATTCTGCAGAGTCTGCTGCGCGAGCGGGTGCCGATCCGGGATCTGGAGACGATCCTGGAGACGCTGGGGGATTGGGCGCCGAAGACGAAGGACCCCGACGTGCTGGTGGAGTATGCGCGGAACGCCCTGCGGCGGACGATCTGTCATCAGTACGCGGTGCCCGACGAGACGGGGGCGCTGCGGCTGGTGGTGGCGACGCTGGACCCGGCGCTGGAGGACGAGATCAACGCGTGCATCGACCGGACTTCGAGCGGGACGGCGATCAAGATGTCCGCCGCCCAGGCGACGCGGATTACCAACCAGCTTGTCAAGGGTCTGCGGCACGTGGTCTCGGCCGGGCACCAGCCGGTGCTGCTGGCATCGCCTCAGGTGCGGGCGGTTGCGCGGCAGCTCGTCGAATCGCAGATGCCCGGGGCGGCGGTGCTTGGGTACAACGAGATCGTCAACGGGATCGAGGTCGAGTCGCTGGCACTGATTACCCAGGGGCTGGACAATCAAGGGCAGGAGGACGAGCAGATGCAGCAGGCGATGTCGCCGGCGGCGTGAACATGTTTTCCACAGCGCTTGGGGTCTTCGCCTTTTCGCGGGTGAGAAGCGTGGGGAGAGTTGAAAACGATGGGTTGATCTGCGATGCTTCGCGGGTTGGAAGTGGGGGGGATGGGGGAAGGGTGATCGGCGCGGCCGGCAGAGGCAGGATGCCCGCGGCAGGCGACGGTGATGGAAGGTCTACGAGCCAGGATGGCACCGCATGAAGCTGAAGACGTACCGCGCACAATCGATGGCCGACGCACTGGCGCAGGTGAAGAAGGACCTGGGCAAGGACGCGATCATTCTGCACACGCGGATGTTCAAGGCGGGTGGGTTCATGGGGTTTGGTGCGAAGGACATGGTGGAGGTCATCGCCTCGGACGATGCGCGGGTGGCGAGCACGATCCGGGTGAAGGATCGGTCGAGCTCGGCCGGCGCGGCCGTGACGGCGAGCGCGGGGAAGGGATCGGCTCGACCCGAGGCGGAAGGTGCGACGCACCGCGCGTCGGTGGAGGCAGCGCAGGATGAGCGGGCGGCGTTATTGATCGGCGCGGCGCGGGCGCGGGCCGAGCGGCAGACTCCATTGAATGCGGGCGCGGGGTCGGTGGCGTCGGCGGCAGTGGGTTCGGCGAGCGTGCCACCGGGTGCGCCGTTCTTTCCTGCGGCCGGTCCAACGCGGTCGTCGACGGCGTCGGTGCGTGCAGCGCTGGCGGAGCGCGAGGATTTGCTGCCGCCGGAGACGGTGGCGGTCAAGCCGATGGCGACGGGTGCTGGTGTGAAAGTGCGAGCGGAGAATCGCGCGCCGGCGATGGCGGTTCACGGCGCGGGCGCGCCCGGCGGTTTACGCGGATCGCTGCGCGCGGATGATGATCAGGCCAGCCCGGTTCGGCAGGCGGCCCGAATGGCGATCGACCCTTCGACGGGGATGAGCGAGCAGGTGCAGGCGGAGCTCGCGGTGATCCGGCGGATGGTCGGGCAGGTCTTGCAGTCGTCGGCGAAGAACGCGGTGCTTGCGGGGGGTGTATCGGCGGGTGTGCCGGGGCTGCGGATGTCGGAGGCGCTGCTGAAGCACTACACCCGGCTGATCGAGAACGAAGTGGCGCAGGAGCTCGCGGATGAGATCATCGCGGGCGTGCGTGATGAGCTGACCCCGGCGGAATTGGCGGACGAGAGCACGGTGCGGGCGGCGGTGCTGAGAAGGTTGGAGACGCTGCTGACGGCGGATCAGCAGGTGGCGGCGCCGCCGGTGAAAGCGGCGGACGGGCGGCCTTTGACCATCGCGCTCATCGGCCCGACGGGCGTGGGGAAGACCACGACGATCGCGAAACTCGCGGCGGCGTACCGGCTTCGGCACGGCAAGAAGGTGGCGCTCATCACTTCGGACACCTACCGCATCGCGGCGGTGGATCAACTGCGGACGTACGCGAACATCATCGGCGTCCCGCTGAAAGTTGTGCACACGCCCGCGGAGATGCAGCAGGCGGTGGAGGCGACCCGCGACGCGGATGTCGTGCTGATCGATACCGCCGGTCGATCGCCGAGCGATGCCCAGCGCGTCGGTGAGCTGCAAACGTTCCTGCACGCGGCGAAGCCCCATCAAACGCACCTGGTGCTGTCGAGCGTCGCCAGCGAGGGAGCGCTGATGCGCACGGCGGAAAAGTTCGCGGATCTGAAGCCCAACCTGGTGATCTTCACCAAGCTCGACGAGGCGGCGAATCTGGGCGTGCTGGTGAACATCGCGCGGCGGATCGACGCGAAGCTCAGCTATGTCACCACGGGGCAGGAAGTGCCCGACGACATCGAGCCGTCGAGGCCCGATCGGCTGGCGCGGCTGGTGCTGGATGGCAAGGCGGGGTGATGGACGTTGGTTGAAGTGATGAGCGAGTCGTCGACCATCTCGGCGGGCGTGCAGGCGGATCAGGCCGAGCGTTTGCGTGCGCTGATGATGAGGCTGGCGCAGGCGAAGGCGGCGGTGCCCGAGCCGACGCAGAACGAAGCGGGCGGGGCGGATCGGGCGGGGCTGGCGGTTCGGCGTGCGCCGATTGTGGCGATTGCCTCGGGGAAGGGCGGTGTGGGCAAGACGAACGTCGCGGTGAACCTGTCGATCGCGCTGGCGCAGCGCGGGCTGCGGGTGACGCTGCTGGACGCGGATCTGGGCGTGGCGAACGCGGATCTCGTGGCGGGTGTGACACCCTCGCGCCGGGTGGATCAGGCCATTGATGGCAACGCGATGGACCTTTCGAGCCTGACGCACGACGCGCCGGGTGGGTATCGATTGGTGCCGGGGTGTGTGGGGGTCGGGCGGTTTGCGGAGCTTGGTGCGGCGGCGCGGGAGCGTTTGTTGTCGGGGCTGGTGAATCTCGGCGCGACGAACGACGTGCTGATCGTGGATACCGGCGCGGGAGTTGGGCCGCTGGTGACGGGGTTTGTGGCGGCGGCGGACTTGGCGTTGATCGTGCTGACGCCCGAGCCGACGGCGATCGCGGACGCGTACGCGCTCATTAAGTGTGTTCGATCGGGGCGAGGCATGGCCGACCAAGTTCCAAACGCACGAGGTGTGGATGAAAGTGCGTTGCACCTGATCGTGAACCAGGCGAGTGAAGAAGAAGCGCGGCTGGTGCACGGGCGGGTGGATTCAACGACGCGCAGGTTTCTGGGGTTGAGCGTGAAACTTGCGGGGCATGTGGCGCACGATCCGCGCCTGGGGCTGGCGGTGCGGGCGAGAACGCCCGTTTCGCTGGCATTTCCAGCCTCGCAGGCTTCAAACGACCTTCGAGCGGTGGGTGCGCGGGTTGCGGAGGAGTTGCACCTGGCGCTGAGTGTTGGTGAGGTGCGGACGCTGGCGAGCGTCGTGCCGCCGCCACCACCGGTCAGGCCGGGGACGCTTCGGCGGTTGCTGGCGTTCACGCTGGGTCGATAACGGGCGTCGGGTTGGACGGGTCGCGCGTTCTGTGCGGTCTGTGGAAAAGTGAAAAGTGTGAAGGGGTGCTCAAGAGGGCGGTTTGAGGGGCCGAAACTCCTTCAGCACGAGGTGCGGTCTCTGCGCCTGCGTGGAGGGAAAGAAGATTGTCACCGGGAGTTCCAACGAAAATTGTCGCGGCCTGCATCGCCCTTGCGGCGTTTGTGGTGTCGATTGTCGCGGGGCTGGGGGTTGGGAACCCCACGGACGTGATCCTTGCGCGTGCGCTGATGAGCATGCTGGGGGGCTTTGCGGTGGGGCTGTTTGTGGGGTTGTTCTCAGAGCGGATCGTGCGTGGGGTGATCGCCTCATCGGTGAACGGGGGCCCATCGGCGGCGGGTGTTCGCGGGGGTGGAGATCGTTCGATGCGAGAGAATGTTCAATGATGAGTGCACAACTTCCCCACATTCGACTTCGATGACTTGACTTTTTCTGTTGGATTTGTTTTGATGACCGCGCCCATGGATGGGCGCACGCAGAGTTCTTGTGGGGCAGCTCGCCGCGGTCTGCGGATGAAGCCTCGCCCGTGATGGTCAAGGAGCCGACCACATGTCCACGCTGAAAGCATCAGCCGCTCAGGTCAAATCTCCGTCCAAGTCTTCCCAGAGCGCGGGCAAGGCCGCGATCGGTCCGGGCGGTTCGGGCGCTGCACGCGCCGCGACGACGTCCGCGGGCAAGGCCGGCGCGAACGCGAAGAAGACGCAGGCCCAGGCCTCAACACCCGCAACGGGCAAGACGCTGCCGCGGCTGGTAACCGATGAGCCCGTGGTCGGCGTGAAACCCGCTTCAACGGGGAAGCCCACGAAAGCGAGCTCGGCGGCGGGCGTTGCGGGCAAGGTGCCCACGCTGCGGGCGGATTCACCCCAGCCCGGGACGGACTCGACGACGCTCGAAGCGATGCGGGTGAAGGCGAAGTTCGACGCCACGCCCGTGAACGACCTGTGGAAGCTCTACGCCAAGAGCCGCCCGGAGGCCTTGCGGAACTACTTCTGGGAGCGGTACTTCCCGCTGGTTCGGTACATCGCCGAGCGGACGTACACGCGCCTGCCCGACGAGGTGGACATCAACGATCTGATCTCGGCCGGTCAGTTCGGGCTCATGGACGCGATCAACGCGTTCGACCTGGACTACGGCGTGAAGTTCGAGACGTACTGCGCCCAGCGGATCAAGGGTGCGATCCTTGACGAGCTTCGCGCGATGGACTGGGTGCCGCGCCTGGTGCGCAGCCGGTCGAACAAGGTCGATCAGGCCCGGCAGAAGTTCGAGATGCGCGAAGGGCGGATCCCCACGCAGGACGAGCTCTCGCAGATCCTGGGTGTTGACGGCGAGGAGTTCGACAAGATCGACAAGGACAGCAAGGCGGTGGGGACGGTGAGCCTGTCGCGGAAGTGCTTCAGCAGCGACGGGAACAAGGAAGTCACCGAGATCGACATCATCAAGGACGAGTCGCAGAGCGACCCCCTGGTCGAGACGCAGCGGCGCGACATCAAGGAACTGATCACCAAGGGCCTCTCGCGTGCGGAGCGGCTGATCGTCGTGCTCTACTACTACGAAGAGATGACGATGAAGGAGATCGGCGCGACGCTCGACCTTTCGGAGAGCCGGGTGAGCCAGATGCACTCGTCGATCCTGCTTCGTCTCAAAGCCCAGATGCAGCACCGCGCGAAGGAACTTGAGCAGGCCGGGGAGTGAGTTGGTGATTTGATGCGAACGTGAACGTGAAATAGGCCATTGACGCCCCTGCCCTTTGGTTGGGGCGTTTTTCTTTTTCACTGCTCACTCAGGTTGATGGGCTTGGGGAAGTACGATTGAGCCTTGAGCGGGAACTCTGCAAACCCGGCGGGCGGTTCGAGCGACTCGGGCTATTCGGGCGTTGGTGCCTCGCGGGGTGCCGCTCGTCTGGCGGCTGTGGCGCTGGGGAGCAATCTGGGAGATCGACAGGCGAACCTGCACGCGGCGACGACGCGACTGGCGACGATTCCCGCGACCGAACTCGTGCGTGTAAGTCGTTTCATTGAAACCACGGCGGTGGCGGTTGAGCCGGGGGTTGACCCGGGGCCGAGCTATCTGAACGCCGCCGCGGTGGTGCGGACGGAGCTTTCGCCCATCGTGTTGCTCTCGCACCTGCACGACATCGAGCGAACGCTTGGGCGAGACCGCGCAACGCAGCCGCACGGCTCGGCCCGCGTGATCGATCTGGACCTGCTGCTCATGGACGATCTGGTGGTGAACTCGATGGAACTGATGCTGCCTCACCCGCGGATGCATGAACGGGCGTTTGTACTCGCCCCGCTGGCGAGCATCGCACCGGGAATGGTCATCCCGACGCTGAACTGCACGGTGGCGGCGGCGTTGACGAGGTTGAAGGAACAACGGCCGGGCGTGAAGGAGTCGAGATGAACGTGCGCATCGGCGGCGGCGGATCGGCGTTTCGAGTTGGCGTGGGCATCGCATTCGTGCTGGTGCTGGTTGGAGGTGGTGGGCTGTGCAACTCGACGTGCGCGTGGGCGCAGGCGCCGGTGGCGATCCCGCCGGCGCTACCGAGGCCCGGCTCGGGCACGGGCCCGGGGGGTGCGGGGGGGCAGACGACGCCGACGGTTGTGCAGGTCGAGCCTTCGACGGTGCTGGATG
>Ga0209985_10004072_pt1 | contig 11968 bp, 4 predicted proteins | sample NOAtaG_FD_187305 | JGI IMG/M metagenome (GOLD analysis project Ga0209985, IMG submission 187305) | Freshwater lake microbial communities from Lake Erie, under a cyanobacterial bloom - NOAA_Erie_Diel6S_1000h metaG (SPAdes) (version 2) | ecosystem: Environmental > Aquatic > Freshwater > Lake ...
CAGCTGCTCAACCAGCATCCGCACCTCGGCCAGATCCCGCGGAGCTGCATTGACCAGCAGTGAATTGGTACGGTTGTCAGCCGTCACCGTGACTTCAGGACCAAGACCGCCGCGATTGTTCAGAAATTCGGCGATCGTCGCTTCCACCGCCGCCGCAGAAGCTCGCTTCAGCCGAAACACTTCCAGCTGCGTCTCCGGCATCACAGACTCGTCCAGCTTCTCCACCAGCCTTTTCGCCGCCTGGACCGCTTCACCCCAGCCCACCAGCAGCAGGGCATTGGGTTTGACCAGCGGCGTGATGGAAACTCGCCCCTGCAACGGCCCGGTCAGATCCTGCAGCACATCCTCAATCAGCTCATTCAAATTCTCTCCCCGCACATGCTGCAGATAAACCACTTCAATTTCCGGAGTGGTCTCCAGACTGAGCCGCTCAATCTCCTGAATAATACGCGACAGTTCTTCCACATCCGGATCACGTCCGCGCAGAATCATGACGTCCAGATCGGGCAGAGCTTCGACCTGCACATCGGCCGAGGGTCGCCGCAGCGGTGTCCCGGCGGGCTCGTCCGCCTCGGCAGGCTCATCCGCTCCGGCCTGCCCGGTCGCAGCCTGCTGCGAACTGAATGAGGCCATCCGCAGAGGTCGCGATCGACGCGTACTTCCCTGCTCAGGAATTTCGCTGCCTTCCGCTGACTGACCGTCGGATCCCGGACTGTCGGTGGGCACCGCGGACTGCGGCGACTGCCCGGCAGCCTGCTGCCACAACCTGACGGCGCGCTGCACCACGGCCGGTTCCATCTGCGACAAACTGACAAAATGAATGGCATCCGCTTCGCCCGAATCCCGGGCGGCATCCAGCTGCGTCAGCAGTCGACACAACTGATCACTGAGCTGCGGGTCACCGGAGACCGAGATGCTGTTGGCTGCAGGCTGTACCAGCAGCGCAGCGCGTCGAGTTCGCCCTTTCTGAACGACCCACTGACTGCCAACCTGGCGCAGGTTGTCGCCCAGCATTGTGGACAACGAATCAACGGCTTCTGCGACCGTCAGAGCCTGCAGACTCACGGTGCGTGGTGCCGGGGCTGCGGCGGACCGCACGGTGTTTGATCGGGGTTCCGCTGCAGCGGTTTGCTCGGCATCGACCGCCTGCAGTTCCGGCATCGTCAGCAGCCGCCTGTGAACCGACGGGGCTGCCGAGATATACAGCAGATCATCGCCCGGTCCCGGAGTGACTCGAGCCCCGTTGCCGGCCATGCGACGGACGACCGGCAGCAGACTGCGGGCGTTTTCCGATTCCGTACGATAGGTTTTCAGTACGGACGGTTCGCTGACCGGTCGGGCCGGAGCGCGAGGTGGGACGACAGCAGTTTCCGCGGGGTCGGCAGTGGCAGCCAGCTGCTGCAGCAATTGTTTGGTCAGTGTGTGCAGCTGGGGCGAACCGGAGATCAGCAGCTGCTGATTGTCCTCGTCGAATTGGATTGTGGCCTCGTCGGCATCCGGTCCGGCCAGTTCCCGCAGCATGCGCTGAGCTTCGGCAGCGCGACCTGCGGGCACGGCATAGGTACGCAGTGTGGACAATTCCTGAGCTGTGGCGGAGGGGGCATTGGTACAGGTGACCAGCCAGAGCAGCAGCGTCAGAAATGTCATGCGTAGCGACGGCATGGGGGGAATTCCGGATCCGGGCGAGATTCATTCTGAAAGGGGCTCGGGCAACACCGAGCGAGGGCAGGGCGGTGAGGCTAGCTGAGGTGCGGTGCGGGAGCCAGACGAGGCCGATCAGGCGGGGCGGGAATCGCGGTTGCAGCAACCGGGCGCGAGACGTCGGGCAGCAGAAAGCTGCCGAAAAATCAGTGTACAGGTGGCAGGATTGTGCATTTTTGGCAGCACTGCGGCAGATTCTGCAGATTCCCGCGAATTTGGGAATCCGGCAGTTCCGGTGCGTTGTGGTCGTGTGATTCGTAAGAACCGGTGCGTGGTGTTGGGTGTGGCGGCGGGGGGTGTGGGAATTCTGTGGCAATGGGTCGCGGGAAAGTTAGACTGGTTGGTTGGAACCACGAATGGACACGAATGGACACGAATAGGTGTAGGTCAGGCTTGCCAGCCCGAGATCTGTTGATGGAATTTCTTGAGCAGGTTCCAGGCCACGGAGGGATGAGGCTCGTTCGCCACGGATGAACACGGATTGACACGGATAATCGCAAAGGAATGCAGGGGTGGGTTGGAACCACGAATGGACACGAATGAAACACGAATACACGTAGCTCGGGCTTTCCAGCCCGAGATCTGTTGATGGAGGTTCCTGAAGAGGTTCCAGGCCACGGAGGGACGGGGCTCGTTCGCCACGGATGGACACGGATTGACACGGATAATCGCAAAAGGAATGCAGAGGTGGTTTGGAACCACGAATGGACACGAATGAAACACGAATCAATGTAGCTCGGGCTTTCCAGCCCGAGTTCTGTTGATGAAGGTTCCTGAGGAGGGCTCGCGAATACTGAGCGATTTTCTACTTTCAACTTTCTCAAGTCTACGATCTATGGCAGGGAGGCCATCGCCACGAATGGACACGAATGAAACACGATTACAGGTAGCTCGGGCTTTCCAGCCCGAGATCTGTTGATGGAGGCTGCTGAGCAGACTCAGCGGACGCGGAGGTGGCTTACTACTTTAAAATTTCTGGAGTCTGTAATCCGTGGCGGGGAGGCAATTGCCACCTCACCCCCGACCCCTCTCCCCCGATGGGGGCGAGGGGAGGATTAGTTTTCAGTTTTCAGTTTTCAGACTGGTGCCGCGAAATTCGGGGTGCGGGTCCGGAGGCTGGGCAGTGTTGAATTGTGTTGCAGTGGATGAGTGTTGGTTTGACGACAGTGATTTCCCGCCTGAGTTTTCCCGCCTGTAGAAGTAGAAGAAGTGTTCGCATGCAGACCATGTCTTTCGCGCGGGGTGTTATTTTTCTGCTGTGTCTCTGTTCGACTCAGTCGGCACGGCTGTGGGCGCAGACGGCTCCGGCTGCAGCTGCGGCACCGGCTGTCGATTTTGCTCGACTGGCAGATCCGGGGATCGCTGCGGCGCTGGGTCTTTCGGTTGAGCAGGCCGGGCAGATGCGTCAGTTGCTGGAGCAGCGGCAGGCGGCTTTGACGGCTGCGACGGATGAGGCCGGTCGAGCGGCTGCGGTGCAGCAGTCGGATGCGGCATTTCGCAGTCTGCTGACGGAAGATCAGCAGCGACTGTTTGTGGCTCTGTTCAGTGAAAAACAGCTGCGGTTCAACTTTCGGGCTCAGAAGTGGCCTGAAGTGCTCGACTGGGTCGCTCGCGAGGCCGATCTGTCGCTGGTCATGGAAACTCCGCCCCCCGGTGTCTTCAGCTACTCAGACTCCAAAGATTACTCCACCACCGCCGCGATTGATCTGCTGAACGGCTGGCTGCTGACCAAGGGTTTCACTTTGGTGCGTCGCGAGCGGATGCTGATGTGTCTGGATCTGAAGTCCGGATTGCCGGAGGGTGCGATTCCCCGGATCAGTCCGACCGAGCTGGCTACTCGCGGCCGTTTTGAATTCGTCACAGTGCTGTTTCCTCTGGAGAATCGTTTGCCGGAAACTGTCGTGACGGAAGTGCAGCCGCTGCTGGGGACATACGGCAAGGTGAAGGCTCTGCCGCAGACTTCGCAGCTGATGGTGTCGGACACGGTGGCCAATCTGCGTTTGATTGAAACGGTTGTCGGTCGCATTCCGGCATCGGCTGCGGCCGCCAGCGGTCCGCCGGAGCTGATTGTTTATCCTGTGACTCATGCCAACCCCGAGCAGGCCGCCACGGTGCTGAAGCAGATTGTTTCGGGTACGGTGGTTGTGGATGCGAAGGCGCGGCAGATTTCTGTCAACGCTGTTCCTTTTGAGCAGGCCAAAGCGCGGACGATTCTGCAGCAGCTGGAGACCAATCAGGGACCGGACATGCAGCCGGTGCTGAAGCTGTATCCGGCTGCTGTGGCCGATCCGGACCAGTTTCTGGCGACGGTGAAGCTGATTGCCCCGGACGGCCAGTTCCGCATTGACTCGGGTTCCGGTCGTCTGGTGGTCTGGGCAACAGCGGCTGATCAGCAGAAGGTGAGTGATTCGCTGCAGCAGTTGCTGGCTGAGCAGCCTCAGGGTGGCCTGCGTTCAGTGGTCAACTACCCGCTGCAGCATGTGGAGCCCACCGCCATTCTGACAATTCTGGCCAGCCTGACTCCGACCGCCCGTGTCAGTCTCAATTCTGCGGGACGGGGGGTGGTGGTCTTTGGGACGGCGAACGAGCAGCAGTCCGTGCGTGACCTGATTGAGCAGCTGGATTCACAGGCGGGCAATGTGCTGGCCAATCGCACGCTGCAGGTGTATCCGGTGCCGGCGCTGCAGTCGACTCAGGCCGTTTCGCTGCTGGCGACAACAGTGCCGAGGGCGCAGGTGGTGGCTGATCCGACCGGGGAGCGACTGCTGGTCATGGCCGCGGCGGCTGAGCATGAGCAGGTGAGTCTGCTGCTGCAGGCACTGCAGGCTCAGCCGGCCGAAAAGCAGTTTCGCATTCATCCGGTTGAGGGACTGGATGTGACCAGTACCGCGCAGTTGCTGGCTGTGCAGGTTCCGAAGGCCACGGTGACAGTGGATGCTGTGAATCGCAGGCTGCTGGTGACGGCGATTGACTCAGAACAGCAGCGTGTGCAGTCACTGCTGCAGGAGCTGCAGTTGCCGGAGGGCGAGCGGGAGCGAAAACTGCAGAGTCATCCGCTGCCTCAGGGCCTGACAGCGGCGGTCGCCGTGGCGACTCTGACACCCCTGGCCCCGCGCGCGACCCTGACGCCTGATGAAGCTGGTCGGCGGCTGCTGGTGAATGCTGCGCCGCGGGATCATCAGCTGGTGGACGAGGTCCTGCAGCAGCTGGCTCCGCAGACTGTGGCTCCGGCTGTTCAGCTGCAGGTGTATCCGCTCAAAGGCAGTACACCGGCCGCCGTGCTGCAGGTGCTGCAGCCGCTGGTGGACGCGACAGTGCAGGTGACGGCGGACGCAGGCGGGCGGCAGTTGTTTGTGCGAGCGACGGCCGAGAAGCAGGCGGAAATTGCAAAGATGCTGCAGCAGATTACCGAGGGTCTGGCTGGCCCGGGCCGGGAAACTCGCACCTACTTCGTGGGTGCTCCGAACGCCGACGAAGCTCAGGAAGCGCTGCTGGCGATGTACCCGGATGCACGGCTGTTTATTGATGCCGATCGCAAGCTGCTGATCGCCACGGCGACTCCGGAGCAGCATGTGACAATTCAGAAGATTACGGATGAGCTGAAGGGCAAGGGGCTGGAAGGTGCGGTGGCCGTGCCGCAGATTTATGAATTGAAGCATGCGGGTGCCGTGGATGTGCAGACGCTGCTGCAGTCGCTGTACACCAGATTTGACGGCATTCGGATTACGGGCAATGACCGTACGGGGCGGCTGGTGGTGGTGGCGAAGGAGGACCAGCATGTGGAGATTCGCGGTCTGATCGAGCAGCTTGATCAGGCTCCGGCGGCCGCGGAGCCGCGGGAGCTGGCTGTGTTTCGGCTGGGCATGATGGACGGACTGGCAGCCCAGCAGGCGCTGCAGTCGGTGTTGTCGGCGGCCGTCACGGTGACTCCGGACCGCATTGGTCGGCAGTTGTTCATCAGTGCTCCGGCAGCCGAAATGCCGGCAGTGCGTGAGCAGGTGCAGCAGATGCTGGGGCAATCCGGGGGCACTGGCGGCAACAGCCTGGATACTCGCAGCTACTGGCTGCGTCCGTACGAAGCAGACGAGGCGCAGGAAGTGCTGGAGCGGCTGTATCCGGACGCGGTGTTTGTGACGGACACGTCACAGGAGGTGCTGGTGGCGACAGCAACAGCCGAGCAGCATCAGACGGTGGAACGTGTGGTGCAGCAGATGATGGTGCGGAAGACGCCGGCTGTGACGGCTGAGCCGCGAACGTATCGGCTGCGGAATTCGGATGGCAGCTCTCTTTCGATCGCGCTGCAGTCGCTGTTCAATCGCACGGACAATGTACGGATCTCGGTGGATGAGCAGGCGCGGGCATTGATTGCCGTGGCGCGGCCTGAGCAGCATGCGGTGATCGCCAAGCTGGTGTCCGAACTGGAACCGCCGGCTGCTGCTGAACCGCGACAGGTGGAGATGTATGCCTTGCCGGGCATGAACGGAGATACGGCGGAGCAGGTGGTGCGGGACGTGCTGCAGTCGCTGGATCCGGCGGCTTTGATTTCGTGGGAGAGAGCAACTCAGCAGCTGGTGATTTCCACAACGGCTGCCGGTCAGGCGGCGGTGAAGGGAGTGATGGAGCGACTGCAGCAGAGCGATCCGAAGGAAATGGATGTGATTCCGCTGCGGGTGTTGAGTGCCGAGGCAGCTCAGAACGCGATTGAGAGCCTGTACGGTGACAGCTATGTGAAGACCGGTGACTATCCGACGATTCAGGCGGACGAAGACAGTCAGCAGCTGCTGCTGCGCGGGACGAGGAAGCAGTTGCAGGACATCCGACTGTTGTTGCAGAAGATGGGTGAACCGGCGGTGGTGTCGGAGTCTGGTGGTGCTGCTGCGGGTGCTGCGGTCGGGGGTGGTGGCAGCGGTGTGCGAGTGATACCGGTGACTGGTGATGTGGATGGTGCGGTGCGGAGGATTCAGGATTTGTGGCCGCGAATTCGGAGGAATCCGCTGCGCGTGCTGCAGCCGGGCGGTAGTGGTGGTGGTGGTGGTGCGACTGAGCCGGCACCTGCGCCTGCGCCGGCACCGGTATCCGGGTCGCCGTGTGGTCTGGACGAGTTGCCGGGCGGAGCATCGCAGGTTGGGGCGGATGTTGTGTCCGGGGCTGACGAGTTACCGGCGGTGGTGGTGATTCCGGGTGTGGATCGAATCACGATAGCGTCAGAGGATTCCGGGGCACTGGACCAGCTGGAGTCGATTGTGCGGACGGCATTTTCGCGAGCGGGAGGTCAGCGTGGTCGGGATTTTTCGGTGTATCAGTTAAGGAACGCGGGTGCGGAGGATGTTTCGGAGACGTTGCAGTCGGTGTATACCAGTCGAGCGGGTTTGCTGGCATTTGGCTCTGTGGTGATTGTCCCGGAGACTCGCCTGAATGCGCTGATTGTGTATGGATCTCGAACGGACCGTGATCGGATTGAGCAGTTGCTGGAGATATTGGACACGGAGAAGCTGCCGGATTCGGGGCGTATTTTTCGGACGGAGGTGGTGGAAGTTCGGCATGCGGATGCGGCGGAGATTGAGGACGTGATTCAGGGGGTGTATCGGACGGAATTGAGTGCGGGTGGCAGTCGCCGTGCGATTGAGATTCCTGCGGGGATTGACAGTTCTGTGGCCAGCGTGCTGCGTCAGATCAATGCTCAGTCATCGGCTCCGCTGCTGACGGTTGAGGTGCAGCGGGAGACGAATTCGCTGGTGCTGAAGGCGCCGCAGACATTGATCGAGGAAATTCGTGAGCTGGTGCGTCAGCTGGATGACACATCGAGTGCTTCACGGGCTCGCAGTGTGCGTCTGGTGCCGCTTGAGCGGACGAATTCGCGGCGTGTGATGCAGGTGCTGGACGAGGTGCTGGGGCGTTGATGGGAGGTGGGTTTTCAACCACGAATGGACACGAATGGAGGTGTTTTGAACCACGAATGGACACGAATGGACACGAATACATGTAGCTCGGGCTTTCCAGCCCGAGCACCCGGCACAGCGACACCCGCCTCTTGCGAAGACGCGAAGGCATGGTTGCGTGGTAACAGGGACGTTCTCAACCACGAATAGACACCAATGCTGGCAGTCATTACGTAGCTCGGGCTTTCCAGCCCGAGCACCCGCCACAGCGACACCCGGCTCACGCGAAGCCGCGAAGACATGGTTGCGTGGTAACGGGGATGTTCTCAACCACGAATGGACAGGAATTGATGCAGCTGGGGCTTTAGCCCGAGATCTGTCCTGCAAAACCCGTGGTTTGGGCAGTTGGCATTTTGATGTGGTGCTCGGCACTGCCGACCGGAGGTGCGGAATTCGTCTGCCAATTTTCGCAGATTCCGCTTGATACAGTAGATTATTGAAGTATACCCGTGGGTGAGTCCAAAAGAAACGGCACTACATACACTGTGGTGCAGCATCTGACTGCTCGGGAGCGTCACATGGCCATCGGTATCATCCCGCTTGTTGATTACGCGTTCAAAAAGCTGCTGGGCAGTGAACACAATACTCGAATCACAATTCACTTTCTGAACTCGGTCCTGACCGGGCAACCGCGTATTACGGTCATCCGCTTCCTCAACCCGATCCGGTTGCGGCAAAATGCCGATGGCAAGCTGTGCATTCTGGACATTCTGGCCATTGACGAGCATGGTCGGCAGCTGAATATTGAGGTTCAGATCCTGATGCCCGCCGGGATGGCTCAGAGGCTGACCTACTACACGTGTCGGGCCTATGTTGAGCAGATGAAGGAGGGTCAGGATTACAGTGACCTGCGGCCTTCGATCTGCATTTGTGTGCTGGCCGGACAGATGTTTGCGGCTCCGCCGGTGCTGCATCTGGATTTCCGGCTCAGGGAAAAATCTCATACACTGACACTGACGGACGATCTGCAAATTCATCTTTTGCAGTTAAACCATCTTCATGTGACGGAGGAAACGCTGTATGATGCAAGTGCGTTGGAACGTTGGGCGTGGTTCCTGTGCCACGCAGACCAGTTGACATCCGAACAGATACACGAACTGTTTCCCGACGAGGTATTTACGGAAGCCGCCGGAGTGCTCGAGATGATTGCCCAGTCACCTGAAGAACTCATCGAATACAATGCTCGTCTGAAGGCCCAGCGAGACGACCGCGCGCGGCTGTTGTATGCTCAGCAGCAGGGAATTGAACAGGGCAGAGAGGAAGGCAGAGAACAGGGCAGAGAGGAAGGCAGGGAACAGGGCAGAGAGGAGGGCAGGGAGCAGGGCAGAGAGGAGGGCAGGGTGAAAGGCGAGATCCTGCTGCTGCAAAAGCTGTTGCTGCTGCCCGTTTGGACGGACTCCCAATTTGCTGCCTGCACCATGCAGGAACTGAGTCAGATCTCGGCCGACTTACAGCACCGCTTCATTGCGGGCCGGTCCTGAATTCACCCTCAACACACCACAGAACACGCTGGCACCCGGCTGCAGGGCCATCAACCAATGCCGGTGGTAAACCAGACGAAACGCTCTGACGATTGCGGTTGCTCTGCCACCGCCAGAGTGGACTCGGACATGCCCCCCTGAAAACGACCTTGTGACGCAGCCGGAGCCTTCGCAATGATTCATCAGTCACCTGAAGAACTCATCGAATACAATGCTCGTCTGAAGGCCCAGCGAGACGAGTGTGCTCGGCTGCTGCATGCCTGCGAGCAGGGATTTTTGAAATTGCCCGTCTGGACGAAATCCCGGTTTGCCGCCAGTCTGCGGCAGCAGCTGAACGACTGTGTGCTCTGATTCCCCCCGGGCCTGAAATCTGCTCTGGGCGCCGCCGGCGAGCCCGAAACTGCCAAAAAGGCAGTTCCAATATTCGTGAAACCCGGTGTCAGCGGATTCCGCCCGCATTTTCCCAATCCGGAAATGACGATCTCATCTCGTGTAATCCTCGGCAGACCCCAGCCTTTTGCCACTTGCCCCTTGATCGCTCTGTCGCTCTGGATTACACATGCTTTTGGATCCTCAATCCACCGCTGGTGCCTGGACTCCGGCGGTCCCGCCTGAATCTCCTGCCTGACTCTGCGAATTTTCTCTTCAGCCCATTGTCTTCTGACATCCGGGTGAAGAATCCTTCCCGAATTTTACCTGCCGACACGGTAACTGCTGCCATTTTCTGACGGCTTGCGGTGTTTGCTGTGTTTTGTGTGGAAACCTGCCATGAGTTCACTGATACAGCGTCCTGCGACGTTCCGTGAAGGACCGCGCCGCCTGCAGGCTCGCCAACTGGACGACGTGCAGCGTGCATTTGTCCAGTGCGGCCTGGCTGGTGTGTGCCGTGACTTTGGTTATGCCACCGACCTTGATGCACTCCGCGCGATTGCTCAGGCGTTGTCACTGCCGGTGATCGATCTCAGTCGTGAGCAGCCATCGCGTGATCTGTTGCAGGATTTCCCGGTGCGACTGATTCACCGGCATGGGATTTTCCCGGTGTCGCGCACCGAGCAGACTCTGCGAATCGTCCTTTCGAACCCGTTCGACGTTCAGGCGGCGGACGCGGTTGCGGAGGCCACGGGGTTGTTTGTCACGGTGTGTACGGCGCTGCCGACAGAGGTGGCCGGGCTGATCAAGCTGCATCTTGGCGTGGGTGCTCAGACGCTTGACGGCCTGATGGCGCAGGCGTCTGCTGACGACGAAGTTGAGCTTCCAGGGGATCTGTCATTTGAGGATTCGGAAGCCGCTGCCATGGCTCAGCAGGCATCCGTCGTGAGGCTGGTGAATGACATTCTGACTGAGGCGGTGACGGCGCGAGCCAGCGACATTCACATGGAAGCTCAGGCAGCCGGCATGAAGATTCGCTATCGAATCGACGGAGTGCTGCAGAACCAGCCCGTGCCTCCGGAGCTGAATCGTTTTCAGGCTGCAATTCTCAGCCGCCTGAAAATCATGGCTCGACTGAACATCGCAGAAAAGCGAGTCCCGCAGGACGGTCGGATCAAACTGCGAGTTTCGGGGCGTGAGGTGGACATCCGAGTCTCAATCATTCCGATGCTGCATGGCGAAGGGGTGGTGATGCGAGTGCTGGACAAGGATGCGATGAAGTTTTCGCTGTCCGGCGTGGGGATGGAGGAGGACACCTGCACGAAGTTTCGCGAGCTGATTCGGCTGCCGCACGGGATTGTGCTGGTGACGGGCCCGACGGGTTCCGGGAAAACCACGACTCTGTACAGTTCACTGGCTGAAATCCGCAGTGAGCGGAACAAGATCATCACGACCGAGGATCCGATTGAGTACCAGCTGGAGGGCATCAATCAGATTCAGGTGAATCACAAGGTGGGTCTGACATTTGCGGCCTGTCTGCGCAGCATTCTGCGACATGATCCGGACGTGGTGCTGGTGGGTGAAATTCGTGACTTTGAAACGGCCGAGAACGCAGTTCAGGCCAGTCTGACGGGCCACATGGTCTTCAGTACTTTGCACACGAACGATGCGGCTGGCGCCTTTATGCGTCTGTCGGACATGGGAGTGGAGCCATTTTTGATCAGCAGCACGGTTGAGGGCATCATGGCTCAGCGTCTGGTGCGCACGCTGTGTCGCCACTGTCGTGAGCCTTACATGCCGTCTGCGGATGAAGTGCCTGGTGATTTCCCGCTGTCCGACTACACAGCTCAGTCGCCGATTTACCGAGCCACTGGCTGTCGTCACTGCCGCAACACCGGCTATTCCGGTCGCCTGGGAATTTACGAGTTGCTGGTAACGAACGATGAGATTCGGCAGCTGGCGGCTGAGAAGCGGGGCACGGCGGAGATTCGCCGGGCGGCAATCGCATCCGGCATGAGGACTCTGCGTCAGGACGGCTGGCTGAAGGTGTCGCGGGGCCTGACCAGCATCGAAGAGGTGCTGCGGGTGACCAAGGCAGACTAGTGCTGTGTGCGGAGTCTGCAGCGATGCCTGAGTTTGCCTGGAAAGCTCGCACAATGTCCGGTCAGAACGTCTCCGGCGTAATGACAGCGGATTCGCGTCGGGACGTGCTGGCGCTATTGTCTCAGCGAGCGCTCAGTCCGCTCTCGGTGACTCCGTCCAAAGCCCCGTTCATGTCCCTGAAGCTGCAGCGCGGTGTGAAGCCGGATGTACTTGCGGCAACGCTGACTCAGCTGGCCGACCTGCTGACGAACGGCGTGCCCCTGCTGCAGGCACTGGACCTGCTGTCCCGCCAGGTGACTCACGAGCATCTGAAGGAGGTGCTGCAGGACATTCGCACAAAGGTGTCAGATGGGCGCCAGCTGCCGGAAGCCATGG
>Ga0209985_10004074_pt1 | contig 11963 bp, 16 predicted proteins | sample NOAtaG_FD_187305 | JGI IMG/M metagenome (GOLD analysis project Ga0209985, IMG submission 187305) | Freshwater lake microbial communities from Lake Erie, under a cyanobacterial bloom - NOAA_Erie_Diel6S_1000h metaG (SPAdes) (version 2) | ecosystem: Environmental > Aquatic > Freshwater > Lake ...
CGCGCGCAGGCGGTCCGACACCAGCCGGTGCAACGCCTGACCGTGTTCCGTCGCGCGGCGCACGGCCTGGAGTGCGCGTTGCCGCGAAGCAGGCCCCGGCCGGGCGGCGAACAATTCACGATCAGACGGCGGTCCGGCGACGGTCAGACACAGGTCAGACAGCGGTCAGACACCGGTCAGACAGCGGTTAGACAGCGGCACCCCGCGCCCGGGCCACGAAGACCCACTCCTCGCCCGGGCGATCGGGCGCATCGAGCACGTCCACCACCACGAAGCCGCTGCACGCGAGCGAGGCCTCGATCTCGGACCGCCCCCGGAACCGCAGCCGCGAACTCGAGACGAGTCGTGCGCCGTCGGCCTCGAACTCGAAAGTCCAGCGAAAATCGACGAACGGCCCGTCCACCTGCGTGACCTCGCACCACGTTCTCACCGTGCCGGCCCCGGGCGCTTGGATGGTCCGGGCGGTCCGCTGCGGCGTCCACCGCAGCCACGCCGCGCGCGCGGGATCGCGCGTCTCGAACACCAGCAGGCCGTCGGCGGCCAGCGCGCCGCGGATGCCGCGCAGCGCCTGTATCCAGGCGGCGTCTTCCAGGAACACCTGCGCCACGTTGCCGGTCAGGGTCGCCAGGTCCGCATCCAGCGGCGGCAACGCGGCCGGCTCGCCCTCGATCCAGCGCACCCGGTCGGCCCCCGCCTTGCGCCGCGCGACTTGCAGCGATGCGCCGGCCGGGTCGAGGCCGATGACGTCGAGGCCGCGGCGCGCCAGCAGACACGCGAAGGTGCCGGTGCCGCAGCCCACGTCGAGCACGCGGCGGGCGCGGCAGCGCTCGACCAGCGCGGCATAGAAGTCCAGATCGGGGCGGTCGCCCTCGAGCGCGTCGTACAGCGACGCCAGGCGCGGATCGGAAAACGCCAGATCGGGCACGGCGTCAGCTCAGCGTGCGACGCGGGGCATCAGCCCGCCGGGCCGCCCCAAGGGCGATTCCCCGAGCGCGCAGCGTGAGGGTGGTCCAATCAGCCCGACAGCCGGGCGGCGGCGGGCCGGCAGTCGGCGTCGCCGCGCCAAGGCCTTGCGCGCGCAGGCCGGGCCGACCGGCGTCGGACTCTTTGGCTGCGTCTTCAAGGTATCTTGGCGCCGCGCTCGATGGCCGGATCGATGTGCTCATGGTCTGGCCCGGGAGGTTATCCCCAACAGCCGCCGCGCGGTCGCGGGCATGGGAGACGGCGCTTGCTTCGCCCCGATGCCCGAGCCGGCGATCGCCCGCATTGCAGCCTTGCCGCGCCTTGGCTGGCGGCGGAACGGTCAAGATTGGAGATCGAGCAAGATGCCACGTATCGCGATTGTCTTCCACACCGTTACCGGTCACACCGCGCAAACGGCAAGGGCCATCGGCGAAGGTGTCGCTGATGCCGGCGCCGAGCCGGTGCTGCTTGCCATCCACGGGCGCGACATCGTCGAAGGCCGGTATGACAACCCGGCCGTCCTGAGTGCGGTGGACGGGGCGAGCGCGGTTGTCTTCGGCGCGCCCACCTTCATGGGCGGCCCGTCTGCCCAGTTCAAGGCTTTCGCCGATGCGTCGAGCGACCGCTGGGAGCGCCAGCTCTGGCGCAACAAGCTGGCTGCGGGCTTCACCACCGGAACGGCGCCCAATGGCGATCAAGCCGGCACGCTGCAGTACTTCGTTGTCCTTGCCGCACAACACGGCATGCTGTGGGTGAGCATCGACAAGCCTTGCGGCGTGGATCCAGGCGCCCCCAATACCTTCGGCGTTCAACTGGGGTTTGCAGCGGCTGTGGGTTCGGCGGGCGTCGCGCAGGCAGACCTCCGAACGGCCAGATACCTGGGCGCGCGCGTCGGTCAACTGGTCGCGTCCGATGCGGGCCGCACGATCTAACCCGCTCGTCCCCCGGATGGTCCGCGGCCACGGTGGCCGCCCGGCGGGGCTGGCGAGCCTGGACTGGCGGACATGGCGTCCGCGCAGCCGCGTCGAGGGCGCGGTGGTCCTCGCCCTGGCCGTGGCCCTGCTGGCCGTGGCCTGGCGGAAGGTGCCGACTACCGACCCGCTCGCGCTCGCGACCGTGCTGGGCCTGGCCCTGCTGGCCGCGGGCCTGATGCTCTGGCGCGAGCGAAAGCAGCCCACCTCGCCGTCACGCCGACGCGCGACGCCGTTGGCCGGCTTGAATGTCGCGGTGGGAGCGTGCCTCGTGCTGTGCTGTGGTGAGCCGCCGTCCGGGCCGAAGCGGATCGCCACGGAGGGTCTCACGCTGCCGCGGGCGGCTTCAGCAACCGAAGCCGCTCGGCCACGACGCCGGCCACCACGACAAGCAGTGCGCACAGGCAGGCGAGGCACTCGGCGATCCACGCGAAGAACAGCTCGGCCCACAGGTTCGTGTCCTCCTCCGGGCATCGCGTCGACCAGCGGCCCGGGAGACCGAACCGGCAGCCCACGGCGATCGCAGGCAAGGCCAGGTCTGCTGCAAGTCCGCTGCACAGCCAGCGCGCCAGCAGCGCGATGCGCCACGCGTCGCCTGCCCGATGGACGAGTTCCTCGATGTCGAGTCTCAAGCCCTGCGAGCCTCGACCTGGGAGAGCGCCGGCAACGTCGTCCGCCCGTGCGGCGCGAGTCTGATGGACTCGCGCGAGATTGCGCACGTGACTGGGTTACCTTTGGATATCTTCAGCCACGGGCAAACGCGTGACTCGCTCGGCGCCCCGCATCGTCGGGTTCAGAAGCTGATCCGGTTCAACCGCGACGAGGTGACGGCGTGGGCCAGGCGCTGGCTGCAGGATGCCAAAGACCAAGGCATCCACGCGCGGGCCGACCCGGCAGGCCAGTACCGGTCGTTGCAACAGGCCCTGGCTTCGCTGCCGGCCTGCCCCAAGACAATGCATCTGCATTGAAATAGCAATGCAGATGCATTACTCTCCGTGTACTGCATCCGCGACGGAGAAGTGCCATGCCCGCCACCATGCAAGTCGAATCGACGCTGACCGACCGCTATCAGACCACGGTGCCCGAGACGGTGCGGCGGGCCCTGCGCCTGGGCAAGCGCGACAAGATCAGCTACACGATCCGCCCAGACGGCGAGGTCGTGCTCACGCGCGCGGCCGCTGGCGAGAACGACGATCCTGCACTGGCGCCGTTTCTCGGCTTCCTGGCGCGCGACTTGTCCGAGCACCCCGAGCGGCTCCAGGCTGTGGATGCCGGCCTGGCTCAGCGCATCCAGGCGCTGGTCGGCGGTGTCCAGGTCGATCCGGACGCGCCGCTGTCGGCCGACGATGAATGAGCGGCGGCAAGCCACTGGCCGTCAACGGCTGGACCATCTTTGCCCACCCGATCTTCCTCGACCAACTTGACGCCCTGACCGCACAGGTCGAGGCGCTCCAGCGCAAGGATCCGGCCGGCTACGTCAAGAAGAACGCTACCAAGCGCCTGGCGGCCATCGCGAAGCTGGCGTTCGAGGTGATTCCGCAAGACCCCGCCCGGCCGGAGTACCGCCAGGGCAACACCCTCGGAGACGAGCACAAGCACTGGTTCCGGGCCAAGTTTTTCCAGCAGTACCGGCTGTTCTTCCGGTTCCATGCGCAGGCCAAGGTGATCGTCTTCGCGTGGGTCAACGACGAGGATACGAAGCGGGCCTACGAGAGCGCCGACGACGCCTACCGGGTGTTTCGCCGGATGCTCGACAGCGACCGTCCGCCGTCGGACTGGGGCCAGTTGCTGGCCGAAGCACGCGCCGAGTCGGAGCGCCTCGGCCGGCTCGCGTCAGGGGGTGCTTGACAGGCGTCGGACTCTTTGGCTGCGTCTTCAAGGTATCTTGGCGCCGCGCTCGATGGCCTTCTCGCTTTGCTCATGTCACTCGTCATCACACCGCTGAATTGCGACGACGTGCCGGCCGTCAAGCGGCTGCTCATCGCCGGTCTGACGGAGCGGTGGGGCGTCTACGAGCCGAAGTACAACCTCGATATCGAGGGCTTGTCCAGTCGTTCCTCCGACTCGCTCACGCTGGTCGCCAGGTCGGCCGGCATCGTCGTCGGCACCGGCAGCTTGCGGTTCGTCGGTGCGCGGCGGGCACGGGTCGTTCGCATGTCCACCGCCCGCGAACGCCGCCGTCATGGCGTGGCCGCGGCCATCCTGCAGCGGCTGCTCGACCACGCGCGCGGCAGCGGCGTGAACGAGGTGGTCGTCGAAACCACGTCCTCGTGGGAGTCGGCCATCGCGTTCTACACGAAGCACGGCTTCATCAGGACCCACGAGCAGGACGGCGACACGCACTTTGTCCTTCGGCTCCGTTAGGTCTGCAGCCGGTCGACCGGCTCTTGCCCGCCGACTGCGCAAGCCCGCCGACTGCGCAAGCGGCCCGGCCGTTCCGGCCGCGCCCCGCTGCCTGCGGTGCGCCGTCTCCGCCCCGTCAGCCGATTGCGATGCGCCGGTTGGTACTGGATCAACAGGCCGGCTGGCGCGAGGCGCAAGATGGGAATGCAGAGGCAAATCCATGAGGAGACGACGATGACGAAAGTCGCCCCGGCGCTTCATCCGCACTTCCGCCCCATCCAGCGCCTGCAACTGATGACGATGCCCCGCCACGACGCCTACGAGGCCCGGGGCAAGCCCGAGCCCGGCGTCTGCGAGGACTGCGGCGTGGTCTGGTCCAAGGGCCACTGGCACTGGGGGGCCGCGCCCGCCCAGACGGGCAAGCTCTTGTGTCCGGCCTGCCGCCGCATCCGCGAACACGCGCCAGCCGGCTTCCTGCGCTTGAGCGGGCCGGCGCTGGCGCGCGACCGCGCCGAGTTGCTGGCGCTGCTGCACAACCACGCGCAGCGCGAGCGCGACGAGCATCCGCTGCAGCGGATCATGGCCGTCGAGGACGATGGCGAGGCCGTGGTCGTGACGACCACCGACATCCACCTCGCCCGCGGCCTGGGCGATGCGCTGTACGCCGCCCGCCGCGGTGAGCTGGACTATCGCTACAACGACAACGAGCACCTGCTGTACGTCCACTGGCAGAGCTGAGCGCGCGCCGGCGCCGGCCCGGTTGCTTCGGGCCCGCGGCCGGCAGGCCGGCCCCGCCCCTGGGCACGGCAAACCTGGAGGACGCCATGAGAAACCCGATCCGTTGGAACCCCTGGCAGCGCGTAGCGCGCTGGGATCCCTGGACCCACGAGCTGCGCGACGTCGAATCGATGCTGCGCGACGTGCCCGGCGTGCCGGACATGCGCGTGGACATCGGCGACGACGGCAAGGCCTACACGCTGAAGGCGGAGCTGCCGGGCGTGGAGAAGGACGACATCCACGTCTCGGTCGACGGCACGCGCGTGTCGATCACGGCCGAGGTCCGGCGCGACCCGCAAGACAAGGACGTGCAGCGCGTCTGCAGCGAGCGCTTCTACGGCCAGGTGCACCGCAGCTTTGCGCTGGACGGCGAGGTGGACGCGGCCGGCGCCACGGCGCAGCTCGACAAGGGGGTGTTGCAGCTCACGCTGCCCAAGAAGGCAGGCGGGCAGGTGCGCCGACTGGCGATTCAGTAGGCGCCTGGGCCTGCCGTGCGCCGCCGGCCGGCGCGAGGCGCAGCACAGTGGCCGCTGCATCGCGCGCCTGATTGCCGCACCGCGGGCGCGGTGCGGGGCCACGGCCTCGTGGCGGCCACCTGAGCCGGTGCTGGCGCCGGCCGACCCAACCGCTGCCCGCCTCGCGCGGACCGCGCCGACTGAAGGAAGCAACGGGAGCAACGATGAGAGACCTGCTGGTACCGTTCGACGGCTCGGAATCGGCCGGACGCGCGCTCGAGCACGCGATTGCGCTGGCCCGGGCGACCACGGCCACGGTGCATGTGATCCACGTGTACGAGGAACCCGCCGGCTACGCTCTGGGCGAGGTGGCCGTCTACTTTCCGCGCGACGAGCTGATGTCCTACCTGCGCGAGGCCAGCGAAGCCCTGCGTGACGCGGCCGCCGCCCGCCTGCGCGCCGCCGGCGTGCCCTGCGTTGCCGAAAGCCGCGTCGGTCCGGTGGCCGAGTCGATCGTCGACTACGCCAAGACGCAGCACTGCGACGCGATCGTCATGGGCACGCATGGCCGCTCCGCCCTCGGCGGTCTGCTGATGGGCTCGGTGGCAACCCGGGTGGTGCATCTGACGCCGGTGCCGGTGACGCTGGTCAAGTGAGAGCCTCTGTGAAAGGATCGTCGCGAGCGGGCCGCGCAGTCGATTTCTTGCGGGCTCTGAGGCGGCCGGGCGCGGCGGGCGGTGCCGTCGGCGCGCTGGCCGCCCGGCTGCTCACGCGGCGGCTACGTGATGAATTGCCGGCCGGGGCAGTGGGGGCGGCTGGCCTCAAGGCGCCGTGGGTACATCAGGCTGAAGGAGTTCGATGCGGTTGCCAAAGGGGTCTTCCGTGAACACGCGCCGACTGCCGGCCAACTGCTCGACGTCCGAGTGCACGACCAGGCCGCGCTCCACGAGAGACTCGACCAGAGCCGCGAGGTCATCGACCACGAACGCCGGGTGCGCCTTCCTTGCAGGACGGAACTCCTCTTCCACGCCCAGGTGAAGCTGCAGCCAAGCGCACTGAAACCAGACGCCGCCCCGGGCAGCCAGATGGGCCGGCTTCGGAATCTCCGGCAGCCCGAGCACGCCGCAGTAGAACCGGCGGGCGGCGTCCTCCTGCCCGCGGGGCATTGCGAGTTGCACGTGATCCAGCGCGACAGCCTTGGGCATGGGAGCCTCGACGCGAAGTGACGCAGCGCGCCGACGGCAGCGCCAGCAGAACACCGAGCCGGCGGGGCGCGCGTTGAACCGGGATGCCTCGCAGGGCCGGCGTCCTGGTGCTGCCCTTCCGGCCTGAGCAATGGGTCGATCGGCGCTTTCCGCAATGCAGGCAAAGGCCAGCGCGTCAGAACCGATCACACTGCGGAGCGCCGTCGAGGATCTCATAGTAGCCACCCTTGCTGCTCACGAAGGTGTGCTTGGCGATCTTGAGCTGAAGCGGGGTGTCGATGCACCCCAAGGCGACGGCGATCCACGGGTACCCCTCGATCATCGGATCCCAGAACAGGGTCGATCCACACACTGCGCATGAGCCGCGTCGGACCTTGCCGGAGGACCGATACCAGGCGACCGAGTCGGCTCCCTGCACGTCGAGGACTGTTCGGCGCACGTTGACGCCAGTCCAGAAGTTCCCGGTGTGCTTTCGGCACTGGCTGCAATGGCACGCCTCGGGCGCGTGTTCGAGTGGTTCTTCGATTCGCAGCGTCACGGCGCCGCACAGACAGCTTCCTGAGATCATTGTGCGCTCCATCGAATCCATGAGGCGAATCCATGAGGCGAATCCATGAGGCCGGTGCGACGGGCCAGCGCCTCGCTGCCGTGCAACGCCCGAGATTACCCTCGACGCAAAGCTGCACCGGGCGCAGACGGCCGTCAACAGCCTGCACCGCTGCGCCCGCGCGACGGCGGCCTTGCGATGGATGGCCCGCCTGGACGGCGCGGCGCGGGCGAATGGCGCGCCCGACGCGGCGTTGGTGCTTGCCGCCGGGAGGACGAGGAAAGCTTGGGGCTGCCGACGCGAAAGGGAAATCCTTGCCGACGGCTCGGGGTGGCGGGCGCAGGGCGCAAGAACCGACCTACCCGTGCGGGACGCGCCCTCCCGCTGGCGACCAGTTCTCCCAGGCGATGTCCTGGAACACCACCATCAAGTTCTCCGGGTCGAAGCCGGTCTGGCTCAGCGAGTGCGTCAGGTGGGCGAGGATGTCCTTCTTGACCTTCACACTTCTGCCGGTTCCGAGCTGGATCTCAACCAGGACGAAGTCCGAAGTCCGCATCGTCTTGACATCGGGAAAGCTCGCATCGAACCGGAAGTCGTCCGCGTCGAGCTCGAGGACCCGATGGAATCGATCCCGCGGGTCGACTCCGGCCGTGCACAGGGCGGCGTGAACGGCCAGCAGGACCTGGGTCTTGAACTCACGCGACTTCGGCTTCGTGACGGTGATCGTGACGATCGGCATGTGGACCTCATCTTGCAGCGTGGGCAGGCCGCCGTGGGGCTCGTCCGCCCGCCGAGGCGCGGCGACGGGGGCATCCCGACCTGGATGACCCAGGGGCAAAGGCCGCCGCCGATGGCGATGCGCCGTAGCGGGCGGTCGGCAGCGGCATGCTAGACCGGATGCTTCATCAGGGACGCGGGATTTGCGCGGATGCCCGCGCGAGCCAGATTGCGCGAGACGGGCGCAGCCGATGCCCGTAGGCATCGGCGAACGCTTGAGCGATGTGGCCGCGCGCGGGCGCCGCGCAAACCCGCGTAGCCCCGACCGTCCAAAGTGGCTTGGGCCAAGTGCAGGCGACCGCCGCGGCTTTCAGAGGCAGATCGTGGATGCACGGGGGCGACCTGGTGAAACATCCGGGCTAGACCTCACCGCGCAGCAGACGCATTTGTACCGCGTTGAAGTACACGCCGTCGAACCGCATGGCGTTGGCCTTGAGAGCCTCGCGCTTGAAGCCAAGCTTGGCGTAAAGGGAAATCGCCGCCTCATTGTCTTCGCGTGCCTCAAGCTCGATGCGAGTGAGTCCCTTGCGCCAAGCCTTCTCGATGCAGGCCGAGAGCAGGCGTGTCCCGAGTCCATGGCCACGGTAGGCCGGGTGTACGCCCATGCCGAGCGAGCCGCAGTGCGAGATCGCATGCGCCCAGTTTGGAAAGATGTCGGCCCAGCCGACGACGCGCTCACCATCCAGGGCGAAGAACTGAATCGCATCGTTGGCGACGCTGTCCTTCACGAAACCTTCGATCCGCTCGAGCGCAAGCGCTTCGAACTGGGCGAGGTATCTGCGCTCTCGGGCGACGACGTCCAGACACTCGCGGTAGCTGGCAGCGTAGCGCTCCTGAACAGGCGTGATGAGAAGCATCGGCGATCGGTGAGGCGGGTCATTACTTCGGAAGCGTAGCTCCGAGCGGACAACCCGGCCCGGCAACGGCAATCCGCATCCGGGCAGGCCGCGGGCATCTGCGTCTTGCCATGCGTTCACGCCAACGCCTGCATGAACGTGCCGCACGAGCCGCGACCGCCAGACCTGGCGCCCGTGCCGGGCTGCGCCGCGCGCGCTCGCCCGCCGGCGCGGCCAGCCGTTCATGGCCCGCGCGACGCGCGAGCGACGCGCGAGCGACGCGAGAGCGACTCGGGTGCGGCCGTTGGCGCACCCTCAGCGCACCACCAGCACCGGAAGGCGGCTGCGTGCGAGCACGTGCTGGGTCTGGCTGCCGAGCAGCACCGCGGCCACGCCGCGCCGGCCGTGCGAGCCCATCACGATGCAGTCGCAGCCGCGGTCCTCGGCCATCTGGAGAATGCCCAGCCACGGCGGATCGACCTCGCGCGGCACGGTCTCGCAGTCCACGCCGGCGGCGCGTGCCGCGGTCTCCAGGGCGGCCAGCGCGTCGTTGGCAAGCGCCGCTGCGGCGGCCTGCACCTGCCCGACCTGCGCCGGCTCCAGTTGCCCGAAGCCGATGTACGGGTAAGGCTCGATCGCGCTGAAGCCGACCACGCCGGCCCCCAGGTCGCGCGCCAGCGCGACGGCCCGCTCGACCGCGCGGACCGACAGCGCGGAGCCGTCGGTGGCCACCAGCATCTTGCGGAACATGGTTGTCGCCTCCTCGTCCGTCAGGGGCCGGTGCGGACCCACAGCCCGCGCTCGACGCAGTGCAGGCGCCCGGCGCCGCTCTGCACGCAGGTGCCAAGCGGAAACGCCGCGCCGTTGAACCCGCATACACCGGTCTGCAGCTCAAGCTCCGACGAGAACTGCTCACCCTCGCCCAGGATCGGCGCGGTGCGCTGCTCGGGGTCGGGCGCGCCGACCTGGGTTACATCGCTCGTCATGGTGCCCGCTGAAACAAGGCCGCGACAGCAACAGCATACGGAGCGCGCGGCTGCGGCGGAGTCGGATTCGAGGCCGCCGTCCAAGTGCCGTTGATGGCGGTCAAGCGCATGCCGGGCCAGGCTCCTAAGTTGGGACTGGTGCGGCGCCTGCCGCGGTGAGGGCAGTCTGCGATACAACGGCGCAAGAAGGGCCATGCCAGCGCCACACCAGAGCAACACCCGCGCCAGACCATGAGCGAGGACACCATGAAAAAGACCCTGATCGTTTTCCACTCGCGCAGCGGCTATACCCGCCGCGTGGCACAGGCGCTGGCGCAGCGCCTGGACGCCGATCTCGACGAGATCCGCATCGTGCAGCCGATGGCGGGCACGCTCGGCTATGCGTTCTGCGCGCTGGAGTCGCTGTTGCATCTGACCCCGGCGCTGCGGCCTTCGACCCGGGACGCGTCGGACTACCCGCTGGTGGTCGTGGGCACGCCGGTGTGGTTCTGGAATCTGTCGAGCCCGGTGCGTAGCTGGCTGGCGGGCAACCGGCTTGCCAAGGGCCGCTTTGCGTTCTTCTGCACGATGGGCGGCTCGGGCGCCGGGCGCGCGTTTGCCGCCATGCAGGAGCTGGCCGGCGGCGCGCCGCGGGCCACGCTGGCGCTGACCGACGGCCAGATCGACGCCGGCGCCGATGCCGCGATCGATGCGTTCGTGCGCGCGCTGCGGGCCGCACCGTCGGCCGCAACGGCTCCGGCGGCCGGCGCCCACCAGCCGGCCTGACGGCGTCGGGCGCGCCGGCATGCGGCCGGCTGCGCAGCGGTGGCGCGCGGCTGCGGTGGGGCATTGAGCGAGCCGGACAGGCGCCGCGGATCGACCCGAACCTCGCGTGACTTCATGCTCAGCCTTCGGCGCAGCGATGGCGGGCCCGGCAGCGGGCTCATTGCTTCACCGCGCCCCGCGAGGCATGACGCGGCGGCTGCGCCAAGTCGTACGGCCCGCGTTGGCGGTCAGGGTTGCGCGCGCCGTGCTGGCGCCTTGGGAGCCTCCGCCGGAGAGGGTCATCGCGTCGGTCCCGAGCGCTGTGCGGATGCCACGACGGTGCGAGGGCAAGGAGCCTTCCGCCCTGCCCGCTGGCGCTGCCCGAGGCGCGCTCGTCGTTGCGCAGGCTCGCCGCAGTCCGGCTCATGGCGGTGGCGCGTGGTGCCGGGCGATCAGCCCCCAACTCCTCTGCTCGGGATGCCCTCCGCCCAGCGGGCGCTTCCTTAACTCTTGCCTGCGTGTTGCCGTAAGTCGTCCAGGAGCTTTTCGTTCTGCGCTGGACGCGGCCCGCGGCATGGACCTGTCCGCCAGCGAGCACGACATGCCGCAGCGATTCGTCATGGCCCTGAGCATCAACACCAACCTGTCGAGCCTTGCCGCCCAGCGGGCCCTGAGCCAGTCTCAGGATCTGCGGACGACGGCCGTGCAGCGGTTGAGTTCGGGGCTGCGGATCAACAGCGCCCGCGACGATGCGGCCGGTCTTGCCATCACCGAGCGGCTGACTGCCCAGATCCGTGGACTGACGCAGGCCAACCGCAACGCGCAGGACGGCATCGGCATGCAGCAAACCGCCGACGCGGCGCTGGCCTCGATCGGGGAGAACCTGCAACGCATACGGGAGCTGGCGGTGCAGGCGGCCAACGGCGGCAACTCGGATGCCGACCGTGCCGGGATCGATGCCGAGGTGCGGCAGCGCCTTGCCGAGATCGACCGCATGCCAGCGCCACCCGTTTCAACGACATTCGGCTGCTCGATGGCAGCGCCGGGTCGAAGACGCTGCAGGTGGGCGGCGGGGCGGGGGACACGCTGGGGCTGGACTTCAGTCGCAGCGTGCGCAGCGGCGCCCTGGGGGCGCTGGCGAGCGTGCAGTCGGCCGATCTGGGGGCGCGGCTGTCGGCCCCCGGGGGGCTGGTGCTGGCGGGCGGGGACCTGACGGTGCAGGTGGGCGGCGGGGCGGCGGTGAGCGTCACCGGCACCTTCACGACGCTGCAGGCGCTGGCTGCCGCGGTGAATGCGGCCATGGGCGGCCGCGGCAGCGCGGAGGCGCTCGGCGGCGCGGAGGGCACGGGGGGCACGGGG
>Ga0209985_10004078_pt1 | contig 11950 bp, 11 predicted proteins | sample NOAtaG_FD_187305 | JGI IMG/M metagenome (GOLD analysis project Ga0209985, IMG submission 187305) | Freshwater lake microbial communities from Lake Erie, under a cyanobacterial bloom - NOAA_Erie_Diel6S_1000h metaG (SPAdes) (version 2) | ecosystem: Environmental > Aquatic > Freshwater > Lake ...
CCAAGGTCCTCGGCTTCCTGAAGGAAAGCAAGGACCTCGTGAGCCCCAAGGCCAAGCTCACCGGCAGCGTGGTGATCAGCCCCTGCTTCATCGGCGAGAACGTGACCTTGGTGAACAGCATCGTGGGACCGAACGTCTCCATTGAGAGCGGCGCGGTGATCACCAACAGTGTGGTACGGAATTCGATCGTACGTCCCTCTGTGCAGATCACCGATGCCGTCATCGACAACAGCATGCTCGGCGAACGGGCCATCGTCACCGGCAAGGCCATGGACCTGAGCTTGAGCGACGACAGCACCGTGGGCTGAACCACCCGGGTCGAACATGAACATGACACGCCTCCTGACCGGTCTTGCGCTGCTGCTCGTTCTGGGGGCCTGTGGCGGTGCGCGAAGTACAACCACATCAAGCGCTCCACCGGCGGACCCGCGTTCCGAAGGCCAGGACCAGCGCGCCGAGGTAATGCGCCTGTTCATGGAGGCCACACAGGCCCGCATGGCCGGTCAGTTGCCCAAGGCCGTGCAGCTCTACCAACAGTGCCTCAAGCTCGATCCGCAGAACGGTGCGGCACACTTCGAGCTCAGCAAGCTCTTCCACCAGTCACAGCAGTTCGGCCCGGCGGTGGACCATGCCAAGCGTGCCGTGGCAGCGGACAAGACCAACATCTGGTACCGTTTCCTGCTGGCCGATCTGTATGAACAGGGTCGTATGCCGGCAGAGGCCGCCACCGTCTATCGCGGTATTACTGAACAGTGGCCGGAGCGTTATGAGGTCTACTTCGATCTGGCCAATGCCCTGGCCAACAGCGACAAGGTTTCCGAAGCACAGAAGGTCTACGCCGACATGGAGAAACGCTTCGGCCTCACCGAGGAACTGATCACCAATGAGTTCGGCATGCTCATGAACGCCGGCAAGATGGACGATGCCGAGCAATTGGTGCAACGTGCTGTGGTCGCCCGTCCGAAAGAGCCCCAATACCTGGGCATGTTGGCCGAGCTGTACGACCAGAAGGGCGAGCACGAAAAGGCCTTGACCTATTACAAGCGGGCCCTGGAAATGGACCCCGGCAACAGCATGTTGCGCATTGCACTGGCCGAGCATTATTACGGTACCGGCCGCATGGAGGAGGCGTATAATGAACTTGGCGAGGCCTTCCGTGACCCTGAAATGGACATCGATGCCAAGATGCAGGTGCTCATCGGGTTCTTCGAAATGACCAACCGCGAAGGAGAAGGCCCGAACGACCGTGCCGACCTGATCCGGCGCTCCTACACGCTGATCGATGCCTTGGAACAGGCCCATCCGGAAAGCGGCAAGCCACACACCATCCATGGCGATTTCCTGCTCCGCGATGGGCGGTATGAAGAGGCGCGGGCCGAGTTCCGCAAAGCACTGGTGAACGAGCAGGACCGGTTCCCGATCCACCTGCAGTTGCTGCAACTGGACCTGCAGCTGGGCGACCACCAGGCCTTGCATACCGATGCCGAGGCGGCCATTGCGTTGTTCCCCACCTCGCCGGAGCTCTACCTCTACAATGGGATCGCGCTTTCACAGCTCGGGCAGCACGAGGCGGCCATCGAGGCCTTGGTCACGGGCCGCGATCTGGTGGTGGACAACCCGCCGCTGCTGGCCCAGTTCTGGAGCAGCCTCGGAGATGCCTACAACGACGCGAAACAATTCAGCAAAAGCGACCTGGCCTATGACAAGGCGCTCGCCATGGAACCGAACAACACCGGCACGCTCAACAACTACGCCTACTACCTGAGCCTGCGCAAGGACCAATTGGAAAAGGCCGAGCGTATGAGCCGGCGGGCGAACGAGCTCCAACCCGGCAGTGCCACTTACCAGGACACCTACGCCTGGGTGCTGTTCCAGATGGGCCGCTATGCCGATGCCCGGAGCTGGATGGAGAAGGCGCTGGCCGGCACCGCCGAACCGGATGGCGTACTGTTGGAACATTACGGCGACATCCTGTTCGAGCTGGGCGACAGGTCCGCGGCCATGGAGCAGTGGAAGCTGGCCCAGGCCAAGGGTGACGCCAGCGAGGTCATTGGGCGGAAGATCACCGAAGGAAAACGCGTGGAATGAGGAGGTCGTTCCAGGGTATGCTCCTTGGTCTCACGGTGCTGGCAGCAGCGTGCAAGAGCGGTCGGCCCTTGGTTTTGGCCAACCGCGACCTTCCGGCCCGTTCGGCGGACAAGCTGGTGGAGCGATTGCTCGAGAGCGATCCCGGCCCGGTGCGGTACTACTCGGCCAAGGCAGCAGTGGAGGTGAACCTGCCGGATGGTTCCAAGAGCTTCAAGGCCCAGGTGCGCAGTGTTCAGGATAGCGCGGTGTGGGTCAGCGTGGTCCCCGCCCTGGGCATCGAGGTGGCCCGCATCCTATTGACCGTGGACAGTGTGAAGATGCTGGACAAGCTGAACGACCAGTACTTCGTGGGTGACACTGCGGCGGCCAGACAGCGTTTCGGACTGCAACCGGGCCTGGCCCTTTTTCAGCAAGCCCTCTTGGGAAGGCCCTTCGGTCTGGACCCGGAAGAGAAGTACCGCTCTGACCGTGAGGAGGGGTACTATGTGCTGACCAGCCGTGAGAAACGGCGTTTCGTGCGGGCCGCAGAGGATATCAGCCCCGGCGATACCCTGGCCCGCGACCGCGATATGGGCGAACGCCGGTTGGAGCGTACCCTGCGCCGTGCCGAGGAGAAGGAAGCGATCATTTACCGCTATTGGCTGGAGCCGGACAGTTTCCGCCTGGTGCGGGTGCAGGTCACCGACCTCGTACGCGACCAGGTGGCCGATGTGCGTTATGAGCAACGGAGCGGTGCCGAGAGCCTGTTCCTGCCCACGCTCATCCGGATCTCCCTGAGCGAGCCGGGTCGCAATGCCACGGGCAGTCTCGAGCTCTCGCGCATCACTACGGAAGGGCCACTGCAATTGAACTTCAAGATCCCCGAGAAGTATGTGCCCATGCCCTGAGCCACGGATGCGAGCAGCACGCAAGGTGCTCACTGCCCTGCTGTGCCTGCTGCTGATCGCGGTGATGCCGGTGGAGGCCGGTGCTCAAAGCCGCAAGGAACTGGAGAAGAAGCGCGAGGCCCTGGACAAGCAGATCCGTACCACCACCGCGCTCATCGAGCAGGCCCGCAAGGAGCAGAAGGTCACCCAGCAACAATTGCAATTGCTGGAAAGCCAGATCCAGGCCCGCGAGCAGCTGATCCGCACCATGAACGGAGAGCTGCGCAAGGTGGACGAGCGGATCAACGAGGACCGGGAACTGGTGGAGTCGCTGCGCAAGGACCTGCTCACCCTGAAAGAGGAATATGCGCGTATGGTGCAGTTCGCCTACCGCAATCGCAGCGCCTACGACCGCATGAGCTACCTCTTCGCGGCGAGCAGCTTCCAACAGGCCTTCAAGCGCAGTCGCTACCTCAATCAGATCGGCCAGCAACGGGTGCGCCAGGCGGCACTGATCGCCGAAACGCAGGCCGCCATCGAAGCGCGGCTGGCAGGCTTGAAGGAGCAGCGCGAGGAGAAGAACCGGATCGTGGCCATGGAACAGGCCGAGAAGCAGAAACTGGCCTCGGACCGGAACGGCCAGCAGAGCGCACTGGCCACCCTGCGCAAGGAGGAAGGACGGTTGAAGGAGACCCAGCGCAAGCAGCAGAAGCAGCGCAATGATCTGGATGCGGCCATCAAGAAAGCCATTGAGGAGAGCATAACGAAGGACACCAAGCCGAAGCCCAAGGGCAGCACTTCCGGCACTGCTTCAAGCTCTGCCAAACTGAATATCACGCTCACCCCCGAGGCCAAGGAGCTCAACACCGACTTCGAAAAGAACAAGGGCAAACTGCCCTGGCCGGTGGAAAAAGGGGTGATCACCAGCCGCTTTGGCCCACAACCCCACCCCGTACTACCCGGTATCAAGATCGACAACAATGGCATCGATATCACCACCGAGAAGGGGTCTGGTGTGCGGGCCGTGTTCCGGGGCGAGGTGAGCAGCGTGATCGTGATCCCCGGTGCAGGCAAAGCGGTCATCATCAGCCATGGGGCCTACCGCACGGTGTACAGCAACCTGCGCGATGTGACCGTGGCCAAGGGCCAGAAAGTGGACACGAAGCAGGTGGTGGGCACCGTCCTTACGGATGAGAATGGCTCGGTGGCGCACATCGAGATCTGGAAGATCACCAGCGAGGGCCTCGTGAAAGTGGACCCTGCTCTGTGGATCTTCCGTTGAAACGCGACCGGAACGGTTACCTTTGCCGTCCTATTTGATGCCCATGTTCTCCAACCCGTTGTCCATCCTGCTCGGCGTTATCGGTCCCTGGCAGGTCGTACTGATCGTGGTGGTGCTTCTGCTCCTGTTCGGGGGCAAGAAGATCCCCGAGCTCATGCGTGGCCTGGGCCAGGGCATGAAGGAGTTCAAGAACGCCAAGGACGGCCTGAACGAGGAGAAAAAGGAGGAGGGCAAGTAAGCCCCGTTCGCAGGCGTGAGCACCACCAAGACCTTTGGCGAGGCCCGTTCCGCGGTTGAAAGCGGGGCAAGTGTCTCCGTGGCCGCCGAGGCCGCTCTGGCCGTAGCGCACAGCAACCAGCACCTCAATGCGTTCCTCGAGCTCTTTGACCGGAGCGCGCGGGAACAGGCCGCCCGGGTGGATGCCCGCGTGAAGGCCGGCGAGGCAGGCCCCCTGGCAGGCGTGGTGCTCAGCATCAAGGACAACATCTGCTACAAGGACCACAAGGTCAGCGCCTCTTCGCGCATCCTCGAAGGGTTCACCAGCCTGTACAGTGCCACCGTGGTGGAACGCCTGCTCGCCGCCGATGCGGTGATCCTGGGCCGTACCAATTGCGACGAGTTCGCCATGGGCAGCAGCAACGAGAACAGTGCCTTCGGCAAGGTGCTGAACCCGGTGGATACCAACATGGTCCCCGGGGGCAGCAGTGGTGGTGCGGCGGCCAGTGTGGCGGCCGGCATTGTTCACGCAGCGCTGGGCAGCGACACGGGCGGTTCCATCCGGCAGCCGGCCTCGTTCACCGGAACGGTCGGCCTGAAGCCCACTTATGGGCGCGTGAGCCGCCATGGCCTCATCGCCTTCGCCAGCAGTTTCGACCAGATCGGTCCGTTCACCCGCACGGTGGAGGATGCCGCCACGCTGTACACCGTGATGGCCGGCCACGATCCGCGCGACAGTACCACCAGTCGTACTCCGGTTGAACCGATCACGCTCGCCCACCCCAGCAGGTTGCGCATTGGCTATTTCCGCGAGGGCCTCGAGCGCCCCGGGATGGACCCCGAAGTGGTGGCCCACCTGCAAGCCCATATCGACCGACTGAAGGCCGATGGCCATGTGGTGGAGCCTGTGGAAGTGCCCCTGCTCGACCACCAGGTGCCCACCTACTACATCCTCGCCACGGCCGAGGCCAGCAGCAACCTGGCGCGTTTCGATGGCATTCACTACGGGCACCGCAGCAAGTCGGCCAAGGGGGTCGAGGAGACCTATCGCCTGAGCCGCACCGAAGGCTTCGGGCCCGAGGTGAAGCGCCGGATCCTGCTCGGGACCTTCGTGCTCAGCGCCGGTTACTACGATGCCTACTATGCCCAGGCCCAGCGCGTGCGCCGGATCCTACGTGATCGCACCTTGAAGGCCTGCGCCCAATACGACATCCTGTTGGGTCCCACCTGCCCCACCACGGCCTTTGCGCACGGCGCGGTGACCGATCCAGTGGCCATGTATCTGCAGGACATTTTCACGGTGCAGGCCAACCTGGCGGGCAATCCGGCCATCAGCCTGCCCACGGGCATGCACAGCAACGGGCTGCCCTTCGGCATCCAGCTCATGGCAGCTCCCTTCGCCGAAGCGAAGTTGCTGGCCGCCGCCAAGCATCTGTTCTAAGGGCCTAGCCCTCTTTCCGTTCCTTTTCGCGCTTCTGCGGCTGCAAGGGGTTCGCGTTGATCTCGCGGAACAGTTCCCGGTTGCGCTTGATGTCGCAGGCCATCCACACGGCCGCGCGGAAACTGCTCTCATCGGCCACGCCCTGTCCTGCAATGTCCAGACCGGTGCCATGGTCCGGGCTGGTGCGCACAATGGGCAGGCCGGCGGTCACGTTCACGCCGTTCCCGAAGCTCAATGCCTTGAACGGGGCCAGGCCCTGGTCGTGGTACATGGCCAGCACACCGTCGAAGTGGGTATAGCCACCACTGCCGAAAAAGCCATCGGCCGCATAGGGCCCCATGGCCTTGATGCCTTCGTCGTTCAGCTTGCGCACGGCCGGGGCAATGCGCTCCTTGTCCTCGGACCCCAGCGTACCTCCATCACCCGCGTGGGGATTGAGGCCCAGGATGGCGATGCGGGGGTCCATGATGCCGAAGTCGCGCATCAGGCTCTGGTGAAGCAGTCGTGCCTTGGTCAGGATGCGTTCGGTGGTGATCGCAGCGGCCACGTCCTTCAGTGGGATATGGCCGGTCACCGTGCCCACGCGTAGCCCTTCACCCACCAGCACCATCAACACCTCGCTGTCGCTGCCGGCCATCTGCTGCAGGAACTCGGTGTGGCCCGGGTAAGCGAACCCTGCCTGCTGCATGCTGTGCTTGTCGATCGGTGCCGTCACCAGCACGTCCACCTTGCCACTGGCCAGGTCCTGCGCGGCGGCCTCGAGGCTCTTGATCGCATAGGCGGCCAGCTGGCCCGAGGGTTTGCCGAGTTCGATGGCGATGTCCTCCTCCCACACGTTCACCAGGTTGAGCTTCTTCGGCAGGGCCTCACGGGCGTCGTTCACGCGATGGAACTGAACTTCGTCCAGCTTCAGGGCCTTGCGATGAAAGCTCACGGTATGCGCCGAGGCGTAGAGCACCGGCGTGATGTCCTGGAGGATGCGGGTGTCCTCGAAGCACTTCAGCACCACTTCAAGGCCGATGCCGTTGAGGTCGCCGCAGCTGATGCCAACGCGGATGGGGGGGCGGGTCTCGCTCATGGTTCTTGGGGCGGAAGGCTCAGCGCTTTGCCCGCTGCTTGATGAATTCATAGAACAGGCGGACACCCACACCGGTGCCGCCCTTGGTGCGGTAGCTGTCCTTGCGGGTCAGGAAGGCCGGCCCGGCAATGTCCAGATGGATGAACGGATGCGTGGTGAAGCGGGCCAGGAACTTGCCTGCTGTCTGTGCGCCTGCGAGGTCGCTGCCCAGGTTCTTGATGTCGGCCACATCGCTCTTGATCTCGTCGTCGTACTCGTCCCAGAACGGCAGGCGGGCGGTGCGCTCGAACACCTGCATGCCGGCGTGTTCCAAGCGGTGGAACTCGGTGTCCGGTGCGGTACCCATCACGGCCGTGCCGTAGGTGCCAATGGCGCGCATGGCGGCCCCGGTCAGCGTGGCGATGGTCATCACCAGCTCGGGCTTGTAGCGTTCGCCGTAGCTCAGTGCATCGGCCAGGATCATGCGGCCCTCGGCGTCGGTGTTCAGCACTTCCACGGTGAGGCCGCTGTGCATACGCACCACATCGCCAGGGGCATAGGCATTCCCGCCGGGGCGGTTGTCGGTGGCGGGGATCAAGGCCACCACGTGCACGGGCAGTTCACGCTTGGCCACCACGGCCATGGCACAGGCCACGGCGGCGGCACCGGCCATGTCGCATTTCATCTGGTCCATGCTGTTCGGCGTGGGCTTCAGGCTGAGGCCGCCCGTGTCGTACACCACGCCCTTGCCCACCAGCAGCAGCGGTTTCTTGTTCACCGCGTTCTTCGGCTTCCATTCCAGGATGCTGAAGGTGGGTGCGTCCAGGCTGCCCTTGTTCACCGCCAGCAGGCCGCCCATGCCCTGCGCTTCGATCTGCGCCTTGTCCAGCACCTGCACCTTGAACCCACTATTGCGGCTCAGGGTCTTGATCTCGGCCGCCAGTTGCGTGGCGTTCAGGAAGCTCACCGGCTCGTTCACCAGATCGCGGGCGGTCCACACGGCCTCGCACAGATCGCCCAGTTCCTCCACGTCAGCAGCGGTCACTTCCTTGGCCACCAGGGAAAGCTTCGTCAGCGTGGGTGCGCCTTTCTCGTCGGTCTTGTACTTGCGGAAGGCATAGCTGCCCAGCGCCACGCCCTCGGCCAGTGCCAGGGTCAATGCGGCATCGTCCTGCAGGCTGATCACCTGGGCCTCGGTGCGCTTGGATCCGTTCAACCGGGCCGCCATGGCATCACCGGCCTTCCGGGCCTTTTCCAACTGCTGGTGGCGATCGCCATCCTTCACCAAATGGGCCAGCACCAGGCGTCCGCTCACATCGCACACGGCCAGACCGGGATCGGCCGTCAGCTGCTCGTTCAGGTACTGGCGGTCACTGCGTTCCAGGTCGAGGTGGCGCAGTTGCGATAGGTCGTTCAGCACCACCAGCGTATCACGCGAAGTGGAGGGGCGGGTGGACTTGGCAAGGGTGATCATGGACCGGGGTGTGCCGCCATGTGCGGGCAGCCGGCCAAAGATAGCCGCGGTGGGGGCGCGGGATCAGCGCTGCGTACTGGCCGTTACCGACAGGTGGCGGCCCAGGCGGATGTTGAACGTCCGTGTGCGCTCCGTGCGGTCCACCGAGAGCCCGGCCTGTTCACCACCGATCACTTTCAGCCCGCGGTCCACGGCAGCGATCGCGTCATCCTGTCCCAGCGGACCGGTGTTGCCTGCGGGTTGCTCCAGCACCCGTTCGCGCACCACCGCGGCCAGTGCACCACCCAGCGTGGAGGCCCCCGGCGTGGCCGACGTATTGCTCGCAGCAGCCACCGGTTCGTCGGCAGGGAGCCAGGTGGCCTTTTCCACCGGCACCGTGCGTGGTTCCGGACGCTCGTCCGTGTTCCGGCCGGGCATAGTGTGCCGAACGGCGGCCAGTTGCACCGGTTCTTCGCGGCCCATGCGCGGCAGGGGGTTCGCGGACCTGTCCGGTGTGCCGGTGCCTTGTTGCACCTCCGGTGTTGTGGACCCGGCAGTGCTGCCCGGCTCCGACTTCACAGGGGTCTCCGGCGCGGTGCTCACCGGTTCAACAGTAGTTCCCTTCGTTTCCGCCTTCGTGCTGGCCTCGGGCACCGTGGCCACCTGTTGTTCGGGGGCCTCACTGCGACCCAGGAACCAGATGCCCATGCCCAGCAGCACGGCCACCGAAGCAGCTGCAGCGAACCGCACCGCCCACGTGCCCAGTGCGATCACGCGACCACCGCGTTTCAGCGAACCTTTCTCCGCATACTCGACCGCCTCGGTGGCGATGCGGGTCCTTTGCATCAATTCGCGGGCACGTCCGGCCTCCGCGTGGGTGGCCACATAGGCGGCCAGTGCCTTGCGCTGTTCAATGGTTAGGTCGCCTTCCAGCTCGGCCACCAGGAAGTCGTCCAACGTATGGCGGTCGGGCAGTCCCACGGGCGGCAGTTGGCGCTCCAGGTCCTGTTTGGCCGCAAAGGCCATGGCCTCGGGCACCAGCTTCACCAGGTCGTACAAATGGGCGCTGCGCAATAGCTCGGGGTGCTCCAGCAGGAAGTGGCGCAGCGCGTGCAGCTGCTCGGCGTTCAGGTCGCCTTCCAAGCGCGCCACCAGGAAGTCGTCCACGTTCTCCAAGGAAGGCTGGCCCGTGGGCGGCAACGCGCGCTTCAGGGCGTCCTTGTCGGATCGGGAGAGCGCGGCATCCAGCTGGTCCAGCGTGGGCAGCGCGTCCATGCCGGGGTCCAGTTCCGGATGCGCGGCCAGGAAGGCATCGAGTTCCTGCTCTTGGGCAGGCGTCAGGTTCCCTTCCAGCCGATCGAGCAGCCAGGCCTCGTAGTTGCTATGGTCAATGCGCTCCTTCATAGCACCAGGTCGAGTTGGCCGATGTATTCCTTCAACGCTGTGCGGCCTCGGTAGATGTACACTTTCACCTGGGCCAGGTTCAAGCCGGTGAGCTCGGCGATCTCCTCGTAGGCGTAGCCCTCCAGATCGCGTAGCAGCACCACGCTCCGTTGGATGGCCGGCAGGGTGGCCAGGGCCGCGTCCAGCACCTCCTTCAGGTCCGGTTGTGCCTGGCTGGTGGTGCGCAGGTGGTCATGGTGGTCCTCCATTCGTGTGCTGCGGCCCCCTTTGCGCACCTCGTCCACCATTACGTGGTGGGCCGTGGTGAAGAGGTAGCTCTTGGCCTTGGCGCCTTCCACCTGGTCCAATTTGGTCCACAACCGCGCGAAGCTCTCCTGCACCACGTCCTTGGCGAGGTCCTCATCGCGCAAATGCTTGAGCGCGAAGCGGTAGATGCCATCGGCATGCTGGTCCACGGCGAGGTTGTATTCAGCGGGCGTCATCGGTTAGGGAACCGTTGTCCGTGCTCATGGGACGGATGGCCGAGGGGAAAGTTACACCCGTTCGTTGCCGGCGCTTCGTTCCTTTGTTGGCACACCCGCGATCCTTTCGCGGCCGGTCCGCGTATCAGGGGCCTTCAGATGGCGAACACGACCATGACACAGCAACGGGGAGGCCGAAGGGAGCGGGGTGAACACCGTTCGGGCACGGCCCAGCGCCCCTTGGTCAGCATCATTACCGTGGTGTACAACGGTGCGGCCACCTTGGAGCGCACCATCCAGAGCGTGCTGGGGCAGACCTACGACAACATCGAGTACATCGTGGTGGACGGCGGCAGTTCCGATGGCACCCTCGACCTCGTGCGCCGCTACGAGGACCGCCTTGACCTGTGGGTGAGCGAGCGCGACAAGGGCATCTACGACGCCATGAACAAGGGCGTGGCGCTGGCCACCGGCGAATGGGTGGCGCTGATCAATGCCGACGATTGGTACGAACCCGACACCGTGGCCCGCGTGGCGGAGGCGGTGAAGGACCGACCTGCCATCAACATCGTGCACGGCGACATCTGGATCCACTACCCCAATGGCCACCGCAAGGTGAAGCATGCGCGCCAGAGCGGATTTCTGCTGAAGTATTGGGAGATGGTGCTCAACCACCCCACCTTCTTTGTGCGCCGTAGCTACTACCAGGGCCGCCCCTTCGATGCCGGCCTGCGCGTGAGCGGCGACCACAAGTGGACCCTCGCCGCGTGGCTTCATGATCCCAAGCAGTTCCTGTACCTGCACGTGGTGCTGGCCAATTTCACGGCCGGTGGCGCCAGCATGACCATCCCCTTGAAGCGCGTGCTCAGCGAGGGTCGCCGCGTAAGCCACGACCTGGGCCTGGGCGCCGTGGGCACTGCCATCGGGCAGGCCACGCGCACCGCGCTCTATGTGCCGCAATACCTCAAGCTCCAGTTCAACCAGTACATTTCGCCACTGCTTGGCGGCAGGTCGTAATGGCGAGCGTGTGGAACATCTTCCAGGACTGGCGGGCCAATCGCGGCAACCCCAAGGGGAAGCTCGTCATGCTGTTGTTCCGTACAGCGCATCTGTTGCGTCAGAGCAAGCTCACCTTCCTGCTCTTCCTCTGGTACTTCATCCTTTACCGCATCGGTGTGGAATGGTTCCTGTGCATCGAGTTGCCGTGGAAAACCCGCATCGGCCCGGGCTTCCGCGTGGACCATGGCCAGGCGCTGGTGATCAACGACGGCACTGTGTTCGGCGCCAACTGTACCGTGCGCAACAGCACCACCATCGGCAACAAACGCCTCAAGGACGGCACCTACAGCCGCGCCCCCCGCTTCGGCGATCGTGTGGACATCGGGGCCAACGCCGTCATCATCGGCCCCATCACCATCGGCCACGATGTGCTCGTGGGCGCGGGTGCCGTGGTCTTTAAGGATGTGCCACCCAACAGCGTGGTGGTGGGCAACCCGGGGCGGGTGATCCCGAGGCCATAGATGCCCAGCAATGGCTGGTGCTCTTAGACCATGGCGGTGGTAATGATGCGCTACTCCACCACTACCCGCTCATAGCAGCTCCCCTCCTTGCTGGTAACCCGCACCACATAGGTGCCGGCCCCAAAGCGGGATAGATCCACCTCCTCGGTGACTTTGCCTTGG
>Ga0209985_10004085_pt1 | contig 11938 bp, 6 predicted proteins | sample NOAtaG_FD_187305 | JGI IMG/M metagenome (GOLD analysis project Ga0209985, IMG submission 187305) | Freshwater lake microbial communities from Lake Erie, under a cyanobacterial bloom - NOAA_Erie_Diel6S_1000h metaG (SPAdes) (version 2) | ecosystem: Environmental > Aquatic > Freshwater > Lake ...
ATCGCATCGCGCTGGCGCTGCTGCGGAAGGCGTGCGAGGTGATGCCGGGGGATTCGGATCTGCTTCGGCTGGCGCTCGACGCGGCGGAGCAGGCGGGGGAGACATCGGCGTCGGAGGCGATTCTGCGTGAGATCGTGCGGGTCGATCCGGAGGACACGGTCAGCCAGTTGTCGCTGATCACAGCGCGGATCAACCGGCTGCAGGACATCGCCTCGCGGATTGCGCAGTACGAGATCTTTCTGGGCCCTCGGGGCGCAGGGCTCGACGCGACGGTGCGCAGCCGACTGGCGCTGGACCTGGCGCTGCTGCTGCGCGAGCGCGGCGACGCGGCGGGGTTTCAGAAGCGGCTGACCGAGGCGACGCAGCTCGACAAGACGAACAAGGACGCGGCGGCTTTGGCGTACGCGTTCTATCGCGAGACGGGCGGCGACGAAGTGCAGCGGCTGGAGATGCTGGTCAACCTGCTGGGGGCCGATCCGCTCGACGAAGCGACGCACCTGGAGATGGCGCGTCTGCTGGCGGCGGTTGGCGCGTCGAGCGAGGCGATGCGGTTCTATCGCAACGCGATGGCGCTGACGGAGATCGAAGGACGGCAGCCCGACTTGGAGATCGCCACCGAGCGGTCGAACGTGTTCTTTGCCGCCGACGGGCCCGAGGCGGCGCTGAAGGAGCTGAACAAGACCGTGCGTGATGCGCGGCGTGACCTGACGAGTCTTCGTCGCCAGCTTGAGGAAGCCAAGAAGCCGGTGACGGATATCCCGGAGGTCTCGACGATCAGGCTCGACCTGGCGAACGAGCGGACGCGGCTGCTGGCGGCGCACGCGCTGGGCGATCAGGAGTCGCTGTCGGAATCGGCGCAGGATCTGGTCGCGTCGATCACGGCGCTCGACGGGTACATCGAAAAGCCCGACACGCGCCCCAAGCGCATGACCGAGGAACGCGTGAAGCTGCTGAAGGACGTTTGGAGGATCGACGGGCCGTTCGTGATGCTGCTGGTTGGGCTTGATCTGACCGGGGCGGAGAAGCAGATCGAAGCTCTTCGCGGCGCGAAGGACGAGCTTGCACCCTCGGCGGCGGTGATGGCGCGGCTCGAAGGGTGGCTGGCGCTGCGCAAGGGCAAGCTCGACGACGCGCGGGGCTGGTTTGACAAGGGCGAGGCGAGCGACGCGTGCGTGCAGCTCGGGCGAGCGGCGTTGGCGGAGATCGAAGGGGACAAGGGTCGCAGCGCGGAGATGTACGCGGCGGTTTGGCGCGGCGCGTCGGAGACGTATTTGGGTGCGTACGCGCGGGCGATGAGCAAGAAGCTCTCGGGCAAGCAGCCGCCGGCGGCGTTGGTGGGTCAGCGGGCGGGTGCGTATGCGCAGGGCGTGCCCAAGTGGGTCGATGACATGATGCGCTCGCCGCGGAGTTTCATGACTATTGCCGCGGCGCCGGAGAAGACGAGCGTCGGCCCGCTGGACTTTGTGAAGATGACGGTGAAGATGCGCAACACGGGGCAGACGACGCTGCGGGTGAGCGCCGAGGGGCCCTTGAACAGCCGGTTCCTGCTCTCGCCCGACGTGCGCGTGGGCGCGACGATCGAGACGGGCGTGCCCGAGGTGATCCGCCTTGATCGCCGGTTCAGCCTGGAGCCGAGGCAGGAGATCGCGGTGACGGTCTGGGCCGACCCGGGGTACGGCGGCTGGCTGATGGACAACGTCGCGGTTGATTCCTCGCGCGTGCGGTACCGCGTGCTGCAGGGGTTTGAAGTCGTCGACGGGTTGACGAAACAGGGATCGCACAGCCTCGCGGTGGATGTGGAGCAGGTCCGTCGCGAGGGGCTGCGAGGGATGAAAGCACCCATCGGCGAGCTGATGGACCGCGTGGAGAAGAGCGAGGGAGCGGACTTTGCCCACGCGATCGCTTCGTCTCAGATGAAGCTCGCAAGTGTCGGCACCGAGGGCGGAATGTCCTCGAGCGATGCGCAGCAGCTCTGCAACGCGCTGCTGAAGCGGTACGCGAAGGAGAGCACGCAGGGGCGGCTGTTCATGCTGACGAGAGTGCCCAGCACGCCCGGCGCGGGGGTCTTCTCGTCGGGCGCTCGCGCCATCGAGGATACCGACGCGGCGGTGAACATCGCGAAGATCGTCACGCGTGTGAGCAACGCCGAGGACCCGTGGCTGAAGTCGATGCTCAACAACAAGGACGCGGAGGTGGCGCTGGTGGCGAAGCTGCACCAGCAGCGGCTGAGCGCCGGGGCGAGCGTGCTGGCGAACATGAAGGCGGTGCGGATCCCCACGACCACCACCACTGCGCCGGCGGGGAACCCGGCGGCGAAGGGTGCGGCCCCCGCGGGCGCTTCGACACCTGCTGGAACGACCGGTGCGACGCCGGGTGCAACGCCCGCGAGCACTCCGAGCGGTAGCGGCGGCGGAGGGAGCGGGGGGGGCGGGGGCAAGTGAGCGCCGATCGGCGTGATGGAACGGTCGAACGCGCCGACGCGGGAACGTCTGGGTTCAGACGCGTGCTCGGATTTGTCATCGGGGCGGCGCTGCTGGGCCTGGCGGCGTGGATCATCCACCGGCAGTGGGGTGACCTTGCGCACGCGTGGCAACGGGCCGGGCGGGCGCCGGTGTGGCTGATGGTCTTCGCGGTTCTGCTGCCGATGATCAACTGGCTGCTCACCTCGGGCGTGCTGCTGACGCTGACACGCCGGTTCGGGCGTGTGCCCAGCGGCGAGATGCACGCGATGGTCGGTGCGGCGTGGCTGCTGAACTATCTGCCCTTGAAGCCCGGGCTCTTCGGACGCGTGCTGCTGCACAAACTCCGGCACAACATCGCCGTCACCGACTCGATCAAGGTGCTGGTGCACGCGGTTGTCTGCGGGCTGGTCGCGGCGGTTGTCTCCGGGCTCTTGATGGTCCTGATCGTCAAGGCCACAAGCAGTGTGAGCGGCGGCGAAGCACGGGCCGAAGGGCTGGTGCTCGGCGCGGTGGTGCTGCTCGTGCCCGCGGTGCTGGCGTATGTGCAGACGGTGCGGGCACCCAGCGACGGCGGAGGGGCGAGCGAGCCGGAGGTCTTTCTGCTCGCCACGATGATGCGCTGCGGCGATCTGGCGATCTGGTCGCTGCGGTTCGCGTGCGCGTTCTGGGTGTTGGGGATCCCGCTGGACGCGACGAAGATCGTCGTCATCGCCAGCGCGACGCAGATCGCAAGTTTGCTGCCGATCCAGATCGGGCTGGCGGAATGGGCCGCGGGTTTGATGCTGGCGCTGCTGGTGGGCAAGAGCGAGCCGGTGATCATGGGCGGGAGCGAGTATTCACGCGAGGCGTTGCTGGCGCTGGGGCTCTCGGCGGGGTTGCTCAACCGGGCGGCGGAACTCGTGGGGGCGCTGGCGGTGGGGGGGTTCTCGCTGCTGAAGATGCGAGCGTGGAAGCACTCTGGGCAAACCGCGCCCGCTTCGTGAGCGTATGGAATGGTGCAGGGTGCAGGGTGAACGGTGCAGGGTGCTCGGTTCGCAGGGCGTTCGCACATCAGCCCACGGCGGCGGTCATCGTGTGCGAGAACTATGCGAGAAACCCGCGATCCGATAACCGCGCCCGGGGTTTGTGGACCGATCGGTGCGGAGCACGCCAAGAACCGCCGCGGATCGGTCGATGTTCTGGAGTCGCGCGGGTGCTCCTTCGCGGGCAGAAACCCGTCGCGTCGGCAACCGTTGCGACCGTGCCGGCGCATCGGTGAAGAGTCTGGAAGAGCGCGTGTCGCGGGAGTGATCGACGAACGGATCGGGCCTGACCAAGGAGGGCGGCTGCGATGGTGAACACGATCGAGCAAGACCACGGACGCTTCCGTCAGATCGTCAAGGGCAGGCTGCGCAAGGACCTCAAACGCTTCATCGCGCGCGGCGAGATGATCGGACGCGAGGGCAAGAAACTCGTCTCCATCCCTGTGCACGATATCGATATCCCCACCTTCCGCTACGGCGATAACGCCGGCGGCGTGGGCATGGGCGAGGGCGGCGAAGGTCAGCCCGTCGGCGGCGGCAAGGGCGAGGGCGGCGAGAACGAAGGCAAGCGCACGCTCGAAGTCGACGTCTCGCTCGATGAACTCGCCGACATTCTCGGTGAAGAGCTCAAGCTGCCGCGGATCCAACCCAAGGGGCACCACACCGTCACCACGGTGAAGGACAAGTACAGCGGCGTGCGCCCCGTCGGGCCCGCGGCACTTCGGCACTTCAAACGCACGTACCGCACGGCTCTCCGCCGCCAGCTCGCCATGGGGATGTATGACCCGGACAACCCGGTGATCATCCCCGTGAAGGAGGACATGCGGTATCGGTCGTGGGTCGAGGTGAAGAAGCCGCAGAGCAACGCCGCGATCATCTACATGATGGACGTCTCGGGTTCGATGGGCGACGAGCAGAAGAACCTGGTGCGCTTGCACGCCTTCTGGATCGATACGTGGCTGCGCCGGAACTATGAGGGGATCGACAGCCGGTACATCGTGCACGACGTCTCGGCTCAGGAGGTCGACCGCAACACGTTCTTCTCCGTACGCGAAGACGGCGGCACGAAGATCAGCTCAGCTCTGAAGTGCTGCTCAAAGCTCATCGAGGACACATACGACCCGAGCGACTGGAACATCTACGTCTTTCACTTTTCGGATGGTGATAACTCCTCTGACGCCGACAATCGCGAGTGCTGCGACATCCTGAGGCAGGACCTGCTGAACTCGGTGAATCTCTTTGGGTATTGCCAGGTCAAGTCGGCGTACGGCTCGGGGCACTTCCTCAACGTGCTGCGCGAGGCTTTCCCGAACTCGGCCATGGGCGGGGCGGCGGGCGAGGGCGCGACGGTGCAGGCCTCGACGACCGGGGCGGAGTCAGCCGACAGCAAGGTCATCACCACGCGGGTGAACGAGCGCGAGGACATCCTCGAATCGCTGCGGGTCTTGTTCAAGGCCGGTCGATGAAGCGAGTCGGCGTGTGAGCACGCAGGGCCGCTGAACGGGCGTGTCGCGGCGGCGCTATGATCGCTCCCCACCCACCTTTTCACGGCTGAAGTGTTTGCGGACGCGGGCGACGAAGCGGATCGGCGATTCAGATCAGCGAAGAGCCCGCGAGCGTGCGACGTGATCATCCTGCCCTTGTACGCGTTGTACATCTGGTACCTGGCGTTCCGCTGGCGGCGGACGTGGCGCGGGTATGCCGTGGGCGCCGCGGGCGGGCTGGCGGTGTTGATCCTCGCGATCGTGGGGGACAAGTACTTCGGCGGCGTGAGCGACAAGGTCGACCGGTTCGACCTGATGAAGGTGATCTTCTGGGCCGAGGGTGCGGCGGTCTTCTTTGTGGGCACGCTCATCGCCAGCGCCCCGCGCGGCGACGGGCGCGTGCGGTGCCTCTACTGCCGGTACGACCTTTCGGGTCATGCGCATGAAGAGATTCCGGTTTGTCCGGAGTGCGGCATGCCCGCCGACGGGTTCGCGTCGATGCGGTCGAGGCGGCTGAACCCGCAGCAAGCCCAGCAGGCCATCGAGATGCGGAAGAAGGCCCTGGAGCTGGAGTTTGAAGACCCCGAGGCGGCGGCGCGGATCACGCGGAATCTGGCGGAGCTTCGCGCCGCCCGCAAAGGCAACGAGCCGCCGAACGCACGTGCGGAGACGCCAATCGAGAACCGGCCGCTAACCGCGGGCGATGCGCCGGGCGGCGCCGATGATCAGCACCAGCAGCGCGGGACCGAGCGTCAGGCCCCAGCGCAGGGCGCTGAGCTGCGACTCTGATAGCGCCGGGATCGTCGCTTGGGCCGAGGCTTCCGCCCCGCGACGGATCAGCTCGTCGCGACCGGCGAGCCAGTTCACGCTCGCCGCGGCGAGTTCGACATTCCCCGGCAGCGCGGGCGATTCGCGCTTGTCCACCGTCACGCGCGCGCCCAGCATCGTGTCCAGCAGCCAGGTGTTCGCGCCGACGACCACGATCCGCTGCGGCTGCGAACGGGTCTTCACCGTCCGCTCAACCGCCAGCGCCAGCGTCCAGAACTTGCCCGAAAGATCGGTCGAGCCCGCGCGGGTCGCGCCGGCGTCGTCGTCGCTGGGGCTGTCAAAGCTCGGCGGGCGGGCCATGCTCTGCCGCTGGGCTTCGTTCAGCGACGCGAAGGTGCTCCACTCACTTTCCAGCCAGCGTGAAGGGCCGATCGGCACGCGGATGATCGGTTGCACCCGCACGCCCTCGCTCGTCTTGATCTCGCTGGCGTTGCTGACCGTGTCGCCCGGGTAGCGGATGACCAGGGGCCATTGCAGCCGCAGCGGCAGGGCCTGAAGCGCCAGCGCGATCGGATGCTCCGACATCGGCGTTGCCAGGTCCAGGTCCGCCAGCGCGATCCGCCGACCGCCCAGGATCCCCGAGCTCAGCATCGGCCGACCCGATTCAACCTCGATCCCGATCGGCTGCAGGAAACTCGTCATCGGGTCCGCGGCCCGGGCCGCCTTCGTGCTCGACAAACTCGCGCACAAAAGCATCGGCTCGCCCGATTCGAAGAGCGTGTCGAGCACCTTCGCCAGCGAGCCCACGCGCGTGGCGTCGGCCGTCGAAGCCGCGGCTTGCGTGAGGATGATGTAGACCACCGGGCGCTTTTCTCGCTGGGCCTGTTCGATGGACTTGGGCGGGTTGATGTCGAGCCCCGCGGGCCATTCCTCCAAGTCGATCCCGCGCAGGGCCAGCAGCTCCGCCAGCGAGCGCAGGCCCGTCCACGCCGGGGCGGCCCGTCCGGGCAGCGCGTGCGTGAGCACCGCCAGCGGGCGCGGGCGGTCGGTCATCGCGATCAACGCCGCGGCGATGCGGTCCTCGGCTCTCCAGCGCAGGTCCGGCGCGATCAGCACGTTCCCCTCAGGAGTCGCCACCGGCGCGGGGAGCAGTTCGTCGATCGGGATCGCGGTGACGGGCAGTGTCTGCGATGCCACGCTGTCGGTCGTGTTCTTCGTCGGCGGGCCGATGACCAGCGCCACCTGCGACTGCTGCACCGCGCCGGCGATGGTCAGCACGCGAAGTTTGGGCAATGCGTCAAGGGCCGCCACCGCGCGTGCGCCGGCATCGCGCGCCGGGTTCACCGCGTCGGCCAGCTCGCGGGCGATATCGCGGATCGCCTGCGGGATTTCCGTCCCCGGTGCTTTGATACGCCGATCCGCCTCGTCGCTGACCTTCGTCAGCGTCGGCAGCGCCGAGGCCAGCCCGCCGCGCACGTTCGCGAAGGCCTGATCGAGCTTGGGAATGCCAAGCCCCGGGATGTTCTCGCTCAGCAGCGTGCGGGCCTGTGCGGCGGAGGTACGAACCTGATCCGCGATGGTGCGGAGCTGCGCCGATTCCTGCGAGGTCTGCGACTTCACACGGTCCACCGCTGCGGTGCGGTCAACCGCGGAGATGCGTTCGCTGGCGGAGATGGCCGCGATGATGGCGGTGCCCGAGCGATCGAAGGCGTCGGCGCTGAGCTTCAGCGCCGCTTCGACGCGGTCCGCCGCCGCGATGGCCGTCTCGACCGCAAGCCGATGCCGATCGACCAGCCCCGACTCGCTCTGAGCCAACTCGCGGAGCAACTGATCAAACCGCTCGGCCCCTTCGACCGACGAGGTATCAATCTCGCTGACGTTGAGCTTGTCCGACGCGCGGGCGAAGGTCGAGAGCACATCCGACAGCCGTCGGCGTGAGGTCGGGTCGGTCAGCGCGTGCGACGAAGCGACCACCAGCCGCGTGGGCCCGCGCAGTTCGCTCAGCAGCGCCAGTGTCGCGGGCGAAAGCTCGTGCTCGCGCGTGCTGGTCAGATCAAAACGCCCGGTGGCTCGCGGGTCGTGCGCCAGGACCAGCAGCATCCCCGCGACCATCGTCGAAGCGAAGAGCACCACCAGCGCCCGCATCGACGACGCGAACCGGCGCGACGCGGTGGGTTGCGTGCGCGACGCGGATGTTTCGGGTTGCAAGTTCATCGCCACCTCCGTACGCGGAGGATCAACGCGCTGAGAACCACCAGCCACGCCGACACGATCACGAAGTACGCGATGTGCGACGTGTCGACCAACCCCGAGGCGAAGTCGGCGATGCGGGCGTTGGCCGAGAGATGCTTGCTCAACGCCCCGAGCGCATCGGGCCAGCGCCGCGTCGCCGCCTCAAGGGCGATTTCAAAGCCCACCAGCAGAAAGAACGTCGACAGAAAGGCCAGCGTCTGGCTCGCCGTCAGGCACGAAAAGACCAACCCCACCGCGAGATACAGCATCCCCGCCAGCATGACCCCCAGATACCCCGCGAAGATCGGCCCCGGATCGGGCTTCGAAATCACCATCAACGCCGCGGGATAGACCAGCGTCGGCAGCAAGCAGCACGCAAGAAATCCGCACGCGCCGAGAAACTTCCCCAGCGCCACGCTCAGCTCGCCAACCGGCGCACCCATCAGCGGCTCGATCGTCCCCGCTCGATACTCCTCGCTCATCAGCCGCATCGAAATCGCCGGCGCGATCAGCGCGAGAATGAACCACCACAGGGAAAAGAACGCCCGCATCGTCGCCGGAGCGCCGGGCTCCAACGTCGCGCTGGTGAACGCAAACCCCGAGCCCAGCAGGCACAACGCCACCAGCAACCAGCCCAGCGGCATCTGAAAGAACGACCTCAGCTCGCGCCCTGCGATCACCATCGCTCTCACGCGGCCACCTCCGCAGATCCCTGCGAAACCGCCGCCGCGTGCTCGTTCGATCCTTCGACCACCGAAATGAAGACCTGCTCCAACGTCGCCTCGCGCCGCGACAATCGGCTCAGCGAAAGCCCCGCGCCCGAAACCGCTTTGAAGATCGCCTCGCCCAGGTCACGCTCGCCATCGGCACTCAGCCCCACCGCGCCAGATGCCACCGACGACGATGTTCCATCCGACTCCGCCACAACTCTCGGCGTGATACTGCACCGCACCCGCGTCTGCCCCAGCGCTCGCGGCTCGATCGTCACCCCCGCCGCACCGTTCACCATCAGCACCGCCCGCAGCCGCTGCATCAGCGCCGCCTCGTCCGCCTCATTCAACCCCGGCGGCGTCTCGATCACCACCTCATACGGCGCCGCTCGACCGAAGCTCCGCGTGATATCGCCGGGCGTCCCCTGGGCCCGCACGCGCCCGCGCGCCATGATCACGATCTCGTCGCACGTCGCTTGCACCTCGGGCAGATAGTGCGAGCTCAGCAGCACCGCCCGCCCCTCGGGCCGAGTCGCCGAGGGCGACGCCAGCGTGCGGATCGTCGAGCGCAGATCGCGGATCTGCGATGGATCAAGCCCGCTGCTGGGCTCATCAAGAATCAGCACGCGCGGGTCGTGCAGCGTCGCCGCCGCGAGCCCGACCCGCTGGCGATACCCCTTCGACAGTTGCCCGATGCGTTTGCTCGCCACGTCGCTCAGCGCGCACCGCCGCAGCGCCGCCTCGATAGCCGCCGCACGCGCCGAGCGTGACACGCCGTACAACCCCGCGCGGTACTTCAGATATTGCCCGACGCGCATCTCCGGATAGAGCGGCGCCGACTCATTCAGTGAGCCGATGCACGCCCGCGCCGCCGACGGCTCCTCCAGCGCATCATGCCCAAAGACCCGGATCGTCCCCAGGCTCGGCGCCAGGTACGAGGTCATCATGCGGATGAGCGTCGTCTTCCCCGCGCCGTTGGGCCCCAGCAACCCCGTCACCACCCCCGGGCGCACCGTCAGCGACACGTCGTCGACCGCGCGGTGCTTTCCGAAGTACTTGCTGACGCGGACAACTTCGATCATGTCTGTGCCCAGCGTAGGCTCGACCCCTCCGAAGCGCTCGCCAAGCAAACGCCCATCACAGGGGTTTCCCTTCACCCGCCCTTCACCAAGACTTCTCCACATTCCCCGATTTTTCCCGCCTTGGACGCCGATCCTTCCTTTCCCTAAACTCCCTACGCATCAACTGGTCCACGCGTTCCGGCGGCACAAAGGTTCATGGCGGAAGAGCGGCCAAAACTCCTGATCGTCAGCAACGCCTGGCCTCTCCCGGGAGGGCTTGTCCTTGACCCCGCGCTCATCGCCGCCGCACTCACCAACCAGTTCGCCGTCGCCTCAACCGACCTGACCGACGCCGTGCGACAGCTCCGCGCGGGCGATGTCGCCGCCGTCCTCTCCGCCGCGGGCGATTTCCTGCCGCTGAAGGCCGGCGCTCCGATCCTCGCCAGCGCCGCGGTGATCAACGCCCTGGGCGAGGGCGTCTGCGTCGCCGACGAATCGGGCGCGATCCTCTGGGGCAACGCCGAGTTCCTTTCTTACCCCGCCGTCACGCAGGCCCGCATCTCCGCCGCGTGCAAGCAAGCCATCGCTTCATCGCCCAACCCCGCCTCGCCCGTGCGCCAGCGCTTTGATATTCAGGGCGATTCTCCCGCCGCCATCACCCCAGCCGCACCGGGTGCGCCGTCCACCGACTCAACCCAGTGGCTCCCTCAGCGTGCCTACGAGGTCATCGTCTCGCCGCTGAACAACCCCGCCGCTGCGGCAGCCGCTCACACCGCCCCCGTCCGCGTCGTCGCCGTCATCCGCGATGTCTCTGCCCTGCGCCGCACGCAGCAAAAGATGGCCGCCATCGACCGCGCGGGCAGCGAGCTTGTCCGCATCGACGCCGAGGTCGTCCGCAAGCTCCGCACCACCGAGCGCCTCCGCGTCCTTGAACAGAAGATCGTCACCTACGCCCACGACCTGCTCAACTTCGACCACTTCGCCATCCGCCTGCTGGAAGAAAAAACCGGCAAGCTCGAGCTCGTTATGTCCCACGGCCTGCCCGCCGAGGCCATGGAAGTCGAGCTCTTCGCCCGCCGCGAGGGCAACGGCATCTCCGGTCACGTCGCCGCCACCGGTCGCTCATACATCTGCGCCGATACCAGCCTCGACCCGCTCTACGTCGTCGGTGCCGTCGCCGCCCGCTCCTCCCTCACCGTCCCGCTGCGCCTCAGCGACAAGGTCATCGGCATCTTCAACGTCGAATCCACCAACCCCGGCGCATTCTCAGAGGAAGACCGCTCCTTCGCCGAGATGTTCGCCACCCACGTCGCCCTCGCCCTGCACATCCTCGACCTGCTCGTGGTCGAACGCTGTACCACAGGCCAGGCCGTGACGGGCAACGTCGAGGGCGAGCTGAGCGAACCGCTCGAAGACATCCGCGTCGTCGCCGCGAAGCTCAAGGACGCCCTGACCAAGGCCATCACCGGCGCCGCTCCCACCGCCCCCTCCGCGCCCTCCGCCGTGACGCCCATCGCCCCCAACACCCTCGACACCGGCACCGTCAAACAGCTCGAACGCATCCTCGCCGACGTCGACGCCATCAAACGCCGCGTCAAAGACGTCGCCAGCGGCCCGGGCACCATCCTCGGCGCTGAGAAAGCCCTCACCGACGCCGCCCTCGATCCCGCCATCGCCGGCCGCCGCGTCCTCATCGCCGACGACGACGCCCGCATCCGCCAGACCATCCGCCAGTTGCTGACCGCCCTCGGGGCCGAGGTCGTCCTCTGCGAAAACGGCGGCGAGGCCATCGCCGCACTCACCGGCCTCTACATCGGCGGCACCAACCCCGCCTCAAACGCCGCCCGCCCGGGTCAAGAACGCGGAAACGCCCCCGCCGTATCGAGTGCCCCCGCCTCGCCCTCAGGCCCCGGCAGCGAACGCTCCGCCGGCCCCTCGCCCCAGCCCACGCAACCCCCGCCAACCCCTGGCCGGTTCGACCTGCTCATCAGCGACATCAAAATGCCCGACAAAACGGGCTACGAGATCTTCGCCGCCGCGAAAAAGGTCCAGCCCGATCTGCCCGTCATCCTCATGACCGGCTTCGGCTACGACCCGCACCACTCCATCGTCCGCGCCAGCGAAGAAGGCCTGCAGTGCGTCCTCTTCAAACCCTTCCAGGCCGAGCGGTTGATCGAGGAAGTCCACAAGGCCATGGGC
>Ga0209985_10004087_pt1 | contig 11934 bp, 11 predicted proteins | sample NOAtaG_FD_187305 | JGI IMG/M metagenome (GOLD analysis project Ga0209985, IMG submission 187305) | Freshwater lake microbial communities from Lake Erie, under a cyanobacterial bloom - NOAA_Erie_Diel6S_1000h metaG (SPAdes) (version 2) | ecosystem: Environmental > Aquatic > Freshwater > Lake ...
AGGTTGCTTCGGACACCACTGTTGCGGCCAGCGGCGCGAGTACGCCAGGCGCATCGTCGAATGAGATCACGAACAGCATCGGGATGAAGCTGATGCTCGTTCCGAAGGGCGAGTTCGCGATGGGCTCGGCCCCCGGCAATCGAAACTCGGACGGCGATGAGCGCCAGCACGCCGTCACGATCACGCGCGACTACTTCATCGGCGCGTTCGAGGTCACGCAAGCCCAGTACAAGCAGGTGATGGGCCGCAACCCAAGCTATTTCCAGGGCGCGCGCATCGCGGGCAGCAGCGCGGGTCATCCCGTCGAGTGTGTCTCTTGGAACGACGCGGTGGCGTTCTGCAGGCGACTGTCGGAACTCCCCGAGGAGAAGGCGGCGGGTCGCGTCTATCGCCTGCCGACTGAAGCCGAATGGGAGTATGCGTGTCGAGCGGGAAACCCCGGCGAGTACGCCTTCGGCGATCAGACCGAGATGCTTGGCGACTATTGCTGGTACGCGGCCAACTGTGGCGGCCAAACGCACCCTGTCGGCGAGAAGAAGCCGAACGCGTGGGGTTTGTACGACATGCACGGCAACGCATGGGAGTGGTGCGCAGACTGGTACGCGCGGCACTCGGGGCGGCCCGAGATCGATCCGACCGGCCCATCCCAAGGCACCGATCGCGTCTATCGGGGCGGCGGATATGGCTACGGCGCGTCGTACTGTCGGTCTGCGAATCGGACCGCAACCGCGCCATCGTTCCGAGGCTTCACAGGCTTCCGTGTCGCCATGGGCGTTCCGGACGGCAAGTAGCCCATGCCGCCGCATCGCGGTCGGCGTCGGGCAGGATGTCGCGCAGGCATTGCTCGCTCCGCACGGCGACTCCTTCGGCGATGGTCATCCTGTCGCAGTCGAGGCCGATGATGTCATACCACTAGGGAAACTTGACCGTAGCCACGCTTGATGGCGCACGCGACTATCTACGCATCGATGCCACGCGTGTGCTCGATCGCATCGCTCTCCGGCTTCGGAACGATTCCTGATGGCAGGCTGAAGCTCCCAACGAGAGGACTCTCCTTTGATTCGGTTCATCGCAACAGCAGCTCTTGCCTGCTCGTCAATGCTTGTCGCATGCTCGACTGCTCCCAAGACTGCCGAAGGCAAGTCGGACATCCGCGACGAGGCGGCTGCGGCGCTACAGAAGGCGGAACGCAACGACCCGACGCTCTCGCCGGTTCTTCGCGATGCCAAGGGCTACGCGGTCTTTCCAACGGTCGGTAAGGGCGCAGCGGGCGTTGGAGGCGCCTACGGAAAGGGCGTGCTCTACGAGGCGGGCACCTTCGCGGGCTATTGCGACCTGACGCAAGTCTCGATCGGTCTCCAGCTCGGTGGGCAGGCCTACAGCGAGATCATCTGCTTCTCGACGGCGGATGCACTAACTCGCTTCAAGACCGGCAACTTCGCCTTCGATGCGCAGGCGACGGCTGTGGCGCTCAAGTCAGGGGCAGGGGCGAACGCCAAGTACTCCGACGGCGTGGCTGTGTTCACGATGGACGAGTCGGGCCTGATGTTCGAGGCCTCGATCGGTGGCCAGAAGTTCAGCTACCAGGCCAAGTGAGCGGCTGCGCCGCGTGCGTGAGGGGAAGGGCACTTCCCGTCGGTGCATTCCCGTCAGTGCATTCCCGTCATTGCACTTGTCGCCAAACGCCAACACCAGGAGATGAACCATGCTTCGTTGGGCCTTCGCCTTTCTCATTCTCGCGCTGATCGCCGCACTGTTCGGTTTCACTGGGCTCGCTGGCGAGTCGGTCTTCATCGCGAGGATCTTGTTCTTCGTGTTCCTCGTCGTCTTCCTCGCGGGCCTGGTGTACAGCCTCGTCACAGGAAGGCAGCTCAAGCGCGTGTAGCGGGTTGGCCGCGATCCATGCGTCGGGCCCGTGCGGGGCGAACGCGGGCGAACGCTGATCAGGGCGCCCTCGCGACCCGGAACCCGAGGACGTTGCTTGCGATCTCGGGCGCCTAACTGAGCCTCGGTCTTGCGACATGGTTTCTTCGTGAAGAAGTCCCGTGCAGGTCTCTCCCAACGTGCACGGCACGTGCCGTGCAGTGCCTGGCACTGACTGGCACGTGCCAGGCACCGTTTGCGGGCATGGACAGCGACTGCGCCGCCTTCGCCGCAGAGCCACACAGGCTGTCTACATCACCCGATCGGGTTCAACCCAGATGCGATCAGCCGCAACGGCCATCGATGCTCAGTCCGGGTGACAGGTACCGCACGCCGAATGCGCCACCGACACCGAAGCGCGAGTGACTGCCATGGCATCGCGCCTGGCCACATTGCGTCCACGCGTCCGACCGGCCCACACGGCCGTCGGCCGCGCAACCCGCGTCGCGCGCGGCGTTGTATCCGGGCCCAGCCCATGAGGAACGACATGAAGCTCTCTTGCCTCACTCTGTCTGGTTGCGTGGCCGTGGTGTCGGTAGCGGCCTCGGCGAGCGCCAGCATCGACATCAACGGCGGTACCTCGTGGGGCGGCTGGAATTCCCTCGGCCAGTCCGTATCGACCGGAATCTGGGCCGGGGGAACCACGGCCCGCAACTTCGAGATCTATACGACCGTCTTCACCTTCAACAACAACACCGTCTCTGGAAGCCCGACTCAGCCCGGCTTCGGGCCGCGTGACTTTGCAGCTGGCAGCAACTCGCCCGGCGCGTTCCAGAACGGCAACCTGATCTTCGGCCTCGGATTGAGGATGACGGGCGGACAGAGCATCCTCGGTCACAACTTCGTCGGTTTCTCGCTCGGCAGCAACAACCTGCAGGCCGCATCGAGCATCGGCGCGACCGATGGACGGGCCAACATGCGCGAGAACGGGCGGCAAGGCGACTTCGTGACATGGATCGACGGCGTTGGCGGTGGCCCGTCCGAAGTGGCGGCGCTCAAGCAGGATGGCTTTGGTCCCGGCACGCCGTCATCGATCATCTCCAATCTCAGCGGGGGCAATCTCGCCTATGACTTCGCGTTCCGCTCGTTCCAAGTCGGAACGACGAACGGCTCGGTCCAGATGTTCTTCGACTTCACCGCCATGCAGGCGCTCTACGGCGCCGGCGGTCCCTTCTCCGGAGCATGGAGCAACGGTCCTGCCGCGATCGGGACGATCGGAAGCAGCATCACGATTTCGCTCTACAACGACAATCAGACCTGGACTGCGGGAAGCGCCTCGGTCTTCGGCGTCGCGGTCCCGGCCCCCGGAGCGCTCGCATTGTTCGGTGCGGCGGGCCTTCGCCGCTCGCGCCGCCGCTCGGCCTGAGCAACGAATCTCCGCCAATCGCAGGCATACAGCCGCTCGCCCCCGCAGGTCATGTCCCGCGGGGGCGATACCGTTGGTGGTCCAATCGCGATGCTGCACGGCACATGCCGTGAACCGGCCTGATTCACTGCATCTTGCTCAGCGTCTGCGGCGCATCCCGACGAGCGACAGCGAGAAGAGCGCCGCGGTGCCGGGCGTCGGGATGATGTTCGCGACGAGCCCGGTCGAATCGTTGAAGTAGCTGCCGTCGTTTCCGACGACGAAGTCGACCGTGTCGCCTGCGTTGATTGCCACGCTGCTCAGCGAGAACGCCGTGTTCGAAGAACTCGCGCGGATCGACGAGAAGAGCGACACTCCGTTGCGGACGACATGCACATTGGTCGACCCCGAGTCGAGGGCGAGGAAGCTGCCGCTGATGTCGAACGCGCCGGAAACCGGAGCCGTCCAGCGGGTGACGGCGAACTCGCGTGCGCCGCCTGCGCCGAAACCGGTGGGCCCGGGGTGCATCACGAGCGTCAGGCCCGGGATCGTGACGGTGCCGCCTGCGAAGGTGCTGTTTGAGAAATTCCGATAGATGACGGGCGTACCGAGTGACGAGTTGGCGAGGTCCTGCCATCCCATCAGCGAACCCGAGCCAAGCGAGTCGGTGAGAAGCAGCAGGGAGGTGCCCGTCGCGGAGGCGCGCGTGCCGTAGCTCCATGGGCCGGCGGCATTGGATGTGGCGGAGAAATCTGCCGACGCGCTCCAGCCTGCCACAGCGGCGGACGGCAGCGTGGAGAGCGCGAGCGCGGCCGCTGCCAGGCGGATGCTGTTGTTGGTGAGAGGCATCGAAAGACTCCAGACGCTCCGAGGAAGATTCGCACTCGAGCTGCAGTTGGCGATAGCGGTCAAGGCTCCGACGGACCCTCGCAGGCACAGCGGCGTTCACTGCCTTCTCGTGCACGCAGGTCTAGGGAGAAAGTACGAATGCGATGGCGCCAATCCTCATGCAGCGCCGCGAGAATGACAGAAGCCGGGCGCTCTGAGGCGATTGGTCCGGCAGGCGCGATAAGGAAGTGCGGGCATGGCTGCCGCTACCGGCGAATGCCGCGGCGCTTCGAGAGCCCGGTGCACGGCACGTGCCAGTCAGTGCCAGGCACTGCACGGCACGTGCCGTGCACCGGTCGGAGTGATTCGTTGAATCGCAGGCGCTGCGCCTACCTCAGCGCTCCCAGATCAGGTCGACTCGGATCGATTCATGGGGGACTTCGTGGATACCGCTCAACACCGAGGCCTTGGAGGCGGGCAGCACCTCCAGCATCGTGAAGGGCTCATCGTGGGGGGTGACCGCGATGTAGTAATGCCCTTGGGCGACAGCCGTCTGATGCTCGGCCTGCATGCTGCGCAACGCGTCGGATTCGTCCGCCCCGAGATCGGGGTCGTCCAAAACACTGTCGCTCCACACCGGGACGAGGGAAAGCTCGCCGCTCTCCACCCGGGCCATGATGCTCGCAGTGGTCCAGCTGGCATCAAAGAGGTATCGACCACTCCCGCGGCCAACCTGGTCAACGGGTTCGAGCAGCACCTTCGTTCTGATGGCAGGTACTCCCGGCGAGAACTGCCCGAGCACGCGGGTGGCCGCATCGGGCAGGCGGCCGATCCATCGGTAGTGATCCGGGCTGGCCTCGTGGAAGTCGACGAAGGCGACTCTCGCTGGCGCGGGGCACTGAGCGTTGTCGAGGAGCGCTGCCACATCGGCGTCGCTGTAGACCGCCACCAACTGTCCGCCCAGCATCGCCTGATTCGACAGCACCGCCAGGATCCCAGTGCGGTGGCCATCGGGGGCGGTGTAGCGCAGGAGGCTATCTCGGCGGGGATTCATGCTTCGGCTACTCCCGTGGTGCGGCCGGCATGCCGGCAACGGCGCTCGTCATGGACCCGAGCGGTCGGTGTTGTAGCGGATGGGCATGGACCGTGGTCAAGCCACGCCGGTTGGACTCGATGCCTGCCAGCAGGCCTCACCGAACCTGCATGGACAGGCCAGTGGGACAGGCCAGTGCACGGCACGTGCCGTGCAGTGCCTGGCACTGCACGGCACGTGCCGTGCACCGATGCGACCGCGCGCTCAGCGGCGGCGGCGGCGAGCGAGGAGGACCAGCGCGAAGGGCGCAGCGGCGGCAGGGGCCGGCACGATCGTCGCGATCAGTCCGGTCGAGTCGTTGAAGAAACTTCCGTTGTTGCCGACGACGAAGTCGATCGTGTCGCCTGCATTGACGGCCACGCCATTCAGCGCGAAGTTCGTGTTCGTGTTGCTGGCGCGGATCGCCGAGAAGAGGGACACGCCGTTGAGAACGACATGCACATCCGTCGATCCGCTGTCGAGCGCGACAAAGCTTCCGGCGATGTCGAACGCGCCAGAGCTGACCGCGGTCCAGCGGGTAACCGCAAGCTCACGTGCTCCCGCAGGGCCGAAGTTGTCGAGGCTCGGATGCATCACCAGCATCTGTCCCGGCACTGTGACGGTGCCGCTGACGACCGTGGAGTTCGAGAAGTTCTTGTAGATCACCGGCGTGCCCAGCGTCGAGTTGGCGAGATCCCGCCAGCCCGCGAAAGACCCTGCGGTAAGCGAATCGGTGAGAAGAAGCAGGGAGGTGTCCGCCACGGACGCGCGCGTGCCGTAGCTCCACGGGCCGTTGGGGTTCGACGTGCTCGAGAAGTCGTCTGCTGCGCTCCAGTTGGCCATGGCGGCCGACGGAAGCACGGCGAGGGACACGGCGATCGCCGAGAGGCGCATGGTGTTCATTGAGAGACGCATCGAGACACTCCTGAGAGGGAAAAAGTCGAAAGCCTGCGATCGGAACGCAGGTAGAGCCGCCACCGTGACCGTTGCACACGAGCCGACAACCGGCACGAACCGTGCGGGAGTCGGTTTCCATTCGGCACCGCTTGGCCACACGGCGGAAGCCCCCTTGTTCCATCTGAAGCGCAAACGGCGACCGCTGTCCGTCAATCCCGAGCGGAGATTTGTCACTTCACTTGACTGGGGCCCATCGAAGTGGGCTGTGGCAGGGTGGCAAGAGGTGCACGGCACGTGCCAGTCAGTGCCTGGCACTGCACGGCACGTGCCGTGCACCTGTCGGGACGGGCGTGTGGCCGCGCGCGGCGACCTACATCAGGCCAAAAAGCAAGCCGCCTCGGTCGTGTGACCGAGGCGGCTTCCAATAGCGGGGACAGGACTTGAACCTGCGACCTCCGGGTTATGAGCCCGACGAGCTACCAACTGCTCTACCCCGCAGGCTGCAAGAGTAGCAGAAGCGGCGACGAAAGGCAAGGACGCGGGCGATGCGCCGCGCGCGCGTCGATTCGACGCCGAAACCACGCGAAATCGCCGTGATTCGCCGCTGCAAAAGCGCCGCGTGGCTCCGTACGATTGTCGTTCCTCTCAACTCGAACGACTACAGGTGGTGGACCGATGGCAGGCAACTCTGGCAACAACGCAACCGACACGCAGCGCGTCATCTACTCGATGCTCGGCGTCTCGAAGACGATCGCCGGCAAGCAGATCCTCAAGGACATCTACCTGTCCTACTTCTACGGCGCGAAGATCGGCGTCCTCGGCCTGAACGGCTCCGGCAAGTCGACGCTGCTCAAGATCCTCGCCGGCGTCGACAAGGAGTTCGAGGGCAAGATCGAGATGGCGCCCGGCTTCCGCGTCGGCTACCTCGAGCAGGAGCCGCTCAAGAACGAGAAGCGCACAGTCGAGGAAGTGATCCGCGAGGGCTGCACCGAGGTCACGAAGCTCCTCGAGGAGTTCGACCGCCTCAACGAGAAGCTCTGCGACCCGGACATCACCCCGGACGACATGGAGAAGACGCTCGCGCGCGTCGGCGACCTCCAGGAGAAGCTCGACCTCATCGACGCGTGGACGCTCGACAGCCAGGTCGACATGGCGATGGACGCGCTCCGCTGCCCGCCGAAGGAAGCGACCTGCGACAAGCTCTCGGGCGGCGAGCGCCGCCGCGTCGCGCTCTGCCGCCTCCTCCTCTCGAAGCCCGACATCCTGCTCCTCGACGAGCCGACCAACCACCTCGACCCCGAATCCGTCTTCTGGCTCGAGCAGTACCTCGCGCGCTACCCCGGCACCGTCATCGCCGTCACGCACGACCGCTACTTCCTCGACAATGTCGCGGGCTGGATCCTCGAGCTCGATCGCGGCGTCGGCATTCCGTACAAGGGCAACTACACCGGCTGGCTCGAGCAGAAGCGCAAGCGCCTCGAGCTCGAGGAGAAGCAGGAGTCCGTCCGCCAGAAGACCCTCGCGCGCGAGCTCGACTGGGTGCGCCAGAACCCGAAGGGCCGCCAGGCGAAGTCGAAGGCGCGCCTCGCCGCCTACGAGAAGATGCTGAACGAGGACTCCGAGAAGCGCGCCCGCGAGATCGAGATCTACATCCCGCCGGGGCCGCGCCTCGGCAACCTCGTCATCGAGGCGAAGGAGCTCTCGAAGGCCTTCGGCGACACGCTTCTCCTCGACAATGTCGAGTTCTCGATTCCGCCGGGCGCCATCGTGGGCATCATCGGCCCGAACGGCGCCGGCAAGACCACGCTCTTCAAGATGATCGTCGGCCTCGAGAAGCCGGACAACGGCTCGTTCAAGGTCGGCGACACCGTGAAGCTCGCGTATGTCGAGCAGACGCGCGACTCGCTGCCCGCGGGCAAGAATGTCTGGGAAGTGATCTCGGACGGAAGCGAAGAGATCCGCCTCGGAAACGCCAAGGTGAACAGCCGCGCCTATGTCGCGCGCTTCGGCTTCACGGGCGCCGACCAGCAGAAGAATGTCGACAACCTCTCGGGCGGCGAGCGCAACCGCGTGCACCTCGCGCGGCTCCTCAAGAGCCATGCGAATGTCATCCTCCTCGACGAGCCGACGAACGACCTCGATGTGAATGTGATGCGCGGCCTCGAGGAAGCCCTCGAGAACTTCGCGGGCACCGCGGTCATCATCAGCCACGACCGCTGGTTCCTCGACCGCCTCGCGACGCACATCATCGCGTTCGAAGGCGACGCGAAGATCCACTTCCACGCGGGCAACTGGGCGAGCTACGAGGAAGAGCGCCGCAAGCGCTTCGGCGACGACGCGCTCCAGCCGCACCGGCTGAAGTTCCGCAAGCTCACGCGATCCTGATCGCGCGCATCGGTTCTTCACGCGCTTCGTCCGCTCGAGGCTCGCAAGCCTCCCCTGACTGGGGGGCCGCGCATCAGAGACTCGCGCTGCTTCGGCCGATTGGGGTCTTCGCCCGACCACATCGCGGGCGGCTTTGCTGCATCCTTTCCGACTCAGCCGCTCCCGGCCCCCGATTCCTCGGGGTTTGCGCGTCATGCACTCCCGTCCCTCCGAGCCAACCTCCGCACTCGCCGCGCTCATCGCCGGAAATCACCGGCATGTGGAGCGCCGGGCGGCGGGCGCCGACCGGTGGGCGGACGACGGCCTGGCCATCGTGCACGCGTTCCCGCGCAAGCCCTTTGCGCTCGCCGTCGCCGGCGCGGAACACTCGGTCGTCACGCCGCACATCTTCTCGCTCGGACACGACGATGTGATCGTCGTCGATGCGCTGCAAGAAGTCGGGGCGCACGCCAGCGCGCATGGCGTGAAGCTGATCGTGGTCATCCAACCGATCCAGGCGCAATTCGTGCAGGCGAACTCGGCCTGGATGCACGCCGAACTCCGTGCATTCTCGTTGATCGAGACGATCCTGCGCGACAACGCGGCCGTGCGCCGCGCCGCCACGGCGGGGGATCTCCGTCTCGTGGCCGCGCTGCTCGAGCATCCGACCGAGCGCGTGCATTGGGTCGGCGAGCACCCCGAGTGCGACGCGCTTCTCCAAGGCTGCTGAGCGCCACCGCCCCTGCGGTACAGTGCGGCGATGCCGACCGCGACCGCGACCGTGATGGCGGGCATTCCCGCGACGAACCTCTCGCTCTACCGTGCCATCCGCTTCAAGGTGGGCGATCCCGCCGCGCTGCTCCTCGTGCCGCGGCCGGACGGCTCGACCGAGCGCCTGCTCGTCATCCGCGACATCGAGATGGAACGCGCGCGCCGCCACGCGCGTGCGGACACCGTCCACTGCCCGGCCGACTTCGAACCGACCGGCGGACTCTCGGGCGACCGCGAGACCGCGACCGCGCAGTCGGTCGCCGAGTGCCTGCGCCGCCGCGGCATCGCCACCGTGCGCGCCGACCGCTCGCTGCCCCTGATCTACGCCCACTTCATGCGCGCCGCAGGCCTCGTGGTCGAATGCGACCCCGACCTCGGCGTGCTCGAGCGCCGCTCCAAGGACGCGCAGGAACTCGCGTGGCTGCGCGAGGCGCAGCGCGTCACCGAGAGCGCCATGAAGCTCGCCTGCGAGACGGTCGCGCGCGCCTCCGCCGCATCCGACGGCACGCTCGCCCACGCCGGGGCGCCCCTCACGGCCGAACGCCTGCGCGCGATCGTCGACATCCACCTGCTCGAGCAGGGCTACGACAACCCCGAGTCGATCGTCGCCTGCGGCCCGCAGGGCGCCGACTGCCACGACCACGGGCACGGCATCCTCCGCACCGGCGAGCCTGTGATCGTCGACATCTTCCCGCGCAACCGGAAGTCGCTCTACAACGGCGACATGACGCGCACCGTCGTGCACGGGGCGGTTCCGCCTGAAGTCGCCGCGATGCACGCGGCCGTCGTGCGCGCCAAGCACGCGGCGACCGCCGCGATCCGCCCCGGCGTGACCGGCGACGCCGTCCATCAGGCGACGCTCGCCTCGCTGCGTGAAAGCGGCTACGCGTCAGGCCAGCCGGCCGAGCAGCGCGTGCCCGTCATCAGCCATGGCACGGGGCACGGCATCGGCCTCGAGGTGCACGAGCCGCCGCTCCTTGCGCTCAAGGGACCTGCGCTCGTCGAAGGCGATGTGCTGACGGTCGAGCCCGGGCTCTACGCCCTCGGCATCGGAGGCATCCGCGTGGAAGACATGGTCGCCGTGACGGCGGCAGGCTGCGAGAACTTCAACGCGCTGCACGAGGGCCTCGACTGGCGCTGAGAGGCGCCCGCGGACCGCCGCGAAGCGCGCTCACGCGCTGTCCGATTCCTCTGCGACATCGACGCTCGACTCGCCCGCGCGCCCGCGCACCGCTGCGCGCGGAGGCGGCGTGAGACCGACATACGCGTCGGCAGCTTCCTTGCACACCTCGGCGAGCGCCTGGTGGAGCTTCTCGTGATCGGGCATGGCGTCGAGCCGCTCGAGCAGGCCGTCGACCTGACGCGCGGTGTCTGCCATGCGGTCGAGCGTCTCGATCGCGGCGTCGCCGAGCTGCTCGCACGCCTCGATGAACCACGCCAGGGTCGGCTTGTCCCAGGTGCGCGGCGGGTCGATGCGCGTGCGGATCGTCACCTGTCCGATCGCGACGATCGGGCAGAGACCGAGCTGCGTCTTCGGTTCGCGGCAGAGGAACATCGCCGGCACCTCGCGCTCGAGCGCCAGGAGCCGCATGCGCCGCGCATCGGCGCCGACAAGCGGGGGCTGGATCAGGTAGCACGCGGGCTGCAGGTCGAAGTCACCGCCCGGAAGTTCGGACAGCACCACGAGCTTCTTCGAGTCGAACGCAAGCTGCATGCGCTGGCGACGCGCCTCCTGCAAGGGCAGCGCGATGCGCGCCATCAGGTTGAAGTCGCCCTCGCTGCGGGCCATGTCGAGCGCCTTGGCGGCAAGCCGCTCGGCCTCGAACCAGTGGTTGCGGGAGAGCGCCTGCTGAGCCTTGCTCATCAGGGTGTTGAGGGAAGTTGCCTTCGCGGAAGACATGCTTGGCTCGTTCGGGTCGCGCGGTGTGGGTTTGCGTCTCAAGAGTTCGCACGCTTTGCTGCTGCCGCCGACGCTTCGGCCTCGCGGGCGAGCGAGCGGAGAAGTCCGGCGACGCGCTGGGCGACCGCGGGGAACTCGTACATGAGGCAGTCGCTGAGCGTGGTGAAGTCCTGGTCGACGATCGCCTGGCGCAGGTCGCGCAGCTTGTTTTCGAGCGCCTGCACGGGACCATCGACATCGATGCCGCGCGCCTGCAGCGCCGGGTGCGACAGCACGCCGAGGTTCAGCCCGCGCGAGAGTCCCGTCTGCACGGCGCCCCACACGGCGAGCGACTCGAGCAGCTGGTGCAGGCCTTCCTTGGTGCGGCCGGCCTGGAAGTGCTTGGCGGCCTCGCACTGGACTTCCTCGATCTCGATGACCGCGTCGGCGGACTGGCTGAAGGTCTCGGCGAGGAGATCGCCGGGATGCGCGGTGAGGAGCTTGAGTTCGCCCGCGCCGCGCTGGGCGGTCTCCGGCGTCGAGAGGTCTTCCTCGGACCAGCGGATGCCGTCCACCTCGACCTCGACGATCATGCGGCCGCGCTCGCCCACGAGGGCGGCGGCCTGTCGGAGGGCCTCGCCGACGGTGCTGGCGGCGAGGGGGGTTTCTGCTTCGTCGAGGAGAATGCGCATCTGGATCGCCTTTCCGTGAGTGCCGGTGGACCCGTGGAACGGAACATGGGGACAACCCATGAACCGCCCTTGGTGCCATGCTATCGGTCGGGATTTCGGTCCGATTGAGCCAATCGGGAGGTTTCTGCGGTTTGTGCGGGCTGCCTCGGGGGCGCCCAGAGCT
>Ga0209985_10004092_pt1 | contig 11912 bp, 9 predicted proteins | sample NOAtaG_FD_187305 | JGI IMG/M metagenome (GOLD analysis project Ga0209985, IMG submission 187305) | Freshwater lake microbial communities from Lake Erie, under a cyanobacterial bloom - NOAA_Erie_Diel6S_1000h metaG (SPAdes) (version 2) | ecosystem: Environmental > Aquatic > Freshwater > Lake ...
CGCGCCGGGTCCAGCTCAACCCGTACTTCGCGCTGGGCACCACCCACGCGCTGCACGCTGCCCACGCCCCGCACGCTCAGCAGAGTCTTGGTGACGGTCTGGTCGACAAACCAGCTCAGGGCCTCGTCGTCCATGCGGGTGGACGACACGGTGTAGGTCAGGATGGGCATCCCGGCCAGGTTCATCTTGCTGATGACCGGGTCGCGCAGGGCGCCGGGCAGATCCGAGCGCACGCGGGCCACGGCGTCGCGCACGTCATCCACCGCCTCCTGGGTAGGCTTTTCCAGCCGGAATTCCACCGTCACCGTGGCCACCCCATCCTGCACCTTGGTGTAGATGTGCTTGACACCCTGCAGCGTGGCCACCGAGTTCTCGATCTTGCGCGCGACCTCGGTTTCCAGCTGCGCCGGCGCGGCACCGGGCAGCGCGGCACTGACCGTCACCGTGGGCAGGTCGAGGTCGGGAAAGTTCTGCACCTTCATGGCGCGAAACCCCAAGAGCCCTGCCAGGGTCAGCATGACGAAGAGCAACACCGACGGGATCGGGTTGCGGATGCACCAGGCCGAGACGTTCATCGCGAGGCCCCAGCCCGGGCAGGCGCGGCCACGGCCGGCGGCGCCGGGGCGGCCGTCGGGGCGCGATCGACCACGCGCACCGTGTCACCGTCAGACAGGAACCCTGCGCCCGAGGCCACCACACGCGCATCGGCCGGCAGCCCGGCCGTGACCTCCACGCGCTCGCCGTCGCGCCGGCCCGTCACCACCTTCAGCTGGCGAACCTTCTGGTCGGATGACACGCTGAACACCCAGCTGAACCCGTCGCGCAACACCACCGCCGACTGCGGCAGCATCAGCCCCTCGGCCTGCCCGGCCTCGAACTCCCCACGGGCAAACTGGCCCGCCTTCAGACCCGACGCCCCCACGCCTGCGGCCAGCTCCACGTAGACCAGCCCGTTGCGGGTGGCGGCGTCCACGGTGGGGGCCACCATGCGCACCCGCCCGGTCACGGCGTCCGCGCCCACGGGGCTCAGGCGCACCCGCTGGCCCGGGCGCACACGGCCCAGGTCCACCGCAGGCACCTCGGCGCGCCACTCCAGCCGGCCTTGGCGGATCAGACGGAACAGCTCCTGCCCGGGCGCGGCCACGGCGCCCACCGTCGCGGCGCGCGCGGAAATCACGCCATCGTCTGGCGCCAGCACCTGGCCTTGCGCCAGACGCAGCTCTTGCGCATGGACGGCGGCGCGCTGCGCCTCCAGCCGGGCCTTCATGGTGCGCTCCACGGTCAGTGCCTGTGTGAACTGCTGCGCGCTGATCATGCCGCTGGGCTGCAGCTCGCGGGCCCGCTGGGCATTGGCAGCTGCCTCGGCCAGCGAAGCCTCCACCTCCAGCACCACCGCACGCTGCTGGGCCAGATCAGCCTCGGCCACGCGGGTGTCAAACCGGGCCAGCACCTGCCCCTTGCGGACCCGATCTCCCACTTGCGCCAGCACCTCGGCCAGCCGCCATCCAGCGCCCTCGGCCCCGACGCTGGCCTCTTGCCAGGCCTGCACCGTGCCGGTGGCGGCAAAGGTCGAGGCCAGCATGGCCCGTTGAGCCGTGGTCACGGTCACGGTCAAGGCCGGACGGACGGCAGCGGCAGCGCCGGCCTTGTCAGCGCCAGCTGAGGCCGATGACAGGCCCGGCAGGGCCCAACAGAGTGCAGCACCCAGAGCGGCCGCGGCCCGCAGGCGAGATCGATCAAGCGATGTCATGTGCACGTGCTGTCCTGAAGAAAAACGAGAGTGGATCTTGGAAACATGTCAGAGCGATGGCGACCCCCAAAGGGCGCGCACCGTAGGCCCGCAGGCCACCTCTGACGGTAACGGCCTACCAGGGCTTCAGGCCTGAGCGTCGCCGTTGTGGCCCAGCGCCGACGCCAGCAACTGCTGGGAAGCCTTGACGCCCGCCACCGCCGCGGCCAAGGCCGCGTCAAAGGCCTGATCCGCCTCGGCAGGGTCTTGCACGGCGGCCGCCGCTGACGGCCGGCAATGGGCCAAGGTGTCCAGCGCCTGGGTGATGCTCTCCTGCAAGAGCACCACCTTATGAAGGTAACGCAGTTCCACCGGCCCTGCAGGCGGCGGGGCCACGCTGGAGATCTCGGCCAGGCCTTCCAGCACCCGAGGCGCTGGCTCCGTCAAAAAGCCGGCTGCAAACTGGTGCAGCACGCGACGGATCTCCTCGGCCGCCCCGATCAGGCGGGCGGCGGTGTCGGTGGGGGTCAGGCCGGGGGTCCAGGCGGGGGTCCAGGCGGCTGTCAGGCTGCTCTGCAAGCTGAGGTCGCCGGAGAGTGCTCCAGAGGGTGGCCCGACAGCTTCAGCCGTGATGCGCAAGGCCCGCGCCAGCGCCTCGGCCAGGGCGGCCAAGGCCCCATGCCCCACCTGCGCGGCGCCCCGGGCCAGCACCCCGGCCTGAGCAACCGCCTCTTCAGGCACGGGTTCGGCTGGCTCCACCGCCCACTCGGCCAGCAGCGTGGCCAGAAGGCGCGAGGCCTCGTCGGCATCGTTGAGAAAGGCGTTGAAAGCCGGGATCTCCAGCCGCAGCGGCCCGATGACCTTGACCTCGTCGTCCGGCACGGCCGCCACATCGGCGTTGGCCGCCATGGTCCAGGAGGAAAAGTCCAGGTCGGCAGCCGATGGCAGACCCGGGACGGCATCGGCCAGCGAGCGCTGGGCCGCGGAGCCAGAGGGCTGGGGCGGAACGACCTCGGGAGTGAGTGTCTCGGGGGCAAGTGCCTCGGATGTAAGCGCCTCGGGTGCAACGGCTTGAGGAGAAAAGGCTTCAGGCGGGACCGGCTCCGGCGGGACGGCCTCGGGCGGCACGTCTCCAGAAACGGCCGCCTCGGGCTCAGGCGGTGCGGCCTCCGCGATCAGCTCCGCCGGCAGCGCCTCAGCCGCACCGTAGGCGGCCGCAAAGCGCGCCAGACGAGGACCCATTGATGAGCCATCACCCGAGCCCTCAGCCAGGCCCGACGCCAGCGCGCGGTGGCAGAAGAACAGCAGTTCATGCGCCAGCATCCGCACCGGCTCCGACAGCTGACCGGCACCCAGCGCCGGCGCCTGCGGCTCAAGCACTGACCGGTCAGGCGCCACGCTCGCGGGTGAGGCCGCGCGGGTCATGCCCAGCAGGCGGGGCCCCAGGCGCTTGAGGTAGACATCAGGCGACAGCTGCCCTTCGGCCTGGGCCTCGTAGACGGCGCTGGCCAGCTTCCAGACACTCGCCTGGGGCGGGGCCGCCCCCTCGCCCAAGGCGGCGCACAGCTCGCTCATGCGCTGGAAGTCCTCGGCCCGCGGCTGCCGCATCAGGGCCAGCAAAGCGGCTTCCAGCGTCTCGCGCGCGGCGGCATCCACCGCACGGGGCGAGGTGAAGGGGTCGGCGGCGAGTTCGCGCCATTCCGGGCAACCGGGCCACAGATCCGCAGGGTGCACCCGGTCGGCACCGGCCAGGTGCTGAACCGCCCGGTGCAGCGGGAACAACTCCACCGCCAAGGACACCGCGTCGGGTAGCGGATGTTCAGCGTGCTGCAACACCGCCACCAGCGCCCGCTCGATAGCCTCCAGCGCATCTTGTCCGTGGAGGGCAGGCACCGCCTGCAGGCGCTCGCAGGCGGCAGCGCAACCTTCAAGCACCCGGGCCAGCGAGGCCTGCCCGCAGGTTTTCAGGCCCTGCGCACCTTGCCTGACCTGCTCGATCCAAGAAGTGAGTGACCGCTCCGACTCCGACGTCTCCTCATTGGCAGCAGCACGCAAGCGCCGCAGTTCGTCCAGCAAGGACGCCAAGCGCCGGTGCACGACGGCAAATGGCTCGGGGAAGTCAGGCGCGTCGGGGGTCATGGATGTCATGACGCAGACCGCTCAAATCTTGGGGATCGAGCACACCATGCAGATGGCCGCGAGAGCCCACGGCCGCTGGCCCAGAGTCCAGCGGCGGCAGCCCTCAGATCTGCACCATCTCGAAGTCTTCCTTGCGGGCGCCGCACTCGGGGCAGGTCCAGTTCATGGGCACATCGGCCCATGCGGTGCCGGGGGCGATGCCGTGCTCCGGATCTCCGGCGGCCTCGTCGTAGATCCATCCGCAGATCAGGCACATCCAGGTTTGGGCTTCGCTCACGGTGGCTTCACAAGGTGGTCACTACAATGGATTGAGATTGTAGCCACCGGGGTGTCGCCGGGGTCAGCAGACCGGCATCCTCAAGGCCGAGTGGACTGGGCCCAGCGGGCGCCCCGGCCCTCCAGAACACTCGCCACCGCTCCGGTCTCAACCACCCGCGGCCTGAAAGCCCGATGAATCCCGACGCCCACCACCCCGCCGAAGCCCTCGAACTGGGGCAGGAAGCCCCTCCGCCGGCCTGCGTGATGAGCTTCAACGTGAGCGACGCCAGCGGCGCAGGCGGCGTGGCCGGTGATGTGGCCACCATCGCCGCGATGGGCGCCCACCCCCTGCCGGTGGTCACCACCATCCTGATGCGCGACACGGCCGAGATCTTCGACCACCACCCCATCGACGAGGAGGCGGTGATCGAGCAGGCCCGCTCCATCCTCGAAGACGTGCCCGTGGCGGCCTGGAAGGTGGGCTTTCTGGGCACGGCGGACACCGTGGCGGCCGTGGCCGAGATCCTGTCGGACTACGCCGAGGTGCCGCTGGTGGCCTACATGCCCGACCTGAGCTGGCTGGATGAAGACCAGCGCGAGCCCTACCTCGAGGCCTACCGCGAGCTGATCCTGCCTGCAGCCGAAGTGTTGACCGGCAACCACAAAACCCTCACCGACTTCCTGCTCCCCGAGTGGGACAGCGAGCGCCCCCCGTCGGCGCGAGAGCTGGCCGTGGCCGCCGGCGAGCGCGGCACCCGCTACGTGCTGGTCACGGGCGTGATGCTGCCGACACGCGGCGCCGAGCAGTACATCGACAACGTGCTGGCCTCGCCGCAGGGTGCCCTGACGGGTGAGAAGTTCGAGCGCTTTGACGTCGGCTTCGTCGGCGCGGGCGACACGCTGGCCGCGGCCCTCGCCTCGCTGCTGGCTGCCGGCAGCGAGTTGCAGTCCGCCGTGGGTGAGGCCCTGGCCTTTCTCGATCAGAGCCTGGACACGGGCTTTCGCCCTGGCATGGGCAACGTGGTGCCTGATCGCTTCTTCTGGGCTCTGCCGCCGCCCGAGGAAGGCGACGGCGCTGCGGGCCCGGACGACGGTGAGCCTGACGACCAGGCCGAACCGCCCAAGACCCCGGGGGCTGCCCGGCGGGTCCACTGACACGACCAAGACGCACGCACATGACCAACGACAGCCTCTTCTCACGCGCCCAGCAGGTCATCCCTGGCGGCGTCAATTCACCGGTACGCGCCTTCCGCGCTGTGGGCGGCACGCCGCGCTTCATCGCGCGGGCCGAAGGCGCCTACATGTGGGACGCCGAAGGGCATCGCTACATCGACTACATCGGCTCCTGGGGGCCCATGATCCTGGGCCACGGCCACCCGGCCGTGCTGGAAGCCGTGACCAAGGCCGCCGCGGACGGTTTCAGCTTCGGCGCCCCCACCGAGCGTGAGATCGAACTGGCCGAGGCCATCATCGCGCTAGTGCCCTCGGTAGAGCAGATCCGGCTGGTGAGCTCGGGCACCGAGGCCGGCATGAGCGCGCTGCGCCTGGCGCGTGGCGCCACCGGGCGCTCCAAGATCATCAAGTTCGAGGGCTGTTACCACGGCCACGCCGACGCCCTGCTGGTCAAGGCCGGGTCTGGGCTGGCCACTTTCGGCTTCCCCACCAGCGCGGGCGTGCCGGCCGAAGTGGTGCAGCACACCCTGGTGCTGGAGTACAACAACCTCGCGCAGATCGAGGAGGCCTTCACCACCCACGGCTCCGAGATCGCCTGCGTGATGCTGGAGCCCATTGCGGGCAACATGAACTTCGTGCGCGCCAGCGTACCGTTCATGACCCGGCTGCGCGAACTGTGCACCCAGCACGGCGCGCTGCTGGTGTTTGATGAGGTGATGACGGGCTTTCGCGTGGCCCTGGGCAGCGCACAGAGCGTGTACGCGAAGCTGATCCCCGGCTTCAAGCCGGACATGAGCGTGTTCGGCAAGGTGATCGGCGGCGGCATGCCGCTGGCGGCTTTTGGCGGCACGCGCGAGGTGATGAGCCAGTTGGCGCCGCTGGGCCCGGTCTACCAGGCCGGCACGCTCAGCGGCAACCCCGTGGCCACCGCTTGCGGCCTGGCCACGCTGAAGGAAATTGCCAAGCCCGGCTTCTTCGACGCCCTGTCGGCACGCACATGTTCGCTGGTCGACGGCCTGACCCAGGCCGCCCAAGCAGCGGGCGTGCCCTTCAGCGGCGACTGCCAAGGCGGCATGTTCGGCTTCTTCTTTTTTGAGAGCCTGCCACAGAACTACGCCACCGTCATGGCCACCGACAAGGAGCGCTTCAACCGCTTCTTCCACGCCATGCTGGACCAAGGGGTGTACCTGGCGCCGGCGCTGTACGAGGCCGGGTTTGTCAGCGCGGCCCACAGCCAGGCGGACATCGACGCCACCGTGCAGGCCGCGGCCCAGGCTTTCAAGGCCTTCAAGGCCTGAAAGCCTAATTCACTGGCCGCCAGGCTCCGCGCGCTCCCAAGTCCCTCCCTGGCGCCTTGACGCGCCCCGCGCCCCATGCACCTGCACATCCTCGGCATCTGCGGCACCTTCATGGGCGGCATTGCCGCCATCGCGCGCGAGGCGGGCCACCGCGTCACTGGCTGCGACGCCAACGTCTACCCGCCCATGAGCGACCAGTTGCGCGCGCTGGGCATCGAGCTGATCGAGGGCTTTTCAGCCGATCAGGTCGCCCTCAAGCCCGACGTCTACGTGATCGGCAATGTGGTCACCCGGGGCAACCCGTTGATGGAAGCCATCCTCGACGCTGGCGCGCCTTACACCAGCGGCCCGCAGTGGCTGGCCGAAGCCGTGCTGCGCGAGCGCCACGTGCTGGCCGTGGCCGGCACGCACGGCAAGACAGGCACCACCTCCATGCTGGCCTGGATCCTGGAGCAGGCCGGCCTGCAGCCGGGCTTTCTGGTGGGGGGTGTGCCGTTGAACTTCGGCATCTCGGCGCGGCTGGGCGCCGGGCGCTGCTTCGTCATCGAGGCAGACGAGTACGACACGGCCCTGTTCGACAAGCGCAGCAAGTTCGTGCACTACCGCCCACGCACGGCCATCCTGAACAACCTGGAGTTCGACCACGCGGACATCTTTGCCGACCTGGGCGCCATCGAGACGCAGTTTCACCACCTGGTGCGCACGGTGCCCGCCAGCGGCCGCCTGGTGGTCAACGCCCGCGACGAGGCGCTGCAACGCGTGCTGCAGCGCGGGTGCTGGAGCACGGTGCAGCGCTTCGGCACCAAGCGCGAGGAGCCCGGCGGCCTGTGCGCCCGGGGTGAACCGCATGCCTTTGATGTGCTGCGCGGCAGTCTGAAGATCGGCCACGTGGCCTGGGACCTGATCGGCGAGCACAACCAGATGAACGCGCTGGCGGCCATTGGCGCGGCGGAGCACGCGGGCGTGGCGCCCGAGCAGGCTGCCGCGGCCCTGGGGAGCTTTCGCAACGTGCGGCGGCGGCTGGAGCTGCGCGGCGAGGTGGCCGGCATCCGCGTTTATGACGACTTCGCCCACCACCCCACCGCCATGCGCACCACCGTCAACGGCCTGCGCCGCAAGGTGGGGGTGCAGCGCATCCTGGCCGTCTTCGAGCCGCGCTCCAACACCATGAAAACAGGCACCATGAAGGCGCAGCTGCCCTGGGCGCTGGAAGAAGCCGACCTGAGCTTCTGCCTGCAAGGGCCCTATGGCTGGAGCGCGCGCGACGCGCTGGCTCCCCTGGGCCCGCTGGCCGTGGTGGCCGACTCCGTGGATGCCCTGGTGGCGCAGATCAAGAACGTAGCGCAACCCGGCGACCACATCCTGTGCATGAGCAACGGCGGCTTTGGTGGCATCCATGGCCAGCTGCTGGAAGCCTTGAAGCGCTGAAGCCGCCCGGCGCAAGCCAGAACACCTTTCGCCCTGAAACCCCATTCACACCATGAGACTGAAGGACAAGATTTGTATCGTCACGGGCGGCGCCCAGGGCATCGGCCTGGCCACGGCCCTGAAGTTCGCCCGTGAGGGCGCCGTGGTGGCCGTGTGCGACATGCGCCGGGAGGGCATTGACGCGGCCGTGGCCGCCTGCCGCGCCGAGGGCGCGCGCGCAGAAGGTTTCTTGGTGGACGTGACCGACCGCGCCCAGGTGGACGCGATGGTCAGCGCCGTGAAGGCGCAGTTCGGCCGCATCGACGTGCTGGTCAACAACGCTGGCATCACCAAGGATGCGCGCCTGCAGAAGATGACGCTGGCCCAGTTCGATGCCGTGATCGACGTCAACCTGCGCGGTGTCTTCCACTGCGCGCAGGCCGTGGCCGACACCATGGTGGCGCAGGGCTCGGGCGTCATCCTCAACGCCAGCAGCGTGGTGGGTATTTACGGCAACTTCGGCCAGACCAACTACGCGGCCTCCAAGTTCGGCGTCATCGGCTTCACCAAGACCTGGAGCCGCGAACTCGGTCCCAAGGGCGTGCGCGTCAACGCCGTGGCGCCAGGCTTCATCGAGACGCCCATCCTGTCCACCATCCCCGACAAGGTGCTGCAGCAGATGCGCGACGACGTGCCCCTGCGCCGCCTGGGCCAGCCCGAGGAGATCGCCAACGTCTACGCCTTCCTGGCCAGCGACGAGGCGAGCTACGTCAACGGCGCCGTCATCGAGGTGGCGGGCGGTCTGACGGTCTGAAGGTCTGACCATCTGCAGGGCTCGGCGGTCCACCGCGCAGGAGCAAGGTCACTGCCGCACAGCGCCTTCAGCCCGCATGCCCAGGGCTGACAATGCGGGTGATGTACGCCCTCTTTGAAGAAGCCGGCAAATTTCTGGCCGGCCGAGTGATGTCCGAGGCCGAAGCCTCGGTGCAGGTGGAGCTCGACTCCGGCAAGCGCGTCAAGGTCAAGGCCGCCCACGTGCTGCTGCGCTTTGAAAAGCCTTCCCCGGCCGCCCTGATCGACGCCGGCCAGCGCTTGGCCGCCGAGATTGACCTGGACCTGGCCTGGGAGTTCGCCCCCGAGGCGGACTTCGGCTTCGTGGACTTCGCCCGCGACTACTTTGACGCTTCGGCTGGCGTGGAGCGCCAGGCTGCGGCACTTTTCCGCTTGTTCGAGGCGCCGCACTACTTCCGGCGCGTGGGCAAGGGGGTCTTCCGCAAGGCACCCGAAGAAACCGTGAAGGCCGCGCTCCTGGCCATCGAGCGCAAGCAACAGCAGGCCGCGCAGATCGACAACTGGGCGGCCGAGCTGGCCGCTGGCAACTGCCCGGCGCCCGTGCGCGAGCAGCTTTACCGCATCCTGTTCAAGCCCGACAAGAACGGACCCGAGTACAAGGCGGTGGTGGAAGCGGCCAAGCGCTCACAGCGCGCCCCGCTGGACCTGCTGAAGGGGGCAGGTGCCATCGACAGCCCCTACCAGTTCCACTGGCGGCGCTTTCTGTTCGAGCAGTTCCCCAAGGGCACGGGTTTCCCGCCCCTGAGCGTGCCGGCGCAGAAGGACGAGCTGCCCCTGGCTCAGGTACAAGCCTTCTCCATCGACGACTCGCACACCACCGAGATCGACGACGCGCTGTCAGTGCAAGGCCTGGGCAGCGGCACGGTGATCTTCGGCGTGCACATCGCCGCGCCTGCGCTGGCCATCGCGCCCGATTCGCCCATCGACAAGGTGGCCCGCGAGCGCCTGTCCACGGTCTACATGCCGGGCTGGAAGCTCACCATGCTGCCCGACGAGATCGTGCAGGCCTTCACCTTGACTGAGGGCCGGGACTGCCCGGCCGTGAGCCTGTACGTGACCTTCGACGAGGCCACGCTGGAGGTGCGCAGCCGCGAGACCCGTATCGAACGCGTGCCCATCGTGGCCAACCTGCGCCACGACCAGTTGGACAGCGTCATCACCGAGGCCACGCTCACGGGTGAGGCCCCGGCAGACCACCCCTTCCCGCAGGAGCTGACCTTCGCCTTCCGCCTGGCGCGCCACCTCAAGGCGCAGCGCGAGCAGGTGCGCGGCAAGCCCGAAACCTTCAACCGGCCCGACTACAACTTCAAGCTCGAGCGCAGCGCCGAAGACACCGGTGGCGAACCTGCCGGCCAGGAGCGTGTGCTGATCACCACGCGCCAGCGCGGGGCGCCGCTGGACCTGATCGTGGCCGAGGCCATGATCCTGGCCAACAGCCACTGGGGCGGCTGGCTCGCACAGTTCGGCGTACCCGGCATCTACCGCAGCCAGGCCAGCCTGCTGCCCGGCGTGAAGGTGCGCATGGGCACCAAGGCCCTGCCCCACGCCGGCATGGGTGTGGCGCAGTACACCTGGGCCACCTCGCCGCTGCGCCGCTACGTGGACCTGGTCAACCAGTGGCAGATCATCGCCTGCGCCCGCCACGGCGCCACCGCCGCCCTGGTGGCCGCTTTCAAGCCCAAGGACGCCACGCTGTTTTCCATCATCTCGGGCTTCGACGGCGCCTACACCGCCTACAACGCCTTCCAGAACGGCATCGAGCGCTTCTGGACGCTGCGCTGGCTGGAGCAGAACGAGGTCACCGAGCTCGAAGCCTCGGTGATGAAGGACGGCCTGGTGCGCGCCGACACCCTGCCGCTGGTCTTGCGCGCCACTGGCACAGAAAGCCTGCCCCGCGGCGCCCGGGTGCGCGTGCGCATCACCGGCTGCGACCTGCTGACCCTGGACGTGTGGGGCGCGCTGGTGGCGCGCCTGGACGAGTCGGCATCCGCCGTCGGAACCGAAGAAACCGAGGACGAAGAGGAAAACCCGGCCGCCGGACCTCTGTCTCTGGCCATCGATCTGGCAGAACCGGGCGCTGCCGCGGGTGCTGAGGGCAGCGTGCCCAAGGCCGAGCCCAACGCGCCGGCCGCGACATAACCCCGCCAACAGCAGACGCGACCGCCAGCCTGCCGCCATGCTGATCAGAGGCATCCGGGTCACCACGCTTCAGGCCGCGCTGGGCTTGTCGGTGGTCGCTCACGCCGCCTTGTTGACCGTCCGATTCGTCGATCCACAGGCCTTCGACCGTCTGTTGTCCGAAACGCCCCTGGAAGTCATCCTGGTCAACGCGCGCTCCAACGAGGCGCCCGTCAAGGCCCAGGCCATCGCGCAGGCCAACCTGGCCGGCGGGGGTGAAGCCGCCCAAGGCCGCGCCACCTCGCCGCTGGCCGCCTCGGCCGAAGTGCGCCTGGGCGACTCGCCGGATGACGCCCGCCAGCGCATCGACCGCATGCAACAAGAGCAGATGCAGCTGCTGGCCCAGATGCGCCGAGAGGCCGCCCTGCTGCCGCCGGACAGCGCCGCCGACCAAGGCACCCCAGAGCAGCGGGCCGAACGCGAGCGCCGGCGCCAGATGATCAAGCAGCTGGCCGAGATCGAAAAGCGCATCAACGAGGAGAACGCACGCCCGCGCAAGCGCTACGTGAGCCCGGCCACGCAGGAGGCGGTCTACGCGCTGTACTACGACGCCATGCGGCGAAAGATCGAGGAGCGTGGCACGCTCGACTTCCCCGAAGCGCAGGGACAAAAGCTCTACGGTGAACTCACCATGAACGTGACCGTGGACGCGGCGGGCCGTGTGGTGGACGCCGAGGTGATCCGGCCGTCGCAATCTCGCCTGCTCGACCAGCGTGCCCTGGCCATCGTGCGGGCAGCAGCCCCTTTCGGCCCCTTCACCGCCGCCATGAAGCGCGAGGCCGACCAGATCGTGGTGACCTCGCGCTTTCGCTTCACACGCGAAGACGGCTTCGAAGCGCGCGCCATGGACACCACGCCCAAGAGCAAACTCCGGTGAT
>Ga0209985_10004094_pt1 | contig 11907 bp, 9 predicted proteins | sample NOAtaG_FD_187305 | JGI IMG/M metagenome (GOLD analysis project Ga0209985, IMG submission 187305) | Freshwater lake microbial communities from Lake Erie, under a cyanobacterial bloom - NOAA_Erie_Diel6S_1000h metaG (SPAdes) (version 2) | ecosystem: Environmental > Aquatic > Freshwater > Lake ...
GTCCTGCTGTTCATTGTGAATAAGGCAGTGTAAGAGCATGCTGAGACGCATGAAATACCTTGTAGCACTTATAGTATATTTTACAGGACATTGTTTTGCCAGTAATTAGTTTCTAGCCTTTACTGGTAATGCTGTTCATTGTCAATAAGGCAGTGTAAGAGCGGACATTGTTCTTCCAGTAATACTTTTTTTGCCACTATTTAGTTTCAATCATTTACTGGTCATGCTGTTAATTGACAATAAGGCAGTAAAAGAAGTATCAAGGAATGACTTGTCTTGCTTTTCATGGACAATTAGTAGGTCTATGGTTTCTTCCTACTAATATCATGGTAATTAGGTCATTCTAGTACTTTAATATCATTACTTTTAGTACATTACTAATAATATTCTTTTAGTAATGAAGTAGTGAAACGAATACTTATTATTCGCCAGTAATTAGTATCAAGCATTTACTGTTCATGTTTTTAATTGACTAATTAGTTAGTGAATTATCTATATGGCTACCTTAAAGAAATTTTTCAATTATATCAGTAACAAATTTACGAGCATGGCTAATAACATATATGGTACTAGTACTATGGTTTCTTCCTACTAATATCATGGTAATTAGGTCATTCTAGTACTTTAATATCATTACTTTTAGTACATGACTAATAATATTCTTTTAGTACTGAAGTAGTAAAACGAATACTTATTATTCGCCAGTAATTAGTATCAAGCATTTACTGTTCATGTTTTTAATTGACTAATCAGTTAGTGAATTATCTATATGGCTACCTTAAAGAAATTTTTCAATTATATCAGTAACAAATTTACGAGCATGGCTACTAACATATATGGTACTAGTACTACAATAGATAATGTCACATAAGATAACAACAATTCATTTCTTACTTATTTATTAGTTTTATACCAGTATACTGGGTAAAGGTAATTGTGTTACGGTAATACATGGTAAAAAAGGGAAAAACAATCTCGGTAACATATATTGACTGTACCATTTAAGCAGCAATATATATATATATTTAAACAAACCATTCATATGAAGTGGACAGTGGGACCACCTAATGCGGACATACAATTTGAATTTTCCGATGAAACAACCGCACATTGAAGATTGTGTAGATGCACTGTATGTTAAAACTTTGAGAATTCAGAACGAAACCTAATGGGCAAGCATACTCCAATTGTTGACAAATCGATTCAAAAGCGAACTCATAACATCATCTCGAATTGATTTTAATTTTCCAGCCCAATTATCCGTCCACTGCATTATTGATGCACCACTGTTTGGTTTTGATTCCATCATTGCCAGTTGGGAAGCATACCAACACGTAAAAAAGGCACAATTATGTAGATCCTGCTGACGCTGAATAGTGTTATCATTGTAGTGATTCCATACTTTCCAGTATGGAGGATTCCCATACAGTGCCGGAAACCATTTCATGAGAACACGACTTACATCATCATTCTCACCATCGAGGGAATCATATAAGTCAATGTCGTGTAACATGAAATTAATAACGGCCAACATCCAATGATTGTTATTTATATTCACTGGGAGGAACAAAATTGACAAATCATCCATCACTTTTTTACTAAGGATCCTCTGTAGCTGACAGGCATCAGCATTTTCTGGCTGCATATTATGGGTATACCAATAACTATACCCAAAACAAATGCTCGGTGATCCAAATTTTTCCTCAAGCAAATAAAAATAAGCATTAACTACCTCATCTGTAATCCATCTCTCATTTAGAAACCGACTATAGTCGCCAAAGGATATCTGGAATTTGTCAATGGAAAATGCAATAAACTTATTGTACGAGCCATCAACATACTTTGATTTCAGTAAATACTTTAGCCTTTCCTCAGGAGACAGGGGAGCTAGGTCTTTTGCCAATGAATCCACATAACATTTTCTATCAACCGTTTCTGGATCTTGTTCGTCATCATTGATTACAACAATCTCTTGGCCCCCGCGATTCACTAAGGAACTACAAACGAGATCATCAGTTAAGGTCGCATTGGTGATGCTAATTGCATAACCAATTGATTCTCGGTTGTCAGTACTCTCCTGATACACTGACAATGTTAATATAAATTTAGAAAGATAACGTGTTACAAACATTAGGTGTAACAACAACTGAACAGTAACACACGGTCAATGACTTACCATTAACATCCATACCGCAATGTTTGATTGTGGGGGCTATTTTAAGGGGACTGCCTACGAGGTCATTACTTGAGGTGGTAATCGCAGTGCTGATTTCCTGGTCATTTGGTACACGTCGTGGCCGTGGCTTGAACAGAAACCCTACTGCGTTTAATTGTTCGTAACGGTCCAGTTTAAGAGTTCCATTGCAATATTTTTTCCTTTGCTCCTTCACCCAGTTATTCAGCTTCGGGTAAAGTCGTATACTAACGATATGCTTCTTTTTAGGGTTGTTAGCAGCATACTCTAACCATTGCTGAAACATATATTTCCATGGTCTCCGCGTAACTTGCTCATTTTTCTTCAATTGAGATGTCTTTTTGTGCAGAAAACTGTTTAACTTCGCATATAGAGATGCAAATTCTGCATGACGTTGGACTACTGTGTACTGATTACTTTGCAATGCATTGTCATACTTTGAAAGCAATTTTTGTATCTTTGCCGAATATTTGACACACAATGCTCCTACATTATCACGAGGACTGTCCGCGCAACCCTCATTGGCAGATTCCGATAAATCAACTGATATTTCCAATTCAGAATTGATATTATTTCCATCAGATAACTCAGTGGAATTGACTATCATCCCTGTCAACGTACCATTTACAGGATTTAACGTTATTGCTGACGTAGGTGTTGTCATGGCTTAATCTGCCTAAACAGTTAAGAAACTAAATGGATAAGAAATATCTTGACAGAACGTGCTACTAGCTACTAGAGTAGCGCAGAATCGCACTACTCAATGTACTAGTACTACACAAGTCACAAGCGCCAGTACGCCAAAATAAAAATTACCTACATTTCATTCTGTGGCGTTTCTACCGTCTGTCACGTGTCACGTTAAGCACAGTACGAAGTTGTTATGCTTTAAGAGCATCCGATACTCCCTAACTATTTACATTTCATATCATTCCATATGTAGTAATGTCTTCCAATTCTGCACAAAGGTTGTCCTTGTCCTCATTCCAGCTTGCCGACTTACTTAACCGCATCGGTTTAACTAACGAGCAGTCAGCCAATTTCATGACACTGAGTGGTTGTCGCACTGTAGATAATTTATGCTGGTTATCGGAAGCATTAATTAAATACTGGGTTCCCGAAACATGTATCCTAGCACTGTACGGACTCCGATACATTACAATGTGCTCAAAAGATTTGTCAGAATTAAGTGATATTAACAGTGATAAGGCTATTCTGTATTATCAGAGTAAACAACCTAGACATGGATTGTATAATGAACTCAGTACACCACACATGCCTATATCTAAATCTATCTTTCATACTAGAAAACATGATCATGAGACATGTCCCTCACGAAAGCAATGGAGGTCCAATGGTAATTCTTGGTTTCACCGACCACCCAACATTGATAGTTGCCAGTGCGATGCAAACCCCCTTTGCCTTGTTTCTATCGGAATTTTCCCCCCTCGCACTATGACATTTGCGGAATGTATTTCGGGCCGAAGTCGCCGTAAATCAGTGATTTGTGCTATGGATGTCATACGTAACTATATAGCAGTATCTATCGTTCCTCACTTACAAGTGATGAATGCAGAAATGCCATCGGAGAGTAATGCGGAGACACTATTGGAAAGACTCAGGCAATTTCATGACCCCATGGTGTATACTGAAGAGCAAACTAGTGAACAGGATAATACAATACAGATTGCACTTCCACCTGGAATTTATAATTTGGGCGCAACGTGTTACTTAAATTGTCAGCTACAGTCTCTTTTCTCTATCATTACCTTCAGAAGGATGGTTCTTCAATGGACGACACCAACGAATGGGGACAACAACGACGAATCTAATATCACGGCACGAACGAATGGGGACAATGATGACGATTCGAATGGGGGAAACGGTTACAATTACAATATTAGGTTGGCAATGCTGGAGTTGCAAAAAATTTTCTTAACGATGCTCACAGGATGCGCCTCAGTCATTGATATAAAAAACTTTGCTAATATTCTTCAAATTAACGTGGATAGACAAGAAGATCCTACTGAGTTTACAGAACGGTTCCTCCAGAAAATTCAACAATATTTTTTAGAATGCGATAGAAATAGCGCTGTTATCCAAGAAATCTATGAGTCGACTTTAGTAATTTCTACACAATGCAATGAATGTGGCCGCATTTCATCACGGAATGACAATATGCTCCAATTAAATTTACATATTCCGTCAGGAAACTGTAAAACACCTGATGTACAACAGTTGTACGATTCCCTTTTTCGTCAAGAGACATTATCGGGAAGAAATTTGTACGAATGCGAATCTTGCAAGAAGAAGACAAAAGCGACTCAAACCACGAAAATATCTAAGGCGCCACCGGTGTTAAACCTACACCTGATCCGATACAAGTGTGGTAAGAATCAAGCCCCCAAAAAAATTACGAAAACGGTTAACTTAAGTAAGTTTTTAGAAGTAACGGAAGACATTGATGGTGGGCAAACACTAAAGAAGAATTACACATTATGCAGTGCGGTAAGTTTATCTGTCAATTTTTATTAATAGAAATTATTAATTCCATATCACTCTGCGCTACATTCCGATCTGTGTTTTGTCTCTGTTGTGCAGTTGAGGCATATAGGTAATTCATATAATAATGGTCATTTTGTAACAGAAGTTATGGATTGGACAACAGGTCGTTGGTTTAAATGTGACGATAATGAAGTTCAATGTATGAATCCTTTCCCAATAATAACCAATACGACAAGCGCCACTGCTTCTACCAATACCAGAAATGCCACTGCTTCCGAAAGGGATAACCGAAAGAAGGTTCGAGAGAACAAACATGAGTGTGGCGACATATGCTTTCTAGTTTACGTTAGAAACGATTATCTGGGTTACCATGCAGGAAAGCAAATTTTAGAACTGCAGCCGATTGTCCACTTGCAACCTGAAAGACAGTAAGTTATGTAATCTAGTTTATTATTATTACATTTCTACTTTACAATAACCCCTCACATCCTTCCAATTTGTGTCACTAATTCAATATGCAAAATAGGCCTATTGGTGAAGCAGTAGAAGAACTACTATTTGACTTGTATTTTGAGGAGAATGGCAAATGTGTAGATTTATGTTCCTGGTCTCCTAATGATCGTCAAGACGACTACTTCTGGGTAGACATCCGATGGCTGCGGCATTTCCTACGTCAACTCGCTTCCTTAAATGACCCATGTATTTCAGGAGTAGACCGACAACCTATGTTTACTCCATCAAATACATCAAGTGCTAAATTGGTTAAAGCCAAGTTTTATGGGATTTTATGGAAATTATTTACGAAGAAGAATTTCACTATTCCGTATCTAGGTGACGGGGTAAATTTTACGAATGAAAACATCACTAGTTTACGCAGGGTTATTACTGATATACCTGTACCTGTATCTGTACCTGTACTCCAACGTATACCTCCTGAGGTAGTTAATCGTCCAAGTTCACATGGTGCTACACCCGGTCCAGAGGTAGCTCAATGTCCCATTGAAGCTAACATTTCTTCACAAAGTAGTATCATCAACTTAGCATGTGACACATCAACAAGTACAGTTGATATTAATCGCGAATCACCATCAATCACAATGAACGGGTCACCTCTTGTGTGTAGTGTTGATGACGAAAGTAGTTCTACATCTGAAGTACTACTTGAGCAACATGACGACTCGGACATATTAAGGTCAACACATCAAGACGCTGTGTTGCAACAGGATGCAGCACCAATTATAACAACTCAAGAAGCAATGTTGCGACAGGTCGAGGTACCTATTGTGGGTACAGACGTGGGTGTCACCCAAAGCCAACAACACCAGCCTTCAAATAGGTCAACACGCAATAGAAAACGTAAGAACACGTTTTCTAGGGGGATGTCCCAATACGAACCAAATATGTCAGCCACGGCAACAAACAATCTAAGTACGAGGATGGTAGTAGGCCGGGGTGTGATGGGTGATGGCCAGGGAATACCACAACATGAACCGCAGCGTTTTCCCATGTTAGCCAACAATATGATTACGAACCGGGCAGGACACCGTGGAATATCTCAACCTGAACTTCAATTCCCCAATCAGAACTACTGTCAGGCAACCAATCCTATTAATCGTAATTTAGCACGCATAGGGAATACTAATAATACTCCCTCAACTATGGGTGTTGGCCAGGGAATACCACAACATGAACCGCAGCGTTTTCCCATGTTAGCCAACAATATGATTACGAACCGGGCAGGACACCGTGGAATATCTCAACCTGAACTTCAATTCCCCAATCAGAACTACTGTCAGGCAACCAATCCTATTAATCGTAATTTAGCACGCATAGGGAATACTAATAATACTCCCTCAACTATGGGTGTTGGCCAGGGAATACCACAACATGAACCGCAGCGTTTTCCCATGTTAGCCAACAATATGATTACGAACCGGGCAGGACACCGTGGAATATCTCAACCTGAACTTCAATTCCCCAATCAGAACTACTGTCAGGCAATCAATCCTATTAATCGTAATTTAGCAGGCACAGGGAATACTAATAATACTCCCTCAACTATGGGTGATTATTACTATGTTGGAGACATCATGCGCAATGGTATTTGTCTTGGTCAAGGTACGAATTGCAGTTGCATGGTAACTATGCCATTCATCTCGCCGGAAACATTGATGGCACGCAATGCAAATCCCCCCACTACAATTGAAGAGGAAAGGGAGTTTTGGGATCGACATATCGCTGAAATGGACGAAAGGTATGGCCAGGAACTTGAGCAAGAAACACGATTATTACGTATTCGTTTGGAGACCATTCGTCGAGGAGTAAGTGACAAAAGGAAACTTCTTGACTACCTAAATCGGAGGATAGGGTTATAAGGAGAATCCTTATGTACAATAAAAACTTTCCTAACCTATGACAAAGCTGATGACTCTGGGAAAGACAGTAAAGCTGCTTATTGTTTGCAGCACCTATTTTTTGTTTCGTAGATCGGTCTATCCTATAAAAGTTTCGGTATACAAATTAGATTTAATAGTATCACACAAATTAAATTATATACTATAGACGCACAACAAGGGAAAGAAAGTATGACTGATGACTGAGCTCAGTGATCATAAGTCTACCACAATGTTATGACAAATGTTTTACTGAATAATATGTAGTACCCCACACAATATGTTCTATTGTGTCACAAAAAATATATATGTAAATCCCCAAGGTGATTTAGCTTTCCCTTGGTATGGCGGACTGAATCTGTTTGATGTTACACTCTATACGTTGCAGAGCTAGGTGAACATTTTCCTCCTTAGAATTCCAGCTGGAGAGAAGATACTCATTAACCAATTGAACATCTTTCACCACCTCTGCAGTTAATTGTATACAGGTATCTCGTGAAATGACATTTGCTGAATTGTCGCTATTGCATTTGTGTGTTGTTGCACCAATTGAAGCTGCTGCAACTGCACTACGCGGTTGAACTAAAATGATACCATTACCTAATGCCTCATTGGAAGAAGCCTCACCTTCTTTGTTGTTGTCGATACTTGTGCGTATGGATGAATTGGTAGAACTGAATGTCGATATGGAAGATTTAATTGAAGTTGTATCATTTTCTGTTCTTCCCTGAATCCTTACTTCATTATCTTCATTATTCTCCAATTCCACGCTTTCTATCTTACGCTTTTTCTTATATTTTGTTGCACCGGGAAGAATTTGTTGGAAAAACATATGTGAGTCACATTTGTAATCCGTCAACATTAATCGGTAAAAGTCTATGAAATCTTTGTGACAATTTTGCTGCAGAAATTCTTTATATGTCCATGGAATACCTGTACCAGGCGGTGCATTACCATCAATAGTAACTTGCTTGGAAAATTGAACTGCAAATCGTCGCACCACAGTATGGCGGATGACATGAATTGGTAAGCAAGCTGTTTTGTTGCTTTCAGTAGTAAAGGTATCCTCATGGATATCGCTAATGATATCATCACTAATTTCCTCCAAGTTCTCATTAAGATTAGGAGCATCTGCTGCAATAATACTCTTAAGCCGCATGAGATAAATCATCCAGTTGAAGATGTTATATTTGGAGTAACATCCATCCCTACGTTGTTGGGCATTGATTTCCCAACTCATACCATCATCATATGGGTATAAACCAATATATTTCGCGATAGATATCGCGCAAAATACTGCATATTGTTGACAACAGCGCTTGATCTTAAAGTCATATAATGTCTTAGTAGGCTTCATTGCATTACACACTTCATCTACCTCTGAAGGAACATCTTCAATTGTTTTCCAAGAATTAACGTCTTGAAACAGTTTTATCAACATGTGGGTGAATTCATTCATGGACTCATACACTTTAAAGGAGCTCCAGATTTCAGGATGAGGCAAATTGTGCTTCAAGGAACTATGTAAATGATCTTTCTTGTAACCATCCTTTATAAGGTTCAGAATGGAAAGTAACTCACATGGGTTACTAATAAAATCCAGTAATAGAAAAACTGGGACAAGAAATTTGTCTAATTTCTCATCTTCGCGAAATATCGTTTTATAGTTCTTCTTTGTTGTAAAACGCTCAAAATACGTTTTACCCTTGCTGTATTCAGTCAAAATATTGTTAGATGTATTTGGAAAAAAAACACGTGCCACTGCATCCCTTAATTTCTCCTTGATTTTTACCCAAGCCACAACTGGATTGTCACTATCTCCACGACTTTTATTTTTAATATTGGAATTTGTGCATTGGAGAAATTGCTGTTGAATTCCGCTAACATTACCTACCTCCACGGTAATCAAACTATCTCTAAGTAATTTCTGTATGCAACAGAGCACCCTAAGGTGGTATATAAAAATATCATTGATTAAGGAATAATATATTAATACTGAAAGTTCCTGTACTGTGACAGCACCTGTTCAATAGAGGTTACTTACCTATGGTATGGTTCGTTAGGAACTGTTGCTTTGTCTTTGTCGTCAATCAAAAAAGAATGTGTCTGTAGTGTATGTAGTAAAACATTCCCTTTACTAGCTTCATCCAAGTGATGTAACTCATATAACATTGATTCTTTATTGACGAGCCAGGGTGTAAGGGCAGTTACATCCTGAATAATGTATCCATCAATGTAGTTGTCATCAATAATGTCAGTAGTATCTTTTCTGCCTAAATTATACTCGTGGAAGAGAAATCGGCAGTGCCTGTGATTTCCATCGAAGAAAGCACAGCAGTAAGGGAATACCTTTTGAAATAGGTAGGTTGCACATAGTTTGGAATTAGTACTTCTCAAACAATTTGGGATAAGAATGTTTGGCTCCAGCGCTTTAATTCTGTCTATTAAATCAGTGTAATCCTTCTCATCGTTGAAATCATTATAATTGTTGAACAACATTTCCAGTGTTAAATACAACAACATGGATGTATTCTTGCTTTTGTTAATATTACTAATCATACGTTCTCTGGTGGAACGAGGATCCTCTGGTTGCCATCTTAACAGTGAGTTTGTGTCTGTTAGTATTCTCTTTGCACATTGTTTCATTTTATCTAAATCAATGAATCCGTTAAAGTAATGAGAGGCTGTACCGATCTCCTTAGCTAAACTTTGGTATCTGTCAAAAACAGAGTTCATTGGAAAGACATTTTGGTTGTTTATTGCTTGGAATACAGCTGATTCAGATGTGTAACTTAACACTTCACCAATTAAGGCATGGCACAGTGTTCCGTTAATCATATTCGCCGAATATGTGTCACGTAGCCGCGAGTCAGTGACATCGCGGGCATTAATTCCGGGCGAAATAGATGTAACAAAGCAACCGTAGCAAGAGTTTCTATTATCCGAAGTATGAATGATTTGGAGTGGCCAAACAAACATTATTTGTCGTATCTTCAGTTGCTTTGAAATTGTTGGTATAATGAGCTTGTCCCCACTCATTTTGGACAACTATACATCAAGAGAAGATTGAAAGGCGAACATTGACCAAAAAACAATGCGCTAAAGTTTGCTATGAAAAGTAGCAAAGGTATAATGTATGGTTATTTCACATCCGTACGGTACACAGCACCTACAGTTACAGTAGTAGTTCAAACATAACTTCTTATGATTATGTTACCTCTGTACGGTACACGACATCACCTACAGTCCTGTACGTTGTCACCTGCTTTATGTCTTTGGTTATGCATTTTCGTTGGACTCGCTACATCTGTACGGTACACAGCACCTACAGTTACAGTATTAGTTCAAACATAACTATGACATAACAGCACCTAAAGTCCTATACGTTGTCACCTGCTTTATGTCTTTGGTTATGCATTTTCGTTGGACTCGCTACATCTGTACGGTACACAGCACCTACAGTTACAGTTTTAGTTCAAACATAACTATGACATAACATCACCTACAGTCCTATACGTTGTCACCTGCTTTCTGTCTTTGGTTATGCGTTTTCGTTGGACTCGCTATGTCGCGAGCTTACTGAGAAAACAAGAAATCTGATGGTGCCACCTATAAAATTTTATGGGTGCACCTACTACACTGTAAGAAGTCTAAACACCAAAACACACGTGGAGCAGCGAAGTGGACACGGACACAGCCCCCCTCCTCTGAATCACTCTCTAAGAAGAGACTGATGTACAGGCGGGCTAGCTGGAGTATGTGGACTTGACTCCCTACGTATGGGAGAACAAGCAATTGTCCTCTCGTTGCCTGTCTAGCTCTAGAGGCACTAGAGTGGAGACACAATTTTCTCCCCACTCGGGTAGACAATAAACGACAATTATTCATAGTACATACTAGAACTGCGGCAATGAATTCTTCTGCATCCATTGTGTCGATAACATCCGGCGATTTGGAATCGCAACCAGGTTGCACATGGATTCCTCTTCCCATCATAGTCAGCACTGTGAACTCTTGCCATATGCAAAATTCCAATTGCAGCATCACTGTTGGAGACATGATTGCTTTGGCTTTCTTTTTCCTGTTGCGTGCTGGTGAATGTGTGGAATGTAACCAAGGATCATATTCTATCATCAGAATTCAAGATGTTCAACTTTTTGTGGGTAATAAAAAGGTAGATCTGTTAGCCTGCAGTGATGACATGCTGGAAAATGTAACAGGAGGTGGTATTTTATTTGGATGTAATGTAATCCGCCTCAAAAAGGCAGAGTATTACACTTGGTGTCCTGTGCGTACCCTTACAAATCGCCTTCGCCATCTGCGTCAGCAGGGCGGGACACTAGAAACGCCTATATGTTCCTATTTGGATGGCGACAAATGGAAAAATGTGCACTTTTCGTTAATCAAAGCAGCCCTTCAGGATGCCACTAAGAGAATGGGATATGACGTTTCTGTTTCTGGTAACACATTGCGTACATCAGGGATTCGATCATTACACTCTCGTAACGTAGGATTATCTATCATAAGGCAGCTAATGAGGCATAAGAAAAATGACGATTATACACCATAAAAATAACTAACCAGTATAATTATAAGATTTCACATGGTTTACGTCTGTTCGAACGCAGTACGTAATGAGTCGCTTTGTTTTTCTAAGAATCCTATCCTAGAACGCATCTTATGTTGCTAGGTTAATGAGTAAACCTGCGCTGCTGTACTTTACTCTGCAGCATCACAGGACACATAAAGGGGCCAGCATACGTGACTCTGCATCGGGCTACTACCAAAGCAGAACTTTATGGTTGTTGTGTCTTC
>Ga0209985_10004097_pt1 | contig 11902 bp, 11 predicted proteins | sample NOAtaG_FD_187305 | JGI IMG/M metagenome (GOLD analysis project Ga0209985, IMG submission 187305) | Freshwater lake microbial communities from Lake Erie, under a cyanobacterial bloom - NOAA_Erie_Diel6S_1000h metaG (SPAdes) (version 2) | ecosystem: Environmental > Aquatic > Freshwater > Lake ...
CCTCGACGGCCGGAGGGACCTCGACGGGCGCCTCGGCGCGCGCATCGGGCAGGGCGCCCGCAGCGGGCGCCGGCACGAGCACCGGCGGCACATCGCTGAGCGCATCGTCACCCAGCAGCTCCTCGCTGTCACGGTCACGCTCGGTCGAGGTCGGCCGGCTCGAGCGGCGCGCCTCCTCCCAGCTGATCGGCCTCGCCGAGCTGCCGGCGGGAGCGAGGCTCTCCACCCCAGAGGCCGCGCCCGACGCGCCCAGGGCCGCGAGCGCGGCGTCCACGTCACCGAGCCCTCGGACCCGCTCAAGGGCCGCAGCGAGCGCCGCGCGCAGCGCCTCCTCGTCCTTGCCGAACCCGGCGAGCTCCCGATCGACGTCTTCGAGCCGCTGCATCGCTCGAGGAGCGTACCAGAGCCGCCCGCCCGTTCCGAGCGGCTTTCAGCGGCGCATCAGTTGGACGCGTTCGGAGAGGGTGCGGGTGCCGTCGAGGATCTCGGTCACGGGGCCGCTGCCATCGCCGAGGACGTGGGCCCGTGCGAAGGCGAGCGCGAAGCCGCCGATGATGCGGTCTTCGTCGCCCGGGGCATCGCCCGCGCACCCCAGCGCGAAGAACTGGTGGCAGGCGCCCTCGATGTCCACCCAGGTCATGGGCAGCGGCGCGGTCCGTGCGAATTGATCGGCCTGACCGACCCCGTCGGCGGTGCCCGTGAGCGAAAGGACCGGAATCGTGACGCTCTCGTGGCCCGTCTCGCCGAAGAACGTGCGTCCGAGCACCCCGGCCATCGGCACGATCCCCACGATCCGCGGATCGCCCACCCCCGCCGCGAAGGCATCGTACTCGGCCATCGTGCAGCTCCCGTCGGTGAGGCACGCCGCACCGAAGCCCGCGACGTCGAAGGTCGCGCCCGCGCTCGCCCACATCGTGTGCGAGCCGAACGAGTGTCCGCTGGCCACCACCGCGTCGAGCGCGAGGACGCCAGCGAGCGGATCGCCCGCCGGCAGCGCCTCCGCTGCGTCGAGCGCCGCGCTCAGATCCGTCGAGCGCACGTAGTACATCCAGGTCGGCCGGGGATCGAGGTTGTCGTCGAGCGTGTTGCCGGTGTGATCGGGCGCGATCGAGACCCAGCCGTGCGAGGCGAAGTGGCGCATGAGGAACGCGCTGGTGCCGCCGTAGCCGCGATCACCGTGCGAGTAGACGTGGACGGGATACGCGCCGCCCTCGTAGATCGACGGGGCCAGGGGCGCCTCGAGGGTCACGTCGGGATCGGTGAAGATGCCGCTGTAGCGGGCGGGCGCGCCGTCCGGCACGAGCGTCGGGTACCAGACGCTGACCTCGATCGTGCGCGGCTCGCTCCGCCCCGGCGGCGTGTACGTGTGCTCGAAGCTGCGGTAGCCCACCGCGAAGGGCCCGGGCGCGGCCGGGTCGAAGCCCGCCCAGTCCCCCACGGCGGCGCTCGCATCGATCGGCGATGGAGGCGCGTCGGTGCCCGGCGCGTCGGTGCCCGCGTCGGGCGCCGCCGGCGCATCGCACGCCGCGAGCATCATCGAGAGCCCAAGCGCGCTGCGCAGCCCTCTCATGACCCGAGGGGCCGTCGTCCTGTCGCCGAGCACTGCCGAACGTCGATCGCGACCAAGCATCCCGCGATGACACCACGGCGCCGGCGCTCTGCACAAGCGCAGCATGGCCCCGGCCTGCGCTACGATGCCGCCGTGCGCGCCACGCTCCTGCTCCTGCTCCTCACCTTCGCTCCGACCCTGGCTCTGGCCCAGGGCACCGTCACGCTCGAAGAGCTCACCGTCGATGGCGAGCCGCCGCCCGCGGCATACCGCACGATGATCTCCACCGCGATCGCGCCGCACCTCGACGAGATCCGGGCCGCGTACGCCGGCCGCCTCGGCGAGCGCCCCGCGCTCGGCGGCGACTACCGCCTCCGGCTCTGGGTCTCGGCCCGCGAGGTCATCCGCATCACTCCGGAGAGCACCCTCGGAGACGAATCGCTCGAGGAGGCCACCCGCACGGCGATCTACCGCTTCCGCCTCCCGCCCGAGGCGCCGGGCGGTGGGGCGTGGGTGCGCTTCGTCGTGCGCTTCGTGCCGCCCACGACCAGCCCGGGCGGCGTGGCGCGCGCGCCATCGAGCGGGCCGATCATCGCCGCGCCGCCGCCGGTCGTCGCTCCGCCCGTGACCCCGCCTGCGCCGGCCCGTGTGCCGACCGTGCGCGTGGACCGCATCTCGGGCGCGCTCGCCGAGAGCGCCTTCGCGGGCGCGCTGCCGGTCCCGGCGCTTCGCACCTGCGTCGGGACGGCCTCCGGCGAGCTGCCCATGCGGGTCACGGTGGACCGCCGCGGCCGCGTCGCGGCCCGCGCCGGCCGGGGCTCGCTGCGTGACCGCGCCACCATCCGCTGCCTCGTCGGGGCGATCGAGTCGCTCACGCTTGGTCCCGAGGCCGGACCAACCCGGGCCCGCATCACCATCACGCTGCCGCCGTAGCCCCTTGGCTTCAGCGCTGCCGCGGCGCGGCTCCCGTGGTGCGCAGGTCCACCGTGCGCGGGTCCACCGTGCGCGGGGCCGGGCCGGTCACGGCCCTCAGTGCAGCTCCTGCTCCCAGCAATCGCCGCTGTCGCCAGCGTCGTGGTAGCAGTAGTTGGCGGCCTGGAGCGGCATCGTCGCCTCGCGCTGGATGGGGACGAAGCGCGGCTGCGGGCCGCCGAAGATCGCCGAGATGCCCGCCATGGCGCCGAGCAGGTCGATGCCGATCTCGCCGCCCGCGCCCTGCAGCTCCTCGGTGCGCGGCCGCCAGCGATCGATGCGCTCGCGGCTGATCCGGAGGCCGTTCAGCTCCTCGAGGAACTCCATGTAGCTGAGATCGCCCCGGATGAACGCCTGGGTGATCTGCGCGACGCGGCCGATGTCCACGCCGTAGGCGATCGCGAAGAGGTCCTCGCACATCAGCCGGTTCGCCAGGGGCACCGCGCAGTGGAAGAGGTACGTGACCCGGGCCGTCACGGCCCGCCCTTCGCTCTCGGAGACGATGCCCTCGTCGTTCGGGGCACCCCAGCTCGAGCGGAACTCCCGCGCGACCGGGTTGTTGGGGAACGACACTGCGAGCCCCGCCTCGTTGTAGACGAGGCCGAAGGCAGCGCGCCCCTCGGGCATCGTGCCGATCGCGCTCAGCACGTTCTCGTCCGCGGGCGAACGCCAGATCATGCCCACCGGCGGCGCGAAGGGCAGCAGCGGCATGCTCGCCGCGGAGTGGATCGCGGAGTAGCGCTCACTGTCGATGCGCGGCGGGCGCGACGTGGACCCGCCCGAGCCGGGGAGCAGGGTCTCGATCACCGAGCGGATGATCGTGTCCCGCTGATCGCCGTCGGTCTCGAAGGCGCGTCGGCCGTCGCCGCCGTAGCGCTCGGGGTTGTCGTCGAGCACGACGATGGCCGCGCGGGTCGCGGTGACCGCGGCGTGCCGCACGACGAGATCGGCCGCGTAGAGCAGCCCCATCTGCACCATGCCGAGGAACAGGAAGAAGAGCGGGATGAAGGAGAGCAGGAACTCCACGTACACCGCGCCGCCTCGATCGGAGAGGAGGGTCTTCTCTCCCGCAGGTCGTCCGGCAGCGCGTGATTTCTTCATGGTGCCTTCTCCAGCAGCGAGGGTCTCAGAGAGAGGAGCGAGACGTCAATCGGCCTTCAGGCGAGGCCGAGCAGGTAGCCTTGGAAGCGGCCGAGCACGGCCAGGGCGAGGCCCCCGAAGATCGCCCCGCCGAGGCGAATCCGCTCCATGAGCTCCTTGCTCATCGTGCGGCGCCAGCGCTTGGGCAGGATCGGGTTCAGCCCGAGGAAGACCATGTTGCCCAGGGTCCGGAAGAGCTTGCCGTCCCAGGTGAGGCGGCCGAGGGCGTAGATGCTCGCGACCAGCAGCCCGAGGAACTCTCCCTCGAGGGCCACGCCGGTCCCGCAGATCGCCCCGAGCGCCGCGAGGAGCTTCACGTCTCCGCCCGCCATCGCGCCCATCTGGAACATCATCAGCGGCCCGAGGCCGCAGAGCACGATCGCGAGGATCGCGCCGAAGAACCCGCTCATCCCGTAGGCCATCCCGTAGGCCAAGGGTCCGAGGACGATCGGCGGCAGGGTGAGGTAGTTGGAGATGTGGCCGCCCCGCCAGTCGGTCCACGCGGCGATCCCGGTCAGCACGAGGGCGAGCGCGAACACGTACGGCGCGAGCGCGGGGCTCGGCTCGATGTTCAACATCTCGAGGCTGAGATCCATGGGGTCGGGCGTTCTCCTTCGGGGTCGCCGAAGCAAGAGCGCCGCGCTTCCTGAAGGGGAACGCGGCGCTCTCGCGTACGGCTCGGAGCCGGGCGGCCTCAGCCCCGAAGGGCCGAGGCGCGACCCGGCTGCGACATCACGACGTGCTGGTCGTCGGGAGGCCGTTCACCACGCCGTCCGCGCCGCGGACCTTGGTCTTCACCGTGCTGCCGAACTTCTGCCAGATCGCGAAGCCCACGACGGCGATGAGGCAGAGGATGATGATGTACTCGACGGTGGACAGACCGCGGGTATCCGCGAGGAGCTCACGAACGCGGCGGGTCTTGTTGGCAGTCAGCTTCTCCATGGAACCTCCTGAATGATGTCTCGAGTATCGAACCGGAAACGAGCAACCGTGCGGGCCGTCCGATCAGGGGATCGGCAGGCCGACGAACAGCTGCGTGAACCTCGCGAGCGCCACCAGCGGCGCACCGAGCGTCACCACCGCCGCTGCTCCACCCACGGTGACGAGGGTGAGCAGGGCAACGTACTCCACGAAGATCGCCCCGCGCGAGTCCCGCACGAGCTGGCCGAACGACGCGCCCTGCTCGGGCAGGCCGTCCTGACCTTCGATCGCCTCGACCCGTTCGCCCCCGTCGAACCAGCGGGCCAGCCGGGCGGTCAGCCCTTCGGTCCGAGTGCGGCGGGTCTTTCGTGTCGTCGTCATCTGGCGAAGCTCCTTAGCGACGAGCGTGCCAGCCTTCGATGCTCTTTCACAAGCACCAATTCGCGCGTGATCCCTCTGCTGGGCCAGCCCGGGTGGGGGAGCGGAGACCCCAGCGCTCTGCGACACTCTGGCGCAACCGTGGAATTCATGCGGTTTTTTCTCTGAAGACGACATACCCCAGCGCGCCCAGGCCGAGGGTGGCGAGCGAGAGAGCGAAGAGATCGGGCCGGGACAGCGCCCCGCCGACCAGCACCCAGCCCACGAGCCCCAGGTAGACGAGCGGGACGTACGGGTGGCCGGGCGCCGCGAAGACCGGCGGCCGCCGCCGGCGCTCGGCGAAGAGCGCGACGATGGTGAGCGCCGAGGTGAGCGAGAGGGCCATGCCGACGCCGCCGAGCAGGTCGCGCAAGGTCGAGACGAGGACGAGCAGCATGGCGAGGCCCGCCTGCACCGCGAGCGCGACGACCGGTGCGCCGCGGGCGTTGGTGCGGCCCAGCCACGCAAGGCGCGGGTGGTCGGCCGCCATCGCCTGGTGCACCCGCGCGCCGCTCAGGACGAAGGCGCCCACCGTGGAGACGAGCCCGAACGCGACGAGGCCCGAGAGCGCGCGCGCGGGCCCGGGCCCGGCGAGCGAGGCCACCACCCGCTCGGCGATCGCGGTCTCACCGCGCACCGCCTCGAGCGGCGCCGCGAGCACGAACACCGCGTTGAGCAGCAGGTAGACGGCGGTGACGAGCGCAGTGCCGCCGAAGAGCGCGCGGGGCAGCGTGCGGGCGGGCTCGCGCAGATCGCCGGCCACGTACACCGCCGCGTTCCAGCCGGTGTAGGCGAAGAAGACCTCGATCACTCCGAGGCCGAAGCTCGGCCGCGCGAGCTCGGCCGGGACGGCGTCGAACGTGAGGCGAGAGGGATCGATCGCCGGCGCGCAGGCGAGCGCGAGGCCCACCGTGAGCAGGAGCTTCAGGGCCGTCAGCGCGTTCTGGGCGCGCACCCCGAGCTCGCGGCCGGGCAGGTGCAGGAGCGTCGCGAGGGCGACGAGGCCGAGCGCGACGGGCGTCTCGGGCAGCGCGAGCCCGGCGGCGCGGAGGTAGCTCGCGAAGGCCAGCGCGCAGACCGCGATCGGGGCGGCGAAGCCGGCGACCAGCGACACGAACCCGGCCGCGAAGCCGAGCGCGGGATGGAGCGCGCGGCCGAGCAGCAGGTACTCGCCTCCGGCCTCGGGGTGGCGGGAGCCGAGCTCGGCGTAGGAGAGCGCGCCGGCGATGGAGACGAGCCCGCCCACGAGCCACACGAGCAGCACGCTCGCGGGTGATCCGACCGTCTCGAGGAGCGGTCCGCTCGTGGTGAACACCCCGGTCCCGATCATGCTCGTCACGACGAGGCCGGTCGCCGTCGGCACGCCGTAGGTGCGCCCGCCGCGCTCGTCGTTCGGGCTCAACGGCGGTGCAGGCGAGCGAGGATGCCGTGCGCCGGGCGCAGGGTGATGAGCGGCTCGGGGACGATGGGATGCGCGGGCACGACGTCGATCCGGTAGCGGCGCAGGAGCATCGCGATGAGGAGCTGGCCCTCGAGCATCGCGAAGCCCGCGCCGATGCACATGCGCGGCCCGGCCGAGAACGGAAAGTACTGGTACCGGTGCATCGCCTTCTCGCGCTCGGGCGCGAAGCGGTCGGGATCGAAGCCCTCGGGGTCGTCCCAGAAGCGCGGGTGGCGGTGCGTCACCCACGGCGCGAGGAACACGATCGAGCCACGCGGGATGGGGTAGCCGCCGAAGCGCACGTCCTGGCTCGGGGAGCGCCCGATCACCCAGACCGGCGGGTAGAGCCGCATCGACTCGGAGAGGACGCGGCGGGCCATCTCCAGCTTCGGCGCGTCCGCGGCGCCGGGGTCGCGCTCGCCGAGGAGCGCGCTCGCCTCGTCCGCCACCCGCCGGGCCGCCTCGGGGTAGCGCGAGGCGCACACGAGCGACCACGCCAGCGCGTTCGCGGTCGTCTCGTGGCCGGCGAGGAACATCGTCATCACCTCGTCGCGCAGCTGCGTGTCGGTCATGCCCTCGCCGGTCTCCTCGTCCCGCGCTTCGAGGAGCATCTGCAAGAGGTCGTCCTTCGCCTCCCCGCGGCGCCGCGCCTCGATCATGCCGATGACGAGTCCGTCGAGGGTGCGGCGCGCTTCGCGAAAGCGGCGGTTGCGCCGCGACGGAAGCCATTCCGGCACCTCGATCAGCGAGTTGATGCGGTCGTTGGCCTCGTGGAGCACCACGTCGAGCGCGCGGCCGACCGCGCTCGCATGCTCTGCCGGATCGGTCGAGAGGAGCGTGAGGCTCGCGATCCGCAGCGTCAGGTGCATGAGATCCGCGTGCACGTCGCGGGGCGTGCCGGTGCGGGCGGCCTCGTCCCAGAGGGGAAAGAGCTCCCGGGTGCAGCGGACCATCGTGTCGGCGAAGCCGGCGATCCGCCGCTTCGCGAACGCGGGCTGCGCGATGCGCCGCTGCCGCATCCAGAAGCTCCCCTCGCTCGTCACGAGGCCCTGCCCGAGGAACTCGCGCAGCTTGTCGTAGCCGCGCGTCTGCTTGGTGTAGAGGCGGTGCTCGCCCACCAGCACGCGCTCGACGTGATCGGGGTGCGCGAGCAGGTGCGCGGTGAGCCCCGCGAAATCGAGGCGCACGACGTCGCCGTGCTCGAGCGCCATGCGCATCAGTCCGTCGAGCCGGTTTCGCCGCAGCAGGTTCGCGTGCCCGAGCACGGGCAGACCTGCGGGAGAGGGCGCCCGCACCCCGGCGATCCCGGGCTGGCTCAGGCCGCGTCGCACGCTGGAGCGCACCGCATCGAGCATGGTCGCGAGTGTGCCACGGGGCGCTCCGCTCGCACCTCTTTGGCCTTCGCCGGCCCAGCCGCCGTACGCTGCGCGACCGAATGAGGGCCAGCCGCCGGATCGCCTTCGATCGCCCGCTCGTGGGCGAGGTCGACCCCGAGGAACGCTTCGCGCTCTTTCCGCCCGACTTCACGATGAAGGGGATGTTCTTCTCGCGGATGCTCGAGCTCGCGCCGCCCGGTGCGCTCGACCGTACCCTGCCGCAGTTGCACGCCCGCCCGGCGCTCGGTCGCTACCTGCCCTTCGCCGACTACCCGCAGGTGGACTTCTCGCGTCTGGCCCACCACGTCGCCACCCTCCGCGAGCCCGGGGTCGACACCGTCGAGGCGATGCGCCGCCTCGCGCGGCTCGACGTCGGTACGTTCGCGGCGAGCCGTCTCGGGAGCGTCGTGTTCGCGCTGCTCGGCGGGACCGCGGTGGAGGCCCTGCAGAAGCTGCCGGAGATGTACCGGATCTCGCTCCGCGGCGGCGCGGTGCACGCCCGCGCGCTCGGACCGCGCGAGGTCGAGCTCGCGTACGCCGACTTCTACGGCTGGCTCGACTGCTACGCGGTCGGGCACATCGAGGCGCTCGTCGGCCACTTCGGGGCCCGCTGCGAGCTGGAGTACGACCTCGATGGCCTCAGCGCCGGGCGATTCCGCGTGCATCTGCTCGACTGAGTGCGCGGCAGAGGCGCGGATCCCGGCTTCGCTGTATATCGACGGCGTGGCCACCAAGAAGTCCGACGAGCCCAAGACCAAGCGCGCGCAGAGGCCCGAGGTGGAGCAGCTGAAGGTCCGCCGCGGCCGCGAGGAGAAGCAGGCGCTGCCGCCGCACCTCGAGGCCTTCGCGCGGGGCGACGACGACGCGATCTGGCGGCGGGAGCGCCGCGGCGGCCGGGTGAACGATCCGAGGCCGGTCGCGCTCGTGCCCGGGGTGAAGAACGCCGACGCGCGGATGGTCTTCGAGGCCCGCGTGCGCCGGATGCAGGACGCCCAGGCCGACGAGGCGACGCTCGGCAAGGAGCTCGCCGAGGCGCGGCTGCTCGGCCTCTGGCGGGCGGGTAACGTCGTCAGCTTCGGTGCGCTCGCCGAGGTCGCGCTCGGGCTCGACGAGGAGACTGCCAAGCGCCTGTCGAGCGCCGGCCGCACCGCCCTCGGCCTGCCGGAGCGCCTGTCGGAGGCCGAGATCGCGGTCTGGATGCGCGCCGAGGCGGGGCTGCTCGAGGCGAGCGACGCCGGGCGGGTCCGGCTCTCGGGCGATCGGCTCGTGCTCTCGGTGCCGATCGAGGATGCGGCACGAGCGCTCGCCTGCGCCGGGCGCCGCGAGGCCCCCCTCGCCGAGGTCGCGCTCGGACCGCAGGAGGTGCTCGACCGCCCCCGCGGCGTGCCCTCGATGGCGAGCATCCTCGAGCGCGAGCGCCGCTCGCGCGAAGAAGGCTGACGCCGCAGCGAACCGGAGTCCGCTGCGGCGCCGCCCTCGGTGGTCGGGCCCGTGCCGCCTCGGCGAGGCGACGGGCAGGCCCGCTCGGCTCAGTGGGTGAGCACCCAGCGGAGCTCGTTCTGGTAGAGCTCGCTCATGTCGGGCTCACCGTCCATGTCCGTGTCGGTGGCGTCGATGTCCCAGGGCAGGAAGCCGTTCACCACGACCCGGTTCATCCGCGTCACGGCGATCGCGCCCGGACCCATCGCGCCATCGAGCCGCGCCACGATCGAGCCGCCCATGAGCGCGGTCAGCTCCGAGCCGTTGATGCCCGCGCGGTCGGTCCCGAGCAGCGGACTGGGCACGCTCTCCGGTCCCGTGAAGAGGTCCGGCGAGCCCATCGGATCACGAACCACCGGACGGAACGCGGTGTAGGGCGCGGTGGCGGTCACGCCCAGCGTGGTCTGCAGGCTGGGCGAGGTATCGAGCTCCCACCACGAGAAGACCGCGCGGCCGCCCCCGTTGATGAACGAGGTGAGGCGCATGACGAGCCCCATCGGCAGGTTCACCCCGGGCGCGTCGATGACCACAGCGGCGACGTTGCCCGCGTCGAGCGCCGAGTTGAACTCCGAGCTGGAGCTCACGACCAGAGCGGTGAGCCCGAGCGCTGCGGCGGCCTCGTCGGCCTGCGAGGCGCCCGAGTCCTGGTAGACGAGGATGCGGCCGTAGCACGTGCCGAGCAGGCACCCCTGGCTCGGCCCGCACGCGGTCTCGCAGAGCCCGCAGTGCGTCGGATCGCTGAGGAGCGCGGCTTCGCAGCCGTCCGCGGCGTCGAGGTTGCAGTCGTCGTAGTTCGCGTCGCAGAGGAACGCGCACGAGCCCGCCGAGCAGACGGCGTCGCCGTTCGCCGGGCTGGCGCAGACCGCTGCGCAGGCCCCGCAGTTGTCGGGATCGCTCGCGAGATTCGTGCAGCTCCCGGCGCACTCGGTCTGACCCGCGGGGCAGTTCAGCACGCACGCGCCCGCCACGCAGATCTCGCCCGACGCGCACGCGTTGTCGCACGCACCGCAGCTGAGGCGGTCGGTGTCGAGGTCGACGCAGCGCTCACCGCTCATGTCCGAGCAGAGCGTCAGATCGGCGGTGCACTCGAGCCCGCACGCTCCCGCCGCGCACACTTCGCCCGCCGGGCAGGTCGTACCGCAGCCGCCGCAGTTGCCCCGATCCGTGTCGGTCTCGACGCAGAGGCCGCCGCACTCGACCTCGCCGGCCGGGCACGACACCGCGCACGCGCCCAGGGCGCAGACCTGTCCGCTCGGGCAGGCGTTGCCGCAGGCGCCGCAGTGCGCGCGATCGGTGAGCGTGTCCACGCACGCGCCGGCGCACTCGATCTGCGGATCGGGACAACCGATCACGCAGCTGCCGCCCACGCAGTCCTCGCCCGCGTCGCAGGCGTTGCCGCAGGCGCCGCAGTTGTCGCGGTCGGTGTCGGTGTCGGCGCAGGCGCCGCCGCACTCGATCTGGCCCTCGGGACACACCACCTCGCAGACGCCGCCTACGCAGTCCTCGCCGAGGTCGCAGGCGTTCGCGCAGGCGCCGCAGTTGTCGCGGTCGGTGTCGGTGTCGGCGCAGGCTCCGCCGCACTCGATCTGCGGGGCCGGGCAGACCACCACGCAGGCGCCCGCGATGCAGTCCTCGCCTCGGTCGCAGTCGAGGCCGCAGCCTCCGCAGTTGCGGCTGTCGGTCTCGGTGTCGACGCAGGCGCCGTCGCACTCGGTCTGCGGCGCCGGGCAGCTGACGGCGCAGGCGCCCGCCACGCAGACCTCGCCGTCGGCGCAAGCGGTGCCGCAGGCGCCGCAGTTCTCGCGGTCGCGCTGCACGTCGACGCAGATGTTGCCGCAGAGCTCCTGGCCGGTGCCGCAGGTGGGCCCGACGTCGAGCGGCGGCCCCGCGTCGCGCTCGTCGTCATCGGAACCGCATCCGGCGACGACGAGGGGGCTCAACAACAGAAAGATCCCGCCGAAGCGGGCCAGCATGGCGTGGGTTCGCATGGTTCTCCTCGTGATGCGCCGCTGCAGGAGGGCGGCGGCGGTCACCGCTGCTACGCACCACGGCGAAGCCCACCAAGACGCACCCGCGCCGCCGCGGCACGCTCCGTGCGAAGCGGCGCGGCGTGCACAGCGCGCCGCGTCCGTCGTGTCTCGGCGCCGCTCAGCGCGTCAGGCCGAAGAGGGCTCGGCGCCGCACTTGCGCCACACGGCGGGCGAGCTCGGGCAGGGCCACGCCGCCCCACTCGCCCTCGACCGTCAGGGCGCTGCCGTCGTGGCACTGGAAGACCAGCTGCCCATCTTCGTGCACGACGCTTTCGACGTTCCGCCACTTCACGACGCGCCGCTCCTCGCCGTCCACGAAGAGCGCACCGTCGGAGCGCAGCAATACGTAGCGTTCCTCCGCGACGATGCGCCGCAGTCCCACGCCGGCGGTCGTGATGCCCGCGAATACGAGCAGCAGGCCCGCCGCGCCGAGCGCCCACGGCAGCGCCGAGGGCGCGGACGACTCGATCTGCCCGAGCGTGGCGGGGCGCCTGCCCAGGCTCACCGGCACGCCCTCCATGCGCAGCGCGACGAGCGCCGAGCCCGAGAGCAGGGAGCCGCCGAGCACGAGCAACGC
>Ga0209985_10004098_pt1 | contig 11901 bp, 10 predicted proteins | sample NOAtaG_FD_187305 | JGI IMG/M metagenome (GOLD analysis project Ga0209985, IMG submission 187305) | Freshwater lake microbial communities from Lake Erie, under a cyanobacterial bloom - NOAA_Erie_Diel6S_1000h metaG (SPAdes) (version 2) | ecosystem: Environmental > Aquatic > Freshwater > Lake ...
CGGCGGATGATCCGCCTGGCATCGTCGGCAGCCGCCGCCGCGGCAGGCCAGTCGCCGAGCCCCGCAGCTGCGACGGCCAGGTTGTGCAGGCTCGTCGCCGTGAGCGGATGCGCCGTTCCGAGGCACTTCTTGCGAATATCCGCCGATTCCTGAAAGAGCGGGCGCGCTCCGTCATTCTTCCCGACGCTCATGAGCAGTTCGCCCACGTTGCTCATCGCATGGGCAATGTGCGGATGGCCTGCAGGGAGCGCCCCCTGGAGAATCTGCAGGGCGCGACGCTGCAGCGGCTCGGCCTTCTCGTACTCGCCCATCATGCGGTAGAGGCGGGCGTAGTTGTTGATCGAGACGGCCGTCCGCGGATGATTCGGGCCGAGGACCTTCTCGCGGATGGCGAGGATCCTGGGGTGCAGAGGCAATGCGCGAGCGTAGTCTCCCTTGTTGTAGTACAGAGACGCGAGCTCATGGAGCGTGAGCGCCACCTCAGGCGCCTCGGGGCCGTAGTGTTTCTGCTTGATGGCGAGCGCCCGCTGCAGCAACTCTTCAGCTTCGGTGTAATCCCCCTTTTTCTCGAGAACCGAAGCCAGAGCGTCAGCAGCGGCGGCGGTTTGGAAGTGATCCGGACCGACCTCCGGGTGCTTCTCGTTGACGGCGAGCCCCCGGCGGGCAGCCTGTTCGGCCATTGGATAATCGCCGAACTGCTGATGGACATCCGCCAGATTGTTCAACACTGCATAAATCACCGGGTGGTTCGGCCCGTACTGCGGAGCCTTCTCGAAGAACGCGAGGGCGCGGTCGAACAGTTCCCGCGCCCGCTGGAAATCACCGACCGAGACACAAATCCTCCCCAGGAGCAGGAGGGCCTCAGCCCTGTCAACATCGTCCTTGCCGAGCCGCCGTTCAGCCAAGGCCACCGCCTGCTCTGCGATCGGCAGCGCGTCGGAATAGTTGCCTGCCTTATAGAGCGCCTGACCCTTGTCGAGCAGGCCGATGAGCTCAGGATCGTGCCCCCCAAAGCAGGGCGCAGACAAGGCCACAAGACCAGCCGCAAATACAGCGGCGAGAACCGCGCTCCTTGCAAGGCCACTCAGCCGCGAGACGCTCCATGTCAGGATCACTCCGCTTGCCCAGCGACAGTGAACATTGCAGCGAGTCACGACATCACGGCTATTCGTTGGTGAGATTGAAACCACCTCCGCCCTGCGGCGCCCCATCCCCCTGTTCGCCGAGGTTGAAGCCCCCCGAAGTCTCAACCTTTTCGTTCAATCTGTTATTCACGACCGGAGCCTGATTGATAACCGGCCTGGCGGGCGCAACCGGCTGCGGCACGGGCGCCGGATTGACGAACTGCTGCTGCGGCACGACGTTCACGGGCGCGGGCCGAGGCGGGCGCCGCTGCGACTGATTGGCCGCATTGCTGAGCCCTTGAATGAAGGCGCCGATGGCAGCTGCATTTTGGGCCGCATTTTGATTGTTCTGCCAGTTCTGGCGGCCGTTTTGCTGCGGCCGACGGCCGTTATTCTGCCACTGCTGCTGGTTGTTCCAGCCGTTGTTTTGATTGTTCCAGCCATTGCTCTGCTGGTTCCAGCCGTTGTTCTGATTGTTCCAGCCGTTGTTCTGATTGTTCCAGCCGTTGTTCTGATTGTTCCAGCCGTTGTTTTGCCACTGCTGCTGGGGGATCCTCTGACCGCCCTGCCACGACTGCCCGTTCCCACCCTGCACCCAATTCCCACCCTGCCCGGAGCCGGAAGGGACGGGCCGCTGGGGGCGAGGCATGTCCTCGGCCCGCATGTAGGTGCCGTCGCTCTGCAGCACGTACAGGCCGTCGTCGAGCCGGAGATATTTGCCGCCGGACTGCGGCACGGCCTCACCCTGATGGTGGTGATGGTCGTGGTGGACGCGGGACTGGGGCTGCGGCCGCCTGCCTTCGACCTTCGAATACGTGCCGTCCGCCTGCAGGGCATAGAGCCCGTCGTCGAGCGTGATGTATTGCTCGAGCGGGGGCTCTGCCACCGCCCGCGTCGCCAGGCCGCCCACCGACCCGATCACGACGGCGCACGCCGCCAAAAAGCTGAATTCAAAGCGATTCGTCGTACGCACGGGGGGGAACTCCCTAAAGGGCGACTGGAGAATTGGTGGGCCAACAGACAAGGCAGAAAAGAGGAGAAAAGACGGCCTCTGTAGAGAAGGCGTAAGGCTGGAAAGAAACCGGACGCGCCGCTCAAAAAAATTTTGTTCGAAACCTCGCTTTTGCCACGGACAGCTAGACTCCGCTGCGGAGGCTGACGGGGTCCCCGCCACGGGCCGATCCAGGCCGGCCTCGAATCCAGGCGGGCCTCGAGCCGTCCCCGGACCCAAACCATCCCCGCAGGAATGCCGCACGTCGTGGGCCCGGGTCGCAGAACAATCCTCCTCACGACCCCGGCCCTCGGCCGTCCGGCGATCGGCGGCGTGGGGGTGAGCGCGGCCCGCATCGCCCGATACCTCGCGGCCGAATGGGATGTGCGAGTGGTCGTGCCGACGGGCGACGTGGCCTCACTCGCCTGCCGGCGCGGCGAACTGGACGGCCTGACCACGCTCGAGGTGGGCCAGACCGGCGACGGCGAAGCCGCCCTGCAACGGATCGCCGATCTCCTCGACGAGGAGGCCGAGACGGCGGTCGAGCCCGTCTTCGCGGCCTTCTACTGCCAGCGGCTGGCCCATGCCGTGACGCTGGCGGCGGCCCGGCGCGGCCGGCGGCCGGTGCTCTTCGCCCGCGGCAACGACATCGATCTCGACGTGTTCGGGCCCTACGGCATGCACATCCTGCATGCGCTGGACGCGGCCAGTCGCGTCTTCTGCGTGAGCCGGGAAATGGAGTGCAAGATCAGGGCATACCGGCCCCGGGCTGTCACGCGGTACGTTCCGAATGGCGTCGACACCGCGACCTTCGACTGCCGGACTCCGGCGGCCCCGCGGCTCCGGCCCGTCGTCGGTCTGTTCGGCGACGTCAAGCAGAAGAAGGGGCTCGAGCTGCTGCTGGCGGCACTCGATTTCACGACGTTCGACCTGCGGATCGTCGGCAGCCTGCGGGAAGAGAGCCGGCGGCTGATCCACGGATTCCTCACCCTGTATCCCGAGCATCGCGAACGTGTCGACCTGCGGCCGTTCACCGCCGACGAGCGGGAACTGGTCGACCACTACCACGACGTCGACATCGTCTGCGTGCCGTCGATCCACGACGGCATGGCCAACGTCATGCTCGAGGCGCTCGCATGCGGAAGTGCGTGCGTCTGTTCGGCGGTGGGCGGTGCCCGTGACGTGATCATCGACGGCGTGAACGGCTTTCTGTTTCCACCCCGGTCGACCGCGGGGCTGGCCGCGGCGCTCGGACGCGCCGCCGAGGCGATCCGCAGCGACCCCGCCGGAATCGCCCAGGCGGCCCGCGCGGCCGCCCTCGAGCACTCGGCGGAGATCGAGGCCGACCGCTACCTGCGGGAGTTCGCCACGCTCGACTCGTAGACCTCGACGAGGCGTCGGCTGCACTCGCTCCACGTCGGCAGGCGGGCGAGTGACGCATACACCCGCTGCCTGAGTGCCGGCAGCTCGTCGCGGCGGTCGTCGAGTGCTTGCAGGGCAGCCACGAGCCCGTGGAGGCTGTTCGGCGGGAAGAGCAGCCCGTTGTCGCCATGGCGGATCAACGGCCGGACGACGGCAAGGTCGGCGGCGACGGTCGGCAACCCGTGGGCGAGGTAGTCCATGATCTTCACCGGGCAACAGCCCTGCTCCGTGTTGCGGCCGGTGTCGAGGAGCGGGGCGAGCCCCGCGTGAAATCCGGAGAGCCCCTGATGCAACCGGCTGCGGTCCAGCGGCGGCTCCAGCCGCACGGTGTCGAGCAGGCCGTGTCGCCGGATGCGGCGCCGCATGCGTTCGAGCCACTCCCGCCGACCGATGCCATGGATCACGAGTTCCCAGCGGCCCCGGAGCTGCGTGAACCCCCGAATCGCCCAGTGGATGCCCTGCCACGGATGGAGCGTGCCGAGATAGACCGCCCGCAGCGGCCCATCAACGCCGGGCGAGGGTATCGCGGGCACCGGATCGTAGCCGTTGGGGATGACGACAATCCGTCCGGGACGATCCACGGCGGCCCGCTCCACCAGAAAATCCCGGATCCTCGCGGCAGGGCAGACGATCCGCGTCGCATGCGCGAGGCATGCCCGCTCCCAGCGCTGCAGCACGCCCAGGACGTGGGGCGTCACCTGCCCATGCACGTAGGGCAGTTCGAGCGACGGCAGCCCGTTGACCTCGTAGACCGACGGCAGGCCGAGTTCGACGGCGGCCATGCCCTCCCAGGGCGTGCGAAAATGCACCACGTCCGGACGCTCCCGCTCGAGATGGCGGCGCACGAAGGCCCGAAAGGCGAGGCCTCGGCGGAGAAGATTCGGCTCACGAAGTGCGGCGGGAATGTGGACGAAGGCCGGGCCCGGGGGCAACTCGGTCTCCCCGATCGTGAGCAGCGTGACGCGATGGCGACGGACGGTCGCCCGGCAGTTGGCCAGGATGTGGGTGCTGGCGGCCTTGAACGACGGAACCTCGTCGAAGCTGGCGTACACGACCCGCATGAGGCTATAGTCCAACCGGTCTGAACCGAGTCTCATTCACTCGTGGACGAGGTGCCGCCGTGGGAGCAGAGCATACCGCGTCGTGTCGGCCGACGGACGCCGGCGCTGGCCGAGCGTGGCCATGGAGCCGTTACCGCCTGGCTCGCTATCTGCCGTCAGCCATCCGTCGGCATCTCGGCCTCGCGAACCGCTTGGTGGTCGCCTGGCTCGTCATTTCCGCCGTCAGCATCGGCCTTATGCGGGCGACGCCGAGCACCGTCGCCGCCCAACAACTCGTCGCCGGCGGCCGCGTCCTGCCGCAGGCCCTCCCGCTGCCGACGACGCTCCTCGCACCGTCCCGCGTCGTGAAGGTGAGCAGCCCCGGCGGTGAGATCACGATCGAGCGGGCCGACGACGCGATCATCGCCGACATCGGCTCCGATCAACCACGGCTGCGGGTGGAAGGCGACGCCGCGGAAGCGCGGCTCGTAGGGCCCGGCGGCGAGACGAGATTTCGGCTCGAGTTCGTCGATGGCTCCAAGGCGCGAATTCTGGACGATGCCGGCAATCAGTTGTGGCGTGTGAAGCGGGAGTTGGAGGGATCGGAGGAGACGTTCAAGCTCTACGACCTCGATGACACCATTCGCCACCGCGCGAAAGTGAAGCCCGACAGCTTCAACGTCTATGGCACGGGCTCGACGCGGGTCGCCAAGGGCAAGCCCCGCGACGGCGGTTTCGAAACTCGATACGAGAACGGCAGCCGCGGCACGATCGTGGCGGGCGACGTGTCACTGCGACAGGCGGCCGTGCTCTCGCTGCCGCTCGAGCCCGCCGTACGGGTGCTGCTCTGGGTGCAGGCGGGCGAGTGAAGACCCGCAGGGTCAGCGGCCCAGCCCTGCGACGAATCGCGACAGTTCGCTGATCGTGGCGAGCGTGCGATCCGGTGCGGGGAGATGCGACGGCAGCAGCGGCCCGACGTGCGGAAACTTGTGCTTGTGCCTCACCCAGAGACGCAGCCCATCGTCAACCGCATCGTGCGCGTGCTGCGTCACACGTGTCGGGCTGGCCACCGCGATACGGCCCGCCAGGGCGTCGAACGCCTCGGCGGCCCGCTCGTCGAGCGGGCCGGCACCGGGCTGCTCCAGCCGGAAACTCTGCGTGACGACATGCTTGCTTCCCTTGAACTTCTGCTTCCGGTTCTTGTACTTGTCAATCCTCCGGTGCAGCGTCCGCAGCACGAGCCGCGTTCGTTCCGGCAACTCGGCCCGGAAGTCGAGCAGCACGTCGTCGAAGACCCCGAGAGTGCGTCCGCCAAGCTTCACGACTTCCATCGTGGCCGTCCACCGGGCTGGATAGGGATTGCACACGAGCGAGCAGACGGCGTTGGGCGGCAGGTCGCAGAGGAGCGGCTCGATCGTCGACGTGAGATGTCCGAGTTCGACGGGATCGACCTTCGCATCGGCGAGGCGAACCCAGAAAATGAACCGGCTCAGCACCATCACCGCCAGCGTCGCCAAGACCCAAGGAATCCAGACGTCGGCAGCCGAGGCCGAGGCGAGCGACGGTTTCGGGAAAGCCATCACGGCGATCAAGATCAGCGGCAGGCCGAGGATGAGCGGCACTACCGGCCCTCCCATCAGGCCGAGCGGATGGCGGATGCCGGCGAGCAGCGAACTCACGCCCCACCCGACCGCGAGGAATCCCACGCCGGCCATGAGCAACATGCCGTAGACGGCAAGACCTCGGGCGGTCAGGCCGGTGAGCTGCGGCGCGAGAAACAGCCCCGCCGTCACGGCGCTGCACGCGGGCACCAGGAGCAGCGCCACGGTGAGGTGGAAGCGGCGGACGCGATCGACGCGCGCGGCGTGTCGGCGAAAGGAGGCGAACAGCCGGCGCATCCGCTCCGGAGAGATGTCGTATCTGAAGAACACGCCTTAATCCTCCACCAGGGCTCGCCAGGCCTCCGAGTCGATGCGGACATCCTCGAACACGGGCCGCACCTCGGCAGCCATCCACGGAAAGACTTCGTCGAGCCCGCGGAGCTCGAGCCCGAACAGCGCCGCCCGCCGGGACTGGTCGTCGTATCGCTTGCGAATCGGCATGAACCGGACGTCGAGCCCGCGGCCGAGCAGCTCGTAGAAGGTGTGATAGCCCGCCCCGATCACCACGAGCTTGCCGGCCCGCAGAGGATCGCGCAGCGAATCATGAAACCTGCAACGGAGGCCGGCCCGGGCCGCGAGCCTGACGAACGCCTGTCGCAGCCGTGGCGACGCCCGCCCGGCCGGGTCGAACACTGTGCACGTCGCGTCGTCGGGCTCGACGCGGACGTGGGTGGCATCGACGAGGTAGCCCGCGTGGACGGCCGCACGGAGCCCGCCTTGCCACTCGCAGCGGCTGGCTGGATAGGGCGCGATCAGCCGGTCGTAGGCGAGCGGCGGCGAGGGGAGCCCGTTCGCAAAGCGGGCGACCAGTGAGCGGCGGGAGAAGCTCGCGAGAAACCGGTGGTCGAGCTCACCCTGCCAGCCCGTCGGAAACGTGTCGACCACGAGCCGCGGCGGCGGATTCCGCCGGAGCGGAAGCAGCCGTCGGTCGGCAAGGCTCTCCGCATGGAGCCGTGGGCCGGGCCCGCCGGGGAGGTGGATGTCGGATCGTGGGCGAACGACGAGCACCGCCTCGTGGCCGGCCCGCGCCAGTTCCCGCTGCACGAGCCACCCGCGCCGGGCGTGCCCATGCCCGCCTCCGATCGCATAGATCAGTGTGTCAGCTGTCGAAACCATCGTCGATTCCGGCATTCATGTCGGCATCGCCGACGGCATCGAAGGCCTCGTAGTCTTCGGCGGTGAATGGGTCGTCAGTGCTCGAGGCAGGCGCGGCCTGAGTCGGCGTCGGCATACCCATTTTCGGCGCCGGTGGATCGGGCTCTGAATGCCAGCTTGGCTCGTTCGCATCGACGAACACGACGTCGCCCCCCGGCTGCGTGGCGGGGCGTTTGAAGCCGTCCATGCATTTGGTGCAGAAAACCAGTCCAGCCCACGTGGCGGCGTGCTCTTCGCACACCGCGTCGTGGCAACTGCTGCACCGGTCAACGGCCGGCGCCCCGCACCGCGTCACGAGGATCACGCCTCGCATGCAGCCACAGCGGTCGACGGTCACAGCCGGATCGACATGCATGGGATTCGCGGACGGTTCACCGCGTGATGAACAGGAATCTGCGGCTGGGTTGCGAAGCAGGCGAAACGTGAACTCACGACTCAGGCTAGCTTCGGCAGAACCACTTTATACCCACCGGTCGTTGTGAGCGTCCCGGTAGCGGCCGACGAAGGATCGCGACGGAACACGCCGGTCGTTCCTGGAATCGAGGGCTGGAAGAAACTGTTCGATTGCAGGAACGCCAATCGGCCTGCCACCGAGATGTCGGCGAGTACATTCCCGCCGATCGTCACCCGATCGGCTCGGCCCCGGAACTGGAGGTTGACAGGAAGACTCCCAAGCACCCGCAGGTTTCCGAGGAAGTCGCCTCCGAAGGCATAGGTGCGTCCGGTGTCGGCGAAACTCCCCACGTTGAACCGGCCGGAACTCGACACCCCGCGCCCGACAAGGAGAACGGTCGCCGCGAGATCGTCATTGCCGTCGAATACGCCGACATCAACGGTGCCCTGCAGCATGCCGCCAATTCGGAAGTTCACGTCATCCGTGCGATCCACATCGCCGACCGCCGTCGCGATCAACCTGCCCAGACGCCGAACCGACCCTTCGATATCGACCTCTACCTTCGATGCCTGCAACGTACCGGCGAAGTCTCCCGTCACGCGAACATCAATCTGCCCGCCCGTCAACATGCCTTCCGTAGACACGTTCCCCACGATCCGCACGAATCCAGGCGAGCCGGCCACGTTCAAGCGTCCGGCGAAATCCCCCTGCACGAGCACTTCGTTCCAACTCAGGGCATTGAGCGTCGCGCCCGGGGCAACGCCTCCGACGAACGTCCATTTCCCGGTCGTCGATCCGGCGATGTCGATGCGGCCTCCGAACGGCCCAGCGAACGTGACGTCGGAACCGATGGAGTCCGAGCCTCCGACAAAAACAAACTTGGAGTTACGGCCGGCGTTTGCCGAACTGCGAGCCACGCGGATGGATGTGCCAGCTGTTGCCGACTGAATGAATACCCGCCCGTCGGCCGTCGCCTTCGGGGACGTGCCGAGCACCAGGTCACCTTCCAGCGACTGGCGAATCCCGATGGAAGAGGTGGCCGGAAGCCCCGTGGCCAGGACGATGTCGCCGCTGACGACATCGACAAACAGGCCGCCCTCCTTCGACAGGCCGGGGCCCGTGAATCCGCCCAGGACGAAGTCCACCTCGGGCGTCGAGCCGGCATCCTTCACCGAATAGATTCCCTTGATGATGCGGTCGCTCTGGATAGCACCCATCGACACGATCCCGTCCGATCCGACCGAATCGGCCGCTCCGTAATCGACGGCGTATCCCATGTCCTCGAAAGCACCGATCGTCAGCCGGCTCAGTGGCATGTCGGTACCGACGTATCCCGTCATGATCTCGTTTTGAAATACGTCCTCGCTCCAGTGAGCACCGGCCGTTCCCGGCCCGCCAGACGTCTCGAGAGGAACGCCATTGGGGTCGGCCGTGGCGGGAAAAATCGCGACGTATTCGCGGACCGCATTCGGGCCCACGAAGAAATCCCCCAGTTTGTTGCCCTGGAAGACCGGCGCGGCTGAGGCGAAGCCCAAGGCATGCCCGAACTCATGAACGACGATGCCGAGCAACTCCGGGCTACCGAGGTCGTCCGGATCGAGGCCGATGGCCGCGAGGTAGGGCAGGCCGGCACCGGCATCACGGAACTCGAGAGGGATCGCATTGGCCAAGGTGCCACCCTCGCCATCGTTCCCCCCACCGAGCAGGCCGCGTTGCACCGTGACGACGATATCGTCGATCACGCCGTACGTCGGATCGACGACTGAAGCGAGATCCCCGCGGATGATCGACTCCCAACGGTCGACGGCCGTATCGATGAGATCGCGTTGCTCTTGGGTGAAGTCTCCAGGAGCATCATATGACAGCGTGATCGAGAACTCGCCCGGGGCGGGAGGCAGGGGCGGCGGCACGAGCGGCTGGTTGACGCGAGCCGAGTAGGAAACATGAAAATCGGGGCTTGCGCCTGTGATCACCACCTGCCCAATCTCGTCGCCATCGTCGACCGGGCCCCCATCCTTGTCGAAGAAGGACGCGGCCCCAGCCGCCCCGGAAATCCGCACGGTGACGGTGTCACCAAACAGACGACTGCCAGGCGCGTCGAGGAAGCTTGCCTCGGTAATCCCGCCGATCGAGAGCGACGGCAGGGTGGCCAGCGCGAAACGCCTCTCGAGGACTTCGCCGATAGCGATCGACTGCCGCCGAAGACAGCGGCACCGACGAGCACGGGCACTCGCGGATGTGCGAGCGAAAGCAACGGAAAAAGCGGAGAGAATGGAGCGCATGACGTGTCCAATCGGAGAAAAGGGGCGAGCGAAAAAGCCCGTATGTGAGAAGGCGAAAATCCGGCTTCAAAGCGGACGCGATGCCAGCAGGAATTCCGATCCTCGGCGACCGTCGCCGGTCAGCGGTCGTTAAAAAAATCCTCGGCGCCGTCGCCGCGTCCGCCATTCCCGCCGCCACCGCCTCCTTGGGGCACGACGGCCGGCTCCTGCAGACCACCGAAGAGCTCCTTGGCTTCACCGGTGTCGTCGATCTCGATGCTGCTCGTGAAGCTCCGAGACCGGCCGTCAACCGCGGCTTCCACCGGGGTTCCCGCGCCGCCGATCGGCTGAAAGACAACGAAGGCGTAGCGGACCTGGCCGCTTGGCCGCCGAATCATCAGCGCCGTCTTCGACTGGCCGGCGAGATGCTTGACGGTCTCCATCTCGGCGCTCGTTCGTGTCGGCAACTGCCGCTTCCGGCCATTGTCGTCCCGATAGGCGGCGGCGGCGATGATGTCGTTGACGAACAGCACCCCGTCGGCGGCACTGTCCGGCTTCACGCTGATCACCCGAATCCCGCGGGGCGTGGCCACGAACCTGACCCCGAGCTCGAAGCCGCTCGACATCGGGCCGAAGTCTCCATCGGGGGGCAGATCGGAATCCGGGCCAGGATTCGGAGCCGGGGTGAAGAGGGGACGCCCACATTCCCAGCACTTCGGCGGTGCCTTGTCGGTATGCATGACGCAACCACAACGCCCGCACGTCACGTCAGCCCGAACCTGAATGGGCAGGAGAGCCGCCACCAAGACGACAGCCGCCGCTGCGGAGGCCGAAACACGAAGGCGAAGCGTACTCATGAGAGGTCGGTGCTCACGAAAGTCGAGACGGAAGAGCGGTCCGGAGGCGCAACACCTCCTCCATGGGGATATAGGCGGAGCCGCATGTGAAAACCGGACGCGCCCGGATCTTCGTACGCACTGGCGTCCGCCTCGGGAGTTGTTTTTCGCCTTCCATTCCGACGGCCATCAAGCATTGCAAACAAGCACCGCAGCGGATGCCCGACGATCACACGATCTTGGAGGAGGTGTCATGGACGCCGGTGAAAAACCAAAGGAATGGTCGTTGATGAGCAGTGGGCGCTCGGCCTTCTGGCTGGGGTGCGCGAGCTTCGCATTGCTGTTTTTCATCGGCGCATTGCCATGGGCGGGAGTGGTCGGCCTTGGTGCTGTCGCGCTCGGCATCGTGTCGGCGATGGGGCGCGGCCGCAAGCACGGCACGAGCAACCCAGTATTGGGCATCTGTGGGCTCCTGCTGGGCGTGTTGTTCAGCGCGATGGCCATCATGGTGCTCTTCTCCCGCATGAGCATGGCCGCCCGGGCTCCGCAGGCGGAATCGGCCCGCGAGACTCTCCGAGTGAGCGGACTACGGGGTGCGGGCGACGAACCGGCTATATTCGGAGCGTGGCCAGAAAAGCCGATCCGCCGGGCGGGCGGCTGAAAGCCCTGCCCGACACGCTCGAATCGCATCGCGGGTTCGCCGACGTGATCGCCAGCCTCCGCGCGGGGCATGGCGGCACGGTGGGCGGAACCTGGGGATCGGCGTCTGCGCTCACCGTGGCGGCGATCGCCCGGGCGCTCGCCGCTGAAGGCCCCGCGGCCGGGCCGCTCGTCGTCGTGCTCCCCCACGCCGCTGAGGCCGACGCCTTCGTCGACGACCTCGCCCTCTTCACGGCCACGCCGGCTGTGCTCCTCCCGGCGATCGAGAGCTTCGGTGAGGAGGATGCCGCCACCGACCCCGCGGAGCCGTTGCGGCTGGCGGTCGTGAAGCAGCTCGCGGCGATGGGGTCGACAACG
>Ga0209985_10004099_pt1 | contig 11900 bp, 15 predicted proteins | sample NOAtaG_FD_187305 | JGI IMG/M metagenome (GOLD analysis project Ga0209985, IMG submission 187305) | Freshwater lake microbial communities from Lake Erie, under a cyanobacterial bloom - NOAA_Erie_Diel6S_1000h metaG (SPAdes) (version 2) | ecosystem: Environmental > Aquatic > Freshwater > Lake ...
AGATCAGAAGTGCATTGACACCGACTACCCCACTGAATACGTCGGTGAGGATGACGAGGTTGGTATGCGGGTCTACGACGGCCCGAAAGAACCCACTGACGAGTGGCTGAAGGCCAACGGCTACGGGCGGCACATCACCGACATCCAAATTGACCGCAACAAGGAAAAGACTGTGCATGTCGGTCCGTTCTGGGATGGTGAGGCTTACCACAACTTGGTGGCGATCCCCAAGGAAACGACTGTCAAGCAAGGTCTGCCTGCCGCGCTGGCGGTTGTGGAAAAGCGCAGAAAAGAAGTTCCGGGCTACATCAAGGGTTCGGGAATCGGCGGGTGGGCTGAGCGTCCTCTGGATTGGAAATGGACACCAACGGAGTTCTACGCATGACGCTCTACAGCAAAAACGGTTCAATCCCAAAACCGCAAACAGATGGTACTGAGGGCTGGATAGAAGTCTCAGAACCGCCTATTGCAGGAGAAGGACAAGAAACAATCTGGTGGTATCCACCTGGTTGGGTAGTTCGTCCTGTACAGCCTACCACAGTAGAAGGAAAAGTTTGGGACTGGAGCCAAAGCTCTCAAACTTGGAACCTCAGTTCTTTGCCAAATCCCAGCATTGAACCGGCCGGCCCACCAGAATTGCCACCTACATTGCCTACTGGCAACATCTCGCTGTAAAGGACACAACATGTCTGCACTCAACGGGCCTTGGATGTATTCTTCCGAAGAAGACGTCACAACCATGGGCCTTGTCACGCCGGAATATCAAGAAATGGCAATGGAAGCGCAAGGCGTAGAAATGGAAGATGAATCTGAAGGGCCAGAGTCTGCAATCATGCAGCAAGCATTGCAAACTATGCAGCAGCAGTCCGCTGTGATTCAGAGCCTTGTTGAGCTGCTGAAAGGCTAATCATGGGAAACCCGCTGCTTGCAGTCCCTGAAGAAACTCCAATCCCAGTTCTGCTGAATGCAAAGCAGGTAGCTTCTGGTGTTTGGGCGCTGCAGGTTTCGGATGAAGGTGCTTCGCCGGTTGCAAGCTACAACCTGAATGACTTTGCCGACGGCACGCCACTCTATCTGGGCAAAGTAAAAGCAGATGGCACTTGGCTTGTGCAACGATTCAATCCAACAACTGGAGAGATGCGTTACGCAAATCTTTCCAACAACACTGGATTGAACTATACTTCTGCCTGGACAAATAGAGCTACACTGACGTATGCTTTATTCCAGTCGCTGACTGGTGTCTGAACAATACACTTCTGGAGATTGACTCATGTCATTGTCAAACGCAACTGAGAATGCTGCGCTGAAAATGTTCCTGCAAGGAACTGATCCTTCCTATCGTGCAGGTTCTACGCAATATCTCGCAGCATTTACTGCTGATCCTGGCGAGACTGCATCCCTGGCAGCAGAAGCCACATACACTGGCTATTCCCGGCTGGCCATCACCAAGTCAACTGCATGGACTGACAACGGGTCCACATTCAACAATGCAGTGCTGATGCAGTTGCCAGTTTGTACTGGTGGCAGCAGTGCTTTGACGCATTTTGCAGTCGTGGATACTGCCAGCGGCGCTGTGAACATGATGATTTCCGGCGCGCTGGGCAGCACCCTGAATGTGTCTTCTGGCATTCAGCCGCAGTTTGCTCCTGGCGATCTGGCCATACAAGCTGACTAAGATGCACTACCGCTGTGCTCACTGCTATGCACCGCTGGAATTGATAGATGAGGAACCCCTTCCCTGTCTCGATCATCCAGCTGGTGCAATAGAGTGGTCAGTGGACCAGGCAGAGTGGGAACCTGTAGAGGGTGACGATGAACTTCCGTAGTATTTCTGAGATTGCAAAGTCTCAAGCTGAGGACGGAAAGTTCTGGCAACAGCATTTTTATAAGACTTCTCAGCCTACTGCACTTGCTGGCACTTGGAGCGACGGAAGTGTAGGGTCTGGCATTCCAGGGTACAATGCATATATTGGAAATGCGTTAGAGTTCAAAGCGCTGATTGGTGAGAAAAACACCAGTATTTACCAGGGGCCAGAAACTGCACAGAACAAGCGCGTAGCAGCTGCCCAAGTCTCTGTGAATGGAGCTGCGGCTCCTATTAAGTTTTTGTTCTCCGATTATCTAGGTATTTATCCTCTCATAGACCTAGACAGCACGGATGATCAGCTTCTGGGCAATACTGCTAGCTTAACACGCTACACTGATGGAGAAGGTGTGCGTGCATTCCTGGTAATGCAAACTCCAGGAGCCGGTATTAACGCCACGTGTACGATTGAATACACAAATTCAGCGGGAGTCACAGGACGCACGATATCTTTTGGCGTTTTATCTTCTGCCAACATCGGAGCGCTGATTTCGCAGGCAGCAGTCAACACAGGTATTGGACCACTCACTCCTTTCATTCCTCTCGTCAATGGGGATCGTGGAATACGCAGTGTGCAGTCTGTGAAGTTAGATGCTGGCGTAGGTGGCTTTGCAGTCCTTGTGCTGTGCAAACCTCTATTTCATCTGCAAGCATTTGAACGCTACACTGCTGCAGAAAAAGTGTTCATCAAAGAGTCTGCAAGTCTTCCTGAAGTGTTGCCTGGAGCATTCTTGCAGTTCCTCTGTCTGCGGGGACTGGCTGCAGCCTCTCAGCCGATCACTGGCTTTATCGATTTCATCTGGAGTTAAATCATGAGTTTCAGTTCAATGGATGATCTGGTGAACAAAATCACCAGCGGTAAATTCAATCGAGTGGATTGGAATAAGATCACCGCACTTGTAGCTACTGCTGGCCGCTGGTATGATTTCAGCGACAACAACGGCTATCCTGTTGGCAATGATTTCACAGGTACTGCTCTTGCCTGGAAAACTTGTGATGAAACCACAGGCAATGGTTCCAGAATCTTTGGACTTCCACATGGTGGGGCAGTTAGTACAGACACGAAGCACATTCTGAATGTGAGTGCTGTGACTGCTGTGGCTACAGGTGTACCTGCACAGCTCATGCTGGTGGACATGCAAGGCTATTGGCCAGGCATTTCAAATAACACCACTTCTGCACAAACGCTAACAGGCACTCCAAGTCTGCGGTATACGAATGGTGCAGGGTGCAGACTGTTCTGGGTGCAGAGGACCACCGCAGGTGCCACGGCACAAAACATTGCCCTTAGTTACTCTAACAGCGCGCCCACATCTGGACGCAGCCTCCCAGTCACGGTGGCAATGACGGCATCTGCAATTGTGGGACATATTAGCCACAGTGGCACCGCAGCAAACAACTATGGCCCATTCCTGCCGCTGGCCTCGGGAGACACTGGAGTGTCAAACGTAGCAAGTGTGACGTTCTCTGCTGCCAACACTGGCACTGGTGCATTGTGCCTTGTACGTCCGCTGCTCACATTGCCACTGACAACTGCGTCTGTCGCTGCTGAACGAGATATGCTGAATCAGCTCCCCAGCCTGCCGCGTGTTATGGATGGCGCATGTCTGACCTGGCTCTATTTTGCAGGAGCAGCTACTGCAGCCAGTAGCAACTTCTACGGCTCTGTTGAATTTGGTTGGGGCTGATGGCACTCAAGCAAAACACCACGACTCTTGCACAGCTCCCTCTCCGTCAAATTGGCGGTGGGGTTACTGGCTTGCGAGCAATGTGGGGCAGATCAGAACTGCGGAATCACGTTGTAGGTGAAGGCATTTCGTCTCAGCTTGCAGGAATTCCCGGCGGCCTGACTTCCCCCGCTGCTTGGGTGTTGCCATATCGTGCAGGTCGCATATCTTCCCGTACGCTTAAAATCTCCATAACTGCGCAAGCCTCAGGAACACGAGGCCTGTCCGCGGCTGGCACTGCCAGCTTCACATTCACTGCTGCTGCGGTAGGCGGTCTGATCGTAAGCACGACAGGTACTGCTACTTTCAGCATCTTCACAAACAACCCAGTTCTGCGTGCCACTGTCGGCACCACTGGCCTCGCAACTTTCAGTCTCTTCACAAACACTCCAACTCTTGGAGCCATTGCCAACCTTACTGGCAACGCAACAATGAGTTTCAGTGCATCTGCTCCTTCCTACGCGCTTGGTCACATGACTGGCCTGGCAACTTCTGCAGAAGCTTTGAGCCCACAAAGTCTAGCAACTGCCGTTTGGCAATACATTGATCGCAGTCTCACAACAGGCACAGGCCTAACACTCCAGCAGTTCCTTGCGCTGAAAGACTGATGAGTTCCGTATCTGAAACTGCTGAGATTGGCACCAGTGCCCAGGAAGCTGCGGAACTCACACGCCAAGACCTGAACTTTCTGGGCATGCTTGCTGCCCCAGAAGAATTCACCTATAACTTTCCTCCATTCTACCTCACACTTTTTGCGCTTCTCACAGGCTTCACGAAGAAGCTAGAGCGCTATGCCATCGGCATTCCCCGCGGCTTTGCAAAGACTACGTTCATCAAGCTGCTGTGCCTGTGGTACATTCTCTTTTCTCACAAGCAATTCATTCTCATCGTCGGCGCTTCAGAAGACTTGGCAGTCAACACGCTGTCTGATATCTGCGACCTACTGGGAAGCCCCAACATCCGCAAACTGTTCGGCAACTGGCAAGCAACCGTAGAAGTAGACACTCAGGCGCTTAAAGTTTTCAGCTTCCGCGGACGCGATATTATTCTGCGCGCCATTGGCGCAGGAACAGCAGTCCGAGGCATCAACAGAAAGAACAAGCGTCCTGACGTTATCATCATGGACGACGTACAGAAGCGTGAAACTTCTGAGAACAAAGACCTTAGTGATCAACTGCTCAAGTGGATTTTGGGCACGCTGATGAAGGCACGGTCGAATGATGGCTGTACCTATATCTACGTCGGCAACATGTACCCCCAGAATTGCATTCTGGAGAAACTCAAGAACAATACGCAGTGGACTTCTTTCATTGTCGGTGGCATTCTTGCAGACGGCAGTTCACTCTGGGAAGAGCTTCGTCCCATTGAAGAACTTCTTAGCGAATATCAGTCTGATGCCGAGATGGGGCATGCAGACATTTTTATCTCAGAAATTCTGAACTCTACAGATATCGCAGCCGCCAGCGGCATTGATATCTCCCGCATTCCTGCACTCCCGGAATACTACAAGGATGCAGATCCAGAAGGTTCGTTCATCATCATAGATCCATCAGCAGGGAAGAAGACGTCAGATGACTGCACTATCTCACATTACGCTGTATGTGATGGCAAACCAATATTTAATAAGCTATTACATGGCACATTTTCTCCTCTGGATACCATCAAAAACGCTATTCGACTAGGTATAGAAAATAACACAAGACTCATTGCTGTCGAAGGCGTAGCATATCAATCCACTCTGCTCTATTGGTTTGAATACTACTGTGAGCAGGAAGGAATCAGCGGTTTTGAGTTCGTAGAACTCAGTCCCAAGGGCCAAGCCAAGAACAATCGTATCAAGCGCGGACTTCTCCGTTTGCTTGCAGGCGAAATCTATTTGCATCCTGATGTGCGAAGCACAGTTCTGGCGCAGATCATGGATTGGAACCCGCTGAAAATCAACAACACAGATGATATAATTGATCCCATTGGATATGTAGAAGAACTCATGCGAGATTATGCACATCTGATCGTGAAAAACATCTTCGATGTGGATGCTGAGCACGTGGAAAGCTCCCACAGTTCTTCTCTTTCCCTGCCGTTTTAACCTTCCAAGGAGCCACCCATGGCAACATCCAACATTTCTCTGGTCAATACGCTCAATCTTCAGCAGCGCAAAGAGCTTCTGAACTACGCACTTGACTGTGCAGATCGTGGCGGCAGTTCACTGTCTGATTTCCGTGCCCTGTTGCGCTATCGTGACCGCGCGTATCAGCGGCAACTCAACACCACAGCAGAGCATATTCGTGCTGTGCGTGCAAACATGTCTGGCGATTCTCGCAAACTGCAAGACATGACTGTGCCCATCATCATGCCGCAGATTGAATCTGCTGTGGCATACCAAGCAGGCGTGTATCTGACGTCGTATCCCATCTTTGGCGTGGTGTCTTACCCTGCCAATCAGTCACAAGCACTGCAATTCGAGACTGCACTTGGTGACCAGTCTGTTCGCTACGGCTGGGCACGTGAATTGCTCAAGGTTTTCCGTGATGGCTTCAAATTCAACTTCGGTGCAGCAGTTGTTTCGTGGGAAAAAACGCCGCTGAAGACCGTAGTCACGGACACGAACATCTCATCTGCTGGATTGGCTGCGCTGCGGGAGTATTCTTACGGTGGCAACTGCATCAAGCATATTGATCCGTACAACTGCTTCATGGATATGACAGTTGCCCCGGCAGACCTGCATACTGAGGGTGAATTCTTCGGGCACAACAAGATTATCAGCCGTGTGCAGCTGAAAAAGCTGTTCTCGGTGCTGGATAACCAGAAAACTACCTCAGCCGCGGAAGCATTCCAGTCTTCTTTCTCTGGCAATACGGCAGATGAGACCAGCGCCACGAGTTATTACACGCCAGAAATCAACCAGTACCTGAATCTGAGCCAAGTTGACTTTGGTGGCAGCAATTGGGGCCGCTGGATGGGAATCACTGGCTCCAATCAGGGCAAACTGTCCTATCGTGACCACTATCTGCTCACGCACTTCTACTGCCGTGCATTGCCCTCTGACTTTGGTGCCCGTGGCAACCAAGTTAAGATCTATCACGCCATCATCGTGAACTGGCAGCATGTGATCTTCGCAGAAGAAATGAATGTGGGCTATGACTATCTGCCTGCGTTCATCATGCAGCCGTATGAAGATGGCCTTGGTTATCAGACGCAGTCCATGCTGGATAATGCTCTGCCATTCCAAGACATGTCCAGTGCGCTGTGGAATATCTCGCTGGAATCCAAGCGCAGACTGGTCTTTGACCGCCTCATCTACAATCCTCGTTTGATTGACAAGAAGGACATTGACGCGGTGTCTTCTGTCAGCCGCATTCCGCTGCGCAATGCTTCTCTCGCAAAGGATGACAACACGATGGCACGTGCCATCTATCAGATTCCTTACAGAGAAGACAACAGTGGAACGAACATTCAGATGTCAGAAATGATTTCTGCAATGGCTGACCAAGCCACGGGCCAGAACAAGGTAGATCGTGGACAATTCCAGAAAGGCAACAAGACCAAGACGGAATTCGAGACCACGATGAATAACTCCAACTCTCGTCAGCAGCTTTGCTCGTTGGCGATTGAGTACCAGTTCATGACGCCTGTGAAGGAAGTCATCAAAGCAAACACGCTGCAGTTCCAATCTGCGGGCACCATTCTCAATCGTGATCGTCGAGAAGAAGTCGCAGTTGACCCAGTAGAACTGCGTAAAGCTATGCTGGAATTCAAGTTGACGGATGGTCAACTGCCAGCCGAGAAGATGCTCAACAGCAACCTTCTCACAGTCTTCCTGCAAACTGCACAGGCACTTCCAGCAGTTGGCACGGAGTATGATGTTATGGGCATGTTCTTGTATTGGGCCAAACTTCAAGGTGCTTACTGGCTTGAAGACTTCAAGCGGTCTCCTGAGCAGCAACAACAGTTCTTGCAGACCATCCAACAAACCGCGGCTGCCCAACAGCCACCTGAAATGGCTCCGCCTAGCGGAACTCCAGCATAATGCAAAACCACAATATCACACTTGATGCCGGCAGCAAGTTCTGTCGGCTTCTCATGAGCCCTGAGGATACTCAGATGGCTCAACAAGTTTCACCTTTGTTTCTTGCGTATCTTCAAAACAAAATTGAAGCCTACGCAAGTGCATTGGTGGAAAGCAAGTTGCCGTATTCTGCCAATCCAGCAGAGCAGGTGACTGCAATCCTGGCTCACGAAAGACTTCGCAATTTTGTGGAGGCTTACGAAGAGCTTCAATCTGAGCTGCTTGCAGCTCTTGCAACTTCCAAGCAAACCTAAGAGGTGATTTCATGGACAACCAACATCGGCAGATTAAGGGTTATCGCGAACTTTCGCAGCCTGAAATTGATTTGATGAACGCTATTAAGACCAAAGGCGCGGAACTCGGAGACCTTGTCGCTAAACTCCGTGCCACTGAAGGTCTTGACCAGCGTTGGATCAACATTGGTGCGACTGATTTGCAGACTGGGTTGATGGCGCTAACTCGTGGCGTTGCACAGCCTACGTTCTTTTAATTTCTAACCTCTCTCCAAAGGAGTTATTCCCATGGCTTTCCTTCCTGGCATCTTTGGCAAACCCGCTCCCGCACCCGTAGCTGCTCCCGCAGCACCAACTCCTGCACCTGCTGCTCCACAAGGTGGTCCAGCAATGCAGCAAGTGAATGGACCTGCAAACCCCGCAGCTAATCCTGCCAATATGGGCACGGATACTGCCCCTGCTCCAGCCGGCGGTCCCGTTCCAGGAACTGCAAGTTCTCTGGACAGCTTTGTCAACATGTTCAAGCCTAAAGCGGCTGACCCCAATGCGCCGAAGACTCCCACTCTCCAAGACCCGATTCTTGGTCCCATGGACCCCAGTGCTTTCAGGCAACAGATTTCAACTGCCAACTTCGCATCTGGCATTCCTGCTGAGACGATTCAGAAAGCAGTCTCTGGCGATGTGAATGCTTTCAGCGAAGCAATCAATCTCGCTGCGCGCGAAGCCTTTGCAGCAGCAGCGCAGCTGTCGCATGGCTTGGTGGAGCATGGCTCACGCACTGCGGCAGAAAGGTTGAATGGCACTCTGGATTCGCGAATCCGCAATTTCCAGATCAAGACACAAAATACTAACCATGAAGCGCTTTCGCACCCGGCTGTCGCTCCCATGCTGAACGCCGTGAAAATGCAGCTTGCTACTTCCAACCCTCAACTTACTCCGGAGCAAGTTCAGCAACAAGCTGAAGCTTACTTCACGCAGGTGGCAGATGTGCTGACTGCGCCAAAGAAGGCAGCTGCTCAAGCTGCCAACACTCCAAAAGAAATGGATTTTTCTTCTTACCTCTCTTAATGCGTAGATACGCACAAAGGAACTGAAATGGCTGTAGGTTTGATTTCTTCTGCGACCGCACCGCAGAATCTGAATGCGATTAGTTTCGCACAAGCTATCACTCGGCTGATGCCGAATGGTACCGCTCCGCTGTTTGGTCTGACGTCGCTGCTGAAGGACGAGACTGCCAGCAACATCGAGCATGGTTACTTTTCGAAGACCATGATCTTCCCGTCTGCCACGATGAGCGCCGGTGCTCTGGTTGGTGACACCACGCTGACTGTCAGTGCTTACACTGATATCGTTCCCGGCGATCTGCTGCTGAACGAGCGCACGAGTGAAATCGTGCTGGTGACTGCCACGCCCACGACGACCAGCCTGACTGTTCAGCGTGCTGTTGGTACGACTGCTGCGGCTGCTGTCAACAACGGCGACCTGTGGCGTACGGTTGGCAATGCTTTCGAAGAAGGTTCTGTTCGTCCTTCGGCTGTCAGCATCGTCGCTGTTCGCTATGTGAACAACACCCAAATCTTCCGGAATAGCTGGGCTGTCACCAAGACTGCTGCTGCCATTCCGCAGATCGCTGGTGCTGGTCACGTGAGCGAAAGCAAGCAGGACTGCGCTGCGATGCACGCGATGGCAATCGAGAAGGCTCTGTTCTTCGGTCAGAAGTTCATGGGCACTCGCAATGGCCAGCCGTTCCACACGATGGAAGGCATCATCCCCCGCGTGAATGCTGCTGCTTCTGGCAACATCACCACGCTGGGTGCCACCACCAATTGGACGCAGTTCGAATCTGCTCTGGACAAGACGCTGGAAACGGTGACTGATCCGAAGGGCGGCAACATTCGCACGATGTTCGTCGGTGGCACTGCTCGTCGCGTGATTCACAACATCGCGCGTCTGAACAGCACCTACCAGATCACTTCTGGCGAAACCAGCTGGGGCCTGCAACTCGACACGATTCGTACTCCGCGTGGTACGTTCGAAATGATCGAGCATCCGCTGTTCAATGCCTACGGTGCTTCTTCCACCTGGGCAAAGATGGCGATCATCTGCGATCTGAACGCATTCTCGATGGCTTACCTGCGTAAGACCAGCGATGCTGCGTACAACGCAAGTGGTGCTATCGTGGACAACGGTGTTGATGCTGAAGGTGGCACGCTCACCACTGAGCTGACCTGCACCATCAAGAACCCGGCAGCGTTCGGCATTCTCTACAACTTCACTGCTGCCGCAGCAGGCTGAAGTCGCAGAGTCTGGAGGTACATCATGGCTGTGATCCAAGTGAACACTCCCGGGATGGCCTCCACCGATCCTGGCTACATCTCAAGCATTACGATTCGCACTGGTGGCTCTGCTACCGCGCTAACTCCGAATGCTACGACTGGCCAGGTCACGGTGGACGAGCTTGCCGCAACCAAACTTGTTCAGGAGATTTCTCGGATCAGATTGATTCAGGGATAGTCTTTAGGACAAGCAAAGAGGGCCAGCCAGCAAGCTGGCTCTTTTCTTTCAACTTTCTTCCACACAGGAATTCATCATGGCAGTCGGAATGGTTTCTTCTCGAAACTCTCAACAAGCACAGGAGCCTCAGATCATTCGTGCAGGCGAACGTGTTGCCTCCAATGCGCAGGCAGTCAAGGACCCCAACGCAAAAACGTACTATCACAGTGCTGATGGTGCGCGGTTCATCATGCCTGATGGGCTGGAAATCTGTTTTCTCGGTGGCCGCTTCACCACGGCTGACCCCGCGATCATCTACGAACTGGACAAGGTTGCCAACAAGATGGCAAGCCAGATCTACACGCAGCAAGAGACTGCTGGTGCTCTGCAAGAGCAAGCAAATGCGGTGGCTCAAGAAGCTGCCGTGACCGCTGGCACCTCGAAGTCTTAATCTTTTGGTGGGCACGCAATGACTACGTTTGTTGAACTTGAGAGTCTGGTTGTTGAGCAAACGCGCCGGCCAGAAATCCCTGCCATCACGAAGGCAGCGATCAAATCAGCAACGTTGCGTGCCCACCATTCTGAATTTTTTCCTCGTGACCTGAGCACGACAACTCTGTTCTACACGCCGTCATCTACGGCTGTGTTGTACGATTTCCCAAACATTCATACTTCCCTGACGCGGCTGAGAACTATCCAGCACATCGAGGGAATTGATTCTGTCACCAGCACGCCAGTTGAAAATCTGGAATACAGAACAGCGGATGATCTGTATGATGCTGACGGCAATCGTAGACCCTCGGTCTACACGCTCATTGGTGCCACACTTCGCTTGTATCCTCTGCAAGCCACTGGCGCAGCGAATGCTTTCTTCTTCCAAAACCCTGACGTCACAGAACTCACGTACGGCAGCTGGATTGCTGATACGTATGCAGAAGAACTGGCCATGTGGGCCGCAGCCATTGTCTTCTCACGCACAGGCTTCGTGGAAATGGCGTCGCAATACAACGAAAATCACATCAAGCCGTTCAAAGAACTGCTGATCAATTCTCATCTTCTGGGCAATGTTTCCTGAGGAATAACAGTCATGGCTACCTACGTTCCAAACGCAACTGACGCTACACAACCTACTGAAGACAAGACGGTAGAAAGCGCTGCGCTAGAATTCCGCACGTTGAAGTCCAGAGTTAATGCACTAGAAACTGCAGTGAACGCTGAGGACGTTAAAGACCTGCGGGTTCCTGAGGCTTCAGTTGGAGCGATACCTAATGTAGCTACCCGCGCGGGGAAAGCTCTTGGATTTGACGCTGCCGGTAACCCTGCGGTTTTAGCTGTAGCCGGCACTACTGACCCTAGTTTACGCAGTGATCTTGCAGCATTTGGAGGTTCTGCACTTGTTGGATTCCTCCAAGCCGGCACCGGCGCAGTCACACGCACGGCGCAGAGCAAAATGCGAGAGGTGGTGAGCGTGCTAGATTTTGGCGCGGTGGGCGATGGGGTGGCCGATGACACGGCGG